>Ga0116187_1001339_pt1 | contig 26424 bp, 26 predicted proteins | sample AD_JPNNA6_MetaG_FD_89755 | JGI IMG/M metagenome (GOLD analysis project Ga0116187, IMG submission 89755) | Active sludge microbial communities of municipal wastewater-treating anaerobic digesters from Japan - AD_JPNNA6_MetaG | ecosystem: Engineered > Bioreactor > Anaerobic > Digestate | place... | reverse complement strand
TCCACATCGGGCGCGCGGACGGCGGCCGGCCCGTCCCCGATGTACTGCTCGAAGGGCTCCGCCGCCGCGCCGCTGAGGTCGCCGGCCACACCTGAGACGCGGCGCGGGGCTGACCGTGTGCCGCTCGCCTGACGGTCGCGCCGCTGATGCGACACTCTGGGCACGCGCCGCGCGGCCCACTGTCGCGCCGCTGACTGACGCTCTGGGCACGCGCGGCGCGGCCCATGTGACGCATTGCGACAGCGCTGCCCGGGGGGGTATATTGAAGCCGTGGAGCAGCACATCGCCGATAAGGACGCCACGCGCATCATCAACCGGCTGCGCCGGGTCGAGGGCCAAGCTCGTGGCCTGCAGCGGATGATCGAGCAGGGGCGCCCGTGTGAAGAGATCTTCACCCAACTGGCCGCGACCAAGGCGGCCCTCGACCGCGTCGGCGTCCTGCTCGTCTCGCTCAAGATGCGCGACTGCCTAGAGGAAGAGGCCGGCGGCGACATCGCCTCCCGCGAGGCCGTCGAACGCGCCCTCGAGACGTTCCTCAAGTACACGCGCTGCGTCAAGTAGCGCCGCGTCGTGACTGAGAAGTTCGACCCGGCTCACGCCGGCAAGCTGGAGAACCCCCAGCGCCTCGTCGAGCTGCCGCCGGAGAACGTCGTCGCCCTTCTCGACCTCAAGGGCGCCGAGACGGTCGTGGACTACGGCGCCGGCACCGGCCTCTACACCATCCCCGTGGCCCGGGCGCTCACGACGGGGCGCGTCCTGGCCGTGGACGAACACGCCGAACTCCTCGAGCACCTCACCGCCAAGGCGGCCGCCGCAGGCCTGCCGCCCGGCCGGCTGGTCAGGGTCCATACTCGCGAGAACCGCGTACCGCTGGGCGACGGGGCCGCAGACCGGGTCCTCCTCCTGAACGTCCTCCACCATATTTGGGACGAGCCGGCCGCCACGGGCGAGATCGTCCGTGTCCTCGCCCCGGGCGGCCGGCTCGTCGTCGTCGACTACGCGCAGATGGACCGTCCCGTCGGGCCTTCCAATGACCACGTCCTCTCTCTCGACCAGGTACGCGCTGCCGTCGCCGGGCTCGGTCTGCGCGAGCTGGCCGTGCACGAGCCCGGCGTCGTCGGCCGCTACCAGATCGCCGTCGTCGCCGAGAAGCCCGCGGCGGTGGCCGAAGCCGGCCGGGGCGCCGACGCTGGGCGGGACGCGACCTGACGGAGCGCGACGTGACGAAGCGCGACCTGTCGGACCGCGACGCGATGGAGCGCGGCTCCCGGCCCTCGCCGGTGAGCCATGTGCGCGCCGCGCACGGCGCCGGTCTGCCCGACGCCGTCGAGCGTCTCGTGGCGCCGTTCGGCGGCTGGAAGACGATCGTCTCCCCAGGCGAGCGCGTCGCGGTCAAGGTCAACCTGCTGCGTGGGGCGCCGCCCGAGCGTGCGGTCTCGACGCATCCGGAGACCCTGCGTTGCGTGCTGCGTGCCCTGCGCGCGGCCGGGGCGGATCCGTTCGTCGCCGACAGCCCGGGCGGACGCAACGGCCCCGCCAAGGTCGCGCGCGCCTACCGGATCAGCGGCATGGCCACGGTGTGCGCCGAAGAAGGCGTGCCCATCGTCGACATCGAGGACGCGAAGACCACGATCGACTCCCCGAACGGCAAGCTCTACCGTTCGTTCACGGTCGGGGAGCCGTTCGTGAGCGCCGACGCCATCGTGCAGGTCGGCGTGCTCAAGACACACCAGCTCATGCGCCTCACGGGCGGCGTGAAGCTCACGTACGGGTGCATCCCCGGGCTCGGCAAGACGCAGCTCCACGTGCGCGCCTCTCGGCGCGAGGACTTCGCCGACATGCTGCTCGACCTGCATCTGGCGATGGCGCCGCGTTTCACGATCATCGACGGGATCATCGCCATGGAGGGCCAGGGCCCCGGCAACGGGCAGCCGCGCGAACTCGGCTCGCTGTTCGCGGCCCGCGACTGCGTCGCCCTCGACGCCGCCCTCGCCGACCGCGCGGCCCACCGGCGGCGCGACATCTACGTCCTCGCCGCCGCCGAGCGCCGCGGCCTGGTCGACCTCGACGACCCCTACGAGCTCGAAGGGGACCCGATCGAGCCGGCGCTCGACTTCGTCCCCGCCGGCCGGGACTTCCAGTCCCGGCTCCCCCAGAGTCTGCAGCGCGTCGGCCGGCGCCTCATCACGGCGCGGCCGCGGCTGGTCGACCCCGCGGCCTGCATCTCCTGCGGCGACTGCGCGACCATCTGTGGGGCCGAGGCGATCGAGGTGGCGCCGCTGCCTGTGTTCGACGACCGTCGCTGCGTCCGCTGCTTCGCCTGTACCGAGGTCTGCCCGACACGGGCCATCGACACGGTCACGCCGCCCCTGGCCCGCTGGCTCGCGCGTCACTGAGAAGGGGAGGCCGTGCGCGGCGCGAGGGCCACCCAACCCTCGTGGTCGCGCTGCACCGGGACGACCGGACGTCCGCCGAGCAGGCGCGGGCGCAGCCAGTCGCCGGTAGACACGAGTTCGTCCGGCGCCGGCACCGGGGCGTCACGGTCCACGCTGGCGACGGCGATGCCAGCCCCGACGAGGTCGCGCACCACGACGGGGTCGGGGAAGTCACGCAGCGGCACACGGTAGTCGATGAGGCGCCCGTGCCAGCCCTCGGCCGTCAGGCCGACGCCGGCGGCGGCGCCGATGACGCCGTCGCAGGTGCCGCCGTGACCCGAGAGATGGACGCCCTCGGCCGCCGCCCAGGCGTCGGCCTGCGTCACGACGGCGACCGCGGCACGGGCGCCCAGAGCCGCCAGCGCGACCAGCGCGGGGCTCCCTTCCCAGGCGACGCACACCCCGGGGTCACTCCCCGGCAGCCGATGGCGCTCGACGTGCGCGCCGGCGCGGCTCACGAGCTCGGCGATCACGCCCTGATCGGCGTCAGGACGCCGCGGCCAGCGCGAGGGATCCACTTCGAGGACGCAGACGGCGCTGCTGTTGTGGGACGTGTATGGGACGTCCGGGTGGACACACAGTTGCTGGCGGACGACACCCCACGAGCGGACGCCGGCCGGCAGGTCCTCGGTGAACCACCGCCCGACCTTGCCGGTGCCCCTGTCGGCGTCGCGATTGTCGGTATCGTCGAAGGCGACGTAGACCCGTGGCCACGCGCCGTTACCGAGCTTCGTCATCGCACCCCTTTCAGCAGCCGGACGTCTTTCGTAACCGTGGCCGGCACCTCGCGTGGCAAGTCGGGGCGGCGCCGCGGCCCCCGGGCGGCCACAAGCCAAACGAGGGCCACGGCGACGGCGGCCACGGCGAAGACGAGCCACGGCGACGTCGTCGGCGTCTCGTCGACCACGCCGCCACCGCCGCCGGAGCCTTGCCCTGCGCCCTCGCCACCCGACGCGACGCGTACCGGCACACCCGTGATGACCGACGACGAGCCATCGGCAGCCTCCTCGGCGGTGGTGCCCACCAAAGACCCGCCGGCGCCCCCGCTTCCTCCGGAGCCGCTGCCGAAGCCGCCGCCGGAGCCGCCGCCGGAGCCTTGGCCGCCCCCGGTCGCGACGGTCGCCGTCGACGAGCCCGCAGCCCCGCCCATGTACGCGACACCGGGGCCGGTGGCGGGGGTGGCGGGAGACCCGCCGCCCCCGCCACCGGCCCTGCCCGTGACCACCCTGCGCCAGCCGATCTGCACCGCGTCAACGCAAGGTGAGGTCGTGCGCCGGTCGGCCACCAGCGTCACACGATACTGCAGGCGCTTGCCGACGGCGCTCGCGGGCAGCGCCGTGCCGGCGCTGCCCGCGAGCGCCGTCCAGGCGCCGTCGTCCACTCGATACGAGAGGACGACACCAGTGCCGACCGGGGCCTCGCCGGTCCAGCCGAGGCTGAGGAAGCGCTTCTTCTCGTCCCCGCGCCCCATGTCGAGCGGCCGTGAGGTGAGCGAGGCTTGCGCCGGCAGACCGACGGCGACGAAGCGCGCATAGCCGCTGTCTGCCACGAGCAGTGTGCCGTCGGGCGCCGGCGTCACCATCCGCGGCTCGGGCGCATCCGTCGCACTCGTCCCTTCCGGCGGGTCGATCGCGGCGAGGTCGTAGCTCGTCACGACCTCGCCGCTCGCGTTCACGCGGACGACGAGTCCGTTGCCGGTGTCGGCGATCAGCGTGGTGCCGTCGCTGAGACGCTCGGCGTACGTCGGGTCCTGAAGGCGCCCAGCGCTCGGCCTTCCCGCGTGGCCGACGACGCCGAAGCGCCAGACGATGCGACCGGCGCGGTCGACCTCGTAGACGGCATGGGCGTCGGCGTCGGTGATGAGCGTATGCCGGGCCTCCCCGGGCAGGCGCTGCGGCGAACGAGGCTTCAGCAACTGGCCGGGCGCGCTCCCGGGCACTCCGGGCGTGCCGTACTGCCACACGATGCTGTCCGCCGTGAACCCGTGCTGTGGCGCTCCCGCCCGATAGTCGGCCCAGCGCACCTCGATCACACGGTGACCGCCCAGGTTGTCGGCGATGAGCACCGTGTCGTCCGGCGTGTACGAGGCCCAATAGGGGTCGGAAAGACGATCGACGCCCAGCCCGGGGTCACCGACGACCCCGTACTGCCAGACGATCCGCTTTTCCTCGTCGACCGCGAACACGCGCGCCGCGTCACGGTCGGCGATGAGGGTCAGCTCCCGTCCGTCGCGGACGAACCGGTCTGCGCAGAACGGCTTTCCAAGCTGGGGGTCGTCCGAGACCCGGTATGACCACTCCTCGTTCCCGTCCTCGTCCACCACGGCGATAAAGGCGCTCGCGTCGCCTACTCCCAGGCGACGGTTGACGAGCAGCAGCTTCCCGCCGCCAAGGGGCCTGATGCAGCGTGGGTCCACAGCGAGGGGGTCCATCCCCCGGTAGATCGGGGACGATGCATCAAGCGCCCACGACACGATGGGCCCCAGACGGACCGACTGATCGCTCTCGCCGGCGACGGTCACCCCGTGGTCCAGGTCCAGGATCGTGAACGGGCGCCCGCCGGTCCCCTCCCACCACACCGACGTGGCCACGGCCCCAGCCACGGGCGCAAGACCAGCAAGCGCCGTGAACGCCGCGACCGTGGTCGCGAGGAGGACCGCGAGCGGCGCGAGGATCCGCAACGGACCGGATACAGCCCAGCAACGCCGGCGCACCATGGCTCGACGCGAGGTCACCGGTCCGCTCCTCCGGCGTCGTCGCGAGGCGCGAGCAGCGGCACCTTGCGCAACTCACGGACGAGGTAGAAGCCCAGAAGGCCGCCCACGGCCCCGAACGCTGCGTGCGTGGTCGCGGCGTAGCCGAGACCCCACGCCAGGAACCCGAGGGGCAACTCCAGAAGCAACCCGACGGCCACGGCAGAGCACAGTTTCCCGAGGTTGACGAAAGCGCCTGCCACGAGCAGGGCCGACCGGCGTTCCAGCGCACCGGGGATGAGCATGAGGAACACGTCCACCGTGACGCCCATGGCCAGGTACTTGATCCAGGTGATCAGCGGCACCTGGCCGAGGCCGAACACCACGGCGAGCACGCCCGCGACAAGCCCGATGAGCGTCGCCGCGCCACGACGGCCGATCAGGCCGGCGCCGACGACGAAGAGCGCGACGATGACCACGCCGCTGTGCCCAGGCACGTGCAGAGGGATGCGCATGAAGCTCTTCGCCAGCACGACCAAGTCAGCCACGATTGCGACGAGCAGCAAATCGCGCAGGGTGAGCGACCAGATGAGTCTGTCACTCGACGACGCGGAGTTGCGTGACATCGCGCACCCTGTCCCGCCAATCGAGGTCCGGGGACACCACCTTGAGCGTCCCCCTGTCGGTGAAATCGAGGATAAGCTCGTCGTTGATCTGGACGCTCCTCAGCGTCAGGCGCCCGTCGTCGCGCAGGCCCATGCCACGCACCTCGAGTCGCGAAAACCCGTCGATCCCGACCGCCTCGAGCACGGCCCGCACGCTCGGGCCGCGTTGCTCCTTGCCGTACGAGGTGATCGTCCTCTGCGGGAGCCGGCTGAGCTCAGCCGGCGTGAAGCGACGCACCACCCGGCCATGGCGGACCACCTCGACGACGTAAGCGGGCGGGCCGGCGGCGTCGGCGCCGGGCGGCGCTCCCGCGCCGCCCGGCGTACTCACGCCGCCGGCCGCCCGCCACTCCACGAGCCAGGCGAGGGCGACCACGGCGACGAGCGCGGACGCGGCCAGCGCTACGCGCCGCCGCGTCCGCCCCGTCGCCCCGCGGTCGTCCTCCTGCCCGGCTCGTGACGGCATCGGCCCTCCGTCGCGACTACCTGACCGTCACGTAGCGCGCCGAGGATGTGGTCGCGGCGTGTTGCGCGTCCGACGGATGGTAGGCGACCAGCTTCCACTTGCCCGCCGACGGCAGCGCGAACGTCGCCCGATACTGCGTGTAGGTGGGCTTGCTCACGTTCCGCGCATGCACGGTCTTCTTGAGCTTCCATGACCCGGACACGCGCTTGTAGCACTTGATGTGGACCGTCCACGCCCCTCCGGCGTGGCGAGGCTTCATGGTCCCAGACGAGAGGAACTTCGCCCCATGCCGCACGGCCTTGGGCGCACTCGGTCGGCCCAGGCACACCCGGGGCACGATCTGCACGTTCTTGCTCATGCCCGCCGCGTACAGTCCGCTGCCGTCATAGCGCAGCCGGTACCACGTCCGCCGCGTGAGGTCGTTCGTGGCCACCACTGTGCCGGCGGCGTATGGGTCGCCCGACACGTCAGTGACGGTTCGCCACGTCACGCCCTTGTCGACCGAGCGCTCGAGATGGCCGACAGCGTCGACGATGGGGTCGCCGCCGATGTCCTTGATACTCCAGTCGAGCGCCGCCGTGCCCAACCACCCGACCACGGCCTTGACGGGGATGAGCATGACGACGCTCTCGCTCTTAGGCGTCGCCGTGACCTCGTTCGACCGCGGCCCGTAGTTGGTCGCCGCGTCCACAGCCCGTACGCAGTAGGAGTACCGCGTGCCGATGGTTCCCGTCGCGTCGACGTACGAGGTCTGGCCCGTCGTCGCGATCGCGACAGGCGCCGACGTGTACGCGGTCGCGCCGCCGATCGGCGTGGGGTCCGCCCAGCGGTAGACGACGTAGCCGCTCAGGTCCGAACCGCCGTCGTCCGTGGCCGGCGTCCACTGGAGACTCACCTGGCCCGCGCCCTCTTCAGCGCTCAGCACGCCCGGCGCCGTGGGCGCGGTCTGGTCGTCGGCGCCGTAGGCGATGTCCACGTCCGCGGTGCCGCCGGTGAAGCTCGTCGCCGCGCTCGGCCAAACGTCACTTTGCAGTCGCACGTCGAACCCCGCGTCGACGGGGACGGCGAGCCTGAAGTCGCCGGCCGCCCCGGTGGGGCCGTAGTCCTCGTCGTCGACGGCGCCGTTCGCATCGTCGTCGCACAGGTTCGGCTCCGTGCGCTGCAGCGCCCACACCGTGCCCAGGCCGCCGGCCACTGCGTCCGCGCGTTTCCCGCCTGACTGCCCCGTGGCGGTCCCATTGTGGACCCAGAAGCCCCGGACGGGAGCGCCCGTCAGGTCTCCCCTCATGTCGAGGACGGTCACGGCCGGGGCATCGGAACCGTTGAGGGTAGAACCCGACGCGCCGGTCGAGAGCGAGACGAGCACGTAGTACGCGCCGCTCTTCGTGACGTCGGCGAACTTGACGAAGAACCACGGGCTCTGGGTGATCTTCCCGTCCGCATCGGTCGTGACGGTGGGGAAGTTCGCCCACTCGTCGCGCTCCTGCACCCACTGCCCGCTGGCGGCGTTCCAGATGAAGCCCCGGTTGTTGCTCCCTTGGGGAGTCGGCGAGGGGCTGAAGCGGACCTTGACGTAGTACTCAGTGTTCGGTTGCAGGGTCGACGGATCAGCGCTCGGCGAGGCCGCGAAGCGCATCGCCGTCACCGTATGGTCGTTGGCGACGTACAGCGGCATGTCGTTGGCGATGGGCCCGCCGGTGAACGTACCAGCCGCCAGTGCCGCCGGCGCGGCGACCGCCAGGACGACGAACGCGCAGACGAGCGCGAGTGCGCTCCTCACGGCACGTCTGACGAGCATTGGTGACGACTCGTTCATCCTCTCCTCCTTGGTGCTCTCGCCCTTCGCGGGCGCTCGGGGACGGCGCGAGCTAGGCGCTCAGCGCGGTGACGACGCCGGTAGGACCGGCGTCGTAGCCCGCGAGGCGCCCGACCTCGCGCCGGAAACGCGCCGACGACAGGTGCTCGACGAGCGGCTGCACGAGGGGCGCCTCGAACACCTCCGTCGGCATCACAAGGTCGTACTGCTCGTCGAACAGCGGGATCGTCTCGAGACCGAAACCCCGACCGGCGGCCTGCAGGGCCACGGCAGCGTCGGCCCGGCCCTCGGCCACCTCGCGGGCCGCATCCGCATGACCGCTGACCTCATGCCGGTATCCGCACAGTGCCGCGGGATCGAGCGACCTGGCTGCCAGCTCTCTGTCGATCCACACCCGCGTCCCGGACCCCGCATTGCGGTTCACGAAGCGGGCGCCACTGCTGACGACGTCGGCCAGCGAGCCCAACGACAGCGGGTTGCCCGGCGCCACCACCAGACACTGCTGCCGGCGCGCCAGGGTGACGAGCACGAGGGCGCGGCCGGGGAACAGCCTCCGGGCATAGGGCGTGTTGGCCTCGCCGGTCTCGGCGTCGATGAGGTGGCAGCCGGCGGCGTGCCCCAACCCGTGCCGCAGGGCGATGAGCCCCTCGAGACTGCCGAGGCGGATCGTCAGCACGTCCGGCTTGTGTGGGTCGGCGCGCACCTCGTCGGCCAGGAGGTCGAGCGCCAGGTCGTCGCTGCCGACGATCACGATGAGGTCGCCCTCGTCCTCGTCGGGAAGCACCATGAGGTCGACGGCATACGCACGCGCGGTGGCGGCGTAGAACTTCTCGACGTATCCCTTGGTGGGGCGTGAGGCGATGAGTGCGATAAGGCCCGCCCGTTCGAGGGCGAGGACGTGGTGGCGGATCCAGGCGGGGTGCTTGCCGAACCGCTCGCCGAGCTGCGTCAGCGTCGCCGGCCGCGCCATCAGGACACGGAGGATCGCCCGGCGGTCGTCGTTCGCGAGCGCCTTGAGCTGGTCGACGCCCTCGATGTGACGCAGGTCGTCCACAAGCCAGACGCTAGGGGAATCCTAAGGGCGTGTCAATCTGCGGACGCCGCGCCGCGACGGAGTCGCGACACGGCCAGAGAGACACCGCCGGGATGCTGGAAGACTACACGGAACAGAAAGGCTGCGCCTGCGGCACGGCCCCGGCGGGAGGAACGGACCCGCCGGAAGGGGCGACGCTGACGGTGAAGACGACGACCTCCGGGCGGCAGAAGGCGCGGAAGGGCAGCAGACTGGCGCCGACGCCCCGGGTCACGTAGAGCCGACGACCGTCGACCTCGTACTCGCCCTCCGCGAAGCGGGCGCCGAGGTCGCTCAGCATGATCCGGCGCCCAGGCAGCGGCAGACAGATCTGGCCGCCATGCGTGTCGCCGGCGAACGCCATGGCGAAATCGCCCGGCGTCGCCCCCATGGCGACATCGGCGTGATGCGTGAGGAGCAGGCGCAGCACGCCGGGCCGCCGGTCGAGCCGGGCGAGGACGGCGGGCAGGTCATCGTGGCCACTGCCGTCGTCGACTCCGCAGATCTGCACCAGCCCGGCACCGCGGGCGACCGTCGCGGCGTCGTTCACGAGCACGCGCACGCCGCAGGCCTCGAGGTCCGCAGGGTCGGTGGGCCGCACGAACGGCGCCTTGCTGTCGCCGTGGTCATGGTTGCCGAGGACGGCGAACACCCCGAGCGGCGCCCTGAGACGGGCGAGCTGGCGCCGGAACCCGGCCGCAGGCCGCGGGCCCGGCGCCAGGTCGCCGGTGATGACGATGAGGTCGGGTCCCGCCGCCAGGGTCAGGTCGACCGCCTTGCGCATGGCGCACAGGTTGAGGCTGGGCTGAAAGCCGGCATGGAAGTCCGAGAGGTGGACGACGACGAGGCCGTCGAGGTCCGGATGCACGCCCGGCGCCGGCAGGCGCCGGACGACCCGCCGGACCGCCTGGGCCTCGGCGAGCATGTAGACGGTAGCGAGGGCGGCGGCCGCGCCGAGCGCGGCCGCCGCCCTCGTCCACGTCCTCATCGCGGCTTCGCCACCCGGCGCGAGGCCGCCTGCGGCGCTCGCGCCGTCATTCCCCCTCGTCCATCTGCTGACGCAGACGGGCGCGGGTCTCTTCGATCTTGCGCTTGAGCGCCTCTGACTGGTCGGCGGCCGACTCCTTGCCCGCGCCCATCGCGTCCCTGAGCCTGTCGACCTGACCTCGGAGAGGACAACTGCCGCCGCTGCTCAGGGCGTCCCTGAGCCGCTCCCGCGCCTCTTTACCCGTCAAAGGCGTGGCGAAGAGGGCGGTCAAACCACCGATGAGAGCGCCAGCGGCGAACCCGCCGCGCCTTCTGGACTTCTTCTCCCTGGCCTTGCTCACCACGCACCTCCGGTCTCGTCCCCGGCGGGGCTCTCCGCTCGCGGACCGTCCCGCTCATCGGCCGCCTATGGTACCGCAAACCCCGCACGCACCCTCGCGGACCCCCTCCGCCGGCACCCGTCACGGTGGCGCGACGCTCACGACGGCCGCATACGCCCGACAGCCGCGTGCACCCGACGGCCCCCCTACAGCAACTGGGTGCCGTTGATCTCGAGCCCGAACCGGCAGCCCAGCGCCTCGGCCGCCTTGCGGCACATGACCATGCGCTCGAGGAAGATCTCGAAGTACTCCATGAGATGGATCGTCCCAGTGTCGATCTCCATCTGCAGCGTGATCGTCTTCGCCTTGGGGTCGACGGCGAGGAACGAGCGCCGCGTGGCGCTGTTCACGCGGTCGTGGATGTCGTCGGTGGTCGGGTCGATCACCCGCACCCGGCTGCGATGGACGTCCGACTTGTCGGCGAGGATCACCGCCGCCGCCAGCGCGCTCACCGGCTCGCCGTACTCCTCCTCGTGGTTGCCGATGGCGCACATCACCTCGACGACCTCGTCGGGCGGCATGCCGAGGCGCTCCAAGACGCGCTGGGCGATGAGCGCCGCGGCGATGCCGTGGTCGAGCCGACTGATGCCGTTGCCGATGTCGTGCAGGTAGCCCGCGACGGCGGCCAACTCCGCCTCACGTCGCGGACGCCCCAGTCGAAGGAGGACGTTCTGGGCGATGTCCGCGACCAGGCCGGCGTGCCGGGGGCCGTGCTCCGTGTATCCCAGGACGGCCAGGTTCTCGTCGGCCTTGCGCACGAACTGGCGCACCTCGTCGTCGTGACGTACGTCCTCGACGGTGATGGCCTGGGGCGTCGGCGGCGAGGCTTCCGCCGTCTCGCGATCGGTCATGTCGCCTACCTTACCTGGAAGCCGGCCAGCGTATCATCGAGCGGCACGGGGACGACGTCCACGCCCGTCACCGAGGCACCGGAGGGACCGACGTCGCACCAGGCGACCATCTCGTCGACGGCGCGCGCCTCGCCCTGAAGGTGCGCCTCGACCGAGCCGTCGGCCAGGTTGCGCACCCAGCCGGACAGGCCGAGACGCTCGGCCTCGGCGCGTGTGGAGGCCCTGTACCAGACGCCCTGGACGTGTCCGTGGACGCGCACCCGGACGGCCTTCACGGCCCCACCTCGTCCCAGCGCGGCGCCCGCGGACCCTCGTCCCCGGGTCCGTCGCTCGCATCGTCCTCGTGGTCGCGCGACCACGCGTCCCGCTGGCGCGCCCCCACGAGCGGGACGAAGCGGCAGTGGAGGGTACGTTCGACACGCACGTCGCCGTCACGGCGCTCGTACACGGTCAGCACCTGCTCGCCGTGCGTCGGACCGAGTGGGATCACCAAGCGGCCGCCCTCGGCGAGCTGGTCGATCAGCGCCGGCGGGACCTCCGCCGCAGCGGCGGCGACCATGATGCCGTCATACGGGGCGTGCTCCGGCCATCCCGCCGTGCCGTCGCCGGCGAGCACCTGCACGTTCCTGTAGCCGAGCTTGGTCAACCTCTCTCTCGCCTGCTCGGCCAGCGCCGGGATGCGCTCGACCGCGAACACGTCGCCGGCCAACTCGGCGAGGACCGCCGACTGGTAGCCCGAACCCGCGCCGATGTCGAGGACACGACTGCGGACGTTCACGTGCAACAGCTCGGTCATGCGCGCGACCATGAACGGCTGCGAGATCGTCTGCCCGAAGCCGATCGGCAGCGGGGTGTCGTCGTAGGCGGCGTGCCGCAGGTCGTCGGAGACGAAGAGATGGCGCGGCACGGCGCGCATGGCGGCGAGCACGTCGCGGTCGCGGACGCCGCGCCGCACGAGCTGGTCTTCGACCATGCGTGCGCGGCGCGCGGCGTAGTCGTCCGCGCCGCCGGCGTTCTGCGCCGCGCCACCCGCGTTCTGCGCCTCGCCGCCCACGTTCTGCTCCTCGCCGCCCATATCTCCTTCATACCCGCTGCTCGCGCAGACGACGGTACTTTCGCCGTCGCTGCATCCGTTGCCGAACCTCCATGACTACGGCCACGACGAAGACGGCGTAGCCGGCGGGCCCCCACATGATGGCCAGGGCGGTACCACCGAAGACGAGCAGGTCCTCGCCGAGACTCAGCATGGGGACGACGGCCTCGCTGGTCGTCGAGCGCGGGCGAGTCTCGTGCTTCGAACGCGACGCGAACCACGCGGCGGCGGCTCCTACCGCGACGCCGACGGCGACCCCTGCGGCGCCGTGGCCGACCATGGCTCCGCCGGCCACGGCGCCGCAGACGATCCGATAGGGCGTCGTCAGGCGATGCTGCAGCCGGTCGACCTTCGGGACCTTGTCGAAAGCCGACTCGAAGATGGCGAGAAGGACGAAGGCGACGACGGCCGCCCAATGTCCAAGGAAGGCGAAGGTGCCGTTGCACTCGGCGCCCCACCCGAGGTTCGACATCACGGCGATGATGGCCAGCGTCAGCGACGGCCTGAACCCGACCGCACTCCCGAGCCCCAGCATGCGCCCGATGTCACCGAGCCAGCTCACGACTGTCCCGCCATGACGGGATTATACGTTCGACCGGGGAACTTCCCGCGCTGCCCCGCGCCGGCTCATCGGTATGTCGGGCGCCGCCGACGGCTTTCAGTGGCGCGTGGCCGCCGCGACGGACGCACGCCTGGGGAGGCTACTACCCGCGACGCCGCCAACGAACAACGGCGCCTGCGACGGACGCGCACCCGTGGGCGCTACGCCTCCCGGGCGTACTTCGCCCGCCCTTCCTCATACAGGTCACCGCCGTGGCAGTCATTGACGACGATGGCGGGGAAGTCGACGACCTCGAGGCGGGCGACGGCCTCGGCTCCCAGCTCGGGCCAAGCGATGACCTCGTTGGCGGTGATGCGCTGGGCGAGCAAGGCGCCGGCGCCGCCGGTCGCGGCGAAGTAGACCGCCGTCTCGTCGACCATGGCCTGCTTCACCTCAGCCGACCGCAGGCCCTTGCCGATCATCCCCTTCAGCCCGTGCCGCATGAGCACCGGCGCATAGGCGTCCATGCGCCCGCTCGTCGTGGGGCCGGCTGAACCGATCGGCCTGCCCGGCTTCGCCGGCGACGGTCCCATGTAGTAGATGACCGCCCCCTTGAGGTCGAACGGCAGGGGCTCACCGGCCTCGATCAGGGCGACGAGCCGTTTGTGGGCGGCGTCGCGCGCCTGGTAGACGACGCCGGTGATCTCCACGGCGTCGCCCGCGTACAGGTCCCTCACGACTTCGTCGGTGAGGGGCGTGGTGATCTTCTTGACAGCCATCTTCTCTCCCCTCTCAGAGCGTGACCGACTTGTGCCGCTGGGCGTGACACTGCACGTTGACCGCCATCGGCATGCTGGCGATGTGGCAGGGCATCTCTTCGATGAAGACGGCGAGACAGGTCGTGCGGCCGCCGAGGCCCTGGGGGCCGATGCCGAGCGCGTTGATCCGCGCGAGCAGCTCGGCCTCCATCGCCGCGATCCGCGAGTCCGGATGGACCGAGCCGATCTCGCGCAGCAGCGCCTTCTTGGCGAGGAGCGTGACCGCCTCGATGGTCCCGCCGATGCCGACCCCGATCACGACCGGCGGGCACGGGTTCGAGCCGGCGCGGCTGACGGTGTCGACCACCGCCTGGCTCATGCCGGCCCAGCCCTGCGCCGGCTTGAGCATGTTGAGGGTACTCATGTTCTCGGCACCGCCGCCCTTGGCCATCATCGTGATCTTGAACCTGTCGCCGGGGACCACCGTCGTGTGGACGATCGCCGGGGTGTTGTCCTTGGTGTTGCGGCGGGCATGGGCCGGTTCCTCGACGACCGACTTGCGCAGGTAGCCCTCCTGGTAACCCCGGCGCACGCCCTCGTCGATCGCCGCCCCAAGGTCGCCGCCCACGAGGTTGACGTCCTGGCCGAGCTCGACGAAGAAGACGGCGAGGCCCGTGTCCTGACAGATCGGCACCCGGTCACGGGCGGCGATGTCGGCGTTCTCGAGGAGCTGCTTCAGCACCTCGACGCCGACCGGCGACTCCTCCGTTTTCTTCGCTCGCTCGAGCGCCTCGTAGACGTCCCGCGGAAGGTCGTAGTTAGCCGTGATGCACAGGTCTTTGACCGCCTCGGTGACCGTGCCCACGTCGAGCTCACGTACTGGGCTCACTCCGGACTCCTTTCGTCGTCTCCTGGTCCCGATGGGTCGCCCGGTCGCCGTCGCCACATGCGGCGCCGGTCGCGGGCGACCATGGCGTGCGTACCCGTGAGTCTAGCCCCGATGGGCTCACGCAGCCACGTTCGTCGCCACTCGGCTCCCGCAGTCCTTGCCCCTCACCGGTCATACCGACGCTGTTCTCGCCCGATGCGCGAACCCGTATACTTGGCAGCGGAGGAGCCGTGCTGCCGCTGAAGGACACTGTCCAGGCCAGGTCGTTCGCGATCGTCAACTGGACGCTCATCGTGGTCAACGTCGTCGCCTTCATGATCCTGCTCACTCTGGGCAGGTCGGCACAGGAGTTCGTCACCACCTTCGGCCTCGTCCCGGCGCGGCTGCTGGACCATCTCGGCCTGTCGCAGCTGCTGACCGTCGTGACCTCGATGTTCCTGCACGGCGGCTGGGCCCACATCTTCGGGAACATGCTCGCCCTCTACATCTTCGGCGACAACGTCGAGGACCGCATGGGTCACGGTCGCTACCTCCTCTTCTACATGCTCTGCGGGATCGCCGCCGCGGCCGTCCACATCGCCTTCAACCAAGACTCAGCGGTGCCCACGATCGGGGCCAGCGGAGCGATCAGCGGCGTCCTCGCCGCCTACCTTCTCCTCTTTCCCCGCGCCCGGGTGATCTCGCTCGTGCCGGTGTTCTTCCTGCCGCTCCTCATGGAGATCCCGGCCGTCATCTATCTGGGCGTCTGGTTCCTGTCGCAGCTCCTCAACGGCGTCCTCACGGTCGTCGCCGGCGCCGAGGCGTTCGGGGGCGTCGCCTGGTGGGCACACATCGGAGGCTTCGCCGCCGGACTGTTGCTGGTGCGACCGTTCACCGCCGGCCGCAACGTGCGGGCCATGTACGCCGACGAGTACTTCCCCTGGTAATCCCCGTCCTGCGAGGTCGACATGGATTGGCTCTCCCTCTTCTGGATCTTCATCATCATCGCCTCGTTGCAGCCGGTCGTGCGTCAGAAGATGCTCAGCATGGAACGACTGCGCGTCCTCGGTCGTCTGGAGCGAGAGAGGAACAGCCGCGCTATCGCCCTCATCCACCGCCAGGAGACGATGAGCTTCCTCGGCTTCCCATTGCTGCGCTACATCGACATCAACGACTCCGAGGAGATCCTGCGCGCCATCAAGATGACCGACGACGACGTCCCGATCGACCTGATCGTCCACACCCCCGGAGGTCTCGTGCTCGCCGCCGAGCAGATCGCTCGCGCCTTGAAAGCCCATCCGGCGAAGGTCACCGTCTTCGTGCCGCACTATGCCATGTCCGGCGGCACGCTCGTCGCCTTCGGCGCCGACGAGATCGTCATGGACAGCAACGCCGTCCTCGGGCCGGTCGACCCCCAGTTGGGGCAGGAGCCCGCAGCCTCGATCCTCAAGGTGGTGGCCCAGAAGCCTATCGCCGAGATCGACGACGAGACCCTGATCAAGGCCGACATCGCCGAAAAGGCCATGCGCCAGCTCAAGACGACGGTGGTCGAACTGCTGGGTGAGCGGATGGACGCCGAACGGGCCGAGAAGACCGCGACCACGCTGTCCTCAGGGGTGTTCACTCACGACTACCCCATCACTGTACGTGAAGCGCGAGAGCTGGGGCTGTCCGTCAACACGGACATGCCCCAGCTCGTCTACCAGATCATGAGCCTCTACCCCCAGGCGGCCCAGCGACGCCCGTCGGTCGAGTACATCCCCGCGCCACGCTCGCGTGATCCGGAGCGCCCCGCCCGGCGACGCTGACGGCGGGGCGCCCCGCCCGGCGACGCTGACGGCGGGGCGCCCCGCGGCGCTCACGGCAGCCCGGCTTACGCCTTGTCTTCCTTGCGGGCGCGCTCGGCCGCCTTCTTGACCAGCTCGGCGGCCATGTCCGCCGTCTTCTGCGCGAGCTCGGAGACCCTTTCAGCCGCCGGCTGCAACGTGTCGATGGCTTTGTCGGCCATCTCGCCGGCATAGTCGCCGGCGCCGCGGGCGGCGGCCTTCATGGCCGCCTTGGTCGGCGCCGGCGCCCGGTCGCCCTCAGGCATCGGGATATAGCCGATCGCCATGGCATCCTGCACCTGGTCGCGGGCCCGCGAGATGATCGCCGTGGCCTCTGCGATCTCTTTCTCGTAGGTGAGGTCCGTGCGCAGGGCGATGCCCTGTTCGATAGCCTTCTTCGCCACCGCCGCGGCCTCGCGCGGGAAGACCTCCCAGTCGTCCATGGTCGGCATGATGTAGTCGGGGCGCAGTCCCTTGTCGGCAGCGACCTTGGCGAGCTCCTCCGCGGCGGCGATGCACATCTCGTCGGTGATCGTCTTGGCGCGCACGTCCAGCGTGCCGCGGAAGATGCCGGGGAATCCGAGACTGTTGTTAACCTGGTTCTCGAAGTCCGAACGCCCCGTCGCGACGATGGCGGCGCCCGCCTCCTTGGCGTCCCAGGGCCACATCTCGGGGATCGGGTTGGCGCACAGGAAGACGATGGCGTCGGACGCCATCGCCCTGATCCAGTCCTTGGCGATGGTGTCGGGGCCCTGCTTGCTCAGCGCGATGCAGACGTCGGCGCCCCTGAGCGCCTCGGCGATGCCGCCCTCGCGCTGCTCCTCGTTCGTGATCTGGCAGTACTTCCACTTGTCGACCCACTCGTCCTTGACCGCCTCGATGTCGCCGCGCTTCTTGTTGAGGATGCCCTTGCTGTCGACGACGGTGCAGAGCGCGGGCGTGGCGCCGTAGGCGAAAATGAGCCGGCTGATGGCGACGTTGGCGGCCCCGGAGCCGATGAAGGTGATCCGGACCGCGTCGATCTTCTTGTCGACGACCTTGAGCGCGTTGATGAGACCGGCGAGCGTCACGCAGGCCGTCCCCTGCTGGTCGTCGTGCCACACGGGGATCTCGCACTCGGCGCGCAGCGTGTCGAGGATGCGGAAGCACTTCGGCTGGGCGATGTCCTCGAGGTTGACGCCGCCGAGCCCGGGCTGCACGAGCTTCACGAACTCGATGAACTTGTCAGGGTCCTTCGTGTCGACCATGAGGGGGAAGCCGTCGACCCCGCCCAAGTACTTGTACAGAAGGCTCTTACCCTCCATGACGGGCATGCCGGCCTTGGGGCCGATGTCGCCCATGCCGAGGACGCGGGTGCCGTCGCTGATGACGGCGACGGTGTTCCACTTGTTGGTATGCTCGTAGACCTTCTCGGGGTCGTCCTTGATCTCGAGACAGGGCTTGCTGACGCCCGGCGTGTACCAGATGCCGAAGTCGTTGAAGTCGCGGATGCAGCACTTGAGCGTGGTCTCGATCTTGCCCCGATAGAAGGGATGGAGTTTGGCGGCCTCCTCCATGGGCTGGTAGGCCTTCGCCTTCAGCTCTTCGACGGTGGGCTGGCCCTGTGCGTCCGGCATGGCTTTTCCTCCTGTGTCTTCGCCCCCCGCTGACGGCATCGTGACGGCGTGGTGCGCGGGGCGGCGCATCGTGACGCCGCTGTGGACCCAACGCTAGCACCGGGTGAACAGCAACGGCAACGGGTCGTGGCGGGCCGCGAAGACGAGGCCGGCGCGCGAGGTCGGCCGCCGCGTCCAGCGAGGACGAACATGAGCGGCGGGCGGGGGACCCGCCCGCTGGTCAGGCGGCGCGGCGCGAGTGCGCGGCCACAAGAAGCACCAGCGCGCCCCCGGCCGCCGCCAACGCCAGGGCGGCCGCCGCGAGGAAGACGACCGTCCAGCCGAACGTGGCCGCCGTCCACGCCGCCAGCGCGCCGCCCAACAAGCCGCCGACACCTTTCGCCATGTACATGACGCCCTGGTTCGCGGCCGCATGGTCGGTGCCGAACGTGTCCGCGGTCAGGGCGGGGATCAAGGCGAAAGCCTCGCCCCAGGTGAACATCACCAGCGGTGTAAGGACGACCAGGCCCACCGGGACGTCGCCGAGGAACGGCAGCGCCGCGAGCAGCAGGCCGTTGGCGGCGAACACGACGACCATCGTCTGCAGGCGGCCGAGACGGTCCGAGACCCACCCCCACACGATACGGCTGAGACCGTTGGGGATCTGGGCCACCGCAAGAGCCGCCACGACGACGCCGGACGCGATCCCGAGGCTCGTGGCGAACGGTTTGAGATTGGCGGTGACGAGCAGCCCTCCGGTCGCCATCGCGAGGTACATGAAGAAGACGAGCCAGAACCGGCCGGTGCGCACCATCTCGAGGGGAGCGTACTGCCGAGGGCGGGAACCGTGCGCCACCTGGTGGGAAGACGGATCGTGACTCGTCCCGTCCGCGGCCACAGTGGCGGACGGGTGACGGAGGACGCTAGCGCATCCGAGGAGCACGACGCCGATGACGAGACCCGAGACGACGAAGCCGACGGACGCGCCGTACGCCGCGACCAGCCCGTCGAGCGCGGGGATGAACGGCGCCGCCCCCGCGCCGAAGCCGGCGGTCACGAGGCCCACGGCGAGACCGCGATGGTCCGGGTACCAGCGCAACGCGACGCCGACGCTGCCGGCGTAGACGACCCCTGCCCCGACACCGGCCGCGGCGTAGGCGACGTAGAGCAGGGCAAGGGTGTCGACGAGACCCATGACGCACCATCCGACGCCGACGAGCACGGCGCCCACTGCATACGGCGCCCGCGGGCCGAGCCGGTCGATGAACCCTCCGCTGACGGGCTGCGTGAACGCCTGGAAGGCGACGAAGACGGTGAACCCCACCTGCACTGCGGCGAGCGACCACGCCCTCTCCTCGCTGAGCGGTTCAGAGAAGAGCGTCCAGGAGTACTGGACCGGCGCGATCATGACCATGCCGAGGACCGCCGCCGCAAGCTGCAGGCGGCGGCCGCCGAGGCTGGATCCCCTGTCGCTTCGTTCCACAGACCTCCCGTTCGTCCGGTCCTCGCCCGCCTGTCGCCCGTATCGCGGGTCTGCTGCGACGTGCGTCTGCTGCGCCGCGCGTTCGCCGCGCCGCACGTCTGCCGCGGCGTACGTTTGCCAAGTCTAGCCGAGAGGCGCGATGCTACGGGACATGAGGACCGGCCGACGCTCACTGGCGCTGGCGGCGCCGCACACGGCGGCGACGGAGGCGGGCGTCGCCGCCTTCGCCGACGGCGGCACCGCCGTCGACGCCGCCCTTGCCGCCTGCGCGACGCTCACCGTCGCCTACCCGCACATGTGCTCGATCGGCGGCGACGCCATCGCGCTCCTGCACGCCCCGGACGGGACGGTCACCGCGGTGAACGGGAGCGGGGCGGCGCCGGCCGCGCTCGACGCGGCGCGCGTGCGCGCCGCCCTCGAGCGCGACCCGGCGCCCGTCACCCGCACGGGCATGCCCATCCGCGGCCCGCACACCGTGACCGTGCCCGGCGTGCTCGCCGCTTGGGAGACGCTGCGGCAGCTCGGCGGCGCCCTGCCGCTGGACCGTCTGTTGCGCCCCGCCATCGGCTTGGCCGCCGACGGCTGCCGCGTCTCGCGCTCCCTCGCCGCCGCCCTCGCTGAGGAACGCTGCCTTTTCGCCCGCGACCCCGGGTTGCGCGCCGCGTTCTTCCGCCCGCCCGAGACCATGCCCGGCGGGGCGGCGTCCCGCGGCGCCCCTCCCGATGCGACGCCGCTCGGCGAGGGCGATCTCTATCGTCTGCCGGCCCTCGCCGAGTCCCTCGACGCCATCGCCCGCCTCGGCGTGGACACCTTCTACCGCGGGGACCTCGGCGCGCGCTACGTCGCCGGCCTGCGCGCCGCCGGGAGCGTCATGACGACCGCCGATCTCGCCGCCCATGAGACGGAGGTCGTCGACCCTCTCGCCGCGGTGGCCTTCGGCCACGAGGTCCTGACCGCGCCGCCGAACTCGCAGGGCTACGTCCTGCTCGCCCTGCTCAAGGCGATGGAAGCCGTCTCGAGGTCCGACGCCTGCGGAGCCACGGATCAGGACGCGGCGACGTGTCCCGGGGCGCCCACCAGCCGCGCGACGCCGACGCCCGCGGCGATGATCATCCGCTCCATCTCTCCCCATGAGCGACCCCCCGACCCGCTCGGGCCTGAGGCCTCGCGCCTCGCGTGCCTCTTCCGTCTCGTCAGCGACGACCGCGACGGGTATCTCTGCGACCCGCGCCGGCACGCCGTGCCGCTCGACACGCTGCTCGGCGACGACCGCGCCCGGCGACTCGCAGAGGCCGCACTCGCAGATGGCAGGACGCCGGAGCCTGTGCTACCGGACGCCGCTCCGCCCCGCGCCGGCGGCGACACCATCGCCTGCGTCGCCGCCGACTCGCACGGCTGGGCGGTCACGATCATCCAGAGCGTCTACCACGCCTTCGGCGCGGCTATCCTCGAGCCCGAGACCGGCATCGTCGCCCACGACCGGGGGGCCTGCTTCAGCCTCGACCCGTCCTCGCCGAACCTCCTCGAGGGCGGGAAGCGCCCGTTGCACACACTGATGCCGGTCATGGTCCGCCGCGACAGCCGTCTGGCCCTGGTCGCCGGTACCATGGGCGGCGAGGCCCAGCCGCAGATCCACGCGCAGATCCTCTGCCGCCTGCTGCACCCCGATGCCGGCGACCTCGCCACGGCCGTCGCCGCCCCGCGCTGGATCTGCGACGAGGGCGCCATCCTCGCCGAGACCGACGTCCCGCCCGCCTGCCTCGCCGCCCTTCGCACGGTCGGCATGCCGTTGAAGGTCCTCCGTCATCAGGATGAGACCGTCGGCCATGCGCAGTACGTGCGCCTCGGCCTTGAAGGGCCGCTGGAGGCGGCAAGCGACCCGCGCGCCGACGGCGCCGGAACGCTCATCACTGTCTGACCCGCGTTGGCCCACGCCGTCGGCGTCCGGCCTTTCCTCCGCCCCACGTCGTCGCCGTCTGACCCTTTCCGCCGCGGATCGCCGGCGCCGCCGCGGTACAATCACCGTCTATGGCCGAGAACAGTGTCGAGGCAGCCGCGCGGGCGATCGACCGCGCCCGCAGCATCGTGGTGTTCAGCGGAGCGGGCGTGTCGCGCGAGTCCGGCATCGCCACCTTCCGCGACCCCGAGGAAGGCATCTGGAGCAAGTATGACCCGATGGAGATGGCGACGCTCGAGGGCTACGTACGCGACCCGTCCTTCGTCTGGACGTGGTACGAACACCGCTTCGGCATCGTCGTCGACGCCGAGCCCAACCTCGGCCACCGCGCCATCGCCGAGCTCGAGGAGCTTTTCCCGACCGTCACCGTCGTCACGCAGAACATCGACGGACTCCATCAGCGCGCCGGCTCGACCGACGTGATCGAGCTGCACGGCACGATGCACCGCTACGCCTGCCTGCACCGCAAGCACGTGGGCTTCAAGCGCGACGACTTCGCCGACCAGGAGGAGCGCCCGCCGCGCTGTCCCGTCTGTGGCGACCTCATCCGTCCGGAGGTCGTATGGTTCGGCGAGGCCCTGCCGGCAGCCGAACTGGACCGCGCCCAGCTCCGCAGCGCCGCCTGCGACGCGATGCTCGTCGTCGGCACGTCGGCGGTCGTCTTCCCGGCGGCCGCGCTGCCGCTCCAGGCCATCCATTCGGGGGCGACGGTCATCGAGGTCAATCCCGAGCCTACGGCTCTGAGCCGCCAGGCCACGTTCTGGCTGCGGGGACCCGGCGGCGAGGTCCTTCCGCAGCTCGTCGCCGCCTTGCAGGAGCGACGGAAGGCGCCGGACGGCTGAGCACGGGCAGACCGCCGACGGCTGAGCGGAGGAAGGTGCCGGACGGCTGACGCAGGCCGGACGGCTGACGCAGGCCGGACGGCTCACGCAGGCCGAGAGGATCAGCCGCGCTTCTCGCGGAACGGCCCAAGATCGGCGCCGACGCCCATCTCGAGGAGCTCCTGGGCGCGCCGGTCGTAGCGCGCCTGCAGCTCGCCGACCATCTTCACTTCGTCGTCGGCGAGCTCGCGCACGCGCTTCGCCGGCGCGCCCATGATCATGCTACGTGGCGGAAAGACCTTGTCCCCGGTCACGAGCGACCCTGCGGCGACGATGCTCTGCGACCCGATCGTACATCCGTTCAGAAGCGTGCTCCCGATGCCGACGAGGACGTCGTCGCCGACGGTCGCCCCGTGAAGGATCGCCCCATGGCCGATGACGACGCGCTGCCCGATGAGCATCGGGTACCCCGGGTCGCAGTGCAGCACGGAGTTGTCCTGGACGCTCGTCCCGGCGCCGACCGTGATGCGCTCGACGTCGCCGCGCAGGACCGCCCCGGGCCAGACGTTCGCGCCGCGCTCGACCACGACGTCGCCGATGATGACGGCGTCGACGTCGATGTAGACGGCAGGCGCGAACCGCGGCCGCTTGTCCTTGTAGACCCTGATCGACAGAGGGTGTCCTCCTGCCGGGGCGGGACCCGGCGGCGTGGCGCTTGAAGCATGCCAGGTGAGACCCGCCAACGCGCCTGCTGGAGTATACCGAGACCAACGGAGGGTAGAACAGCACACAGTCGTACGACCGCCGGCGACTCCTCGCCGGCGGCGACGGGCGGCGACCGCAAAGGGAGGCGGAGATGGAGTTCGTCCACGTGGCGACGCGGACCATGGACCTGGAACAGGCGATCGCTTTCTACGAGGCCCTCGGCTTGCGCCTCGACCACAAGCGCGAGCTGACGAAGAACAGGGCGACGCTCGCCTTCATGGCGAAGCCCGACGGCGACTTCGCCATCGAGCTCGTCTACAACTGGGGCAGGGACACGCCGTACGAGGGCGGCGAGCGCTTCGGCCACTTCGCCTTCGAGGTCGACGACATCGAGGCGGAGTACGCGCGGCTTCTGGCGGCCGGCGGAACTGACGTGGGCCGGCCGCCCGCGCCGCTCCAAGGCGAAGGTCACCGCATCGCCTTCGTCGCCGACCCCGACGGCAACTGGGTGGAGTTGATCGAGCGCCACGTCGGCGCGTAGCGCCAGGCGACGCCGGCGTCCTGCTGCTAGAAGGACGAACCGGCCCGCCCGCTGCTTCGGCTCCAGCCCAGCTTGCCGGGGGCGAACGCGCGCGGGATCGCGACCAGAGCGAGACAGCCCAGCAAGATGTAGTAGAGCAGGGTGACGTCCGTGACCGCGGTCTCCTGCATGGCGACCACGGCATACACGCACGAGGCGCCGGAGATCACGGCGACGAGACCCCAGGCCATTCGGTGTAGGGCGCCGCTGAGCTCGAGGACGAGCGCGGCGACATAGAGGAGCGGCGGGAACAGGACGAGCGGCCATGTCGAGAGGCCGCCGCCGACGAGCCGGTCCGGGTCCGGGATAGGGGCCGCCACCTCGCGCCAGAGCACGGCCGCCATGAGGACGACGGCGACCGCCATGAGGACGGCGACGAGGAAGCGCGTCAGGAACTGTCGGTCGTGCCGCGACATCGACGGGAGCCGCCGACGCCACGCGCGCGAGCGGAGGTAGGACCGGATACCGAGCAGAAGAGCGAGGCCGGCGAAGACCGGCAACAGCGCCCATGGACGCGAGGTGAACCAAGGCAGTCGCGAGAACAGCCCTGTCGTGTCCTCGCGAACGGTGAACTCGGCGTGCTCGTCCCACGGATAGACCTCGAGCACACGTCCGCCGACGAGGTCGACAAGGATGCGCAGACCCGTGACGTCCGTAGCCCGTACCCTATGGGTGACGATCTCATAGGGCGCGGTCGGCGCCTTGTCCGGGTCAGGGCGACGGACGACGGGCAGCTCGGCGGCGATCTCCTTCCCCTGCCCGCCGGACAAGAGCAGATGGACCGTCGCCCCCCGAGGAGCGCTCTCACTCGGCCACAACACCACATCCTGCTCCGACGGCGTGGGTTCCCGGCCCCCCAGCAGACCGACAACGAGCGGGTCGCCGAGGGCGATCCGCCAGGCGGCGGCGCGCGCCTCGCGCGCCGCCGCCCCTGCCTCGCCCTGCCCGTCGCTTCCGGCCGTCGCGCGTGGAGTGACACCGAGGACAAGCGCGCCGACGGCGAGAACGGACGTCAGGGCGAGGACGACAAGGGCGGCGGCGACCGGCCGCACGCGGCCCGCGCCGCCGCCCGTCCGCGACTCGCCGCGCGGGTGATCGCCCGGTCGCCGGGCAGGCTCGTCGCCGCCCGGGGGCTTCGCCGGCACGCCCGGTGTCAGCGTCAGGTCCTCCCAGTGCACCCAGTCACCGCCCTGATGCCGGGCGGACACGGAATAGACGTATGTGCGGCCGTCCTCGAGCCCGTCGTCGCGAAACGAGCCGCTCACGCCCTCGTACACGACGACCGAGCGCGCGACATCGGCACCTGCCCCGGGCGCCGCGCCGCCGGCGTCGCCCGTCTCCGCGTTCGTGGCCCCTGCCCCTGTGGAACGCACGATGCGCACCTCGAGCAGCGTCTTGCCCGGGTAGTCCCAGGCGATCGTCACACACCCGTCGCCCGCCGTGGCAAAGAGACGCCGCACGCGGACATCGGTCTCGCTCTCAAGCGAGTGGTCGTGATGCGTGCAGTCCCTGGGCCTCACCACACCCCCGTCGGCCGCTGCCCAACGGCCCGCGCAGCCGCCGCGGGCGCGGTGAGCGCCCACGCCGTGTGCCATCGCGCGGACGCGGGAAGCATAACAGGGCGAGGGTTTGCGGGTGCGGCCCCGTCTGCTAGCATAACCGGCCGCTCCCGGCTCCGCCGGGGCCGACAAGCCTCCTTGCGGCGCATTCGTCTAGGGGCCTAGGACGCCGCCCTCTCACGGCGGTAACATCGGTTCGAATCCGATATGCGCTGCCAACCCGCTTCGTCGCGCCCACCAGTGCGCCTCTGACGACATCCGCCCCGGCCACGCACACAGCCGCTCAGTGCAACACGCCGCCGACGAGCAAGGTCGCCGTGACCGCCGCCAGGGCGATCCTGTAGTAGCCGAAGACCGCCAGGCTGTGGCGGTTCAGGTAGGCGACCATCCACTTGATCGAGAGGGCCGCGGCGACGAACGCGACGACGACACCGGCGACCGGAGCCACGATGCCCAGCGTCGCCACGATCGCCCCGCCCTGCTTCGCGGTCTCAAAAAGAGAGGCGCCCGTCAACGTGACGAACCCGAGCAGGAAGCTGTACTCGACAGCCGCCTGGGTGCTCAGCCCGGCAAGCCGGCCTCCCAGGATCGTCGCGAGGCTGCGGCTGATGCCGGGCCACATGGCGACGCACTGGAGCAAGCCGACGAGGATTGCCCCCCGGACCGTCAGGGCCTCGAGCGCGGCGCCGTCCTGTGAACCACGGCCGCGCCGCGCGTCGCCCCACGCCACGGCGAGGATGACGGCGCCGCCGACGAGCCAGGCGACGGCGATGGGCCAGAGACCGAACAGGTATCGTTTGAGGAGTTGCTCCCCGAGCACGCCGATGATGACGGCGGGGACGACCGACGCCACGAGCGCGAACGCCAGTCGTCGACCGCTCGGATCGCGCCCCGCGATGCCGCGCACGATGCTCCAGAGACGCGGCGCGTAGAGCACGACCACAGCGAGGATGGCGCCGAACTGGATGACGATCACGTACGCGTCAGCGGCCTCCTTGCCGACGCCCGTGTCGGTGAGACCCAGAGCATGCGTCGTCAGCAGCAGGTGCCCGGTGGAGCTGACGGGCAGGTACTCCGTGACCCCCTCGACGACCCCAAGGATGACCCCATCGGACAGCGACAGGTCGCCCTCGCCCCCCGTGGTACCGGCTTCGGCCGCATCGACGGCGGCGACGCCAGAGACGCCTGGCGCGGCGTCAGAGACGTCTGGCGTCGCACTTCGCGGAGAAGCAGAAGGGGAAGGCATCGCGCCACCGACGGGACAAAGGGTGACG
>Ga0116187_1001324_pt1 | contig 26590 bp, 22 predicted proteins | sample AD_JPNNA6_MetaG_FD_89755 | JGI IMG/M metagenome (GOLD analysis project Ga0116187, IMG submission 89755) | Active sludge microbial communities of municipal wastewater-treating anaerobic digesters from Japan - AD_JPNNA6_MetaG | ecosystem: Engineered > Bioreactor > Anaerobic > Digestate | place... | reverse complement strand
TAAAGATTGGATCATTTCGCCAATACCAAGTTTGTCTTTCATCTTGAATTTGCTCCTTTTCCCCTCTCGGATGCATTTGCTGTGCCATCCTGCCCCCAGTTTTTTCCATACTGAGAATTGCTGCTAATGCATAAGGAGTAAGATTTTTTACGTCATTCTATGGTACTATAATGACTCTTGACCAGGAGAAGTAATTAAAAATGCCAATTTACAGTTATAAATGCGAGAATTGCGATTATCATTTCGATCAATTCCAACATTTCACCGATGACCCGCTTACCGTTTGCCCTCGCTGCAACGCTGTTGCGCTGCGCAAGGTCTACCAACCGGTAGGGATTGTTTTCAAAGGCAAAGGCTTCTACGCCACCGACAACCGCTCACCATCCGGGCAGCAGTACAGCCATAAGTCCGAAGGGGATGGCGGCAACGGTTCCAAATCGCCCTCAGAGAGTAGTAAGACGGAGGGCTCGTCGAAAGAGCCAGCCAAAGCAAGCACGCCCTCAACCGTCGAATAGGCGGTTTTTTTGGTTAATGATGATTGTACCTGCGTCCCCGTCGCGTACGGGATTTGACCGTTATTATGATCGTACCGGCGTCCCCGCCGAGTACGCAATTTGACCGTTATTATGATCGTACCGGCGTCCTCGCCGAGTACGGGATTTGACCCGTTATTATGATCGTACCGGCGTCCTCGCCGAGTACGGGATTTGACCGCCAGGTCTCCATTGTTACGTGTAAAAAAGATGAAGCCCCCGGCTAATTCCTGTGCGCGGTCAGGAGACCGGCACAATCAGACTTCATGATCGTACCGGCGTCCCCGCCGAGTAGGGGATTTGACCGCCAGGTCTCCAAAGTTTCATGCAAAAATTAATAAAGCCTTCGTCTAATACATGTGCGCGGTCAGGAGCCTAGCAAAATCACAACCTATGATCGTACCGGCGTCCCCGCCGAGCACGCAACTTGACCGTAAGGTCTCCATTGTTACATGCAAGAAAGAATGAAGCCTCCGGCTAGTTCCTGTGCTCGGTCCGAGACCTGCATAATCAGTGTTGGATCGTGTGCTTGGTCAGAGACCGGCAGAATCCAGGCTGATTGGAACTTGCCCTTTTTCCCCAAAAAGCCAAAACCTTGCTGATGAGTGTATCCAATGCTCCGGTAACTCGACAAAACCTGCGCGAACAGGGTTATTGTGCATGTAGAATAACTTTTGTTCAAAGAATTCCTGATTTACAACAGCTTCAGCATGCCAACCAGATTGCCAAACTCGTCTCTCCCTGTCAGTTTCAGCGGATGTTCGCATGAGATTTGACCAGGAAGTTGGACAAGTATTGTCAACTAATCCGGCTAGTTTATGACCAGAAAATGAACGGAACTCAGTTATGGATTTATGCAATCTCTGATTATCACTCGCCTCATCCGAAAGAATGGCATGTATGTGGTTTGGCATGATCACGTATCCGTGAATTTTCAAGCCTTTGTTTTCCGAACAGAACGCTAAGCTCTCGGTGACAATCTCCGTGAATGCTGGTTTCACAAAGAGTGGAAGCCAGTCAACGACTGTAAACGTGCAGAAGTAGGTTGATATTCCATCTTTGAAGCGGTATCGGTCCATCGCAGATGATTATATTCGATGAGTATTTAATTTTGTTTAGTTCAAGATCGAACCGAAGTCCTATCATGCTCGTACCTGCGTCCCCGATGTGTGCGGGATTGGACCGTTATTATGATCGTACCGGCGTCCTCGCCGTGTACGGGATTTGACCCGTAAGGTCTCCATCAGTTCTTACCACAAAAGAATGAAGCCTACGGCTAGTTCCTGTGCGCGGTCAGGAGACCGGCACAATCACAACCTATGATCGTACCGGCGTCTCCGCCGTGTACGCGATTTGACCGCCAGGTCTCCAATGTTTTGTGCAATACTGATGAAGCCTACGGCTAGTTCCTGTGCGCGGTCAGGAGACCGGCACAATCAAGATTGATGATCGTACCGGCGTCCCCGCCGTGTACGGAATGTGATCGCCAGGTCTCCAGTTTTCTATGCAAAACTAATGAAGCCTACAGCTAGTTCCTGTGCGCGGTCAGGAGACCGGCACAATCAATGTTGGATCATGTTCTCGTTCAAAGACTGGCACAATCAGACTTTATGATCGTACCGGCGTCCCCGCCGAGTACGGGATTTGACCGCAAGGTCTCCATCAGTTCTTACCACAAAAGAATGAAGCCTCCGGCTAGTTCCTGTGCTCGGTCAGAGACCGGCACAATCAATGTTGGATCATGTTCTCGTTCAGAGACCAGCACAATCAGACTTTATGATCGTACCGGCGTCCCAGCCGAGTACGGGATTTGACCGTAAGGTCTCCAAAGTTTCATGCAAAAACTGATGAAGCCTACGGCTAGTTCCTGTGCGCGGTCAGGAGACCGGCACAATCAGTGTTGGATCGTGTGCTTGGTCAGAGACCGGCACAATCAGACTTTATGATCGTACCGGCGTCCCCGTCGAGTACGGGATTTGACCCGTAAGGTCTCCATCAGTTCTTACCACAAAAGAATGAAGCCCCCGGCTAATTCGCTTGCGCGGTCAGGAGACCGGCACAATCAAGGCTGACGACGGGATGTGACCGCCAGGTCTCCAGTGATATTAAATGGCATTTTTCTTCCTCAAACAGGTCTGATTAGCGGGTCAGGTCAGCGATCAGGAGCTCGTAGGCAACATCGCCCGGGGTGCCGCCGGTTTTCATGTCCAGGTCAATTTTTAACAGACGGTCATAGATCTCAAGCAACTGCCGCATGCTGAAGCGGCGAGCCTGATCTGAAAGTTTGCGCGCCACAAAACCCAAAACCCCTAATTCCTTCTCGATTTCCTGAGTCTTCCCACCCGCGTCCAGGATCTCACGCGCCTGGATCAGGAGGCGGAACTGGCGGTGGATCATCCCCGTCAGCTCGAGCAGGTCGTTATCTTCCATCAGCAGCATGAATTGCTGCATGGCAGCCTTGCTGTTACGTTCGCCAAGAGCGTCCGTGAGAGCAAAGATGTCGCCTTCCTGCTCCTGGGCGGTCAGCAAACTGACATCCGCTTCTTCCACAACCTGGCGCTCGCCGACATAGGTGATCAACTTTTGCACTTCGTTCTGCGCGCGCATGGTGTTATTCCCCACATAGCTCGCCAGCAGCCGCGCAGCATCCGGCTTGAAACCGCCGCCAAGCTCCTTAGCTTTTCGCAAGATCCACGAAGGCATGTCTTCATCATCCGGCAGGGGGCAGTCGATGAGCAGCGCCCGATCGTTATGCTCGCGCGTCCAATCCGTCAGCCAGGCATACGTTTTGGCGTGTTCCCAGTAGCGTTCGCCGCGTTTTTTGGCTTGCTGATCTTCCACCACCATCACCAGGGCAGTCGTTTCAGGCAACTGACCAAACAGGTCGAGGCAAGCCCGGGCACGGTCTTTCGCCATCCTGGAGAGAAAGACGCGCGCATTCTCCACGATGATCAGGCGGCGGTCAGCCAGAAAAGGCATGGTCAGGGCATCCGCCTGCAGCATCTCAAAGCCAAGCGATTCCCCCTCGTGGCGCGTGGTGTTGAGATCTGCCATGGATGGATCGCCAAGCCCAGCCTGGAAACCGGCAATGACTTCTTTAATTCGGCTGCTGTCATCCCCACGCAGCAGGTAGAAGGTTGGTTTTGCCTGAGCGCTCACACTGCCCCTAACTGGCGCTGGTACGGATGAAATGAACGAAGCTGTTAGCTGTTTTTTGGCTGGTCACCATTTGGACAGCCATGTCCTGTGTATCAGGATCGGTGGTGAGGTTTTTCTGGAGTTTCGGACCGAGCGGTTTTGCCAGGTGAAACGCAGGGATTGCAACAAGCGTGGCAATCAGATAGTGCCACCAGGCATTTTTACCTTTGTTACTCAATATCCCAAGCACGCTGAATGCCGCGGCACTGCTGGCAAGGCTCGAGACCGCCATGTTGGTGCCGCAATTAGGATGCACCGCCAGGTTTGGCTCACCGTTTTCCAGGCGGCGCTTGGCTTCAAGCACAGCCTCGGTGACGATCTCGGTTGGCAAGTCAGCCATCAGGATAAAACCAACAGGGCTGGAATGCCCCATCATACGCACGCCTCTGTAGCGCTCAGCCAGGATGGTCATGGTGGCATGCTCGAGAGCGTGGTTTTTGCGGGTGGAATCAATGATCGAAGTCATATGTTTCTCTTTCTTTTGTCTGCTTATATCCTACCATGACAGGCACTTGGGTTTTTATTATTTCTGATGCTCCGAGAGTTTAACGTTAGATGTCTTTTCAGATTCTTCTTCCAACAAGGCAGCTTTGAGCGCTTCACGCAGGGAGCGCGCTTCGATCACCTCGATGCCTTCTGGCCATGGCTCGCTTTTACGCAGGCGTTTGGGCACAACTGCCCGTTTGAAACCCAACTTGGCGGCTTCGCGCAGCCGGGTTTGCATCTGCCCCACCATGCGCAGTTCTCCCGAAAGCCCAATCTCGCCGATCAGGACGGTGTCTGCCCGTACGGGAGTATCCCGGTAGGAAGAGGCAATCGCGGTCGCCACCGCCAGATCGGCTGCAGGTTCATCAATCCGCAGCCCGCTAACCACATTTGTGATCACGTCCTGATTGCTAAGATTGACCCCTAATCGACGCGTCAGCACTGCTGTTAAGATTAGAAGGCGGTTAAAGTCGATGCCATTCGCCGTACGGCGCGGGTTGCCAAAGTTGGTGGGGGTGGTGAGCCCCTGGATTTCCACCAAGAGGGGACGGGTACCTTCCATGGTGACTGCGATAGCCGAGCCCGGGGCGTTGATCATGCGTTCCGCCAGGAAGACTTCACTGGGGTTGCGCACTTCCACCATGCCTTTTTCCTGCATTTCAAACACGCCAACCTCACTGGTCGCGCCAAAGCGATTCTTCACTGACCGCAACAACCGGTACGACTGAAAATGCTCACCTTCCAGGTAAAGCACCGTATCGACGATGTGCTCCAGAACGCGCGGACCGGCAATGGCGCCTTCCTTTGTTACGTGCCCGATCAAGAATACGGTCACGCCGCTGCTCTTTGCCAGTTCACGAAAACGTGCAGCGCATTCGCGCACCTGCGAGATCGAGCCTGCCGCCGATTCCATCTCTGGCAGGGTCATGGTTTGGATCGAGTCGATGATCACCAGGGTTGGCTTGGTGTCCTCAATGTGTTTGAAGATCTGCGCCAGGTTGGTTTCAGTCACCAGCAGCAGGTGAGTGGGCAATTTGGGGCTGCCGCTCTGATCTTTTTCAGCCAGGCGGTCGGCACGCATTTTGATCTGACGTTCGGATTCCTCACCCGAAACGTACAAGACGGTGTGTCTTCCCGCCAGCTGCATTGCCATCTGCAGCGTGAGCGTGCTTTTGCCTATGCCCGGATCCCCACCGATCAAAACGACCGAGCCAGGCACGATGCCCCCGCCTAACACCCGCGCGAATTCCTCAATCGGCAGCGGCAGGCGTTCTTCCTGCTGACTTTCGATCTCTGAAAGTGAATGCACCCTGGAAGTACCAGTCAGCCCACGGATTGCGTGGGCTGACTTCTCGTTTTCGGTTTCGACAATTTCCTCGATCATTGAGTCCCAGCTACCGCAGCCGGGGCAGCGACCAAAGGCGCGGGAACTAACCTTCCCGCAGACCTGACACACAAACCGTGAGTAGGTTTTTGCCATTTATCTGTTTTACGCTCCCATCATCTCAGGGGTTTCTTCTTTCTCTTCCGTGTGGTTTTCGCGTTTGAGCACGATGCGTTTTTGGGGTTCGCCGTCCTCGCTGATAAATTCTTCGAGGTCGATCAGAATCCTATCGCCAGTGCCAAAGTCTCCCGCCAGCAATCCGTCCGAAAGTCGCTCTTCCACTTGTTGCTGGATCACACGCCGCACAGGGCGCGCACCCATCTCGGGGTCGTAGCCAAGCTCAGCCAGGTAATCCAGCGCGCTGTCTGTGGGGAACAGGCTGATGCTCTGCTCCACCAGGCGTTCCTGGACTTTCTGAATCTCGAGCGAGACGATTTCGCGGATATCCGCGCGGTTGAGCGCACGGAAAACGATCACCGAGTCGAGCCGGTTGACAAATTCAGGGCGGAAGCTGCGTTTGAGCGCTTCGATCAACTTCTTGTGCATCTCATCGTAAGCAAATTGCTCCTCGCGGACCTCGTCCAAATCCAGGGCAAAGCCCAGGGCGGACTGGTGGCGGATCAACTCAGCGCCGATGTTGGTTGTCATGATGATGATGGCGTTGCGGAAGTCTACCTTGTGCCCCTTGGCATCGGTGAGGTGACCCTCTTCCATAATCTGCAGCAGCATGTTAAGAGCTTCCGGATGGGCTTTCTCGATTTCGTCAAAAACCACGATCGAGTAAGGCTTACGGCGGATGGCTTCGGTCAACTGACCGGATTCCTCGTAGCCGATGTAGCCTGGAGGCGCGCCAACCAGCCGGCTCATGCTGTGGCGTTCCATGAACTCGGACATATCAATTTGAATGAGAGCGTCCTCAGAACCAAACATCTGTTTGGCAAGGGCTTTCGTCAGCTCCGTCTTGCCAACACCGGTGGGTCCAAGGAACATAAAAGACCCAATCGGTCGATGCTCGCTCTTGAGACCAGCCCGCGCACGACGGATAGCCTTCGAGACGGCTTGAATGGCTTCGGTCTGCCCGATGATCACCTTGCCCAGTTCTTCCTCGAGATGAAGCAGCTTGGTCGACTCTTCGATAGCGATCTGTGTGAGGGGGATGCCGGTCCACATGGAAATGACCTCAGCAATATCTTCCTCGGTTACAGTCGGGGCGTTTGCACGATCCCATCCGGTTTGCAGAGCCTGGAGTTCGTCTTCCAACTTGAGTTGTGTTTGGGTCAGCGCTTCTGTGGCATCGTTGTCCAGGTTGGAATCGGGGTCATTTAACTGCTTGTTTATATCCCGGAGTTCGCTCACAATATCCTTGCTCGTAATCGCTGCCTCGCTCTTGTACATGCGCACACGGGAGGCGGCTTCGTCCACCAGGTCGATTGCCTTGTCGGGCAGGAAGCGGTCAGTGACGTAGCGAGCGCTGAGTTTTGCCGCTGACTCCAGGGCTTCATCTGTGATTTTAAGGCGGTGATGCTCTTCATATTTCGGGCGAATGCCGTGCAGAATTGCGATAGTCTCTTGGATGGTTGGCTCTTCCACCATGATAGGCTGAAAACGACGTTCGAGGGCGGCATCGCTCTCGATGTTTTTGCGGTACTCATTGATCGTGGTGGCGCCGATCATCTGCAGTTCGCCGCGTGAGAGAGCCGGCTTGAGGATATTGGCAGCGTCCACAGACGAACCTGCCGAACCAGCCCCAACCAGCATATGGAATTCGTCAATGAAGACGATCGCGCCACTGGCTTTGAGTTCGTCAATCACACGCTTCAGGCGTTCCTCAAACTGCCCGCGATACATCGTGCCAGCAACAAGGGAGCCCACATCCAATTGAAGCACGCGTTTTTTGAGCAAAAGCGCCGGCACATCGCCTTCAATGATGCGCTGGGCGAGACCTTCCACGATGGCAGTCTTGCCCACGCCCGGCTCACCGATCAGGGCGGGATTATTCTTGGTGCGGCGCGCCAAAATCTGAATGACGCGTTCAATCTCTTTCTGACGCCCAATGACGGGATCGAGCTTGCCAGCTTCAGCCAGCGCAGTCAGGTCTGTAGCCAATTGGTCCACCAGGGGTGAGTTGCTGTCGGAATCCTTTTCCTTGCTGCGTAAGCGGCGTTGGCTGCCAACACCTTCGGTTTCCGTCCTGTCGCGGCGTTCCTCGCGCCCTTCCGAACGCTCCTGCCGCTGTTCGCCTGCTTCTTTAGCATCCCGCAAAACGCGGTTGGTATGGCGGCGCAACTGTTCCGGAGTGATACCGAACCGGATCAGAATATCCATCCCCTTGAATTCGGTATCCCGGCTTAAACCGAGCAGGATATGTTCTGTTCCAACCATGGGGGACTGATCTTTCTCAGCCTCTTCGATGGCGTATTCAAGTGTTTTTTTAATGTCTTCACCAAGCCGTAGATCGCGATCATCTGGCAGTTCGCTCTCACCCTGTTGGATGGCGCCAAAAATCACGTTCTCTTCGATTCCGAGATCGCGCAGCACACGATATGCCACACAGCTGTTCTCGGCGATGATGCCGGCGAGCAGGTGATCAGTGCCAATCGTGTCCGCGTTGAATTGCATGGCAATCCTGCGGGCATTGCTCAGAATTTTCTTGGCTTTTTGAGTTAATTGATACATATTAGCCAAAGTAAACCTCAAAATCTTTCATAGCCTTGTCAGGCTAATCCTGCCTTGGTGGTCCCGATGTTCGATTTTGGCAGGGGAAATCAGACTGGGGGAGCCCCAAAAAGAGGGCTCACAATATCCCGGAGTGTCATTTTCCGGTAATTTGAGTATACCAAAATATCCAGCCACTTTGCAGGCTGTGGAGGACTTATGATGAAATATTAATAATGCTCTTACTTCACCAAAGGCGCCTGGCTGACCAATTCAATGAAATTACCCGAGTCGATCTGAACTGATTCGCTTGCTCCTGCGGGAAGGAACATCAGCCTGGCGTTGGGGTCCCATTCGATTTCAGGATCTTTGAGGACAAACAGTTTGCCACCATCTGCCCCGTATACATACTGCTCCGCAGGGAAGGATGAATAATGTCCTTCAAGGTCGCCGAAGCTTTCCGGCCAGGTGCTGGGCTCGAGCTCGTAATCGCCGGTACTGGTGTTCAAAAGAAACCGGGTACCGAGCCCCACCGAACAAGCGGCATTCCAGGCAATGACGTAGGCGGCCTGGGGATCGATGGTGATGCCGATGCTGTAGGCATGCGGCACATCATTGACCTTGGGAAGGTCAAATTCGTAGCGCGTGCCACCTGAAACGGGATCATAGGAATAAACTTCCATTCTTTCCGGACCCTTCAGTTCTGGCTCAAAACTGCAGCCGCCGACCATTCGGGTGTAGTAGAGCCGCCCGTTTTCTGCCCAGCCAAGCAGGGTATCTCCGAGAATTTCGGGGTCGGATGCTTTCACGATCTCAGCGATTTGGTTGTTTTCGAGCAGATCATACACGATAAAGGAATTGCCGCAGTTCACCTCAAAGGCGAGGTAACGACCGTCCAGCGAAAGACGGGGAGAACTCTGCCAGCAGTCGGGTCCATATCCAAAAGGATGGTTGGAATCACCTATCTTCACCACCGACAAATCCACGGGGTTAAGAATGTAAACCTGGTAATCTTTGACATAGGCGTAGAGATTGGAAGCCGGTGTTACCACCTCCGCCGTAGGTTCCAACGTAGGCTGTGGCGTGGGTTGCGGCTCCTCGGTGGGAGGTTCCGTAACAAGCATATCAGTAGGTTCAGGGCTGATCTCGCCATGCGGCATCGTTGTTGGCGGGTTTTCAACCGCAGGCACACAGGCGCTTAGCCCCAATGCAAAAATAATCATCAGCAGAAATAGTCTTGTTTTCATCGTCATCCTCCCAGATTTTCCTATTCTAATCAGATCACAGGTCCTGATCCTTCTTATCATCAGGTTTTCCTTCCAATTGCTCTTTATACTTTTCCTCACCCCACCTGCTGGCAAACCCACTCCAGTAGGTGATGCTGATAATTATCCCCAAAAATGGCAGCCCAATGGCACAGACAATCAAGCCCAAATTCAGTGCGTTGAGCAGCCCAGGCACCCCGCTGGTTAAAAAGCCAAACACTGAAAAAAGAACGAGAATGCCTAACGCAATAAACCCGTATACCTTGAGCATTTTCAGGTATTTGTGCATCTTACTTTCGGGCGGTGTGGGGGAATTGCCTTGCATACGAGAACTCTCTTAACCAGCCTCTTCCAGGAAACTCGGAATGGGGCGAATGAAATGGCAGGTATACCCATTTGGCAGCTTCTGCAGATAGTCCTGGTGATACTCCTCGGCTGGCCAGAAGGTGCCGAGCGGCTCAAGAGTGGTTACCACCGGACGCTTCCAGACCCCGCTTTGATTTACTTTTTCGATCATCTGTTTTGCTGCTTGCTTCTGCGCTTCGTCGGCATAAAAGATGGCGGAACGGTAGGAGGTGCCAATGTCATTACCTTGCCGGTTGAGTGTTGTGGGGTCGTGAATGCGGAAGAAGAAATCCAGCAGATGCAGAATATCGGTTTGCTGTGGATCGAAGACGATCTTAAGCGCTTCCGCATGCCCAGGGTGGTGTTGGTAGGTGGGGTGGTCATTCTCGCCGCCGGTATAACCGGCATCGGTGTCCAATACCCCAGGTAGATGGCGGAAGAGCTCTTCCATTCCCCAGAAGCAGCCGCCGGCAAGGACTAATTCATTGGTTTGGTTATTTGTTGTCATTTTTTTCTTCCAATCTTTATCCTGATTATAGGACGACTTTCCTCTTTTTTATACTCTTTCTTAAGATGGTGGCCTGCTCCGACCGCGAACCTTCATTTTTACAACTCTGCGGATGGACTGAAGCCAATCCGTACAGCGGGCGTTTACTCCCGCCGCCAATCTTATTTCTGCTCAGCGGATGGACTAAAGCCCATCCGTACGGCTGGGGTTTACTCCCGCCGCCAATCTTATTTCTGCTCAGTGGATGGACTAAAGCCCATTCTTACCGCGGGGGTTTACTCCCGCCGCGAAAGGTCTCCGCAATCGCCCACTAACTGTTCTGCAGCATACCCTGTTCTTTAAGCCAGTAGCGGACCGCTTTCTGGTCCAGCGGGTCGATGCCGCTTGATCGCACTGCTGCGACCGAGCATTTTTAACCATCCAGCCCGATGGGTCTTTTCTTTACTGCTTCCTCTTTGCCAGAGGCAGTCTACCAGATATCTCAAACCATCTTATTCCTGGTAAGGATCGTAGATCCGTTTAATTTGCAGAGTCACAGCCACCTACAACCTCCGTGAAATTGAACGATAAGGTTATAAATAGATTGTAACGGATCCCAAATTGCATTGCTTTTCGATTGTCGTTCAAGAAGTAAAACGACCCTATGCAAGCTGAAAGAACTGGTGTATTATTGGCATTAGCCAATAATAAGGATAATATGCCGCGCAACCCAAATCGCAAAATAATCCGTTCATATCCCACTGTGAGAAGCTTTATACCTCACGGAGGTGATTTTACATTTGGACAGAGTAACGTCAACCTGCTGCTTGAAGAATGGGAAGCACTTCGCCTGGTCGATTACGCAGGGATGGAACAAACTCAGGCGGCTCTCTCAATGGGGATCTCGCGCCAAAGCGTGCAGATGCTGGTTTCGTCTGCGCGCATCAAACTCGCGCGGGCAGTAGTGGAAGGACTCCCCCTGCAAATCGTTGGCGACCAGGAACAAAACACACATACAGATCTTCGATACGAAGAAAGGAAAAGCAAGATGAAAATTGCAGTTACAGCTCAACACACACAGGTTTTCCCTCATTTTGGACGCACCCCGGAGTTTTACCTTGTCACCGCTGAGGATGGCAAGATCACGGAAGAAAAGATAGTCGCCGCTCCTGCCGAAGGACATGGCGCGTTGGTCGGCTTTTTGGTTAGCCAGGGAGTGGATACGCTGATTTGTGGGGGCATCGGCGGAGGTGCCGTCAATGGCTTGCGCTCATCCGGGATCAAAGTCTACGCCGGAGCATCAGGACCCGTGAAAGAACAGGTGCTTTCACTGCTTAGTGGCCAGTTGCCCCAAGAAGGCGAAGCCAATTGCGACCACCATGGAGAGCATGACCACGAGCATGAACACGATCACGGGCATGGGCAAGGACGCAGCAATGGCTGCGGCCATCACCAAGAATAGTCAACCAATACAAAGTTGAAATTTCTTTTTTTGTCGGAATGAGCCCGCCTTAGGCGGTTAATATGGCAAGAGTGTGGTGCAGGCTCACTCCGACATTGATTAACTTGGCGGAGTGAGCAGAAAAAGCGCATTCCTCCCTACCATTACTTTTTTGTTGAGTTCCTCATTTATGGCTCATACAGCTGAACTTGTCCGCGGGGAATTTATTATTGGGACAACAAGATGAGAAACTTAGAGAGTAAGAAATTTTGAGTATTTTACAATTTGGTTTCACCTTCAGAAACCGGTTTATAGAAATTGGGTACAATCAAGTCATCGGCGTCCACCTGCCTCCGTTCTGAAAGGAAGGAACGATGAAAATAAAAAACCTTTACACTTGTGTTGTTCTGATAACTCTCTTGCTTTCTGCCTGCGCCCCAATTCAGGCTCCCGCCCCAACGCCATCCCAACCGCTTACTCCAACCCCTATGCCGGTAACGTTGCCAACAGCCACCGTTTCATCAACCAACTACCCAACCCCCGGTGAGGTCAACGGACCAGAGGTAGTCCAATTGGGCGATCTTACCATGGAAATCTATGAAAAAAGTATGTTCCAGCCAAATAGGGATGATGGGAGTTTTAACACCACCGCCGGACCTTCCAGCGAGATCCTCAAAACCCGCCGACCATTAAGGGACGTGTTTTCACAACCTTTCTCTCCCCCACCGCTCAACGGACGACAACTGACTGCCGTACGACAAGAAAGCGGTGGTGAGATGACCATTACCTTCAAGCTGGACGATGAAGAAGTGCTGTCAGTCAACTGCGGTGCGGTCAGCCCGGTAGATAACTTGCGGGGCATGTGGGTGATCGGCGAGGATTGGTACGCTGAAGTGGCACATACCACCATCTTCACCGAGCCTAATACCCCCAAGGGTGAAATCTTCATGAATGGCGTTTCACTCAATGAGCAGTTTGGGTACGACGAAACTTTCGGCTTCCAGCCCCTGGGCGATAAGCCCTTTTACTTTTTTGCCAAAGGCGGCGAGATCGGTATCAACTACGCCGGGGAAACGTACCAACTTGGCTTTAAATCCGTACCGCATTACGCCTGCTGCAGTGGGGCAGCCTGGAATCCCAAGGCTTATCTGACCATGGTCACTTTCTTTGCCAAGGGAAATGTTAAAGAATATTATGTCGAATTAGGGTTATTTTCCGCATTCGACACAACCGTCACGGACCTTTCTGGCGCGGGGCTTACGGTGGAAGCCTACTGGTTGGAGGATGGCTCCTGGCCGGACGACGAGCATATTCAATCCCGACCGACCGGCGCTTTGCCCGGATGGGTGATGAAGCGCCATGAATCTGAACGCAAGGATTTGGTTCATTACGAGGAAGCACCGCTATTCCAGGGAAAAGTGCTGACCGCCCGCACCAATATTGATTCCATAGCAGACGCGACGGTGGAGGTCAGACTTGATGATGAAATTATCCTGAGCGTTCCAGCGGGAGATTTGACATATTCAGCTGGTATGGATCCGGTTTTTGGAGTTTGGGTGCATGGGGAGCACTGGTACATGGAGATGGCGCATGTTGCGTATGAAACTGATGGCAACACCACCAAAAGCATAACACTGGGTGAGATATTCAGAAGCGGGGAATCGCTAAGCCAGATGTATGGTTACGACGAGACCTTTGGCTTCCAGATATTAGCCGACGAGCCATTCTACTTTTTCAGAAAAGATGACCAGATTGGATTGAACTATGCCGGAGAGGAAGTGATGCTCGGCTTTGATGAGGTCGCCCACCACTATTGCTGTGGTTTTGGCGTCTACAACCCACAGCATTATGAGAATATGGTTGGCTTTTTCGCCAGCCGCGAGGGTAAGCGCTATTACGTCGAAGCGGGTGTGTTTGAGTAGAGAAAGAACGTAACCCCAAAAGCCTCTCACGATTTGCCCCAAATATCTCTTTCTGCTCGTAAAGGTCTCCTGACCAAGCACAAAACTTTTTGTAAATTAAAAGGCGCTCTCAACTGAGAACGCCTTTGTCAATTTCAAAAATAGAACTACAAGCTCTCCAGCTTTTCGACCATACCTTCAATCACGTCAAAGCCGCCTTGCCAGAATTCTGCTTTGGTGACGTCCAGGCCGGCTTCCGCCAGCAATGGAATTGGAGCAATCGAACCGCCGGCTGACAGGATGCGCATATACTTGGGTTTGAAGCTTTCGCCTTCCTCTTTATAACGTTTGTAGAGCGCAAAGACCAGCAACTGCCCAAAGGCATAGGCATACACATAAAATGGCGTGCCGTAAATATGCGGAATCGAGACCCATTCATACTTGAACTCCTCCGAAACCTCAACCGCGTCACCAAATTCTTCCTTCAGATTCGCCAGGTAGGCTTCGTTCAGCTCATCCACAGAGGCGTTATTGGCGATCATGTCGTGCGCTTCACGTTCAAACAGGGCAAAGTAGATCTGGCGAATAATCGTCGCGAAAGCATTATCGAGCTGACCGAACAGAATGTCCTGCTTGACACCTTCGTCACTTTCCTGCTCGAGCATCAGATCCGTGAGAGTCATCTCGCCAAAGGTTGAAGCGGTCTCTGCCAGGGGCAGGCAGGCGTGCTGAGTGAAGAGACTGTGCTCCTCAGCCATCATGGAGTGCACAGCATGCCCCAATTCGTGTGCCATCGTGGAAACATCGTCTGATTTGCCTTGGTAATTGAGCAACACCCAAGGAGTCAGATCCGGTCCGAGCGTGGAGCAGAATGCGCCCCCCATTTTGCCCTTTCGAACTTCGCTGTCCACGTGACCCTGGTCGAACACACGTTTCGCCAACTGGGTGAACTTGGAATCGAAACGGTCGAAGGCCTCAAAAGTCAGGTCAGCAGCTTCCTGGAAGGAGTAGCGCTTATCAGATTCAGCCAAAGGCGCATAAATATCATAACGACGCAGTTTTTCCAGGCCGAGTTTCTGGGCTTTCAGGCGGAAGTAGCGCTGGAAGATGCCAATATTCTTGCGTGCCACCTCGAGTAGAGTGTCAATCACCTCGTCAGGCAAGTCATTGATTGTGTTGCGCACAGAAATCGGGCTGGCGAATCCGCGCAGGGTCACGTTTTCATTTTTCCAGTCACGCACGATATGCTGGTAAATCTGCCCCAGGATCGGCGCATCCTCGCCATAGACGCGGTAGAGTTCCTGGTATGCCCTAGCGCGCAGGTCTGGGTCAGCTGTGCGCACCAGCGCCATCAGTTCGCCGCGGGTCAATTCCTTCATCTCGCCATTGACTTCGACTTTGAATACATAGCGGTTGGTGATTGAGTCGTACAGCATGTCGTGGGCGGAACGACCGGTGACATTCTTGATGTTGATTACTTTTTCTTCCGGCTCGCTGAGGGTGTAGGGCTTAAAGTTTCGCATCTGCTCCAGCCAGTAGCGGTAATCTCCGCTGGCATCCAGCAAACGAGCGGCGTTTTCATCGTCCAGCGCTTTCCACCATAAACCGAAAAACATGGTGCGGTTTTCCATTTCTGCCTCGAACTGCTGGAAACGGGCAATGTTGATCTGGGCTGTTTGATCCTGCGTGTTGGCGGAGAAGCTCAGCGAGGCGAAACCATACAGCCGATAGGCAAGTTTGTTCATCTCTTCCAGCTCACGCACTATTTGCAGGAATTTTTCGCTGCTGATCTCAGGCTTCAGCTCTTCGCGCTGGCTTACAAATTTTTCCACGCGGGCTTCAAGGTCCTGATAAGTTTGGTTGATTGCCGGGTCTGAAAAACTCGTAAAGAGTTCGTTCAACTTCCAGCCAGATTGAGTATAAGTGGGGGTATTTTCGCTCATTGATAATCCTTTGTTTAGTTTTAATTTGCTCTATGATAATCCAAGAGAGCCCCCTTGCGCGATAATTGCGTACACACCTTGCTAAACCTCCAGCTTGTAATGCAAATATAACGAACTCCATCCTGGAGAGAGTTGTCAGGCTCTTGGGATTGTGACCGTGATGCGCGTTCCCTGGCCGAGGCCTGGGGATTCAGCCTTGATCGAAGCCCCCTGCAATTCCACCAGGGCTTTGCAGATCGCCAGGCCGAGACCCATCTTGCCTTTCGAGCCGGTGCGGGCTTTATCTGTCTGGTAGAACCGTTCAAAGATCAGGGGCAGGTCTTCCCCCGAAATCCCATCGCCAGTATCAGAAACGCTCAACTCAACTTGATCGCCGACCTTGCTGGCAAGCGTTACCGTGCCGCCTGCAGGCGTATGACGCAGGGCGTTTTCCATCAGGTTCCTCAACACCTGCAGCATGCGTCCTTCATCGACGTTGATCATCACCGGGGTTTCGTCCAGATCAAGGTGCAAGTCAACACCTTGCTGGCTGGCTATTGGCTGGTATACCTGGGCGATTTGGTCAAGCAGCTGGTTCGGAGCAACCGGGTTCAACAGAATTTCAACCCCACCACCCTCAGCCTGGGTTAGCACAGTTAGATCCTTCACGAGGCGGCGCAGGTTTTCCAATTCGGTTTTGATGATTCCAAGCTGCTGTGGGTTCAGGGATACGTCTCCATTTTCGTACATTTCAATATATCCAGAAATGATCTGGAGCGAAGTGCTTAGATCGTGAGTGATATCTGCTGTGAGCCGCTTGCGCTCAGCATCCGCGCGCGCAAGATCAGTGCTCATGCGATTAAAGCTTTCTCCCAGGCGCCCAATTTCATCTTTCGAAGTTACAACTACCTGCTGCCCTAACGCCCCTTGTGCCATCTGCTCGGAAGCTTCTGTCAGCCTGCGAATCGGTTTGAGGATGCCCGCAGCCAGCAGGATCCCTATCACGACCGCAGTCAGGATGCCTGTTCCTGCCGCGATCGCAATTGCCAGGTTTACCTGGTCCATAAACAATTGTTCGGCCCTGGTCAATTCCAGGCTATTCTCATCGATCAGTATCCAGGCAACTGCCGTACCATTCACTTCCACTTCGCGGGCGCCATACAGCCAGCGTTCCGGCACATACACTCCCACAGGCAGGTTTTGCATAGGCAAAAGGGTTTTTCCTTCGCTATCAACCAAACCGCGGATACCGCGGATGTTCTCTGGATTGGAGCCACGTAGTGGCTGTAAGAACGGCGAATCGGCAGCACTGCGAAGCATTGTTGCGAGGTAATAGTAAACAAAACCGTCCATGTCTTGATTTTTCGTGTAGTAATCTTCAACCAGAGCCGACAATTCCTCGACCTGCTGGTCGATAACCAAGTTGCGCAGGGACTGACCGGATCGGAATTGAACAAATAGCAGCGCAACCAGAACGGTCACCAAGGCGACTGCTGCGTAACTCAAAATCAGGCGGGTTCTGAGCGATTTTTTCAAGACTCACCTTCCAAAAACCGATATCCAATCCCAAAAACGGTTTCGATATAAACCGGTTCGGCCAGATCATCCCCGAGTTTCTGGCGTAAATTACGGATGTGAATTTTGATGGTTGCTTCCGAGCCGGCATAGCCGTTATCCATCAGCCGCAGGCTGATCTCCTGCCGCCGAATTACTTTACCAGCGGCTTCCATCAACAAAGTCAGAAGGGTAAATTCCAGTGGGGTCAGGTCGATCAGTTCGCCATCTTTTCGAACTTCATGTCGTGCGCGGTCGAGAGTCAAGTTTTGCACCTTCATTACTTCCGAAACTTCTTCGCCTAAAGCTGCACGACGCATGACAGCCCGGATGCGCATCAGGAGCTCACGCAGCCGGAAGGGTTTGGTGATGTAGTCATCCGCCCCCAGTTCAAAACCGCGGACGACGTCCGCTTCCTGCTGCTTTGCTGTGATCATAATCACAGGCAAACTGCTTTCTGTCCGAAGTTTGGAGATGAATTGATAGCCATCCATGTTGGGCATCATGATGTCAAGCAAAATCAGGTCGATTCCACCCGCATGGAAGATTTCCATTGCTTCAACCCCATCAGATGCCAGGCAGGTCTCAAAACCCTGGTTTTGAAGGTATTCCTGCAACATAAACTGCACATTGCGAGTGTCGTCAACGACCAGGATCTTTCTGCTCATAGCGTGATTATAGCTTTCTTTAATTTACCTCTGCGCTCCATTAGCCGTCATCCCCGCCAGATCTGACAGTCTCAGGGATGGTCTTTGCCCAACTCTGCGGCGATTGCTCGGGATAGAACACTTGCAAGGTGGCGGTCTCGTGCAGGAAATCGATATTGCCAATGTTGACTGAACTGATTTTTTTGACCTATCCGCTGCTCAAGATCGGCGATCAATTCCTGCCTGCGCGAGGGCACAATCAACTCAATATTTTCGTAAATAATTTTTTGCGAAGTTTGATAACAAAAACCCCAACCTTTTTCCAGCAGCCATAAAGTCAGGATAACCAGGCTATTTGCCAGGAACGCGATCAGCGCCGGAGATAAAGCTTCAGTTCTTAAACGATTCATGATTGCTCCATAAAGTTGACCCCATTTTAGGTCTTAGGAGCAGGCAGGAGGTTTAATTGTGGTATATCCCGAAGGTTAGGAGAGAAAGGTCAAAATAAGAAAAACCAGCGGTTATAACTCCAGGATCTGCGCGAGGTAGCGATCACGCAGCACATCAATCGGCTGACGGGAGTTAGTTTCGGGATCCCAAAAATACCAGATTCTCCAGCCATTGGCTGGTCCATTACGAAGGGCGCGTGCCATGGCGTGGATGGAGCCACGATGCCCGTTGATCACCACCGACCCATCCGACTGGACGGTGGCTTTCTGCTCCCCTTCAGCGCCAAAGAACAGCGCATCCCCCGGATTGATAAAGCCCTGTTCAACGAGTGTGCCAAAGGGTACCCGCTGACGTTTGCGGGGGTCTGGTGTGAGGAAAACAGGGGTGTTAAACTCGAGCTGTACGGCGGATTCAAGGCGTTTGCGTGCCACACGAATGTAATTCGGTTCCAATTCGATGCCCACAAAGTGCCTTTGCAGTTTCTTGGCCATCGCGCCAGTAGTCCCCGTGCCAAAGAAGGGATCCAGCACGACGTCGCCGGGTTCGGTAGTTGCAAGCAGCACGCGGTATAGCAGCGCCTCGGGCTTCTGAGTGGGGTGCGCTTTCTTGCCGTCTTCTTTCAGACGTTCCTTGCCCGTGCAAATCGGCAGGAACCAATCCGAACGCATCTGCAAGTCATCATTCAAGGACTTCATGGCGCGGTAGTTGAAGGTGTACTTCGCGCCAGGTTCTTTCTGCGCCCAGAGGAGCGTCTCGTGGGCGTTGGTGAAACGTACGCCGCGGAAGTTTGGCATGGGGTTGCTCTTGACCCACACAATGTCATTCAAAATCCAGTAGCCCAAGTCCTGCAGGATGCTGCCCACGCGGTAGATATTGTGATAAGAACCGATCACCCAAAGCGTGCCCGTGGGTTTGAGCACCCGCCTGCACTCGCTGAGCCACCTGCGCGTGAAGTCATCATAGGCTTCAAGACTTTCGAATTTATCCCAGTCTTCGGTAACTCCGTCCACCTTGCTGACGTTCGGCCGCCAGAGATCACCCTGCAGCTGAAGATTGTAAGGCGGGTCGGCAAAGATCAGGTCTACTGAGTCTGCAGGCAGGGTCGGCAGCACCTCGAGGCAATTGCCTTCGATGACGGTGTCTATCCAAGGCGCGAGCGGATTTTCGGTCATGGTGTCTCAATTGTACTCGTGAGGGAGTCTATTTGTGTGCGAAAATTTCACATAACAGGCAATAACGGCTGATCAATGAGCTCCCACGCTGCTTTTCGGAAGAGGTTAACTGCATTTCGAAAGGTGATGGCAAACTCATATTAGTCATTGATTACGCCTGACTGTCTACATGTTTAGATTCTTTTCCAACAACCAATCCAGCAAATAAACCTGATGAACCCCGTTATGATTGGCATAAGCGGGAATGTCATCAAGTGTCAGGAGCATGCGAGGAAAATTGTCCGGGATCCCACTGAAAGCCTCCAACTCGCGCCTAAGCGTTTCTTCAGCCAGGATAGTAGTTGCCACCTGTAAGTAAACCACCTGGTTTTTACCGCTGGCCACAAAATCCACCTCTTTATCACCGACTTTTCCAACATTTACCCGAAAATCTCTCCGAAGAAGCTCGAGATAAACGATGTTTTCAATCTGGTGACCAAGATCTTGCGACGTAGTAGACAGTAAGTAGTTCCGTAAACCCGTATCAACTATATAATACTTAGACAGAGTCTTAAGAAGGTTGCGCCCCTTGACATCAAACCGCTCTGCTTTATAGAAAATAAAGCTTTCAGTCAGGGCTTTAAGATACTTATCAACCGTGTTTACAGATATGCTTCGCCCAGAAGCATTAATTGAATCAGAGATCCTTTTTGCTGAAATGGGGCTGCCGATGCTGCTGCTTAAAAATCTTATAATATCTTCCAAAAGCAATACGTCCGCAATCCCCTCACGTGAAGCCACATCTTTGAGTAGTATGGTGCTGTAAACTCCTTCAATATAGGTTCTGAAAGTAGACTCTGATTCGCCAAGCTGGGTTAAATACGGGAATGAACCAAAATGCAGATAACGATTGAATTTCTCACGCACAGAAGCAGTCCCATCACCTGAAGTAACAAATTCCTTAAACGACAAAGGCAGCATTTCAATCAGAACATATCTACCGGAGAGCAAAGTTGCCAACTCACCTGAAAGTAGATTGGCATTGGAGCCAGTGATGTATAGATCCATGTTTTCTTTGATGTACAGGCTATCGACAGCTTTTTCAAATTTCGGACATTGCTGAACTTCATCCAAAAAAACGTAAGTGGTTTTGCCTGTAATTTGTCTTTTTTCGATATAGCTGTATAGTTCCCGGTAATCGAGAAGCCCCTCAAAGGCAAGATCTTCCAAATTGATGTAGATAATCTGCTCGGGTTTTACCCCATCGGAGAGAAGAAAATCAATATACTGTTGGAACAAGGTTGATTTTCCACATCGCCTTACGCCAGTGACTACCTTGATCACTTGTTTTTCACGCCAGTCCCGCAATTTTCTTAGGTACATTTCTCGCTTTACCATCGCTCACCTCGCTTACATTATACAGAAGCATAAAAGTTTTGTCAATATTATGACATAACTTTTGTTTATTGAGAGTTTTGTCATTATTTTGACAATACTTTTGACCCTGCAGATTTTACAAGGTTTGATTTAGCCTTACTGACTGGTTTTGACTATAATTTCCCGTCAGGAGTACAAAACATGACCTCTCTCACACCCGCTTACCCCAAAGACTTCAACTATTACCATCCGATCCAGGTGCGTTATGCCGATCTGGATACACTGCTGCACGTGAACAACGTCGCGATTATGGAATATGTCGAAACTGCCCGCACCGGCTATTATCGCGCCACAGGAATCTGGGACGGCACGATGTCCGGCGGGTTTGGCATGGTTGTGGCTTCGGTGCACATCGATTACCTGGTTTCCATCCAGTTTGATGATACGGTTCGCGTCGGGGTTCGCACTGCCAACATCGGTGGTAAGAGTTTGCGTTTTCAGTTCCAGGTGGAAAGCACCGACGGCGAGAGAGCCTTTGCCCGCGGGGAGGTGGTGATGGTAGCCTTCGACCACGCTGAGAACAAATCGCGCCTTGTTCCACAGGATTGGCGCCAGAAGTTAGCCGCGTTTGAAAAGAACGACGAATTCCTGGCATAAGGCACACAAAACCACACTTTACGCCTGCTGATTACCTTCATGGAATGGATGGTCCAGTTGATGCTCCATCAATCCAAAAAACTATGCATTGGATATTCCATAAACAGCATTATTTACACCGGCGCAGAGGTAGTGGTATCCTTTTTACAACCAGGCAGCAACCGATTGAGGCACAAGACTAGATATTTTTGAGATTGACCAGGAGCCATTAGCATGAACCAGGAACAACACCCCGCTTTACCCACCATCGACACATCCTACATGATCGACTTTCTGACCAAACTGCTCAACACCCCCAGCCCGACCGGTTTTTCAAACCAGGCAATCGCCCTGGTGGAGAAAGAACTTGCCGCTTTTCCAGAAGTCCGCACCGAATGGACCCGCAAAGGCTCGCTGCTCGCCTTCCTGCCAGGCGAAAACAGTCCCGAAGCTCCAACCACGCGCGGGCTTACCGCCCATGTGGATACGCTTGGAGGTATGGTGCGCGAAATTAAAGCCAGCGGCAGGCTCGAGCTGACCAGCGTGGGCGGCTTCGCTTGGGGAAGCGTGGAAGGAGAGAATTGCCTGGTTCACACCCGTGAGAATGGCACTGTCCGCGGAAGCCTCCTGCCCCACAAAGCATCAGTACACGTTTACGACAATGTGTCTGACGACAAACGTGATGCCGCCAGCATGGAAGTACGCCTTGACGCGCAAGTCTCAAGCCCCGCAGAGGTGCGCGAGCTTGGCATCGAAGTGGGCGACTTTGTCTCTTTTGACCCGCGGGTGGAAGTCGTCAGCGGATTCGTCAAATCGCGACACCTGGATGATAAAGCTTCCGTCGCCACTCTGCTCAGCGCAATTAAGACCCTGCACGACCACAACCTGAAACCTCGCGCAAGCACCTGCTTCCTCTTTAGCAATTTTGAAGAGGTTGGGCTGGGCGGGAGCAGCGACTTCCCGGCAAGCCTGGAAGAACTGGTGGCAGTGGACATGGCTGCCATTGGCGACGGGCAGGCTTCAGATGAATATCACGCCAGCATTTGCGTCAAAGACGGCGGTGGACCGTATCACCACGGGTTGTCAAACAAACTGCGCGACCTGGCAGCAGCTTATGATATACCGGTGAAGGTGGATATCTATCTGCATTACAGCTCGGATGGCAAAGCTTACTGGCGCGCCGGAGGGCATGCCGCGGTGGCGCTGATCGGTCCGGGCGTGGATAGCTCCCATCACTATGAGCGCACCCATACGAACGCCCTGTTGGATACCACCAAGTGGATTTTGGCATATTTGCTGTCGTAAGTTTGGATTTCAGGGGTTATCCGCAAGTATTAAATGCCCAATTCTCAAGGGTTTCCCGGCTGCGCGAAGGGAAACCCTTGAAGCAAGATGGAGTTTAATTCGTCGGAATGCACCTAACTTGCGCACTCCCTCGAAGATGTGGGGGTCGGAGTGAGCCCGCGCAAGTTCGTAGGGTGGGTTGGCGTCACAAAGCATATGCATGAACACACCAAGTTATAGCCTACCCACCGCAGCACAACGGAAACAATTCATCAATGCTTAACGTTAGGAAGATTGCTGTTTTTGGTGGGTTGGCTATTTGGATGCCAAGACAGGGCAAGATACTCTTACGCCATACTCTGCGAGCACGATGACCGCACCCTACAAAGAGATTGTGCTTAGTTGTAAGAGATTGCCCGTACAAGGGCGAAGTTGGAAACAATGTGCACATCCTCAAACAGAACCTTTGGGTGCTTCCAATCAGCCGTGTGCAGTTATGGGCAGTTAAAAAGAGTGTTGAATGTGGTGGTAGAGTTCAAGCAAAATAAAAAAGGATTTAGAGTTTGACTTCCGTGCGACCAGTGAGCTTGTTCTGCACCCAGCAAACCACCTGGTCCACATGCTGCGGGCTGGAGACCAGGTCCAGGTTATCCGTATTAATGATCAGCACCGGACATTGATCGAAGGCGTTCATCCAATCTTCATATAACTCATTCAGACGGGTCAGGTACTCCCGGGAGATGCCGGCTTCATAATCCCGACCACGCTTGGCGATACGTTGCTGTAGAGTGTCCACTGAAGCGCGCAGATACACCATCAGATTGGGTGGAGGAAGAAGAGCGGAGAGGATGTGATAGAGATCCTGATAGACGGAGTAATCCCGCAGGCTCAAATCGCCCTGCAAGTAGAGGTTGCGCGCAAAAATTTCAGCATCTTCATAAACGCTGCGGTCCTGAACCACAGACCCTTCTGCCAGCAGCAATTTTTTGTGAATTTTAAGTCTTTGAGTTAGAAAATATACCTGGGAATGATAAGACCAGCGTTCCATATCTTCATAAAAGTCTGCCAGGTAAGGGTTTTCTTGATGCGGTTCATAAAATGGCACAAAACCCATCCTTTCACTGAGGATTTTCACGAGCGTGGTTTTGCCTGAACCAATGTTTCCTGCAACGACAATAAATTTTTCCATGCACTGTCCTCAATGCTTCCTTTTCTTGGTCAACTTTTGGTGAGATGTTCTATCTTTGAACGCAGAGTCAAAACTAATTATAGACGACTGTGTTTTAAATGATGAATCAGGAACTCATCAGAAACTCATTGTATAAAGCTTTGGGTTGAAACCGGCTTCATTTGGGTATATGATGAATTTAATTAATAGTATTAGACCTATTTAGAAAAAGGAGAAAAAATGTTTGAAGGAATGAATTGGCTATGGGTTATTGTTGTCGGCGGCGTGGCCGGCTGGCTTGCGGACATGCTTGTTCCAGGTGTTAAAGTTGGCATCCTCGGCGCAATTATCGTTGGTATCCTGGGAGGTTTCCTGGGCGGCTGGCTGTTTGGCTTGCTCGGACTGGCAACGACCGGAATCATTGGAATCCTGATCGCTGCAGTGATCGGAGCTATCATCGTTCTGTTGATCTATCGTGCCATCGCAAAAAGGTAACAAACGTTTCTTTATGACCAGAAGCCGGCATATGCCGGCTTCTGTATTTTTAAACCATATGACGCCTCTTTCCCTCTGATTGGTGTAGAATCAAATCAGGTCGCGGATGAACCCGGAGGTAGCCCTATGAACAGTAACGTCTTGATTGCATACTTTTCACGAGCAGGTGAAAATTATCGTAATGGGAAGCTCGTCACTCTCACTGTTGGCAACACGGAAATAGCCGCCCGGAAAATTGCTGCGATGACCGGCGCGGACCTTTTTAAAATTGATCCATTGCACCAATATTCTAAAAACTATCGAGTCTGCACCGAGGAAGCCAAACAAGAACTGCAATCCAATGCCAGACCGGGACTGAAACAATATCTCGATTCAATCGATTCATTCAATACAATCATTCTCGCCTACCCCAACTGGTGGAACACGATGCCCATGCCAGTCTGGACTTTTCTGGAGCATTACGACTTTTCGGACAAGGTGATCTTGCCCCTTTGCACCCACGAAGGCAGCGCCATGGGCAGGAGCCTATCCGATATCCGCAAGTTGTGCCCACGAGCGGAGCTCAAGCCCGGGCTCGCTATCCGGGGAGGGGAAGTGGAACAGGCTGATAAGAGAATCAGGGATTGGTTGGAGGATGCAGGCTTGATCTAAAGATGTAGCTGAATTGGATTAAAAAAGCGGGTTGACTTGATTGTCAACCCGCTTTTGTATGCCGAACTTTTAGAGTAAGTTGCTCAGGATAAAAGGAAGGTAAATTTCGTAATCGGACGCTGGAATGGTGGGGGTGAAGGTAGGAGTAGGAGTAGCAGTCGGCGTGAGAGTCAACGTTGGAGTAAAGGTTGGGGTTGGGGAAGAGCCGTCCGAAACGGTGAAGAAGATGGCAGTTGGAGGACCCCATGCGCCGCTTCCGTCCAGGGACTCTACAAAGAGCGTGTGCTGCCCGGGGGTCAGACCCGTAGTGGAGGCGGCAAACACAGCGGTGTATTTAGGAACTTGTGTACGCAAGGCGATCGTCTTTGCATTGGAGCCGCTGATCCAAGAGGGTTTGTCAAACGAATAGCGGATCGAATCGATGCTGCTCGACGGCACACCAGTTCTGTAGGTGCTGTAAAGCGTATCATCCGCGGTGTAATTGACCACCAGGTTTTGTCCCGGGAGGACAGGATTGGTCTGAAGTGAAAGATTGGTCACTTCGGGTCCATGAGCAAGGCGGTAAGGGCGGCGCGCGATCTTGATCGCCCGCAGCAAGGCTTGCTGGTTATTAGGATTGATGTCATTTTCAAAGACGCTGCAGCTCTGATGGAAAGTATCGCCAACTTCAAAGCAGAATCCAGGCACACCCAGTTCGCCATACATCCAATCGTCCGTTGAGCCGGTAGTTGGGTAGAGCTCGGTCGATTTCTGCGGGGTATGCCCATTATAATAAGCAAATTTGTAGCTCATCACCCGCAGACTGGCATCATTTGGAGCTGTATCATAGGTATAACCCCAAGGCCAGAGCACCAGACGTGAATAACTGTGAAGATCAATGAACATGCCCGTGGCAAACAACTCGTTTACCAGATCGTCTGGGTCAGGACCTTTTTGATCCGGGAAAACGCTCAATGCATAATTCATAATCGCCGCTGTCTCGGGCTCTGAACCAGCCGAAGAGCCAGCGTAAGTTTCATCACATTCGTATGAATTGTATTCCCAGCCATAAGGATAGTTACGGTTAAGGTCTGCGCCTCTGTTATTAGAGTTACCGCAGTAGTTATTGTTGGTGTTTTTCCGCCAGAGCACGTTTTGATTCGCTTCGTCCCTCATACGTCCATCCGGATTGGTCGAAAGCACCAAGTGGACGCGATTGTAATCCAGCAGCCACTTCACATCCGCGTTAGTTTCGTAGTTTTCAAGCAGGTACTCTGCCAGGCGCAGGTTCAATTCCGGCGGTGCCCACTCGCGGGCGTGGATGCCGCTCATGAAAAACGCGTCCGATTTCGGGACCGAAGGTGTATTTCGGTTGCCCAACACCAGCACTTCCATGTCCCAACCCGCATTTGGGTTTTGCGTTTTTTCCCATGAGTTGCCAATGTCAATTAATTCGACCAGGTCCGGGTAGGTTGCTGCCAGGGCGTCCGCGGATTCATAAATCTCGGCGAGCGTCCGGTAGCAAGGATAGCCTGGAATGCCTGTGGTTTGCCCGGCAAGCGGCTTGACCTCGGCGTTGAT
>Ga0116187_1001311_pt1 | contig 26716 bp, 19 predicted proteins | sample AD_JPNNA6_MetaG_FD_89755 | JGI IMG/M metagenome (GOLD analysis project Ga0116187, IMG submission 89755) | Active sludge microbial communities of municipal wastewater-treating anaerobic digesters from Japan - AD_JPNNA6_MetaG | ecosystem: Engineered > Bioreactor > Anaerobic > Digestate | place... | reverse complement strand
GTCTCAGAGCCGGCGACCTCGCTCACGCCGTCCACCCGGTGCTGTCGCAGCCACTCGGCGACCACGGCTTCGCTGTTCGACGTGACGATGACGATGTGCCACTTCTCGCTGAGGACGGTGACCGCCTCGGGCATGCCCGGAAAAGGCGCGATCGTCGGGGCCTCGCGGACGGCTGCGGCCGATACCCGAGCGAGGACGCGCCGGACCTGCGCCGCAGTCCCGCCGCTGCGCCGCAGGCTCGCGTAGACATTGTCTTCGAACAGGCTCTTCACGTCGTCGGGCGTCCGTAGCGCGGCGAGGCCTTCCTTGCGGCTCGCCGCAAGGAAGGCCTCGCTCAACACAGCGAACGAATCGGCCAGGACCCCGTCATAGTCGAACAGCACGAGCGGGGGGAGCTCGGCGTCCTTCCCCGGAGGGGTGGGAAGCGAAGCGACGGGGCCCTGGCCCTGTGTCACAGGATGGACTCCCCTGTGGCTGTCAAGCTTGCTCGAAGTACCGCTGGACTTCCCAGTCCGTGACGACGTTGTTGTCCAAGGCACTCTGTTCCTGCTTCGCGCAGTGCAACAGGTGCTGGAAGACGTCCTCGCCGAACATCTCCCGCGCGACCTCGCTCTTCTCGAACTCGAGGATCGCCTCGTGCAGGGAGTAAGGCAGCCGGGTGACGTCCTCGGCCGCATAGGCGTTGCCCTCGAAGCGTTCCGGCAACTCGAGTCGGTGCTCGATCCCATACAGACCGGCGGCGATGGTCGCCGCGAAGGCGAGGTAGACGTTGGCGTCGGCGCCCGGCGTACGGTTCTCGACCCGGAAGCCCCGGCCGTGGCCTACCGTCCGATACCCCACCGTACGGTTGTCGCCGCTCCACACACAAGCGGTCGGGGCCCACGAGGCAGGCTGGTAGCGCTTGTACGAGTTCACCAGAGGAGCGAACATCCAGCACAGCTCCCGTGCCGTCGCCAGTTGACCGGCAAGGTAGTGCTGGAAGGTCTTGGACATGTTGTAGGGCTGGCGCTCGTCCCACATCAGCGAATCCGTGTTCTCGGCGTTCCAGAGGCTGGAGTGGATGTGGCAGGACGAGCCGGCCTGCTGCATCGACCACTTGGCCATGAAGGTGATCGCCATCCCGGCGGCATCGGCGATCTCCCGGCAGCCATGCTTGAACACGGAATGGTTGTCGGCGGCCTCGAGCGCGTCCGCATACGTGATGTTGATCTCGTGCTGGCCGTGGCCCGCTTCGCCCTTGGAGAACTCGATCGGGATGCCGGCGGCAAGCATGTCGTTGCGGATCTTGCGGATGACGTGCTCGTCGCGCGTGGTCTGCAGCATGTGGTAGTCGATGATGTAGGTCGACGAGGGCCGCAGGGTGCGGTAGTCCGCATCGGCGATCGTCCGGTACGAGTCGTTGAAGAGGTAGAACTCAAGCTCGCTCGCCATGTTGACCGTGTAACCGGCCGCCCGCGCCCGTTCGAGCTGCCGCTTGAGGATGCTGCGCGGAGCGACGGCGATCAGTTCGCCGGTCTCCTCGTCCTCGAGGTCGCAGATCACGATCGCCGTCTTGTCGATCCACGGGCAGATCCGTAGCGTCGCCAGGTCGGGCACCAGACTGAAGTCGCCGTAACCGGTCTGCCACGAGGCGAACTTGTAGCCGGGAATGACCTGCATGTCCATGTCGACGGTGAGGAGGTACTCGCAAGCATGCAGGCCGGACGAGCCCAACACCTCCTCGAGGAAGAACCTCGGGACGACGCGCTTGCCGAGGAACCTCCCCTGCATGTCCGGGAACACGCACAGGACGGTGTCGACCAACCCGGCCTCGGCGAGCCGTCCTAACGTGTCGATGTCGATCTTGCCGGTCGGCACAGCTGTCACCATGCCCTCAAGGGTGTTCGCGTCAACCTCGACGGCCATCTGCTCTCCTTCACGTATGGCGGCACGACCCGGCCGCATTGCCATGGGGATCGGTCATCCCGCCCTCACCGTCGCCGGGCTCCTGCGGGGCGCCGCCAGCGACGGCTGCAGCCACGTGAGCCCCAGCTCACGCAGCTTGCCGTCGCTCGGGCGCCCTGTCTCGAGGTCCCAGCCCATCATCTCGTAATAACTGCGCGCCGCGGCGACGATCTCGTCACGGTCCAGCCGCTTGCCCGGCGTCGTGCCCTTCTCGAACGCGTCGTAGACCCTGTCGGGCAACGCGTCGAACTGCGGCCTCGCACCTTCGCGGACGTTGAACGCGTTGAGCATGTTCGCGCGCCGCTCGCCGACCTTCATCAGGTACCACAGGTTGACCGGGAAGCCCGTCACGGCGCGCACGATGTCCTCGATGTCGCGGTAACCGTAGAGCCCGCCCGGTGAGTAGCAAAAAGCGCACAACTCGAGCGTGTCGAGGAGCGAGTAGAAGTACTGCGTGTAGACGACGTAGCGCACCTTCTGTTCGTTCATCTCGCCGAACGGCACGGCGCTCTCGATGCCCAGGCCGACGATGTCGGGGCCGCAGGCGTTGAGCATGCCGTCGTGTTCGCAGCTCATGTGGTCCGGTCCGAACGGGTTGACCGAGTACATGAGCGCCATGGTCTTCTTCGCCTGCGGCATGTGCGCCGGCAGCCCGACGCCCTTCACGTGCACGGCGTACCGCGCCGATCGCGGCCCGAACGCCTCGACGGCGCGCGAGAAGCCCTCGGCGAGGACGTCGCCGATGCCCTCGCGCTCGGCGATCCGGCGCGTGAGCTCGACGAGCACGGCGCCGTCGCCGAAACGCAGTTCCAAGCCGTCCGTCTGCTCGGGCCCGATGACCCCGTTCTCGTAGCACTCCACGGCGAACGCGATGAGGCCCCCTGTGGAGATCGTGTCCATACCGTAGGCGTTGCAGATCTCGTTGGCCTTGGCCACCGCCCTGATGTCGCTCACCTCGAGGTTGGAACCCATCAGCCCGATGGTCTCGAACTCGGGGCCGCCGTACGCCTCGTCGATCTCCCATGGCTCGGTCGCGGCGACCTGCTGCTTGCAGCGCATCACGCAGTTGGCGCAGGTGTCGCGCCGCCTGAAGATCGTGGCATGGAACACGTCGGTCTTGAGGCCGTCGACGCCGTCGAACACGCCTTCGCGGAAGTTGCGCGTGGTGATGTTGTCGATGCCGGCGTTGCCGTCGACCAGACCCGGCGTGCCGTTGGCACCGAAGTCCTGCCAGCCGGGCGAGTCCTTGAACGTGTCGGCGCCCTTGCGCGCCAGCTCCTTGACCTTCTCCTCGTCGGCGAACGCGTAGCGACGCTTGCCGCGCGCGGCCACGCCGACGAGGTTCTTCACGCCCATCACCGCACCCATGCCGGTACGTCCGGCGAAGTGGTGCAGGTTGTTGGTGAGGTTGGCGAAGCGCACCCCGCGGCGCCCCGCCGGTCCGCACTGGACGATCTGCACGCGGGGGTCGTCGAGTTCCGCGCGGAGAGCCTCTTGTGTCTCCCTGGTCTTGAGCCCGGCGAGGTGCGCGGCCGGGCGGATATCGACCGTGTCGTCGTGGACCCACAGGTACACGGGCGCCTCCGCCCGGCCGTGCACGACCAGGGCGTCGAAACCCGCGTACTTGAGTTGAGGGCCGAAGTGCCCGCCGCACTGCGCGTCGCCGATCAGGCCGCTCTCGGGCGACTTGGCGCTCACGTTGAAGCGCGACAGACCCGAGATCGGCGCTCCGGTCACCACGCTCGGCGCGATGACGAGCACGTTCTCCGGCCCCAGCGGGTCGGCGCCGACGGGCACGTCACGCAACAGGTAGTACGCGGCCAGGGCGCTGCCGCCCAGGTAGGTCAGGAAGAACTGCTCCCCGGGCTGTTCGACGCTGACCTCGCCGGTGGTCAGGTCGACGTGCGCGATCCTGTCGTTGTAGCCCTGCGGCATGCCCGTACCCTCTCTCGTCTCAGCGGTCGTAGTACAAGGCGAACTCGTAGGGGTGCGGCCTGACGGCCATCGGACCCACCTCGTTCCTCATCTTGAGGTCGACCCAGTCGTCGACGAAGGCCTCGTCGACGATGCCCGTGGCGGTGAGGAAGTCGTGGTCCTCGCGCAGCGCCTCGAGGGCGAGCTGCAGACTGGTCGGGGCCTGCTTCATCGCCACCTGCTCGGCCTCAGGAAGCGTGTACACGTTCACGTCGAAGGGACCGAAGCCGAGCTCCTTCGGGCTCATCCGCTTCTCGATGCCGTCGGCCATGGCGGCGATCACCGTGGCCAGCGTCAGGTAGGGGTTGCCGATGGGGTCGGCCATGCGGTACTCGATGCGCTGCGCCGTCGGCGAGATCCCGTACGCCGGGATGCGCAGCGCCGCGCTGCGGTTGGCGAGGCCGAAGAACAGGTGGACCGGCGCCGCCAACCCGGGCGCGAACCGGCGGAACGAGTTCGTCGACGGGTTGCAGATCGCCATCATCGCCGGCGTGTGCTGCAGGAGCCCGCCGATGGCGTACAGGGCGGGCTCGCTGAGTGAGGCGTACGTACCTTCCTCGTAGAAGAGCGACCTGTCGCCTTCCTTGAGGTACAGGTGGAAGTGCATGCCGTTGCCGGCCTCGTCATGGAGCGGCTTGGGCATGAAGGTCGCCGTCTTGCCGTGGCTCAGGGCGACGGACTTGATGACGTCCTTGGAGATCTGGATGTGGTCGCCGGCCAGCAGCGCCTGCTCGAAGCGGAACTCGATCTCGACCTGCCCCGGCCCGCCGAGCTCGTGATGGTGGTACTTCACCGGCACGCCGCACTGCCCCAGCGCCCAGACGATGTCGGCGCGCAGCTCGTACAGGTGGTCACGGGGCGGAGCGGCATGTTGGCCGACGGCACGTCCCAGATGGTAGCCGGAGTTCGGTCCCCACTCGTCGGAGTCAGAGTTCCAGCTCGCTTCCTCCGCGTCGATCACCACCGTCTGGCGGTCTTGCGCGGACGCGTAGCGCACATCGTCGAAGACGTAGAACTCGAGCTCCGGCAGGACCATCAGTCGACCCTTGCCGGCGACCGCGCTCAGGCGCTCGACGGCGCGCCGCAAGATGCTGCGCGGGCAGCGGCTGAACTCGCTGCCGTCGGCGTTGCGGATGGTGCAGAGGATGTCGAGGGTCTTCGTCTCGGTGGAGGGGTCGAGGAAGGCCGTCGGCAGGTCGGGGACCATGCGCATGTCCGAGGCCTCGATCGTGCGGTAGCCGGGGTAGTTGGACATGCCCGCCCCCGTGCCCGCCGTGAGCAACTCCTCGTCGACCGCCGAGGGCGGGAAGCTGAGCTGTCTCGTGAGGCCGTTGAGGTCGGTGACGCGGAGGTTCACCATCTCCACGCCCGCGTCGCGTATCCAGCTCAGCAGTTGGACGGGCGTGTCCGGGATGACGGCAGGGAGCGGCGCCTCGCGCCTGCGGCTGTCGGGCGACGGAACCATGGTCACGTGGCGATGAAGCCGCCGTCCACCAGCAGCTCGGCCCCCGTCACCCAGGAGGCCTCGTCGCTGGCCAGATACAGGGCCGCGTAGGCGATGTCGCGCGGCTGACCCACCCGACCCAGCGGGATGGAGCTCACGACGTCGGCGACCCACTCCGGCTTCGCCATCTCCCTGGCCTGCATCGGTGTGTCGATGATGCCGGGATGGATGATGTTGGCGCGGATGTGATCGGGGCCGTACTGGACGGCGAGCGACTTCGTCAAGGCGATGAGGGCACCCTTGGCGCTGGTGTAGGCGTCCTGCGGACGCGAAAAGCCGACCAACGCGGAGATGGAGCCGACGTTGATGATCGAGCCGCCGCCGTTCTCTTTGAGGTGCGGGACCGCGTACTTGAGGACGAGGAACACGCCGGTGAGGTTGATGGCGATGACCTTGTCCCAGTGGTCGCGTGGCGTGTCGACGACACTGGAGTCGTAGTCGCGCCACAGCACACCGGCGTTGTTGTAGACGACGTCGAGCTTGCCGAACTGGGCGACGCCGCCTTCGACGCCGGCCTTGACCTGCTCCTCGTCGGAGACATCGGTGACGAAGCCGGCGATCTCGCCGCCCTCCCCTTTCACAAGGGCCACCGTGTCGGCGAGCGCCTTCTCGTCGATCTCGAGCGCGATGATGCGGGCGCCGTGCTCGGCGAAGAGCCGGCAGGCCTCCCTGCCCTGGCCCATCCCGGCGCCGGTGATGAGGGCTACCTTGCCCTCGAGTCTGCCGCTCACTCCCTGCCTCCTGTCGTCCTCATCCGTCTGTCGTACAGTCTACCACTATCGCACAGAAGCACACAAAAGCTATCAGAGCCCACCGGCCCACCGGGCGCGCCGGCCGGGCGTTCTCGGCCGGGCGTTCAGGGCCGGCGGCGGGGGCGCCGGCGCGGGCGGGCGCAGGCGGGCGCCCCCCGCCGGCGGGCGCCCCCGCCGCACCCGGGTTCAGTCCGCCGGCGCCGGCGCGCCGCGCTGCAACCCGGTCTTCTTCAGGAACTGGTTGACGCAGTTGATCTCGATGTCGAGCAGCTCGGCGATGCGCACCTTGGCCGCGATGCCCTTGGCGACGCCGGGGACGCCCGTGACCGTGCCGATGTCGAGCTCCTCGCGGAGCTGACGCATCAGCGTCGGGTCGCTCAAGTCCAGCGGCGACACGTGGAGCTTATCCGCGACGTACTTCTTGGCCTCGCCGATCCTCATCTTCTTGAGCTCCATCCTGGCTACCAGGTCTCCAGCAGCCCGGATGCCGCCCATCGATGAGGCCAGCAGATGCGCCATGTGCATGCCGGCAGGGTCGCCCGTGCCCACCTACAACCCGTCGCAGCGGCCGATCTCGATCATCGCCGCGCTCGCCCGGGTCACGGCGTCGACGGCCGGCGTCTCGAACATCGGCACGCCGCCGACGCCCATGCCCACGTTGGCGTGCACGGGTATCTCGGCGATCTCGGTGCACTTCTTGACGAAGGTCAAGGCGCGCCCGAGGTTCCACGGCGCCGTCTTCTTGGTGTTCGTGTTGACGACGGGGCCGAAGATCGCCGCCCCCGCCTTCTCGCAGAGCTTGAGCTGCTCGTGCGGCCACAGGCCGGCGAGTCGCACCCCGTCGTACTCGAGCTCGCCGTGGAAGCCGAGCACCATCTCCGCCGCCATGCCGATCTCGACCGGCAGCCCCGTCTCTTTGGCCACGTGCTCCGTGCAGCGCAACACGGCGAGGAACTCGGCGTCGCCGGTCGAGGCCACGGTGTCGTAGTCGATGCCGTCGGCGCCCATCTCGACCATACAATCGCTCATCTCGATGCAGTCGCCGAGGCACGCCTCGAGTGCCTCTTCCTGAGTTCGACGCGCGCCGGCGATGTCGCCCTTCTGCAGCAGGTCGGACGGGTTCTCGAACGAACCGTCGGGGCGGTAATACAGCCCCAGGTTCGGCATGAAGCCGTAAAGCAGGGGAAAGATGGTGGTCTCCTGCAGCAGCTCCATGTGCAGTTGCTCGAGCGCCTTCAAGAAGCGTTGCGGCTTGACCGAGTAGTCGTTGTGCGAGACCTCCATCGAGTCGAAGCCGAGCATCGACTCGAACAGACGCACGCCCACCTCGCGATTGACCGGAGCCACCACGCCGCTCGACATCCGTGACGAGTTGAGCGCGTTCACGCAGCCGTCCTTGGTCATCACGACCTCGTGACCGCGCTCCACGCCCCAGACGCGTGTCGGCGCCGCGAAACAGTCGACGAGCCAGTCGACCTCGTTCTCGTCGAGGGCCGGGATCTTCGCCTTCGCCGCCGCGGCCTCCGACCCCTGCACGAACTCGGCGCGCAGTTCGTCCCGGGTCAGCTCGACGTTCGAGCCGTCGCCCATCCTCGTGAGGATCTTCATCCCTTTGGGCCTCCTCCTGCCGTCATGGCCCAAGCCCTCGCCGGCTCGGCAAGCCGACGTCGTCCTTGGCCTTTCGTGCTTCGCGGGCGGCGGGGCGGACCATGGTCCGCCCCGCCGCCCGCGCGTCCGGTCACGTCCCACTTACGGCCGTACGCTCCGTCCGTCACTCGACCGGGATCTCCTTGGCCACTGCCTCGAGCGCCATGCCCTGGCTCTTGCGCACCGCCCAGGCGACCACCCAGATCACCGCGGCGGCGATGTACAGGACGCCCATGAAGATGCCGGACTCCTTGTTGTTGACGCCGTAGATCGAATCCTTGATGAACAGCGTGATGTTGAAGACCAGGAAGGCGGAGTAGATGGCCGCCACGATCGACATCCACGGAATGCCCAGGATCTTGCCCTTGGGAAGCGGCGAGCTGTCCCAGATCGCCTTGCCGCGCCACGGCATGACCATGAACGCCAGGCCGCTGCCCAGGAACATGATGATGATGCCCAGCGTGGCGTCATAAGTGAAGAGCTTGACGATCGTCACCCCGTACTCCTCGACGACCGGCGTATAGGCATACAGGGCGGCGACGATGGTCGACGGGATCGTCATCAGCAGCAGGGCGACGACTGGCACGCCGTTCGAGGTCACCCGCGCAGCGCCCTCAGGCAGGATCCGGTCGAACGCCGCCGCGAAGATCATGCGCGTCGACGAGAGGAACAGGGTGCCGAACCATCCGAAGAGCAACAGGCTGATGGCGGCGACGAGCACGACCTGGAAGGCCGCGTTCGGCACGATCCAGGAGATCATCGCCGTCGGCGAGACGCTGTCGCCGCCGAGCGGCGAGATCCCCCACCAGTACGCTGCCATCGTCCCCATGAACGCCTGGTAGCCGACCTTCCACGTCATGAGGGCGAGGAAGGCCAGGGCGATGAGGGTCGGCACGAAGAGGCCGCCCAGCATCTGGTAGATGTTCTTGCGGAAGTCCTTGGCCCCGCGCACCTCGCCGTACAACGTGGCGCCCCAGTTCGGCCACGCCATCCAGAAGAGCATGAAGGGGACGAGGGTCCAGGTGGCCCAGCTCAGGCCGCCCGAGAAGGTCGAGGTCGGCATGCCGGTGCCCTTGCCGATCGCCTCCATGGCTTCGAAGGCGCCGGCGTATGTCTCCCCTTCGACGGGAATGAGGGCGCCGGCGTCATCGTACTTGAAGAGGCCGGACGCGTCGGTCTCGTACTTCTGCAGGTTCAGCGTCCCGGCCTCACCGTAGTACTTGTTCGCCGCCTCGTTGAACCTGTCTTTGAAGCTGCTGCCGGACGTGACGAGCAAGAGGATGCCGGCCACGATGACGCCGGCGAGGCCGATCCACATGGCCCAGACCTGGAACTTGGCATAGGCCTTCATGCCGATCGCCACGAGGGTCGAGGCGATGGCGATCACGACCAGGGCGGCGACGAAGATCCCCGTCGGGGTCCCCAGCCAGTCCGCCGCGCTGTTGAGCCCGAGGATACGGAAGATCGGTTTGACGGTGGTCTGCACGCCCATGTCGGCGTAGATCGGCGTCCAGAGCCACAGGATGAACCACCACCCTACGGCGGCGACGATGAAGCCCACCGCGCTGTGGAAGATGCGCGACATCCAGACGTAGTCGCCGCCGGCCCTCGGCATGGCCGAGATGAGGCCCGCGTACACGATGATCTCCATGACGATGAAGACCGAGGTGATCACGATCGACCAGAACAGGCTGCCGCCGGGGATGAAGCACGCGTACGCGAACGACCAGATGGCGAGGAACAGGTTCACCGAGAAGAACGAATACCGGAACCCGTCCCCGCCCGACCACGCTTTGACGAGGCCGCTCGCTTTTCTCACGAACAGGGTCTGTTCCGCCGGCTTTGGTGGCTCCGCGGTTGTCGCCATGGATCAGCCTCCTCCTCCAGATCAGGCCGCGCGGTCCCCCCGCCGCGGCCAGTGCATGCTGCGCCCGGGTCGGTTCACCCGGAGGTGAGCCGATACTTCTTGACCTTGTCCTTGCCGTCGAGCTCGATGACGCAGCCGTCGAGCGTGCCCTCGACGTATGAGCTGCCCGGGTTCACCACGAGGGTCCTCCCCATGCGGATGGCTCCTCTGCTCTCGTGGATGTGACCGTGCAGCGACAACAGCGGCTGGACTTCCGTTATCACCTCCCTGACGGCCGTCGAGCCCACATGGGCGGTATCCTGCCCCTGGACCTCGAGTCGCTCCCAGTCGATCTTGGGAGCCACGTCGAGCTGCGTATCGTACGGCGGCGCGTGCAGGCCCAACACGAGTCTGTCGGGGGGCGCCGTCGCCATCTCGATCACCCGCGCAAGTCGCTCCTTGAGCTTGTCCTCCTCTTCCTCACGAGGGGTGTCCCATGGGGTCGGATTGGTCCAGCCGCTCGACACAAGCTGGTAACCGGCCGGCAGGTCGATGGCGTTCGCCTCGCCCACCTGGATGGTGTGCGAGGTGGCGAGGATCTCATCGATGTCGTAGGCATCGTCGTTCCCGGGGCAGACGATGCACTGGATACCGCTTCCCTCAAGACGCTCGTCGGCGAACGCCACCCATTCCTCGACGGTCTTGCGCATCTCTTCCTTGAAGAGGGCGTCGAGCGCACCGGTGTCGGCCGAGTAGCGCTGCATCTCCTCGTGGCTCATGACGACCGGGTAGTAGCCATGGTCGCGTACGGACCGCTTCGCCTTGGCGAGCTCGTCCTCGCCTTCGACCTCATGGCGGACGTCCTGGAGATGGAAGATCCAGTGGCCGCTTCCCTCCTCGGCGAACGGCACGATGGCCTTGCCCGTCATGTCGCCGCCGAGGATCAGGACGTCGGCCTCGTAGTGCTTGCCCGCGTTCACGAACTTGCGCCAGCAGACTTCCGAGCCGTGTACGTCGGTGGCAAAAAAGACCCGTGGTCCCTTCTTGCTCATGTGCGCCCCCTTCTTGCGCTCGCCGTCATACGAGGGCCAGCCATGCCGGGTACTCCGGGTCCGCCACCACAGCCTCGGCGCGCGCCACGCGCTCCATGCCCCAGTCCATGTAGTCGTGCTCGATCTTCGAGACGGTGTGCTGGATCATCGCCCACACGCCCCACCAGACGCCGGAAACCATCTTGTAGAGCATCATGCGGGCGAAACGCTTCTCGTCCATGCGGCCGCAGTACGCCTCGATCACGAGCCGCTCCTCGGCGCGCGAGAACGGGTGCTCCATGACGAAGTCACCGAGGTCGAAGTAGGGGTCGGTCATCCCACCGTACTCCCAGTCGATGATCCACATGCGGCCGCTGGCGTCGACGATGAAGTTCTCGCTGAGGAGGTCGTTGTGGCAGGCCGCCGGTCGCGGCTGGTCACGTGCGCAAGCCGCCTCGATGTCGTCGAGGGCCTTGAGCATGGCCGTGAGGCGCTCCGGCATGGGAGCGCCGATCTCGCGGGCGATCTTCACGTAGCCACGGATCATCTCGAACACGTGGATCTCGTGCTTGAAGATCGCCCGCTCGTGCACGCGACGGGCCGTCTCGACCGCCTGGCGTATACGCGCCGGATGCCCGGCCATCGTCTCGGGATGCATGATCTCGCCGTCGACGAAGGCGATCACCATCGCACCCTCGGGCTCGATCACGTACACCACTTCGGGGCCCACACCGGCTTTGGCCGCCTGGATCATGCAGTCGCGCTCGTTGGCCCGGTCGATGAACATGTCCGTACCCTGTCCGGGCACCCGGAGCACGTACTTGCCGCCGCCGTTCTCGGGACCGCCGTCGACCCAGACGATGTAGTTGTGGTTGGTGATGCCGCCGCCGAGCTCCTCCCAGCGGACGTCGTGGCCCTGCCACGCCGGGATGCGGGCGATCGCCTCGGCGGCCGTCATCGGGTGTCCGTTGCCGGCCGGCGCGCTTGCCTGCGGCTGCGCGCCGGCCTCGGCGCGAGCCTGTTCCGGCGCCGTCATGAGACGGGCACCTCGAGACCCATGCCGGCGAGCTCCTCGCGGACCTCGTCCATGACGCGCTGGTAGTCGGCGTTCACGATGCGCTTGGTGCGCGGGTCGTAGACCTCTTGGAAGGTGAGGCCCTTGTCGGGCTCCTTGAGCTTGTCGCCGAAGAGCGGGAAGAGCTTCTGGCAGATCGGCTCGGCCTCGGCCCGCGTGAGCTTCGCTGCGGCGAGGCCGATCTCGGCGTGGAAGCGGTGGTCGTCGGGCACCAGGGAGTCCGGCTGGACGGCCATCGCCGGATGGCCGCTGAACACGTTGCCGCCGGACGTGACGACGGCGAGCATGTAGCAGGCCATCTCGTAGTGGTACTGCTTCGTCCCCGAGCCGCCGCCCAGGTACGGGAGGTTGACCATCGGGTAGCCCATGTTGCGGCCGATGGCCGCGTTGGAGAGGGCGATCGCCCAGATGAGCGGCTTTGTCGACGACAGGTGTAGCTTGCTGTGCAACGGCGCGTTGTAGTGGTACGTGCCGCGCATGATCAGGTTGCCCATGATCATGTAGCAGGTCGCCGTGACGGCGACGCCCTCGGCGCCGCCGGCATAGCCGCCGAAGAGCGGCGTCGACGTCGAGCCGATGTTGGCGCCGATGGTGTTGTAGAAGGCCACCTTCTGCAGCGCCTCGTAGCCGACCACCATCTCGCTGAGGAAGTCGATGAGGAAGCCGTCGCTGGGGCGCAGGCCAAAGTCCGGGTAGGTGGCGGCGAACATCGAGGCTGGCTGCGACGCCGCCGAGATGCCGTTGATGATCGGCAGGCCCACGCGTCCGGAGCGCAGGATGCCCTCGCGCGCGAGCCGCACTGTCTTGATGGTGGCAAGCACTTCCTGCGGCGAGCGCACGCGGGCGTCCTTCCCGCGGATGTGCAGGATCGACGGTACACTCACCGAGTCGACAATGCTGAAGGACGCCATCTTCTCGACCGTGTCTACGAAGACCTGCTCGTCGGTCGTGTAGATGCCGCCGCCCACGTGCACCCACGGACGGTCGTCCGTGGTGTCGGGGCGGCGGCCCCTCATCGCCTTCCGTTCGCGGCCCTCGCCGAAGGTCGCGGAGGTGGGGGCCTGGGCACACGCCGTGAGGATCTCGTCCCGGGTGAACTCCATGACCCGGTTGGTCTCGGGGCAGTACGCGCCCGCCTCGGCGAGCAGGTCGACGGCCGCCGAGAAGACGTTGTCGGTGAGCTCGTCGTCGGTGTTGACGATGGTCTGCTTGTCCCACTTGATGCCGTAGCGCGCGATGACCTCGGCGAGCTTCGGCACGTAGCGCTTCATGTAGTAGTCGGTCTCGCTCGTCAAGGGGCCGGTCTCGGCCCTATCGAAGACCTCGATCAGGTCGATCATGCCGCGCTCCCCGCTTGGGCGCCGACGAGACGGGCGGCCAGCGTGACGGCTTCGTAGGCGCTGGGCGCCCAGCCGTCGGCGCCGATCTTCTGCGCCCACTCCTCGGTGGTCGCGCCGCCGCCGACCATCACCCTGTACTTGTCGCGCAGACCCTGCTCGCCGAGGGCGTCGATGACGTCCTTCTGGCCGATGAGGGTGGTGGTCAGCAGCGCCGACATGGCGATGATGTCGGCGTCGACCTCTTTCGCCTTGTCGATGAACTTGAACAGGTCGACGTCGATGCCGAGGTCCCAGACCTCGTAGCCCGACGTCTCGAACAGCAGCCGCAAGATGTTCTTGCCGATCGAGTGCAGGTCGCCCTTGACGGTTCCGAGCACGATCCTGCCCTTCTTCGGGCCCTCGCCCCCGCTCTCCCTGATCTTGGGCTCCAGTACCGCCATCGCGCTCTGGAACGCGAGCGCGGCCTGCATGAGCTCGGGCAGGAAGATCTCCTCGCACTCGAACTGCTCGCCGATGACGTCGAGCCCCGGCAGCAGGCCGTCGTCGATCACCTTGCGCGCGTCGACGCCAGCGGCCAGCGCCTTGTCGACCGTGGCCAGGACTTTCTCCTCGTCCTGGTCGATGACCGACTGCTTCAACTCCTCGAAGATCCCGTCATCCCCCATGGGATGCACCACCTCGTCTCAGGTCGCTCTTCTGGACCGGTCTCGCTGACCGCTCTGGCGGCAGCGGCTGTCAGGCTGCGTCTCGTCGTCCTCCTTCATCCAGCTACCTGCGGTCGTCGCCTCTAGGCGAGCGCTTCCGGGGACGTCGCGTCTCCGTCCACGATCCCGGGGAAGTGCTCGCGGATGCGGGCGTCGAGGGCCCCGTCCCAGACGGCGGGGTTGGGGGCGGCGAGGATGCGCCGCGCCTCGGCGAGGGCGCGGTCCTGGAGCTGTGGACGGCCCGCGTCCTCCCACTGGCTGCGGGTACCGCGCTCGGCGAGGCGCGGCAGGAACGCCGCCGTCCTCATGCGCTTCTTGGTGTGGTCGCGGCCCATGTAGCTGCCGCCGGGACCGACGGCCGCGATCTCGTCGAGGGCCAGCTCGTCCTCGCCGAACTCGAGCCCGCGCCAGGCGCGCTTGTCCATCAGGGCGATCTCGTTGTCGGTAACGCACTTGCCGAAGTCGAAGGCCATGAGCGAACCGAGGAGGCCGCCCATGTTGAGCAGCGTGGCGCCGGCTTCGACCGCGAGCATGGTGTTCATGCCGGTCTCGAAGCCGGCCTGGGCGTCGTTCGCATGGGCGTTCGTGAGCCCGATGTACCCGCCCGCAGGCACGCCGTAGAAGCGCGCGAGCTGGGCCTGGGCGGCGATCAGCAAGCCCGTCTCGATGGCGCCGGGCGTGTACGCTCCGGTGCGCATGTCGGCCACCGTCGGCAGACCGGCGTAGATGACCGGCGTCGCCTCGCGCACCATCTGCTGGAGCACGGTGATGGCGAGGAACTCCGCGTTCCCCACGACGAGGCAGCCGGGAAGCGTCATGGGCGCTGTGAGGCCGGCATTGGGGACGACCGTCGTGTAGACGGGCAGGCCCTGCTCGGTCAGCCACATCACAGCCTCGGTCGAGTCGACGTCCATGGTGAGCGGGCTGACCATGGGGCAGTAGTGGTGGTTGATGATCGGCCGCTCACGGTAGGCGTCGCGGCCGCCGACGATGAGCTCGCCGAGCTCGAGCACGCCGTGCAGGTCGGCCATCGTCGGCGTGTTGCTGCGCACCGGCTTGAGGCAGTTCTTGAGCGCCGGGTAGAACCGGCTCAGGCTGAACTGCCCCTCGGGCGCGTCGGCCGCCAACGTCGAGATACTGAACACGTCGAACCCGGGCAGCTCGTTGACGAGGTAGGCGATCCGGGCGATGTCGGTCGAGGTCGCCCGGCGTTCGACGCCGGTGACCGGGTCGATCACGTTAGGCGCCGACGACCCCGTGACGACCGTCGGCCCGTCGTCGGGGACGGTGCGGTCGAAGCGGGGGTCGCGGCCGCGGAAGGTGAAGCGCGGCGGGACCATCTTGCGGTACCGCTCGACGACGTCGGACGGGAACTTCACGAGACCCGTGTCGCCGTCGACGACGCAGCCGTGCCTCCCAAGGACCTCGCGCGCTCCGGGATGATGGGCGAGGATACCGACCGATTCGAGCACGTCGAGCGACGCCTCGTGGAGGCGCTCGACCTCGGCCGGCGTGAGCAGCTCTGCGAACGTCATGCGGCTGACCCTCCTCCCTCGCTTCCCGAGCTTGCGACGCCGACCGTAGCGGCCGAAGCCGCGAGCGCGGCGAGCTCGTCCTGGTGGGCCTCGATGTACTCCATGAACGCGAGCTGATGGGTGAGGAAGAAGAGGTACTCGTCCACATCGGGGTCACGAGCGCAGTCGTAGGCGGTGATGTCCCAGTTGAGGACGTACAGGTTGGCGTTGGCCACCATGCGCGGAAGGCAGGCGAGCTCGGCCTCGCTCATCGGGCCCGGCACGGCGTAGCGCGCCGCCTCCTCCTGGTAGGCGCGCACGAACAGCCGGGCCTTGTCGAGCCTGATCTCGCCGTCGTCCGGGCCCTCCCATGAACTGCAGAAGTAGACGATCCCCTCCGCCACGTCGAAGAGCCGGTAGTCGAGCTTCGACCAGTCGAAGTCGAACAGGGCGACCGCCTCCTCGCCGACCCACTTCAGGTTGCCGGGGTGGTAGTCGCAGTGGACCGGGATGTAGGGCATGCCCGCAAGTCGAGGTTCGATGGCGGCGCCCTTCCGCAGCACTTCGAAGACGCCGGGCAGGCGGGAGAAGAGACACTCCCCGAACTTGGTGTCAGCGGCGCGGTCGGCACAGCTCGTGAACGTCTCTCCGAGCGTCCGCAAGAACTCCATGATCGGCGGCTGATGGCGTGCGAACCCGCCTGGGTCGAAGTCGTGCGCCAGAGCATGGAAGCGGGCGAGCATACGTCCGCCGCTCTCGAACTCAGCGTCGGTGCAGCGGTTCTTCACCCACGTGTAGCGGTCCTCGCCGCCAAGGAGCTCGTAGACGGCGAAGAACCGGGGGATACGCTGGCCGTCGAGGAGCTCCTCGCGCGTCACGAGCGTCCGTCCCAGCTTGTTCGGGTATACCTCGGCGGCGATGTGGTCGCGGCTGTTGATGTGACAGGTGAGAGCGTGTTCGAAGCAGATCTCGTTCTCGTCGGCGTACCGGTTGTACTTGCGCACGAAGTAACGATGCTCGCCGTCCGCTGCCCTCGTGACGACCGCGAAGCTCAGGTTCACGTAACCGCCGAGGACCTGCTCGACGCTGACCACCCGGCCGAGGTCGTAGTCGTCGTCCACGACCCCGGTGATCTGCTGGCTGAGGAACTCGGTCTCGAGCGCGTCCCGCAGCCGCGTGGCCTCGGCGGCCATCCTGTACGCGAGCTCGTAGAGCTCGTTCGCCTGCTCCACATCCATCAGTCGTCCACCCTCCCGGTCTCGCCGTCACACCGTGATGCAGCGCGGCCCCAGGCGCCCGATGTCCAGGCGCAGGCTCTCGTCCACGCCGTCGTCGAGGAGCACCGCATCGACCTGGTCGAACCCGCAGACCGCCACGTCGGCGACGACGCCGATCTTGCTGCTGTCGGCCAACGCGATGACCTCGCCGCGGGTCCGCGCGATCATTGCGCGTTCGATGCTGGCCATGCCGACGGTCGGCGTCGTCAGACCTTCTTCGAGGTCGAGCCCGTCGACGCCGAGGAGCATCTTGCTCGCCGTGAACCAGCTCAGCATCTCGATGGTCAGCGACCCCGCGACGGCGTTGGAACGCGGACGGTACAGCCCGCCGAGCAGGATGACCTCGAGACGCGGGCCATGGGCCTCGGCGAGGGCGCCGACGTTGTGGGTCACCACACGCGCCTCGAGCGCCGGGTCGACGTGGCGCAGGACTTGGGCGGCGGTGGTTCCGGAGCTCAGGAAGACGGTCTCACCAGGCTCAATGAGTTGCGCCGCCCGCTGCGCGATGCGGCGCTTCTCTTCGGCATGAGCCGCTACCTTGTCGTCGTAGAGCGGCTCTTCGGCCATGTGGCGTTTGAGCACCGCGCCGCCGTGGGTGCGGACGAGCAATCCCTCCGACTCGAGGCGCTCGAGGTCGCGGCGGATGGTCATCTCGGACACGCCCAAGCCATCGCTGAGGGACGAGACGCGCACGGCGCGGCGGTCCCTGAGGATCTCGGTGATGCGCGAACGGCGCTCGGCCGGGATCATCTCGTGGGCGTCCGGGGCATCCTGTGACGCCAATGGACACCCCCTTTCAACACGGCCGACAACCGAACAAAGTCGCACACATCCTATGTCGGTTCCCTTACGTGTCAAGCCCAAGCCGCGGACGCCTGCGGCGTTCAGTGCGCACGAGGACGGGCCGGAACGGCTGGGTCCGCACATGCGTGGACGGGCGCAGACGGTACGTGACCGCGCAGAACCTCACACAATCGCACTGGCGACCAGATCGACCGTCCGACCGCGACGAGCCGCCCCCCTGTCCCTCATGACCCGCCGTGGGCTACACTGCAGCCATGAGCGAGGTCACTGAGACGCGGCTGCCGGGCGTGGGGATCCGTTTCACGTTCGAGACGCGCGACGGCGACTGCATCGTCGTCATCAATCACTACAGCGGGCGGGTCGAGATCCTCAGGTGCGACCGCGACGACCCGGACACCTGCCACGAGGTCCTGCGCCTCGGAAAGGACGACGCGAAGACCCTTGCCGAGGTGCTCGGCCAGTCGCGCGTCACCGAGGAGGTGACACGTATGCGGCTCTCGCTCGAGGGCCTCACCATCGACTGGATCGAGGTCGAGCCTGGCTCGGCCTGCACGGGCCGCACGTTGCACGACGTCGAGCACCAGGACGAGGAGGCCGCGTCCATCGTCGCCGTGCTGCGCGACGGCGAGACGATCGCCGCGCCGCCGTCGACCTTTACCCTCGAGCCCGGCGACGTGGCCATCGTCGTCGGCACACCCGAGGGCGTCGAGGCCCTGTCCCACCTTCTGCAGTCCGGGTAGCGTCGTGCCCGGCGTGGTCGCCATCACCTCGAGCGGAGCCTTGCTCCTCATCGAAGTCGGCGGCGTCCTCATCCTGCTCGCGCTCCTCGCCCGCCTCGCCGCGCGCACGGGCTTCTCGCCTATCCCGCTCTATCTCCTCGCCGGCCTCGTCACAGGAGCGATCGCGCCGCGGGACCTCGACGCCACCACGGTCGAGATCGGCACACAGATCGCCGTCATCCTCCTGTTGTTCATGCTCGGTCTGGAGTACGTGGTCGACGACGTCGTGACCAGCCTCCGGTCGAGCTACGTCGCCGGGGTCCTCGACGCCGCCCTCAACTTCCCGCCGGGGTTTCTCGCCGGCCTCGCCATGGGCTGGGACTGGCTCCCGGCGCTCGTCCTCGGCGGCGTCACATACATCTCCTCGTCGAGCATCATCGCGAAGGTACTCGACGACCTCGGCCGGCTCGGCAACAGCGAGACCCCCGGCATGCTGGCGGTCCTCGTGCTCGAGGACCTCGTGATGGCGCCTTACCTGCCGTTCGTGGCCATCCTGCTCGCGGGCGGGACGGTCCTCGAGAGCCTTGCATGGGCGGCCGGCGCATGCGCTCTCGCCGCCGTCGCCTTGACGCTGGCGCGTCACCACGGGCCGTCCCTCAGCCGGGGCCTCTCGCACCCCAAGAGCGAGGTCGTCCTGCTCAGCATCATGGGGCTGCTGCTCATCGCCGGCGGCGTGGCCGAGCTCCTGCGCGTGTCGGGGGGCGTCATCGCCTTTCTCGTCGGACTCTCCATCTCGGGATCCATCGCGCAGCGCGCGCGGGAACTTCTTGCTCCCCTGCGCGACCTGTTCGCCGCCCTGTTCTTCATGTCGTTCGGCTTCATGGTGGACGAGACGGCGATCCTCGGCGTCCTCGGCGCCGCCCTGGCGCTGTGGGCGATCACGTCGCTGACGAAGGTCGTCACCGGGTGGATCGCGGTGCGGGCGACGAGCGGGGTGGCCGGCCGCTTGCGGGCCGGCACCGCCCTCGTCGCCCGCGGCGAGTTCTCGATCGTGATCGCCGGTCTGGCAGTGACCGCCGGCGGCGTCGATCGCCGACTCGCCCCGCTGGCCGCCGTGTACGTGCTGCTGACGGCCGTCACGGCGCCCCTGCTCACGCGCTACGCCGGCTCCCTGGCGCTGCGCGTGAGCAGGGGCGGACACGCCGCCGAGCCCGCCGAGCCGCCGGGCTGAGCGAGGGTCACCCGCTCGCCGCGCGGGCGCCAGGTCAACGCCTTCGGACGACGCGCCGGCGCCGTACCCGGGAGACAAGCTTCGTCGCCGCCTCGTCTCCGTAGACGGCGAGGCGGCCGTCTTCCTGGACCCATCCGGCCCGGCCCGCGTGAAGGCAGGCACCGAAGGACTTCATCATCGCCCCGCCGCCGTGCAGACGATGCGCGATCTTCCTCGAAGCCCGTGTCGGAAAGGAGACGGCGTCGCGCACTCATTCGTGATCGTGCCGCGCGACCATAAGGATCGCCCGCGCGCGATCGATCAGCCCATCAGCCGGAGACCGAGCGGCAAGGAAGCCCATGAGTGGGGCTGCAAGGCCACCGATCACACCCGCCGCCTGGGTGTCCGCAGCGGTGGGGCCCAAGAGGCGTTGCTCGAGGAGGTGGAACGCGGTGCGCGCGGCGGGACCGATGACCAGGCAGGTCGTACGGACGTCAGATGAAGCGCGCCCGCAGATCGCGCGCCGCAGCCAGCAACTCGTCGGACGTCGGCCGTCGGCCTCCGGCGAGCCGGGCCTCGAGCGCGGCCCGGCGCTGTGGGTCGTCAAGGTCGGCGAGGCGACGGAAGAGGCCGAGCCGCGCCCCGATCGCGAACAGGGCCTGCTCGGACCTCGGCAGCGCCAGGTAGTCGTCAAGGATGGCGAGCAGGCGCTCGCGGTCGGCGGGCAGAGACCCCTCGACCTCGGGCAGCAGGTTGAGGGCGTGGTCGGAGTAGAGCTCGAACCGGGCGCCCCCGACCTCCACCAGGAGGTCGCGCAGCTCCCGGACGACCTCAACGTCGTCGGGCAGATCGAAGTCGCCACGAGCGGCGCGTTCGGCGAGCGGCGTCCCGGGCGAGACCGCCGTGGTCCGCAAGCGGACCACGAAGGGATACGCCGTCCCGACCGCGACGCGAGACGCACCTGACGGCGCGGACGCCGAGGCGGCGGCCGCGACCGCGCGGATCACGCGGGCGGTGCCCGCGACGTGCGCGGCTGCCGTGGCCGCCTCGCGTCCGCCCAGCCCGGGCATGACGTAGTAGCACAGCTCCATCCCGGTGCCGAGCACCTTCTGTCCGGCCTCGACCAGCTCGTCCGCCGTCACTCCCTTGTCGACCGCGCGCAGCACCTCGTCGGAGCCCGACTCAAGGCCCAGGTGGACGCGCGTGAGTCCTGCGTCGTGGAGCAGCGCGAGCTGCTCGGGCGCGCGCCGCGCCAGCGTCCGCGCGCGCCCGTACGTCGTCACCTGCTCGATGGTCGGGAAGCGCGCCTTCACGCGCGCGATGACGGCGGCCAGCTTCTCCGGCCGTACGGCGCACGGGTCCGCGTCCTGCAGGAACACCGTCCGCGCCCCGCCGCGCAGGAACAGCTCCACCTGGTAGGCCTCGGGGGGCAACTCGCCCGGCAGCAGTCTCCCGCCTGCGCCGCGCTCGACCTGCGTCGCCCGCCATCCTCGATCGCGGAGCACCTCGGCCGCGGCCGCCATGGCGTCGACATCGGCGAGCACGTCGGCGAGGTCGCGCTGTGACGTCTTCTCTCCCTTGTACACGGGGCAGAACGCGCAGCGGTTCCACATGCAGTTGCGGACCACCCGCACGAGCAGGCTGAAGGCTTCGCTCGGCGGACGGATGGGGCCCAGCTCAAAGCCGCGCGTCGCGTCCGCCGACGTCAATGGCGAGAGCTCTGCCCCGGGAGCAGCAGCGGTCTGTCCGTCCCGTCCGGTCACGACTCTGTCACGGTATCGAGATGCTGTACGAAGATACCCTCCTCAAGACCGTTTCCCGTCCGCCGGGTCAAGCGACACTCCGGCGTCCGGGGCGGTCCGCAGCCGACGTCGCGCCGCGACGACGCGCCTCACCCACTTCTCTGCCTCGACGACGACGAAGGCGACCGCGCCGGCCGCCAGGATCGGCACCCACATCCAGGCCTCGAGCGACGCACTCGAGAAGGCCGTGTTCATGAACGGCGCGTACGTATAGAGCATCTGCAGCGCGATCATCAAGGCCACGCCGCCGAGCACCCAGCGGTTGGAGAAGGGGTGCACCCTGAAGATCGACTTGGTCAGCGAGCGACAGTTGAACAGGTACATGAGCTCGACGAACACGAAGACGTTCACGGCGATCGTCCGTGCAACGTCGTCACTGAGGCCACGCTGCCCGGCCCACTCGAACAGCCCGTACGCGGCGACAAGAAGGAGTGCGCCGACGAGGACGATGCGCTGCACGATCTTGTTCGTGAGGATCGGCGTATCCGGCCGCCGTGGCGGGCGCGCCATGATCCCCTCCTCCTTCGGCTCGAAGGCGAGCATGAGGCCCAGCAGCACCGCCGTCGTCATGTTGATCCACAGGATCTGGACGGGAAGGATCGGCAGTGTCGTCCCGAGGAACACCGCCGCGAGGACGACGAGCCCCTCCCCCAGGTTCGTCGGCAGCGTCCAGGCGATGAACTTCGTGAGGTTGTCGAAGACCCCGCGACCCTCCTCGACGGCCGCCTCTATAGAGGCGAAGTTGTCGTCCGTCAGGACCATGTCGGCCGCTTCTTTCGCCACGTCGGTGCCGCTGATGCCCATGGCTACCCCGATGTCGGCCTGCTTGAGCGCCGGGGCGTCGTTCACCCCATCCCCGGTCATCGCCACCACATGCCCGCGACTCTGGAGCGCCTCTACCAGACGCAGCTTCTGCTCGGGCGTGACACGCGCGAACACGGCGGTGTCCTCTACACGCTCGATCAACTCCCTGTCAGTGAGCTCCTCGAGATCGCGCCCGGTGAGTACGACCGGGTCGCCCTCGTCAGAAAGACCGATCTGACGCGCGATCGCCGCCGCAGTGACGCCATGGTCGCCGGTGATCATCTTCACGACGATACCCGCCGCGCGACAGGCGGCGACCGCCGTGATCGCCTCCGGCCGCGGCGGGTCGATCATCGCCTGCAAGCCCAAGAAGACCAGACCGCCGGAGATATCTTCGTGGCTCAACCTGTCCCGTCCGGCGGGAAGCTCGCCGCGAGCAAAAGCCAGGACACGCAAGCCGTCGGCCGCCAGCTCGTCCACCGTGGCGTGGACGGCATCATGGTCGAGCTCGTCCGGACGGCCGCCTTCGAACGGCAGCCCATCGCTCATCGCCGTGTCACAGCGCTCGAGGACCTTCTCGACCGCGCCCTTCAGATAGACGATGCGGCGCCCGTCGCCGGCATCGTGCAGCGTCGCCATGTACTGGTCCTCCGACTGGAACGGGATGACGTCGAGGCGCGGCAGGCGAGCTTCTTCCTGATCGCGGTCGAGGCCGCCCTTGAGTGCCGCCGTCTCGAGTGCGCCCTCCGTCGGGTCGCCGTGGACGACCCAGCGTCCGTCCTCCTCGACGACGCGGCTGTCGTTGCAGAGCAGTCCGGCGCGCAGGACCTCGAGAAGCGCTGGACTCGGCCGCTCGTCCTGCCCGTGCGCGACCGCCTCGACGGCAGCGCGACCGTCTTCGGCCACGGTGTCTCCCATCGCCTTCTCATGTGACGCAGACTCGGCGACGATCCTGCCGACCGGTGCGTAGCCGGTCCCGCTGACGACGTACCGCAGCCCCCCGACAACGATCCGCTGCACCGTCATCTGATTCTCGGTCAGCGTGCCCGTCTTGTCGGTACAGATCACGGTCGTACTGCCCAGCGTCTCCACAGCCGGAAGCTTGCGAACGATCGCCCGGCGCTTCGCCATGCGCCCCACGCCGATGGCGAGCGTGATGGTGACGGCGGCGGGCAAGCCCTCGGGGATCGCCCCCACCGCCAAGGCCACGGCGGCCTTGAACATGGCGACGAGTGCCTCGCCGCGGACCAGGCCGACCACGAAGGTGACGCCGCTGAGCGCGAGGATCGCGATCAGGAGGATCGTGCTGAAAGCGGCGATCTTCTTGGTCAGCGGCGTCTCCAAGTCCTCGGCCGCGGAGATGAGCTCCGAGATGCGACCCACCTCGGTGTCGTCGCCGATCGCCACTACGACGCCCGCGCCCGTACCATGCGTGACCAGCGACGATGCGTACGCCATGCTGGTGCGCTCTGCCAGCACCTGGTCATGCGCCACCGGCTCGGGCGTCTTGCCGACGGGCAGCGATTCGCCGGTGAGCGCGGACTCGTCGATCTGCAGATCGCGGGCGCGGATCAACCTCAGGTCCGCCGGCACTTTGTCGCCCGCCTGCAGCAAGACGACGTCGCCCGGGACTAGCTCGGTCGCGGGCACTCTGGCCTGCTCGCCGCCGCGAACGACGACGGCCTCGGTGGTCATGGACTTCGCCAGGGCTTCGATCGCCGCGACGGCCTTCGCCTCCTGGAGGTAGCCGACGATCGCGTTGACGACCACCACGCCGAAGATCACCCCGGCGTCGACCCACTCCCTGAGGAAGAGGGTGACGGCGCCAGCGACCAGCAGGATGTAGATCAGCGGTTGGTGGAATTGCAGCAGGAAGCGCTTGAAGCGGCCGGGGCCGCGGCGCACCGTGAGGACGTTAGGACCGCAGCGCTCCTGGCGACGCTTGACTTCGAAGAGGTCGAGGCCCTTCGTCGCGTCGGTCTGGAGCAGGTCCAGGACCTCGTCGGCCGGCAGGTGATGCCAGTTCTCCGAGATGCCATGTCGCACGCCTTCCCTCCTGTGCTCCCGCGGGACAGTCAAGATACCGCTCCCCTGCTCCCCGGTCCTTGCCGACACAGCCCGTGAGCATCGAGGCGCGCCTGTTTCGGGGCCGAGTGCGCACCGAGTGCGCGTGCACCCCCGAAGCAGGCCCCAAGGACATTCGCGACGACACTACCCGAGAAGGCGGCGTGACGCACGCCCGGATGCTCGTGGTCACTCGCGGCGTCGCGGCGAACACTCGCACGACGGCTCCTTGCCCCCAGGAGACGGCGTCGCAAGGGTGCGAGCCCGGCGGGGCCTCTCGGCGGCCGACCAGCAGCGTCGGGACGACAGCGCTCCAGGCGACGATCGAAGACCCGACACGGGTTCCGCTGATCGAGCGACATGACTCGCACGAAGCAGGGACGGATCGAGACGGTCGCACGCCAAAGTGGATACCGGTGTGGTGGAGGCGGCGGGAATCGAACCCGCGTCCACGGGCGCCTCAGCGGAGTCTCTACAGGCTTAGCCGACGCATTTCGTCTCGCTTGCGACCCCCGCGTCGGCCGGGTGCCGTTCGCCAGCTCCGTTCGATCTCGGGTCTGACCGGTCGGAGCCGGCCAGCCAGACCCCAGCCCGTTGAGCGACGCCACGATTCGGGCCACGGGCCTACCCGACGTGACGGGCTAGCCTAGATCAGGCAGCCAGTGCGAGATCACTCTCGGCAGTTGTGTGCTTCCGGCAGTTTAACGAGGCCACCGGACCTCGGCCTGCTGCTCCTGCCTCGGTGTCGCCCATGTCGAGACCAGTTCGCCCCCACGGGTGCCGGGCATGCGCACATCGGCGAGTATACCACCCCGGGCGCGGCGAGACCGCCGTCTGAGCGACAAAACGGCCGCTCAGACGGCGGTCTCGCGATGCGTCTGCGTCGCCGTCAGTCTTCGACCGTCTGGACCTCGCGCCGGTCGCGGCGCTTGAAGTACAGGTTACGGCAGATCGGTCCTTCGCCGGCGGCATAGCAGCTCTGGACCGCCACGGAGCACTGCGGCAGCGGCTGGCGCGTCACCTTCACGACGCCGAAGCCGCCCTTACCGCGCTCGATGTCCTGGAACATCTGCAGATCGATCTCGTGCGGGAACACCTTTTCGATGCACCCGAAGAACGTGCGTCCGTCCTCGTTGAACGCATAGAGAAAGCGGCAGTTCGTGGCGAGGCAGGCGGCCGGGTAGACCACCTTCTCGCATTCCGCGGAGCACTCCTGGCACTCGAGCAGTTCGGGTTCTTCAGCCAACGGTATCAGCCTCCTGCATGCAAACAAACGGCCGGCGCTCGCAGCCGACCCTCGTGTATGGTAGCACGCCCCAAGACGCTTGTATAGGGGGGTTAAGCATAGATTCTTCGATTCCACTCAACTCGAAGCAAAGCGTTTGTCCTGCCTGGGACGCGACGTTGACATCGCGGCGGTTTCACTATAGGAATAGCGGAGTCAATCGGTCCGGTCCCGGAAAGGACACGGTGCGACCCGTGGACACGAGCGGACTTGGCCCCCGTCGCCGAGGAGGTGCCAGCACGGCATGGACGCCCTGACGCTGTCCCGCATCCAGTTCGCCTTCACCGTCGGATTCCACTTCATCTTCGTCCCGCTCAGCATCGGTCTGGCGCTCATGGTGGTGTTGGCGGAACGGCGCTACTACAAGAGCGGCATCCCGGCCCACAGGGCGGCGTCCGACTTCTGGATCAAGCTGTTCACGACGACGTTCGCCGTCGGCGTCGCCACCGGGATCACCATGGAGTTCGCCTTCGGCGCCAACTGGGCCGAGTACTCGCGCTTCGTGGGAAACATCTTCGGCGCCCCACTGGCGGCCGAGGGACTGTTCGCCTTCTTCCTCGAGTCGACCTTCCTCGGTATCCTTCTTTTCGGACGCAAGCGCGTCTCGCGAGGCTTCTACTACGCCTCCTGCTGGCTCGTCATGGCCGGCGCGTGGCTGTCGGCCCTCTGGATCCTGATCGCGAACTCCTGGCAACAGACGCCGCGCGGCTACAAGGTCGAGGACGGCAAAGCCGTACTCACCGACTTCTGGGCCGCGGCGTTCAACCCCTCGACCGCGCCGCGCTACGCCCACACCATGGCGGGCGCCCTCATCGCCGGCTGCTTCGTCGTGGCGAGCATCGCCGCGTGGTACCTGCTCAAGAGACGCCACCTCCACTTCGCCCGCCAGGCCATGAAGTCGACCCTCATCGCCGGCCTCGTCGTCTCGGCGGCGATGCCGTTCATCGGCCACTGGCACGCCCTCGAGGTCGCCGAGGAGCAGCCGGTCAAGATGGCCGCCTTCGAGTCCGTCTACGAGACCGGGCCAAACGCGACGCTTTGGCTCGCCGGGTGGGTCCGGGACGGCGGCAAGAGCGTCACCGGCGTCGGCATCCCGAGCGGGCTCAGCCTCATGCTGGGCCTCGACCCCGACCATGTAGTGACTGGTCTCGCGAGTGTCCCCGCGACCGATCGCCCGCCTGTGCAGCTGACCTTCCAGAGCTACCACATCATGATCGCGCTCTCGTTCCTCTTCATCGCGATCATGCTCGTCGCCCTCGTCCTCCTGCTGCTGAAGCGGCTCGAGAACGCGCGTTGGATGCTCTGGGTCCTCGTCGTCTCGTTCCCGCTGCCTTTGCTTGCCATGAACATGGGCTGGATGGCGGCCGAGGTGGGACGTCAGCCCTGGGTCGTGCAGGGTCTGCTGCGCACCGAGGACGGG
>Ga0116187_1001307_pt1 | contig 26832 bp, 17 predicted proteins | sample AD_JPNNA6_MetaG_FD_89755 | JGI IMG/M metagenome (GOLD analysis project Ga0116187, IMG submission 89755) | Active sludge microbial communities of municipal wastewater-treating anaerobic digesters from Japan - AD_JPNNA6_MetaG | ecosystem: Engineered > Bioreactor > Anaerobic > Digestate | place... | reverse complement strand
TGAAGGTAACTTAAATTTTTCTAAAGTGGAATTTATTTTCTTTGTTGATTCAAGATGCATAACCCTCCTTCCATCAAGCCTAAATATGATGTCAGTACAAGATGAGAAGGCAATACTTCCTATCAGTGCAATTATTAAAACTATTGTTCTCATAAGAATGAATATTAAACAGGGGTACTTTGACCCCTGTTTTGTTTTAGATTGTTATTTTATTGGGAATGTTAATATGTACTTATCAAGTGTCTCGCGAATTGGGTATTCACCGGCTTTTATTGTAATTGGACCAAATGAACCAAGTTCTCTCGAGGCTTCGTCCGTGAATGATACATCTTCGTCAATCGGTAATGTACTGTATCCAATTAGTGATTTTCTAGCAGCATCATTCATCGTTGATTTTGATATTTCAAGAGTCAAAGTATTGAACTCAAAAGTCGCATTACAATGTGTTAACGAAGGGTCTGAAAATTTTGCAGCAACGATTTCCATTCCTCCAAAACACATCCCTCTTGGCTCACTGCATCCAGTTCGCTTTTTATATAATTTGACAATTACCTTAATTGGAGGCTTTGCATTTTCGGCATTAATAACACCAATGCAGCCTACCAATAATATGAGAAGTAATAATAATTTCGTCTTCATAGGATAGATTATCTACAGTTAAGTACAATTGTATATGTTGTAGATGTTTCTCTGATGGAATACTTGCCCATCAATACTGTTACATCTGAAGTAGCACCAAAGGACTTGGCTATTTCATAAGGAATTACAAAGTTTTCTTCGATAGGGAATGATGTTATTCCTTTCATTGCTGATAATGCACCTGCACCCATTTCTCCTTTTTGTATTTCTAGAGCTAATTGTGTTTTAGCATATGCAGGTGTTGCGCTTACCGTTAGGCCGGAAGTACGTACTCCGATATCTGATTCTAAAGTGAATTTGCAAATTCCAATCCCTGCTTCGCAGTTCTGTTTTCGAGAAGCAATTAGGAAGGATACTTTAATTGGACGGAAATGTGCTTCTTTTGTGTTGATTGGGCTTTCCGCTTTTGTGAAACTTGTTAATGCACAAGCAATTAATAGGGTTAATGCGATGATTTTTTTCATTTTAAATTGAGTTTTAGAAAAGGGGTTTTATGAAGTATGAGTTTTTTCGCTGTTGAGCCGCGACTGCTTTCCTTTATTAACCTCCCGGTTAATAAAGTTGAGTTTTTTTAGTCTTAAGGCGCTTGGCCTATTTGTTGTCTTTGAAGCATAGTGTTTATGTATAAAATTAGAAATGAAAAGCGTATTTGAACAGGACAAATATATAACCCTAATTAATATTTTATCCGTTTGCAAACGGTTAGCTATTTACAGCTTTTTGTTAATATATAGAAATAAAAAGCCCCGCTCATAGTATGAACGGGGCTTCCTGAAATTGTGAATTATTTTACGGTATCAGCTTCTTTTCTTCTACTTGTACTATTTGTTTAGTTACATTGTCGAATAAAAGTGCATATACATATACTTGGTTAACTACAGCATCTGTTGGTGTTAATTTAGTAGAATATGTTTTTGTTACTTCTTGTCCTGATGTCAATCCCGTTCCTACACTTTCTCCGTATGTTCCGTTAAAGGTTCCGCGTAACATGTGGCGGTGTACGTAGTTCATTATATTATTTGTTCCATCTTTCTGTGGACTAACAATACTATCTTCTACAAAATATACTGCTAAGTTTAATTGGTTGCTATAATTGTTTACCATGGTAACACTTATCGTAGCCGTCATCATACTATCGCCGGACGAAAAGCTATTTGTGATATCTAAACCTGCATCAGCTGCCCGTTGTAGCATTGTGTCTACGTTAACTTCCCAGTCAGCGTATTCGAGTATTTTCTGAACTCCTGTTCCTGAATCGTATAATCTGTTTACCATGCCTTTAGGGAAAGGTAAATTGATTACGTTGAAATCGGTTGCAATATCAGTAGCTACTTGAGTTCTGAAATCAGCAGGGAATGGAGGATTATAAGATGGTTGTGGTTTTGCAAAGAATCCTGCATGAACGCCCATAATGATAAGTCGGTCACCATAAATAGCTTTAAGACGTTGTGCTTCTGCATGTGAAGCAGGACAAGCTTGGCAGGTATGTCCCGTGAAATCTTCAAGCAATACTTTTCTGACAATTGTATCGGTAGTGTCTGTTCCGCCCGTTGAGCTTTTTACTCCGTAAGGTCCTTCAACTTTATCGCAACCAATACTTCCAAGCATTAAAGCAATGCCTGTTGCCAACACTAATTTTGATAGTATATTTTTCATTTTCGCTTTTTGATCTTTTAAAATCTGCTTGTAATTGTTACGTTAAATCCGTTGCTCGCAGGAACAAATCGGCATACTCCGCCAACGCATAATAATCCTGCTCTCTGACGTGCATAAGCTAAACTGATTCTTGTTGCTCCTTTGTTATATGCTAAGCTGGCATTGTAATAATGGAAACGGTGATGTTCATCTTTGTTGCCATAATTCCATTCGTCGAATACTGCTATTGTCCAGTGTGGTGCGTAGCTGTATTCTACTAACGCCATAGCCCAGTTTTTCTTGTCTTCATCTGTCATCAAATGTTGAAGTTCGGTGCGCACACTATGCTTGCTATTGAATTTATGCGTGTAATCAATTACTCCGATATGTGCAGTTACTTGGGGCTCACCAATCTTCCCTTCAATTACATCTTTGTCGTATACTTGATAGATGTACGTTAAAATTAATTTATCTTTCTTGCTTAGCTTTTTATTGATCTCAACAGTAGCGTCTTGGTAATATCTGTTTTCTCCGATTGAAAAGAAATCCGAAGTATATCCTAACGTATCATTAGAAACCGGTCCGCGTTGAATATCGCTGATTGCTGATCCGCTTAAGCTGATCATAGTTCCGTATTTTCCGCCTAGAGGTGTTCCCGACTTAAAGTTATAATAGAATTCTCCCGAAATTCCCATTTCTCCGTTTGGTTGAGTGGCGAATGGATAGAGGGTGCTAAGTCTATAGGTAAGTTGTTTGTTGATTGCAGGAAGATAATTAATCGATAAGCTGTTTCCTGTTGCTCCACGATCTGAACGATAGTTCATGTTATCAATTCGTTTTGCAGAAACTTTAGCGCCCATTCCTTTTTTAGCGTATGATAAATTCATCAATAACGCTTCACCATTTTTGTAAATGAACTTATTTACAATTGAGGGGTCGTTGATTTTGTAAGCATATTCTGCATCAAATGAAACGCTGCCGTAAGCAATAGTTGTTCTTCCGGCATATGCACCTACGTTTTCAGGTAATATACGTGAAGGACTATCATCTTTCTGGTACTTGCTTACAAAACTACCGCCTAGGCCTATACGAAGTTTTTTAGCTTCCCATCCCGGAAGCAAATCGTTAAGTTGTAAATCACCATCAAAGCCTCTTACAATACCCGGGCCTTTTGAAAAATAATTTCTTTGCTCAGCAATAAATCCTTTCAATGTCATTCCTTTAATAGGAGTATATCTAACATGAAGTCCGTCCATTGCATTGTCAACTCCTAACGCACGTTCTTCATAACTTCTGAAGATTAGTCCGCTACCAAATTGATCGTAGAAATTTCCTGCAGTTATTATTATACCATCATTCGTAAAGCTTGCATAACGATAAGTGATTCCGCTTCCTTTGTAATTCGGATCAAATCCTTGAAGAACGTTTAAGTAACTTTCATAACGAATTCCTGCTTTGAAGTTGCCGTAATCAAAATTCAAATTCATGAATCCGTTGCTTAAAACTTTCTCGGGAACTTCAGGAGCATCAATCAAACTGTCTTTAATATAATACTGAGAGTTGATTTCGAAGTTGCCGGAAATATTCGACATGTTTGGTGCTTGCTGACCTTTTGCTGTATTCGCAAAGCAAGTAATAACGGCACTAAATAGTAAGTATTTTAGAGTAGATTTATTCATAAAGGTTAGTAGGTCTTTTTTGTTAAAATAAATCAGGGAACTAAATAAGCTGAGTTCCCTGATTGTATTTGATTGCAAAACGGGAAATTATTTTCCTGTTAGCTTTTTGATTTCTTCGTAAAGACGGTCTTCGTCGCCGGGCGAATAATTGTTGTGTTGGCTTACTAATTTTCCTTTTCCGTCGAATAAGAATGTATGCGGAATTACATTAACTCCCATTGCGCGTTTAAAATCGCCGTTAGGGTCAAGTAAAATAGTATAATCCCATCCTTTTCCTGCCACAAATGGAGCAACTGAATTCATCGTTCTGCTATCGTCAATCGAAACCGCATAAACTTTTACTCCTGTCTCTTCTGCCCAGTCTGAATAATCATCGTTGATAGCATTTAATTCTGAAACGCAAGGCTTGCACCATGTAGCCCAAAAATCAATGATGAATGGCTTTCCGTCATTATTTATTGTAGCCGTGTTAAACGCTTTTCCGTCTAGTGATTTGATGTTTGCTGCAGGTACATCCGATTTCGTTCCTGTTTGAGCAAACAAAGATGTGCTTCCGATTAATAATGCAACTGCTAACGCTAATTTTTTCATTGGTAATTGTTTGAGTTTTTTTGTGAAAGGGCTGAATAGTTTTAATGCAAATGCTTCACATTTGTCATACAGGCAAGTGCATATCAATAGTTATACCTTAATTTGTGACTAACCTGAATTTTTCATGATGAAACGGGTGGTTCCGTTTTCTAATGGTTGATTAATCAGTAAACTGAGAATGTTCGTTTGAGCGGGCAACCATTTTTCAGGAAATTAGGGTCGTTAAAAATACTTAAATTCCTTTATTCGGCAAGTATAATTTCCTGCGGAATGAAGGATGTCAAAAAAGCGGTTATTTTGGATGAAATGATGAAGAAATCTTCGAAAAGTCCAAAGGTGGATTTTTCGAAGTTCAGTCATTGTGTGATATTTGTAACGCATTCATATTCTGTGTATAAGGATTTAAAAGTTGATTTTGGAATTTGTATTTACAGATTTCCTTCGAATTTTTTGATTTTATGTTTGTGTTCGAACAAGTTTATTGCTATTTTTACTATTCCAAACAACTTTATATTGCCTAGATGAAAAAACAATTACTCTTAGTTTCTATGTTTCTTGCGTTTTTTGGTGCTGCTCAGGCTCAAAGTCTGTCGGCTTCAAACTATGTATTAACAGTGTCTGACCCGGGTAACCAAACTACTCTTGAGTCTTTCGCTAAAATTCAAAATAACAGCGTAAGTCCGATTAATGTTCAAGTTGAAAGAACAATCATCAACCTGCCTGCAGGAATGGATGAATTATTCTGTTTCGGTATTTATTGCAACCCTCCGGGAACTGCTGTAACTTCTTACAATACAGTAATAAATGCGGGAGCTCAAAACACTTCATTCAAGGCTGATGTGCTTCCAAACGGTAACTGTGGAACTGCTTCAATAAAGTATAATTTTTATGATCTCGACAATCCTTCAGATAGCGTTGCATTAACTTTGAATTTCGCATTCTGCACTGTAGGATTAAATGAGAACGCTGAATCTTTCGGTATGTCTCGTCCTCTTCGTAACCCTGCAGATCAGTTCACTGTTTTTGCTTACAATTTACAAAACGACAATAGCGGCGATAAGCTTTTAGTTTATAACATGCTTGGTTCATTGGTAAAAACTATGGATGTAACAGGTAAAAATGGCAGCTTGGTTGTAAGTACTTCTGATCTTAAATCAGGTGTTTATTTCGCTTCTTATGTAAGTAACAATAAAGTGAAAAACAGCTACAAACTAGTTGTTGCTCATAGATAATACATCAAATTATTTGTTGAAAGGCCGACCTTACCGTCGGCCTTTTTTATTTAGATTTCTAATTAAGATCATAGTTTGTTCTGAGTATTGCTAAATATTCTTCTTAGCGTTTTTGTATCTTCGTAATCCTTAATAGTAAATGTGAAGAAGTTATGCCAGATTTTAATCAAGAGGCCCTCGATTACCACGAAGCCGGCCGCCCGGGGAAAATAGAAGTTATCCCAAGTAAACCTTACAGCACTCAGCGCGACTTAGCATTAGCTTATTCTCCCGGTGTTGCTGCTCCTTGCCTTGAAATTGAAAAGAACCCTGATGACATTTATAAGTATACCGCAAAAGGTAATCTTGTAGCTGTAATTTCTAACGGTACTGCCGTATTGGGTCTCGGTAATATTGGTCCTATGGCTTCAAAGCCTGTTATGGAAGGTAAAGGATTGTTATTTAAAATCTTTGCTGATATCGACGTATTTGATATCGAAATCGATCAAACTAATGTCGACGATTTCGTGAAAACCGTGAAAGCTATTTCTCCAACGTTCGGGGGAATTAACCTCGAGGATATTAAAGCTCCTGAATGCTTCGAGATCGAAAAACGTTTGAAGGCTGAGTTGAAAATTCCTATCATGCACGATGATCAACATGGTACCGCCATTATTTCGGGAGCTGCACTTATCAATGCATTGGAAATTGCCGGAAAGAAAATAGAAGATGTTAAAATAGTAGTGAATGGTGCCGGTGCATCTGCAATTTCTTGTACTACGTTGTTTGTTTCTTTAGGTGCAAAACTCGAGAATATCGTAATGCTTGATAGTCATGGGGTGATTCGAACCGACCGTGACAATCTCGATATCCACAAGATTCGTTTCGCGACGAAGCGCAATATCAATACTCTCGAAGAGGCAATGGTTGGTGCTGATGTCTTTGTAGGTCTTTCAAAAGGAAATATCCTGAAGGGTGAAGATCTTAAAACGATGGCGGCAGATCCTATCGTTTTTGCCATGGCCAACCCCGATCCTGAAATTAAGTATGAAGATGCTCTTGCCGCTCGCGCAGACGTAATTATGGCTACTGGTCGCTCCGATTATCCTAATCAGGTGAATAATGTAATCGGTTTCCCTTTTATTTTCAGAGGAGCACTCGATGTTAGAGCTACACAGATTAATGAGGCCATGAAGTTAGCAGCCGTTTATGCAATCGCTCAACTGGCTAAAGAACCCGTTCCTGAGATCGTAAATTTGGCTTATAACAAGAGAAATATTTCGTTTGGTAAAGAATATATTATTCCGAAACCACTCGATCCACGTTTAATTCATACAATTTCTCCTGCCGTTGCGAAAGCCGCAATCGATTCGGGTGTTGCGTTGAAGCCAATTACTAACTGGACAGCCTACGAAAGTGAGTTGAAAAAACGTCTGGGCCTCGATAATAAACTTATTCGTGTTATCACGAGCAAGGCTAAACAAAATCCTAAGCGTATCGTTTTTGCTGAAGCAGATACATATAAGATTTTAAAAGCTGCTCAGATTGTAAGTGAAGAAGGAATTGCTAAGCCAATCCTACTCGGAAATAAGACGAAAATTGAAGCACTCATTAAAGAACATAATCTTCGCCTAAACGACATTGCAATTATCGATCCTCGTGAAGAGGCCGATATGTTACACGATTTCGCTGAGAAATTCTTTGAAAAGCGTAAGCGTAGAGGATTTACTTTATATGAGTCGCGCAAGATTATGCAAGAGCGTAATTACTATGGCGCAATGATGGTTGAAACGGGACAAGCTGACGCGATGATTAGCGGACTTACACGTAACTATACTGAGACTATCAAGCCTGCATTACGCGTGATCGGCACGAAAAGCGCAACTTCGAAAGTAGCAGGTATGTACATCATGATTACAAAAGATGGACCTGTTTTCTTTGCCGACACTACTATTAATATTAATCCTACAGTTGAAGAATTAGTAGAAATTACTTTACTTACTGCCGATGCTGTTCGTCAGTTCAATATTGTGCCTCGCATCGGATTGCTTTCTTATTCGAATTTCGGATCATCAAATACCGAAAGTGCAATAAAAATGAGAAAGGCAGTTGAGATTCTTCATGCTAAGTACCCTGATCTAATTGTTGATGGTGAGATTCAAGCGAACTTCGCATTTAATCAACATCTACTTAAAGATAATTTCCCGTTCAGTGATTTAGCTGAAGGTGGAGTGAATACATTAATATTCCCTAACCTTGATTCTGGAAATATTGCTTATAAATTATTGCAAACAGTGGGTGCTGCGGAAGCTATCGGACCGGTACTTTTAGGAATGAAAAAGCCTGTGCATATCCTACAGCTGGGCTCTTCCGTTCGTGAAATTGTAAACATGGTTACTATTGCCGTCGTTGATGCTCAATCTCGTGTTCCAAATAATGATGTAAAGCCGGAATCGGTAAACGCATAATTTAATTTTATCTTACAAGGGTTATAGCTTGTTTTATTGAATGTTGTTTCAATAATCCGTTGCTGTAACCCTTGTATTTTAGTAGTGCAGCATAGATCCCTTCTTCGCAATCACTGCCATTAAATTTTCCATCCCATTTTTGATTGGGTTCATCTCCTTTGAAAATAATTTCGCCCCAACGATTGACAATAATTAGTGATGAATTTTCAATAACACAGTTATAATATATAGAATAAAAATCGTTGGTTTGGTCGTCGTTCGGACTAAAGCTGTTCGGTAAATAAACATTGCAATCACATTTCTCATAAATGACATTAATGCTATCAATAGAGGTTCCGCATTGGTTAGTTGATTGAGCAATATACAGCCCCTCGCTTTTTATGATTCTGAAATTACCTGTCCCACCGTTTTCCCAAAAAATATCATCGTTGCTTTGGGCAAAAAGAGTCTTAGGTTCTCCTGTGCATTGAATTGTTGAATCTGATAAAATGGTAACCAAGGGCAGTTCGGAAACTTCGATATAGTCCTTCTTTAATATCGTATCGATGCTACATTCGCGTGTTGTAATAAGCTCAACGTCAAATGCTCCGGGGTTAGGGTAGATGATTTCGTTCTCTGTTTTTTGATTTCCTGAAGAATTCAAAGCTCCATCGAATCTCCATTTCCAACTGTAATTAGAGGCACTCGAAGTATCACTTATTGAGATAGAATCACCGGCACAAATTCTTAACTCCGAAGCTTCAAAGCCCTGAAATATTGGGGGAGCGTTTTGGGTTTTGACCATCGAAACATTATCGATATCGACATATTCCATATCGCCGGATTGGATGCAAGGTGCTGATGTTGTATTTGCATTGCAAAACATTCCGATATACATTTGGTCATAGCAGCTATCGACAGTAAAAGATCGAATAAATGTTTGATAATTACCTGATTGCAGCTCGTTGATTGCTATTGTAATCTGAGGGTATATGTTTACTAAGCCATGAATAGGGAAAGTGATTTGATTGCTTTTTTTCATGAAGAAAAATCCGAGGCTAAAGCAATCAAGAGTCGGTCCGGGTCCCCCCATTGGATTAATCATAGCATCAATTTTTAACTCGTATTTCTCTCCGGGAATTAAAGTATTTGGCAAGTCGGTCTTTATGGCTTCACCATACCAGTTTGTTGGATCGAAGCTGTATGGCGGAGAAGCTACCAATCCGATGCACCCGTTGCCGGTTGCAGGAATCCCGTATGGGCCGATAGTGCTGGGGGCATAATATCCGCAAGTATAAAAATCAGCCGTGCCTACTGCCGAATCCCACTTCTGGCAATACATTATTTGGCTCTGATTTACAGGGCATTGGCTATATAATTCAAACCCCGGATTACTCAAAATATTTTGAGCCTGGACTGAAATACTTAATAATAAAAAAGCTAAAACCCTTATGAAATTCATGAAGGCAAATAAAGCAAATGAAACAATATAATTACAGTTGATTTTTATCTGTTAATCATTTAATTGTCAAAAACATCGTCATTCGAGAAACATCTTTATTTTTGCAAATATGTACGATTATTTTAATGGCAAAATCGCCGCTCTGACACCTACCCATGTTACGGTTGATTGTGGAGGAGTGGGCTATCATTTACAAATCTCCCTATATACATTCTCGGCAATAAAAGAGGCCACAAATGTGAAGCTTTTTGCGCATCAAGTGGTGCGTGAAGATGCACATTTGCTGTTCGGGTTTTGTGATGAAGACGAGCGTTATATGTTTCGTGAATTATTGAATGTCAATGGAGTAGGAGCCACGACGGCGCGAATAATTCAGTCGTCATTGACACCTGATCAGCTGCGTTCTGTTATCTCGAAAGGGGATGCAGTAACGTTGCAAAAAGTAAAAGGAATAGGAACTAAAACGGCACAAAGAATCGTGCTCGATTTACAAGATAAAATCAATAAAGGTCAAACTGCATCGGCAACTTCTATTCCGGGAATACACAATACAGCCCGCGAAGAAGCGTTAAGTGCTTTGTTAACATTGGGTTTTGCCCGCGTTAACGCTGAAAAAGCATTAATGCTGGCTCAGAAAAGTGCAGGAGCAGAAGCCAGAGTGGAAGATCTGATTAAAGTGGCTTTGAGCTACCTGTAAATCGATATTGAAAAAAAAGTGAAAAATAGAGGGATCGAAGGCCATTTCGATAGCTCTCTATTGACTCATTTGTGCTATTTTAGACCCCTTATTACCTGATTAACCGACCTTCTTAGAACAAGTTGAAAAATTTCCGCTCATATTCTCTCCTTACGCTAGGTGTATTATCGTTGTTTACGCTCGTATGGGCAAATAGTCCGGGGAAGCTGCATGCAGAATTCCCAACATTTGTTGCCCCTCTAGATACTCCGACTACCAACGCGCCCGGGAATGTAAATCTTCCCTATCCATTCAAAGATCGTTATGCTGATCCTTATAGCTCTCAAAATCCTGAGAGCCCTTTGTATTTGAATACCCCTTCGAACATTAAAACTACCATTGAATATGATCCTGATGAGCGTCAGTATGATATCAATGAAAAAATGGGAGACCAGTTTTTTAGAAGTCCCAGTTACATGACTTTTGAAGAGTTTAAAGAATCACAATTTAAAAATAGCACGAAAGATTACTGGAAGAAAAAAGCAAATGAAGAAAGTTTAACGCAACGTAAATCAGGATTCTCTCCTCGTCTTTATGTAGGTGGAGAAGCTTTCAACAGAATTTTTGGAGGAAACACAATCGATATTCGTCCTCAAGGATCTGCTTCATTGAGTTTCGGATTAAACGTCAGTAAATACGATAATCCTACTTTACCTGAACGTCAACGTAAGAATACCACATTCGATTTCAAAGAGAAAATTCAGATGAATGTGATTGGTAATATCGGAGAGAAATTAAAGATTACTACCAACTACAATACAGAAGCCAGTTTCGATTTCGAAAATCAAATCAAGTTAGAGTACACAGGATACGAAGATGAAATCATTCAGAAAATAGAAGCGGGTAACGTAGCATTACCTCTCAATAGTCAGTTGATTCAAGGTAGTCAAAGTTTATTCGGATTAAAAACGCAATTGAAATTTGGCCGACTAACGGTGACGTCTATCCTATCACAACAAAAAGGTAAAGCATCTAACATTGAAGTAAAAGGCGGAGCAACAACTACTCCTTTCGATATTTCTGCCGATCAGTATGAAGCTAATAAACACTACTTCATCGGAAATTATTTCAAAGATAATTACGATAAAGCTTTAAAGGATCTTCCCTTCATTAACTCTACAGTGAATATTACCCGTATTGAAGTTTGGGTAACTAACAAAAACAACTCTACCGATAATACAAGAACCATTTTAGGTTTGATGGATTTGGGAGAATCGAATTTTTATAATGTTTCGGACCCGGGCTTAATCAACAATGCAGCTCCTTTTAACGATCCATATCCTTCAGATTCAGCAAACAGTTTATACGCGAACTTATTGACGAACTATCCTTCATTACGTGATGTTGGATCTGTGCAAAATACAATGTCGTCGGTTCCAAGTTTAAGTTCATCACGCGATTATGAAGTTGTTCAGAATGCGCGTAAGTTGAATCCTAATGAATATACCTTCAATTCTCGACTAGGTTATATCTCCCTCAATCAATCATTGAACAGCAATGAAGTTTTAGGAGTAGCTTACGAATATACAGTTGGAAACAAAGTTTATCGTGTGGGAGAACTTACTACATCAGGAGTTGAACCTCCAAAGGTGTTAGTGATGAAATTGTTGAAAGCTCGTGTTACGAATACTAAACTTCCGACATGGGATTTGATGATGAAAAACATCTATGCTTTAGGTGGATTTCAAATCGATAAAAAGGATTTCAAATTAGATGTCCTTTACTACGTTGATACAATCGGAAATAGAATCAATTATCTTCCTGTAGGAACAAACGAACCTAATGTTTATGCTCGTCCTTTGAATCGTTTCTTCAGCCTCGATAAATTAAATAGCAATAATGATCCTCGTCCCGATGGTGAATACGATTTCATTGAAGGTGTAACCATCAACAGTAATAGCGGACGAATTATCTTCCCTGTACGTGAACCATTCAGTGGATATTTGAGAAGCCAATTTGCGAGTCAGACAAATGCCGATGTGTATGCATATGATGTTTTGTATGACTCTACAAAAACTGTGGCATTACAACAACCTGAGAAAAATAAATTCAGCCTAAAGGGAAGTTACTCGAGTAAATACGGATCAGATATTCCTTTGAATCAAATGAATATTCCGGAGGGATCGGTGAAAGTAACTGCCGGAGGAATTCCGTTAACTGAGAATGTCGATTACACCGTTGATTATAATTTAGGACGCGTTAAGATCATCAACCAGAGTATTTTGAACTCCGGAACGGCAATCAACATTTCTCTCGAGAGTAATTCACTTTTCAGTATCCAATCGAAAACACTATTCGGATCACGATTTGATTATGTGGTGAATAAAGATTTCGTATTAGGTGGTACTATCATGCGCCTCAACGAACGACCGATTACTCAGAAGGTAAACTTCGGTGATGAGCCTATCGCAAATACGATGTGGGGCGTTGACGGGACATGGAAGAAAGAATCTCGTTGGTTAACGAAAATGATTGATAAGCTTCCGGGAATCTCAACGAAAGCACCTTCTAACATCACTGTTAGTGGGGAGTTCGCGAATTTAATTCCGGGAAATAGTAAAGCAATCGGCAAAAACGGAACTGCGTACATCGACGATTTTGAAGGAAGTCAAACAACAATTGATTTAAAATCGAATGTAGGAGCTTGGACATTAGCATCTACACCTCAAAGCCGTTTTGCGGAAGCTAAGATAGATTCGGTCACACGTGCGTATGGGTTTAATCGTGCGAAGTTTTCGTGGTATATAATCGATCCATTGTTCTATCGTAATCAATCGGGAGTAACTCCTTCACATATCACATCGAATGATATTTCGAACAATTTAGTGCGTCAAATTCCTGAGAAGGAAATCTTCCCGAATAAAGAAGCGCCTCAAGGACAAACAGTAATTCTTCCTGTGATGAACATGTCGTTCTATCCTGAAGAAAGAGGTCCTTATAACTACGACGTATTACCAACGCCATTCTCGGCTGGGGTAGCCGCCGATGGTAAATTAAATAATCCTGCTTCACGCTGGGGAGGTGTAATGCGCCGAATAGAATCAACAGATTTTGATGCTGCGAATATTGAATTCATTCAGTTCTGGATGATGGATCCATTCAACAGTAACAGCCAAAATGTAAACGGTGGAGAACTTTATTTCGACTTAGGAAATATTAGTGAGGATATCTTGAAAGATGGTAAGCTGGAATATGAAAACGGATTACCTGCAACTGGAGATACCTCGCAAGCAAACAAAACTGTTTGGGGATTCACTCCGAAAACACAGCCACCGATTATCTACGCATTCGATAACAATCCTGATGCACGTCAATATCAAGACGTCGGATTAGACGGAGTTAGAAACGGATTAGAGCAAGCAGTATTCCAAGATTACCTATCACAGTTATCAAGTCAAGTATCACCGGTAGCGTACCAATCAGCACTAAGCGATCCATCATCCGATAACTATCATTACTATCGCGGTACAGATTTCGATAATTCGCAAAAGAGTATCCTCGATCGTTACAAAGAATACAGTAATCCTGATGGAAACTCTCCTACAGAAAATCAGAGTACAGAATCATATTCAACATCGGCAACAACAATTCCTGATGTAGAAGATGTAAATAAGGATTTCAACCAAGAAGCATCGGAGCAATTCTACGAATATCATGTTCCAATTCATCAAGGCGACTTAGATGTTGGTAGAAACTTTATCGTTGATAAAATCACGCGTAATGTTGCATTGCCTAACGGATCAACAACTACTGTAACATGGTATCAATTTAAAATTCCAATTCGCGATATTCAAACAAATCCGAATATTACGAAGTATGGAGATATTGAAGGCTTCAATACGATCAGCTTTATCAGAACGTATATGACCGGATTCAGTGAGCCGATGACTTTACGTTTTGCGAAATTGGAATTCTTACGTGGAGAGTGGAGGAAATATGCTTATGACTTACATACAGCAGGTGAAATTATTCCGGGTGATCCTAATTCAGGAACATTTGATATCGCTGCCGTGAGTATTGAAGAAAACGGAAATAGAACTCCTGTACCTTATGTTATCCCTCCGGGAATTGAGCAAGAAACAAATATCGGATCAACAACTTTACAAAGATTAAATGAGCAATCGTTGTCGCTGAAAGTATGTGATCTGGAAGATGGCGATGCACGAGCAGCATTCAAAAATCTTGAACTTGATCTTAGATCATACAAGAAAGTGAAAATGTTTATTCATGCAGAATCATCAGGCGTTGCTGACGATTTGAAGGATAACGATTTATCGGTATTCGTACGTGTTGGTAACGACTTCACAGAAAACTATTATGAATATGAAGTTCCATTGAAAATCACTAAGTGGGGATCAACAGATGCATATTCGATATGGCCTGAATCAAATAATCTAGAGTTAGATCTTGATAAATTCGTGAATTTGAAGTTAGCAAGAAATACAGCCATTGAAAATTCAGGAGGTTCGGTGAATATCACCAACCTTTATACAATCACTGATGAAGATGGCAAGAATCATATCGCAATTAAAGGTAATCCTTCGTTAAGTAGTGTTCGAACAATCATGATAGGTATTCGTAATCCTAAACGTGATCCGTTGAATCCTGGTAGCGATGATGGAGCAACGAAATGTGGTGAGATTTGGGTGAATGAGTTACGCTTAACCGACTTCGATAAGAAAGGAGGATGGGCAGCAACAGGTCGTGTTACAACCAAGTTAGCCGATGTAGGTAACGTAGCAGTTACAGGAACGCACAAATCGATTGGCTTCGGAAGTATTGAGCAGAAAGTTAGCGAGAGAAGAAGAAGTGATGAAACATCGTTCAACGTTACATCATCATTGTACCTTGGAAAATTCCTTCCTGAAAAAGCTGCACTAGATATTCCTATGTATGTGAACTATGGAACTGTTGTAAGCAATCCACAGTATGATCCATTAGATCAAGACGTGCCGTTTGACGATGCATTAGCCAATGCGCAAACAAAAGCAGATAAAAAAGAACTGAAAAAGAGATCACAAGATTATACACGAAATAAGAGTATCAACTTTACTAACGTGAAGAAAAATCGTGTAGGAAATGCGAAAGCACATATCTATGACATCGAGAACTTTAACTTCACTTATGGATATGATGAAGTATTCCATCGCGATATAAATATCGAATACGATGTAACTAAAACTCACAAAGGAGCACTTGGTTATAACTTCAATACAACTCCTAAATATTTCACTCCGCTTGCGAAATCATCAGGAATGAAATCGAAGTATTTGAAATTGATTAAAGATGTAAATATTAACCTTATTCCTACCAGCTTGAATTTCCGTATGGATGTTCAACGTATGTATGGAGAGAAATTATATCGTAATAATACAGGTTACTCAGATATTGTACGCGATACCTTCTTTAATAAGAACTTCGATATGCGTCGAGTGTATGATTTGAAATATGACCTTACTAAATCAATCAAAATTGATTTCAACGCTAATAACTACGGAATTATTGACGAGCCGGAAGGTAAAATTGATAACCAAGAAGAACGCGACTCTATCAAGAGTAATATTTTTGGTAAGAACTATTTCTTAGGAAGAAATAAGCAATACACGCATGCAGGTAATGTGAGTTATCAAGTGCCGTTGAATAAATTCCCTTTAACCGATTGGATTTCGGTGAATGTGAAATACGGATTTAATTATAACTGGCAAGCAGGGCAATTCTTACAGGATTCTGCAACAGGTGCATTTGGAATTGACCCGAGAACCGGAAATACAATTCAGAACTCGAACACAAAACAAGTGAATGGTAATTTCACTTTAACTACTTTGTATAATAAGATCCCATTCTTAAAACGTATTAACTCACCGAAACCGGCTCGTCAGCCAAGAGTGAAAAATGCTCCGAAGCCTGACCCTTCAAAAACACCTAGCGATACAACAGGAGGGAAAAAACCTGTCGTTCCTAAAGTGAAACAACCGAATGCAATTCCCGATGGAGTTCGATTCGTTGGTAAAATGTTGATGGGAGTGAAAACAATCGGCTTTACTTATAGTGAAACAAATGGAACTGTATTGCCTGGTTATATGAATTATTCTCAAGCATTTGGTCAGGATTTAGATAACAATTCTCCGGGATTAGGATTTGCTTTCGGTAGTCAGAAAGATGTTCGTGAGAAAGCTGTGCGAGATAATTGGCTTACTACAGATACCAGTTTGAATTCATCCTACGCTAGAACGTACAATCAAAACTTCTCAGGAAGGAGTACAATTGAGCCATTCGATGGAATGAAAATTGAGTTGAACGTTACTCGTCAATTTACGAAAAATAATTCGGAGTACTTCCGTTGGAACGGCTCTCAATTTGAATCACAAAGTGTAACTGAAACAGGTAACTTTAGTATCTCTACAATTTCCCTTAACACTGCTTTTGTAAAAGATGATAAAGACACGTATGCAAGTTCGGTGTTTGATGAGTTTTCGAAAAACAGAAAGATTATTTCAGAACGTTTAGCTGCCGATAACCCAAATTCAATTGGCTTTGCTGCTGCCGATACATTCGGAGTGATATATAACGATGGATATACAGGAACACAACAAGAAGTATTAACGATGGCGTTCCTTTCTGCTTACACAGGTAAGTCTGCAAGCTCGATAAAGTTGAATCCATTTACTAAAATGCCATTGCCTAACTGGAGAATAACGTATGATGGATTAAGTAAACTTCCGTTATTTAAGCAATTATTCAATACTGTTAGTTTAACACATAGTTATCGCTCTACATATAGTATTAATACCTTCAATCGTAATCTCAACTATGTTGAATCGAGATATCAAATCGCAAGAGATCAAAGTGGAAACTTTATTCCTGCTCGCGAATTCGGACAAATTTCAATCTCAGAACAATTTGCTCCATTAATTGGAGTCGATGTAACTTGGAAAAATAATATCCAAACAAGAGTTGAATTCAAACGTGATCGCAACGTATCATTGACATTTGCGGGCGTTCAGGTTACTGAAGTGAAAGGAAATGAAATTACATTCGGATTTGGATATCGCTTGCCTAAATTCAACCTTCCTTTTGGATTGGGAGGAAAGAAGGCGAGAACATCTGGAAACTCTCTTAACTTAACTGCCGACTTTAGCGCGAGAAGAAATGTGACGATAATCAGAAGATTGTTAGAAGGCGTGAATCAGCCAACTGCAGGGTTGAATGTTTACTCTATAAAAGGTGCTGCGGATTACGCTGTAAGTGAGCGATTAAACGTTCGTTTGTTCTATGAGCAAACAATCAATACCCCGGTAATCTCAACTTCATATCCAACTTCAAATATTAATACAGGAGTGGAAATCAGGTTCTCATTATCACAATAATCTATTAAATTTGTCAACTGAAATTGAAAACACCGTAAATCGGAACACAATGAATATACCAGCAGAATTAAAGTACACCAAAGATCACGAATGGGTTCGTGTAGATGGTGATGTAGCAACAATCGGAATTACTGACTTCGCTCAAAGTGAATTAGGTGATATCGTTTATGTTGAAATCGAAACAGTAGGTGATACCGTAGAGAAAGAAGCAGTTTTCGGTACAGTTGAGGCTGTAAAAACAGTTTCTGACTTATTTATGCCTTTAACGGGCGAAGTGCTTGAGTTAAACTCAAAGTTAGAAGGTGAGCCTGAATTAGTAAACTCTGATCCTTATGGCGATGGCTGGATGGTGAAAGTTAAAATTGCTGATGCATCACAAGTTGCTGATTTGTTAGATGCTGCCGCTTACGGTTCATTGATTGGAGCTTAATATCTAAACGATGTTTATAAAGAATAATTGGCCCGGCATTAGTTGGGCCATTATTATATTCGTACTAAGCAGTATCACTCCTCCTGCGATTTATATTCCGGATTTATTCGATTTGTTTACTCCGGATAAAGTCGCACATTTTATTATTTATGCTATTCTCGTTTTTCTGTTGACATTAGGATTCAAAAAAACTCCCGGTCGATTATCGAGAAATCAGTTTTCTTTTTCAGTATTATTTTCCGCCGGTTATGGTGGATTAATTGAATTGTATCAGGGGTATTTCCTCTCTGATAGAGTAGGTGACTGGGTCGATTTTCTAGCAAACTGTATAGGTTGCGTAATCGGTTGGCTCGTTGCTAGATTTACTTTTGGTAGAGCAGAGAAAATTGCCAAGTAAAAATTCAGAAAGAAATAAATAGTTAATTCGTTAGTGGTGTGTATGTACTACTTTTTTGCATCTTGCTGAAACGACTTTTCCGAAACCATATCCGATTCCAATAGCTAAAGGGTAGTCGCCAGCCCAATGAACTCCATTGTTTACCATTGAAAATGCTACCATGCTTGCTAAGGCATATCCTATCGGTTTTATCCATTTTTTTTCGGGATAATTTTCTGCAAGAATTGTTACTGCACAAATTACAGTTGCTAAATGTCCTGAAGGAAATGCATCGTAAACCGGAGTGTTTTTTTGATAGTCATTGAATGAAGGAAAAGGTTGCCACTTACCTCCGTCTTGCGTTGATCGTATTGGGGTTTCTCTTCCTGTAATTCGCTTTACTACTTGCGTAGCTATCCCCATAGCTATAAATGCCTCAGTTAACTGACTAGCGGTGCTTACAGCTCTCATATCATGATGACGAGCGCCGTAGTATAGTAATCCTCCTCCGAGTAACAGTGCAGGATAACCTTGTCCTAATGTGTAAAAAACAGTGTTAATGTTTTGAGGGATACTAATGATACTTACTTTTTGTCCGTTGAGCTTTGGCGCAAATACATCTTTGTAACTGCTATTTCTTACAAGATGAATATCGTCGCAAAAACGCTGCGTTTCATTCGTAATATTCTGATCGTTTTCAATTAGAACTCCCGAGGTAAATGCAATAATTGCTAAGTATGGCCAGCTCTGTCCTTTTACAGAGTACTTGCAAAATCCCCACATATCGCGAGGAACTTTTAATCCGAAATCTAATAATCCCGGTTTATCATAAACCAACTTCGTTCCGTTTCCTAAATCATATTCCGTTTTCCATGATGATTTAAGAGAATCACTTTTGATTGATGTAGAATCTTGGCAAAGACTGTCACTGATTTCAATTCCTCCAAATGAATGGCTATTTGATAAAAAACACAACAATATAGTAACTGCGACGAATGTGAATTTCTTCATGAAGGAATTGATCTATTTATCTGCGAATTAAGCGCATTTTAGTCAATAAAAAAAGCATGACCTAGTAAGGCCATGCTTGAGGTAGGAAGAAAAATTGGGATTATTGCGAATCGGGGTTTCTGAATAATTCGAAACTCGAATTCGTAACGGTAACATTGAATGTTGTAACTTGTCCTGTGTTCTGATCTATTTCTTGTCTAAAAAACGTGCCATCGAAATTGCCAATTACTTTTCCTCCAACGGCACCATATTGAGTTATATTAAAATCAACATCATCTGATAAATACTGTTTCCCATTGATGCTAATAGATATGGTTACATTGTCAGTAAGAGTATTCCACGATCCCGGTAGTTTTCCGTCGATTCCAAACTCAACTACCATGCTATTTTGCGTAATGAACCCAACAGTTAAAGTGTCTGAAATAAAATATGTTGTACTTCCTAAAATTGGTGCTGCTGATAGGTTATATGTTTGGTTCGTATAGCCATCACCGTTAATAGTAAAAGTGCAGTTATAGTTTTGTCCACCTGTACTTCCACATACGCTAAAGGAACCGGCGTTTGTTGTCTGTCCTGCAGTAGTAGGGAACGTAATACTTTTTGTTTCACTGAATGTATTTGAAATGCCACTTACAATTAAAGAGGCATTGGCTCCATTTGCAGGTACAGCCACTTTAAATGTCCCTGTTGATGTAATTGGCGTATACACCGCTCCGCCTGACCACGTTATCGATGCTATTCCTGTGAAAGCACTGCTGCTACTACAAGTAATAGTTCCTGAAACATATGCAGGACATTGAACATTCAAGTTATGTCCGGTAGAGACATCTCCGGCATTAAGAGCAGGGATAGAAATTGACGATGATGAAATTCCTAAAGCAGGCTCATTAACTTGTATGTCGAAGTTTATACCTGAAGGCACATACGTTTCATAATCTCCATTGTTATTGGTGATTGCATAAGTTTGTCCTACTGTAACACGAATGCCCGGAACCGGATTGCCTTGGCAATCGAGTACTCTTCCTCTAATCGTTGCGCGTGAAGTTGGATAGTCACAATTCCATGAACTGAAATGCGAAACCGTTCCGATATAATTATTGCCTTGTAAAGTTGCAGTGCCATCTTCTTCCCATATTCCTGTAACCTCATTGAAATGCCATAATGGGATTGTAGTTGGAGCATTTCCAAGTAATGAAGCCGGAACAGGCATTTTGATCTCCGCAGTATTTCCTGATAATAGTTCGAGATTGTTTCCTGAATTATCTGTCATTTTTACTAAAAGCATTCCATAAGAAAGAAGTTGTTTTTCTTCTCCTGAGAGATTTTTGCCGGCAAGATCAGTTCCTGGTGAAAGGAAGTTGAAATCGGCATCATCAGGATTTAAATGCTCAACAGCAATATTTACTTGACCTGAATAATTAGATCCGTTAGTTGTTTGATAGCTGTTTGCATTTAGTTGGATTTCGGCGCCCCCAACAATTTGAAGTTGCTGTGGCGTTCCTGCAGAAAAAGTAAAATCCGGAGTAGCATCAATTAATCGAATTTCACACCTCGTAACGCCACCTGAAATACCTTTTACTCTCGATATGCCTTCAAAATAACCTTGTTTTTCACATTTAACCACACAGCGATCGGTAAATGATGCATTTGAGATTAAATAAAGTCCATTAGCATCAGTTATAGTTGTTTTTCCCGAAATGGATATCGTGGCCCCTGAAATAGGATTCAATTGACGATCTGTAATAATTCCCGAGACAGTTGTATAGCTTCCTAATGTACTATTTGAGTCTGTATTCTCATCTTTTTTGCATGAATTAAAAAGAATTAGTAAGGCGAAAAGTAAAGTTGATAGTGATATCAGTAAACGCTTTTTCATGGTTGATTTGGGTTTGAATAACAAATCTAACTATTTAAAAGATGATTTTAATTTGAATTGCTAGAATATGACATTAGTTATATTTTGTTTAAGGCTGAAAATTTTGATTTAAGCGAAGAATTTAACTTCTTATTACATGACAAACGTCAATTATTCGGAGAAATATGATTTCTACCTTAGTAGAGAAATCACACAAAAAAAATCTTAGTTTTTTGAAGTAATTATGTCTTTGAAATAAGAATAATTAACATCATTAAATAGTCGGATTACAATCACACAAAAATGACCTGTTTTAATGCGGTAATAATTGACATGTAAAGCAATGAATCATATATTTGTTGATGAAGTTATTCGGAAAAACTAAAATTGTAAAGCATAAATTTCTATTGCGTTAACGGTCGTGGAATGAGAATTTTTAATTGAAGGAAAACATGTGCTTTGCCAATAATGCTAATGAGTATGTTGGCTCATAATTCTTATTTTCAGGATACAATTGTGGGAAAAGATGATGTGGTATTTGTAAGCACGTGGCCTAATAAAGTAGTGTTGGAATCCCAAAAATCACTTTTCAAACATTTGAATTAAATCATTTTTGGTTCTAGTGAATTAAAGCTTTTAAAGCCTGTTGCTTTTTTAAGAGGCTCACTTTTTAATTATTGGGTTTTAGATCAAGAAATTAAATCAATTTTCGAGAATAACAACCAGGAATATAAGGTTCCTAAATTTATTGAAAGAGAGAAAAAGATTTGGCTTTACTAGTATCTATTGCGAATTATTCTGAAGAAAAAAAAGTTAGTATGTGATGGGTATTTATATAAAATATTTATCATTGACCCAGCAAAAAAAACATTTTATTCTTTAAATAATTTCCTCAACCTTTTACGCCCTACAGGAATAGTTTATTCACCGACATCAAATTTAATTTGGGTTCAAATCTAACTCAAATGAACCAAGCCATTCTTAAACCTTTTTTTTGCATTTTAAAACTTCGTGTTGCAGAAATAAAAATTTCTAAGGATGAAATAGGAATGCTTATGGAATGAAATACAAATCAAACTGATATATTTTAAATGCAAGACAAATTAGCTTTGCATTAATTTAATTAATTCTGAAATCCAATCGAATTATAATTTATTTGTGGTTATACAGGTAATATCCAAAATAGAAAAATCTAATTTTATTCAAAGGTTAGCTACGCTGTTCTCTTTAGGGGAGGCTTAAAAGAACAAAAACGCCGGCTTGCAGCCGTCTAATTTCGTTTTTTATACAGTTTCGCTCAAGCGAGCTTGGCTCACTAAGATATGAGGTTAGCTACGCTGATCTCTGAAGGGGGAGGCTTAAAAGAACAAAAACGCCGGCCTGCAGCCGTCTAATTTCGTTTTTTATACAGTTTCGCTCAAGCGAGCTTGGCTCACTATATAAAAAACGAAATGCCCCTCTCAGGGCATTTTTGTTCTTTTGCGGAGACGATGAGATTCGAACTCATGATACCCTTTTGGAGTATACACACTTTCCAGGCGTGCTCCTTCAACCACTCGGACACGTCTCCGTTATTTTAATTGTAAAGAGTAAATTGTTTTTAATCACTCTACTAATAAGGAGTGCGAAAGTACAAATTTTCAAGCTGTGATCTCGCCACTTTGTGAACTTAACATCAGTTTCTTAATCTTATTGATGTCTTTAGGGAACCTGCCAAATAGTACCATTAACTTTGTTAATGCCGATTCTGTGGTTAAATCTTGTCCACTAATAACACCGATTTTCTTTAATTGTAAACTTGTTTCGTATTTCCCTTGTTCAACTCTTCCTCCCGAACATTGTGATACGTTAATAATCAATATCCCCTTTTTAATTGCTTTTTGAAGGGTGTTAATGAAGTCTTTGTCAGTGGGTGCATTGCCGCTCCCATAGGTCTCTAAAACCACTGCCTTTAATCCCGGATTACTAAAGAAATGCTCCATCCAGTTGCCTGTTATGCCGGGGAAAATACGAATCAATCCTATGTTCGGATTAATTGCATTGTGTACGATTAATTTTTTCTTGGGAATTTTTGCAATGTAGGCTGAGTTGTATTGAATGTCGGTTCCTACTTCAACTAGTGCTGGGTAGTTCAGCGATTGAAATGCATCGAACTTTGATGATGTGAATTTTTCACTTCTGTTTCCTCTGAATAATTGATAGTTGAAGTAAATGCATACTTCGGGTATTACTACTTTGCCTGCCGCTAATTCAATTGATGTTATCAAGTTTCTTTTAGCATCAGTTCTGATTGCTCCCAATGGTAATTGCGACCCGGTAAAGATTACCGGCTTCGATAAATTTTCTAACATGAAACTCAATGCCGATGCCGAATACGCCATCGTATCTGTTCCGTGTAGAATAACAAACCCATCATGTTTCGAATAGTTCTTCTTGATGACTTCAACTAACTCTTGCCAAAATTCAGGCGTCACATTAGAACTGTCGATTAAATTTTTAAATGCGTAATGATGTAGTGTGCAATTGAGATGATTCAATTCAGGAACTTGTTCTGTCACTTTGCCAAAGTCAAATGGCTTTAATGATCCCGAATGATCCTTATGCATTCCGATGGTTCCACCGGTATAAATGATTAATATCTTTTTCATATTCCGAATAAGTTTCGGGCATTCGCCGACGTTATATCGGCAACTTCCTGTAAACTACATTTTTTAATTTCCGATATCTTTTCTGCTATGTGTTTTAAATAAGCAGGCTGATTTCTTTTTCCTCTGAAAGGCACCGGTGCTAAATATGGCCCATCAGTTTCAAGTACGATATTTTTTAAATCTATGTCAGGTAGAATTTGATCTAATCCGCCATTTTTAAAAGTAACTACTCCGCCAATTCCTAAATACATCCCTAAATCAACTACTCGTTGAGCTTCTTCTTTGGTTCCACCGAAACAATGAAAAATACCTGTTAGGTTTTTTAATTTCATCGATTCGATAATTTCAATTACTTCCTTAGTACAGTTTCTGGTGTGCAATGCAACAGGTAATTGTAATTGATCAGCTAATGTCAATTGAATTCTTAAAGCATCTTCTTGCTCTTTTAGGAAAGTAAGATCCCAATATTTATCCATTCCGATTTCTCCAACTCCATAAAACTCTCCCGAGAGTAACTTTTTCTCTACTATAGCTAGCTCTTTCTTGTAGTTTTCTTTAACGTAACATGGATGTAAGCCCATCATGGGATAACAGATGTCCGGAAACTGCCGAGCAAGACTCATCATGCCTTCATAACTCGTACTGTCAATGTTGGGTAGGAATAATTTTGAAACGCCTGCAGTGAGAGCATTGTCAATAACCTGTCTCCTGTCATCTTCGAATTCCTCGGCGTACAGGTGTAAATGCGTGTCGATAAGCAACATGCCGTAAAATTAACTTAAAAATCAGAATTATCCTTCTATTTCCTCGAATCCATATTCCTTTTAATAAAACGTATATTTGCAGCTGATAATTAATTCGCCTTGGCAAAGTATTTAGTCATTCGTTTCAGCTCTATCGGAGATATCGTTTTAACTACGCCCGTTGTTAGGATTCTTAAACAACAGGTTAAGGGTGCTGAAGTGCATTTTCTGACTAAAAACTCATTCGTGACACTGTTGAAGGCAAATCCTTATATCGACAAAGTGCATGGAACCGATGGTACTTTGAATGATATTTTGGAGACACTTAAAGCAGAGAATTATGATGGAATAATTGATCTTCATAATAATTTACGCTCACTGAAAGTAAAAACTCTTTTAGGAAAGCCTTCTACTTCTTTTGATAAACTCAATTTTAAAAAGTGGATGTTGGTGAATCTAAAGGTTAACCGTTTGCCTGCAATGCATATTGTTGACCGTTATTTAAAATCAATTTCACATCTGAATGTTTATAATGATTTAAAAGGTCTCGATTATTTTATTGATAAAAGTGATGAAGTTAATCTTGATGCTTTTCCGGAGAAATTTAAAAGTGGTTACATCGCTCTCGTTATTGGTGCGAATCATGCAACCAAAAAAATGCCTTCAGAAAAACTTGCAGATATAATTAAAGGTTTAAATTTCCCCACTCTTATCTTAGGTGGAGCGGGGGATAAGGAAGAAGGCGAACTGATTGCAAAACACAATGCTGAAATTGCGATCAATACCTGCGGAAATTTTACAATAAATCAGTCGGCATCTTTAATTAAACAGGCGGAGGTAGTGATTACTCATGACACCGGATTAATGCATATTGCTGCAGCTTATAGTAAGAAAATTGTTTCTCTCTGGGGAAATACTGTTCCGGAGTTCGGAATGACTCCTTATATGCCGCAATGTCCCGGAAACTCGGAGATTTTAGAAGTGAAAAATTTATCATGTCGACCTTGCTCTAAGATCGGATATAAAGAATGTCCTAAAAAGCATTTTAACTGCATGAACCACTTGCAAAATGCTGATGTGGTTCATGCGGTTAATCGTTTTCTAAAGAAATAAGGCTTTTAATTCGTTTGCTTCTGACGGTTTCATTTTGCCGGCAAGAATTAACGACAATTGTCGGCGTCTTAGCGCTCCATCATAACGTTGCTTTTCTTCTTCCGATTCAGGAATTAATTCAGGAACATTAATCGGATTTCCAAGTTGATCAACAGCCACAAATGTGTAAATCGCTTCGTTGCATTTAATTTTTTTGTTACGCATATTGTCTTCCACCCAAACATCAATGAATACTTCCATCGATGAGTTGAATGCACGCGAAACCTTCGCTTGAAGAGTAACTATATCGCCTAATTTGATAGGTTGATTAAAAGATACGTTGTTAACTGATGCCGTTACTACTATACGACTACAATGACGATGCGCAGCAATTGCTGAGGTAATGTCCATCCAATGTAATAATCTTCCTCCCATTAAATTTCCGAGAACATTGGTGTCGTTTGGCAAAACAATCTCAGTATGTATGGCCAGGCTTTCTTTTGCAGTTTTTGCTTTCATGAGCTTAAAATTGGGTGCCGCAAAGGTAGGTAAAGTTTACGCCATTACATGAACTGTTCCTATGATTCGTATATTTGCACCCTCCAAATGTACCCGTAGTTCAATTGGATAGAATGGCAGATTCCGGTTCTGTTGGTTGGGGGTTCGAATCCCTTCGGGTGCACTATTAAGTAAAAAAGCCTTCACGAAGTGTAAAAAAGCAAACAGGAATTTTTGTCAAGCTTGCTTGAATAAAAATTCCTGTTTGCTTTTTTAGGGGTATGCTTCTGTGATTTTTTAATGGCTATCGGCTAGAAGGGAAAAGCGAAGCTAATCCCAATGAGAATTTAATCAGCATACCCCAAGGCTTTTTTACGGGTTTGAAGCGAAATGTAAATTCGATGCAGGGTAT
>Ga0116187_1001290_pt1 | contig 26984 bp, 31 predicted proteins | sample AD_JPNNA6_MetaG_FD_89755 | JGI IMG/M metagenome (GOLD analysis project Ga0116187, IMG submission 89755) | Active sludge microbial communities of municipal wastewater-treating anaerobic digesters from Japan - AD_JPNNA6_MetaG | ecosystem: Engineered > Bioreactor > Anaerobic > Digestate | place... | reverse complement strand
CGATCTACGTTGCGCTGCAAGGCAATCCGGATGCCGCCGTCGCCCTCAGCGTCGCCATGCTCTTCGTGGCCGTCCTCATCCTCGGACTCCTCCGTGGACAGTGGATGCGATGAGCGCCGACCAGCCGCCTGTCCACACGGTGCGTGAGGACGCCCGGAGCGCCCTCAACCCCTTGGCTCTGGATGCCCACATCGTGGCCCATCGGGGGTCGTTCTCGGTCGACGTCGCGATCACTGCCCACCCGGGCGAGGTCCTGGCGATCCTCGGCCCGAATGGCGCGGGCAAGACCACGATTCTCCATGCCCTGGCCGGACTGCTCCCCCTGAGCGAGGGACATGTCCGCGTCGGAGCCGCCAGCTGGTCCGATCAACACCACCACCTGCCATCCGAGGCCCGCCACGCCGGTCTGCTCGCGGCCGACCACCTGCTCTTCCCCCACCTCACCGCCCGGCGCAATGTCACCTTCGGGCCGCTCGCGCGTGGCGCCTCCAAGGCTGCGGCCAACGAACGGGCGCTTGCCGAACTCAATGCCCTCGGTGTCGGCGGGCTCGCCGATCGGCGGCCACGGCAGGTCTCCCACGGACAGGCACAGCGAATCGCCCTGGCCCGGGCCCTCGCCACCGACCCCGTCGTGCTCCTCCTCGACGAGCCCCTCTCGGCACTCGACCCCAGCTCGCGCCCCACGGTCCGGGCGGCCCTCGCGAGTCGGCTCACGGCATACGACGGAGTGACGATCATCGTCACCCACGGCCCGCTGGACGCCCTCACCCTCGCCGACCGCCTCGTCTTCATGGAGGCCGGACGGATCGTCCAGGAGGGCTCACCGCGCGAGATCGTCGAACACCCCCGCAACCGCTATGTCGCAGCGGTCGCCGGACTCAATCTGTATGCCGGGATGGCCACGGATGGCGAGCGCGTCACCTTGGCGGAGCACGGGTCCGCCGCCATCGTGGCGTCGGAGCACGACCACCGCGGTCCCACCTGGGTGGCCTTCGCGCCCTCGGCAGTGGCTCTGCACGCCCAGGCCCCCAGTGGATCCGCGCGCAACACCTGGGAACTCACGATCACCTCGATCGAGCTCGTGGGCCAGACCGCCCGGGTCCGCTGCGCCGGCACGATCGACCTCGTCGCCGAGATCACCGCGGGTTCGCTCACGACGATGCGCCTCCAACCCGGCACCAACGTCTGGGCCAGCCTCAAGGCCGCCGAGGTCCGCGCCTACCCTGCGTGATCCGGCGTGACCCCCTCCTGTCACCGTCCAGAGCCCACGCCCCGGCCTAGAGTCGGTGTATGCCGGTGAATCGCCTGTTCCCCAACGACGAGGGTCACGACCTCATCGAACTCACGCGCGAGATCTGCGCCAAGGAGCTCCGCCCGAAGGTCGACGCGGCCGAGGCGGCTGCGGCCACCGGTGAAGCCTTTCCCACGGACGTCTTCCGCACGCTGGGTTCCGCGGGCCTGCTCTCCCTCCCCCACCCCGAGGAGTTCGGCGGCGGCGGTCAGCCCTACGAGACCTATCTCCAGGTCGTCGAGGAGATCGCGAGCGCGTGGATGAGCGTGGCCGTCGGGGTGTCCGTGCACTCCCTCACGGCCTTCCCGGTCACAACCTTTGGCACCGAGGCCCAGAAGGAGGCCCTCCTCCCCGGCATGCTCTCCGGCAACCAGCTCGGCGCCTACGGCCTCTCCGAGCCGCTCGCAGGCTCCGATGTCGCCTCGATGACGACGCGGGCGACGGCCGCGGGTGATGGCGACCACCCGGCATACCGGATCAAGGGCCGCAAGGCCTGGATCAGCCATGCCGGCCACGCCGACTACTACACCACCTTCGCCCGCACCGCCGATGACGGCGGGCGGGGTCTGTCCTGCTTCATCGTCCCCGGCGACGCCCCCGGCCTCTCGTTCGGCACCCCGGAGAAGAAGATGGGGCTGCACTGCGACACCGTGCGCGAGGTCATCTACGAGGACGTCCCAGTCGACGCCGATCGGCGCATCGGCGCAGAAGGTCAGGGCATGTCCATCGCGTTGGCCGCTCTCGATGCCGGCCGACTTGGGATCGCCTCTGCCGCAACGGGATTGGCACAATCAGCGGTCGATCTTGCGGCGACGTATGCCGTGGAGCGGCAACAGTTCGGCCGTCCGATCGCGGCCAACCAGGGCCTGGCCTTCCTCATCGCGGACATGGAGGCAGCCGTTGGGGGCGCGCGCGCCGCCTACCTCCATGCGGCCCGGCTCAAGGATGCCGGCCGCGCCTTCAGCAAGGAGGCCGCCGTCGCCAAGCTGATCGCGACCGATGCCGCGATGAAGGTGACCACGGATGCCGTCCAGGTCCTGGGCGGAGCGGGCTACACACAGGACTTCCCTGCCGAGCGCTTGTTCCGGGAGGCCAAGGTGACCCAGATTTTCGAAGGGACCAACCAGATCCAGCGACTGGTCATCAGTCGCCACGTCCTGAGCTGAGCCCGGGCCGGCCACCCTTCCCCCGGAAACCCCTGACCGGGCCAACTCATACTTGGCCCGGTCGAGATGACGCTAACCGCCGAACCCCCACCGATGAGTGACCGACACGCGAGCAAGCGATGAAGCGGGGAAGGCCACTGGGTGCTCCCCCCACGGGCCTTGGCCATCCCCCCGGCGGCTTGGCCTGCTCCTGTGCCTCGTCGGCCCGTCCGCCCCGGTCAGGCCACGCGATGTTCTGCAATGCTGGGGCCCATGCGTTGCCTGCTCATCGAGGACGAACGGCCACTCGCGCTGGCCACGGCCGAGGCGCTCAGGGACGCCGGCTGGGTCGTCGAGTTGGCCCATGACGGCAGGACGGGTCTGGAGATGGCCCTCACCGCGACCTTCGACGTCGTCGTCGTGGACATCATGCTGCCAAGTCTCAACGGCTATGACGTGCTCAAGGGCATCCGGACCCAGGGTGCCCATCCGCCGGTCCTCATGCTCACGGCCAAGGACGGTGAGTATGACGAGACCGATGCCTTCGACCTCGGCGCCGACGACTACGTCACCAAGCCCTTCCATGCCTCCGTGCTCGCCGCCCGCCTGCAGGCCCTGACTCGGCGGGGGCGACCCGAGCCCGTCGCGGAGGTCGTCGTCGGAGACCTCCGACTGCATCCCCTGTCCCAACGCGTGCACCGGGGGTGAAACCGAGATCAGGCTCACCTCACGCGAATTCGCCCTCCTGCACCACTTCATGCAGCACCCGGATGCGGTGTTGAGCAAGGCTCAACTTCTCGAAGAGGTCTGGGACTCCGACTATCCAGGGGCTGACAACGTCGTCGAGGTCTACGTGGGTTACCTGCGCAAGAAGATCGACCATGCGTTCCAGGTCAATACCCTCGAGACCGTGAGGGGTCGGGGCTATCGGCTCACGGGAGGCCGGTGAACATCCCTCTGACCGCTCGAGGCTGCTGATCGAGCACCCCCGACTGGCACTTCTGATTCAGCTGTCTGCCAAGGGGATTCGCACGATGAAGCGGCACCACCCATCAGGGGCGTCCGTCACGGCCACCGTGCCTCCGTGACCTTGGGTCAGTGACTCCACGATCGCCAGACCCAGGCCCGAACCTCCCCGATCACGGTCACGAGCGTCGTCAAGACGGTAGAAGCGCTCGAAGATCCGACCTCTGTCCTCGAAGGAGACCGTCTCGCCGTCGTTGTCGACCATGAGGACCGCATGCCCGCTCTCGACCCTGACGACCACGCGGATTCGCTCTCGGGCGTGACGGGTGGCGTTGTCGAGGAGGTTGCGCACGATGCGCTGCACCTGGGCCATCGCCCCCCTGATGCGTGCGGGTGCGAGATCGACCGCCACCACGGCACCCTTAGCACGGGCCACCGAAACCTCGGCCAGGACCACGTCGTCGAGGTCGATGTCATCCGTGGCCGGCTGGAGCCGTCCCTCATCGGCCGCTGCCAGTGCCAGGAGGTCATCGACGAGCGTGGCCAGGCGGCGGACCTCGGCCTCACCTCGTTGCACGATCTGCGCCCGACGGGCCGCGGGTGGGTCACCCCGGAGTTGCTCGAGGGACAGCGCGACCGTCGACAACGGACTGCGCAGCTCGTGGCCCGCGTCGGACACCAGGGCGGCGCGTTGGGACTCGGACCGGTGCAACCTGCGCAGGAAGGCATTGATCGTCGCACCGAGTCGCCCGATCTCGTCCTCGCTCGCTGAAACCGTCACCGTCGCCGCCTCCCGGGAACTCGAGATGCGTTCCAACTCCCGCCGCATCCGATCTACGGGAGCAAGGGCCGACCGGACGGCTGCGGACAGAAGGAGGACGAGGCCAGCCAGCGTCGTCAGCACGAGGGCAAGACCCAGACCGATGAGGCGTGGTTGCGCGCCGACCGAGAAGTGCGCCGGTTCGGACGTGAGGGCCGTGAGGATCTGGCCTGACGGGGCCTTGACTCGTATTACGGCCAGGACCACTTGGATGCTGTCGTCGTCACCCACTGCCGGAACCCGCTTGACCGCGATCTCGCCGATTGGTGGGACCATCCCCACCGCGGCCTCAACGGGCCGCGCGTGAGCGCTGCTCGTCGACGCGAGCAGCTCGCCCTCCGCGTCCCACACCTGCTGGAACCGTCCGGACCCGGTCTCCGACTCCTCCAGATCCAAGTCTGGCGCAACCACTTCGGGCGTGGTGAGGCGCAGTTGCTCCCCCATGCGGAAGACGGTCGCGCGTGCCGTGACCTCGGCCGCCTCGGCCATGGCCAAGGATGTCGCATACCACCCGGCGACCGAGCCGATGCCGAGCACGACCGCGAACATGATCGACGAGACAGCGATGACCCGGGTGCGCACACCGAGCCGGTCGATCACGAGCTGGAGAAGGGACTCGAACCCTCAACCACCTGTTTACAAGACAGGTGCGCTACCAATTGCGCCACTCCAGCCGGACCCGGCGGGACCGCCGGGAGCCGAGCCAGAACTCTACCCGTGGCCGGGCGCGGCTCCCAGCGTGGAGAGGGACCGCCTCGTATGCCGTGGGCTGGCTTGGCCGCTCACCTCACGCACGATGGCGGCGGGCAGCGGCGCGCCGCGTCACGTGATCCCAGGGCGAGGCGAGGATCTCGCCGAAGGTCGTGCCCGTCGCGATGGCGAGGAGGACTGCGCCCGCGGAGAAGAGGGTCGTGATCCCCGACTGGAGGGCGAGCGTGCCCGGGTCGGCCTGACCGACCATCTCGTAGAGCCCACGGAAGATCGTGAGACCGGGGAGCAGCCCGAAGCTGGCCGGAACGATGACGACCATGCCGGGGACGTTCATCCGCTGGGCCACGACCCGTCCCGCCGCTCCGATGGCGATCGCCGCCACTCCGGTCGCCGAGATCGGTCCGACATCGACGACCCGCGTCCCGAGCGCGAAGATGGCCGCTCCGACCAGACCGAGGGCTGCCGCCGGGAGGATGAGCTTGCGTCGGGTCTGCATGGTGATCGAGCCCGCCCCACCGACGAAGAAGGCACCGGCCAAGAAGGCGGCCACGCTCGACCCGGTGACCCTCAACTCGAGCACCGAGGGCGACACAAAGCCCAGGCCCATGGCGTCGGTGACGCGCAGCGTGACGGACAAGGCAACGGCGATCCCGATGATCAGACCCATGAGGGAGAGCAGGACGGTCAACAGACGTCCGGCACCCGTCACGGCATACCCGGAGAGCACGTCCTCCACGGCCGCAGCCATGGCGCGCCCGGGGAGCAAGGCGACGATGCCACCGGCCACGATGAAGGCGAAGTCGTTGCCGCCGATGTCGAGCCAGCCATTGACGCCCAGGACGTAGGCGACCCACGCGAGGACCGTCGAAGCGGCGGCCACCATGGCCCCCTCGTAGAACTCGGGCAACCGGAGCGGGTCGGTGAGACGTTGCAGCCCGGCGACCAGAAGGACGGCCACGAAGGTGAAGACCGTCGCCTGGATCGAGGCGCCGATCATCCCCGCGACGGATGCCGCGAGCACGGCTCTGGCCACACGGGTCAACGCGGTGGAGAAGGTGCGTCGCCGCGCCTTGAGTCGGCGGAGTTCCTCGGTCGCGCCTCGGACGTCCAGGTCACCGTGCGCCATCGCGTCGACCAACTCGTGGATGGCCACGAGGCGGGCGTGGTCGGCCCGGGTGCTGCGGACAACCCGCAACTGGGTCTGGATGTAGCCGTCGTCTGTGCGGGCCTGGAGGAGGAGGGACTGAAGCGTGATGTCGACCTCGAACTGGCTCAGACCGGCGGCACTGGCAATGGCCACGACGCTGCCCTCCACTTGAGGGGCACCGGCACCACACCGCAGCATGAGTTCACCGACGCGGGCGGCGAGGTCAAGGGCCTCCCGCACGCTGCGGTCCTCCCCGGCCGCGGTGGACTGGACCGCCTGCCGATAGGGCGAGCGATGCAGCAGGTCGACGATCGGCAACGGCTCCGTCGGCGGGCCTCCACGCAGGCTCCATCGTCGGCGCACCGGTTTCGGCGGCTCCTCGGTGCTCGCCACGTCCGACTGGTCGTCCTGGGTCATTGCGTGCCGCCGAACCACTCGTCGGGTCGACCCACAGGGATCCACTGCGGTTCGTGGGCCGCGAACATTCCCCAGAGCACCAGAGCCACGGCACCGAGGAGAAGCGCGGCGACGAGGGCCACCGTAGCCGCGTGGGTGGGCGTGACTGCGCGCAGGAGGCTGCGGGTGCCCCGCCGTAGCCCAGCGCCGCCCGGGCCCCACCACGCCATGACACTGCCCAAGAGGCCACCGACGGCCAAGGGAAGGAAGGAGTTCGGCCCCGGGGTGTCGCCGGTGAGCGCCAGGAAGACCAGGGACGTGGTGAAGACGGCCGTGACACCGACGATGACCGGGACGACGAGGGTGGCCAGGGCGGCCACAAAGCCGACCGCGACGTGCCATGGACTGGCGACCAACACGAGCGGGAGGTCACTGCGACGCACCCCGAATTGGTGACGACGCAGGATCAGGCTCGTCATGCTGCGATCGGTGGTGCGGGCAAGCGTGATGAGGACGACGAGCACGAGCAGGCTGATGGCGGGCACGACCGTGAACCCAGCGACCGTGAGGGCCAGCAGGACCCCGACCAGGCCGGAGCGAAGGGGAAGCCCGATCCGCGGATCGGCGGCCGGTCCGGACGGTGGTCCGGGCGGTGGCCCTGACGACGGACCCAGCGGTGGACCCCCGGCGGGGCCGGGCGACATCACAATCGAGTTGGCGGGTGTCGTGGTCCCCGGTCGGACCAGCGCTGCGCCAGCAGCGGGAGGCGGCCTCCCGGCATACCCCGTCGGTGCGCCGGACGGCGCGGGAGGGATCGCGTGTGGACGCGCAGCGGTTGGCGGCGGCTGGGTGAGGGCAGCCTGCGGCAGCATCGCGGTGCGTTGCGGGGCCAGCGGTTGGGTCTGCGGCACCGAGGGCCGCACCCGGATCACATCGGTGACGTCTCCACCGTGCGCATAATGCTCGAGCGCGCGGACGACCTCGGAGCGGTGGGGACGCTCGGCCGCGCGCGGGGAGAGGGCGGCGTGGAGCAACGGCGCCAGGCGCGGGTCGACGCCGGTGAGGTCGGGCTCGCCGCGGGCGACCCGCGAGAGCACGGCGTCCATCTGGCCACGGCCGAAAGGGGGTCTCCCTGAGGCAGCGAAGGCCAACGTGGCAGCCCAACCCCACCAGTCCGTGGCGCGCGTGACCGCCGCGCCCTCGACGATCTCTGGCGCCAGGTAGCCGGGCGTCCCCATGACCAGACCGGCACTCGTCAGCCGGACATCGTCGGTCAGATGGGCGATGCCGAAGTCGATGAGGACCGGGTCACCATCGACGAGGAGGACGTTGCCCGGCTTGATGTCGCGATGCACCACCTGAGCTTCATGAATCGCCTCGATGGCCTCGGCCATGCCCACCGCCAGCCGATGCAGGTCAGCCCCGCTCAGCGGTCCCTCGTGCTCGACGAGGTCATCGAGGGCCGACCCAGGCACATATCGGGTGACCAGATAGGGGCGGGGACCGTCGACATCGGCGTCGATGACCGGTGCCACACGCGGGCTGCTCACTCGGCCCAGGGCATCGACCTCACGCCGCAGTCGGGCGCGGGCCTCCGGATCCTCCGCGGTGATGGGTCGGAGCAACTTCAGTGCCACGGCCTTGCCGGTGCGGTCGACCGCAAGGTGGACCACGCCCATCCCGCCCTCGCCGAGCCGCTGGACGAGGCGATAGCGACCAATGGCGGAGCGCTCCGACAGGCCTGCCGGAGCGTCCTGATCCTCGAGCTCGCCCATCACGCACTCAACGGTATGCCGTGGGGCTGGGTTCCCCGCTCAACCCGACGCCCGTGGGGCGGCGAGCGCGTCGCCCTCGTCGGAGGGGAGTCTCAGCCCTGGATGTAGTCGCGCAGCTGCTCGGTCTCGGCCTGAAGGGAGTCGATGCGCGACTTCACGATGTCACCGATGCTCACGATGGCGCTGAGCTGGCCGTCGGCCACCACCGGCACGTGGCGAATGCGACGCTCGGTCATCGACGTGGCGAGGTCGACGAGATCGTCGTCGGGCCCACAGGTGTGGACCTCGCTCGTCATGATCGTCCCGACCGGTCCGTCGAGGACCGCGGCGCCTCCCGAATGCAGGTGCCGCACGACGTCACGCTCGCTGACGATGCCGTGCACCGAGCCTGCGTCATCGCTCACGACGATGGCGCCGATACGGTGCTCGGCCAACAGCGCCAGCAACTCCTTGACGGTCGCGTCCGAGCGGACCGTGACCACCGACGAACCCTTGTGTCGCACCACGTCAGAGATCTTCATGATCAGACCGTAGTCGTGCGCGCCGAGGCGCGCCAGCGATCGGGACCGTCCACGTCGGCACGCTCCGACAGGTGGACGGGGTTGAAGGGAGGGGCCCGTTTCCGGCACAATGGATGTAACCGCTTACGCCGATGTAGGTGGGGACCAACCTTTACAACGGATCGTCCGGCACGTACCTGCCGGTGAAGGAGAGATCACCCATGGCCACCGTCAAGTTCGACCAAGCCACCCGGATCTACCCGGGCAACGACAAGCCCAGCGTCGACAAGCTCGACATCGACATCCAGGACGGTGAGTTCCTCGTCCTCGTCGGCCCGTCCGGTTGTGGCAAGTCCACCTCCCTGCGCATGCTCGCCGGCCTCGAGGAGGTCAACGGCGGCAAGATCTGGATCGGCGACCGCGACGTCACCGACCTCTCGCCCAAGGACCGCGACGTGGCGATGGTCTTCCAGAACTACGCCCTCTACCCGCACATGTCCGTCGCCGACAACATGGGCTTCGCCCTGAAGATCGCCGGCGTCGACAAGGGTGAGATCCGCAAGCGCGTCGAGGAAGCCGCCAAGATCCTCGACCTCACCGAGTACCTCGACCGCAAGCCCAAGGCCCTCTCCGGTGGCCAGCGTCAGCGTGTGGCCATGGGCCGCGCCATCGTCCGCAGCCCCCAGGTGTTCCTCATGGACGAGCCGCTGTCCAACCTCGACGCCAAGCTCCGCGTCCAGACCCGCACCCAGATCGCCTCGCTCCAGCGTCGTCTCGGCGTCACCACGGTCTACGTCACGCACGACCAGGTCGAGGCCATGACGATGGGTGACCGGATCGCGCTCCTCAAGGACGGCCTGCTCCAGCAGTGCGCCACCCCGCGCGAGATGTACGACAGCCCGGCGAACCTCTTCGTCGCCGGCTTCATCGGCTCCCCGGCCATGAACCTCGTGACCGTGCCGGTCACCGACGGTGGCGTGAAGTTCGGCAACCACACCCTCCAGGTTCCCCGAGACGACGTCGCCGGTGCCGGTCGTGAGGTCATCATCGGTGTCCGTCCCGAGGACGTCGAGGTCACGAGCAACGAGGACGGCCTCGAGCTCGTCGTGGACGTCGTCGAGGAACTCGGCGCCGACGCCTACATCTACGGCACTCCCACCAAGGACGGTGTCTCGATCGAGGGCCAGGGCGACGACAACCTCGCCAAGCCGTTCATCGCCCGCGTCGACGGTCGCCGGGTCCCGATGAAGGGCGAAAAGATCTTCGTCTACCCCAACGCCGAGCACCTGCACGTCTTCAACAAGGAGACGGGCGCGCGCCTCAGCCACTGAGTCCGCCTGTCGCACCACCCCTGAACGCCCTGGGGCCCGGGATCACCTCCCGGGCCCCAGGTGCCCGTTCGGGACCGACTGCTCATCGTCCAGATCACCCGGATCACAGGATCGAGGTCTGAGATGGCCCTGCAGATCACGTCGGCACTCCCCGACCCGGACTTGCTCGACCTGCCGTGGCGCCTCCCGCTCGAGGACTGGCCCGAGGAACTGCTGGCCGCGCTGCCGCGCGGCATCTCGCGCCACATCGTGCGCTTCGTGCGCCACGCCGGCGGCATCGTGGCCGTCAAGGAGATCAAGGCCGAAATCGCCGCTCGCGAATACGCGATGCTCCGCAATCTGAACCGGCTCGAGGTGCCCAGCGTCACCCCGTATGCCGTGGTGGCCGGTCGCGAGGGCGTCGACGGCGAGCCTCTGGACGCCTGCCTGATCACCCACCATCTCGAGTTCTCCCTCCCCTATCGCGCGCTCTACAGCCAGAGCCTGCGCAAGGGCACCGCGATTCGGCTCATCGACGCCCTCGCCGTCCTGCTCGTCCGGCTGCACCTCGCGGGCTTCTGGTGGGGCGATGTCTCCCTCTCCAACACCCTCTTCCGCCGCGACGCCGGCGCGTTCGCGGCATACCTCGTCGACGCCGAGACCGGAGAGTTGCGCGAGCGACTCTCCGACGGCCAGCGCGAACACGACCTCGACATCGCCCGGGTCAACATCGCCGGCGAACTCATGGACCTCGAGGCCGGTGGCCTGCTCCAGGAGGACCGCGACCCCGTGGCGGTCAGCCAGCGCATCGTCACCCGCTACCGCGAGTTGTGGGCCGAGCTCACCAGCGAGGAACGCATCGAGACCGCCGAGCGGTGGCGGGTGGACGAGCGGATCAGGCGACTCAACAAGCTCGGCTTCGACGTGGGCGAGCTGCTCATGACGACTGACATCGAGGGCACCTCGATCACGATCCAGCCCAAGGTCGTCGACTCCGGCCACCACTCCCGCCGACTCCTGCGGCTCACCGGGCTCGATGTCCGCGAGGGCCAGGCGCGACGCCTGCTCAACGACCTCGACGCCTTCCGGGCCGCGCACGAGCGCCAGGCCGAGGACGAGGCGATCGTCGCCCACGACTGGCTCGAGCAGTGCTATCTGCCCACGGTCGAGGCGGTCCCGCGGGAGTTCGCTGGCAAACTCGAGCCGGCCCAGGTCTTCCACGAGATCCTCGAGCACCGGTGGTACATGGCCGAGCGGGCCAAGCACGACATCCCTCTGACCGAAGCCGTTGCGGACTACCTGTCGTCGGTCCTGCCGGCCAAGCCCGACGAGATGTCCGTCGTCGGAGTGGACACCGTGGAGATGCCGGTCGTGGCCGAGGACTGATGCCCTGTGGGCCATCGGCGTGCCTGGTCGTAGGATCAACGCGACCGAAACAGCCAGCAGGGGAGACCATGAGCGAGTTCAATCCACCATCGGACCCAACGGCGTCCACGCCGCCTCCGGCGCCCCCGGCACCTCCCGCGCCTGACACGACCGCGGCCAGCGCCCCGGCGTGGGGCAGCACTCCTCCGCCGCCTGCCGCCAACCCGTATGCCGGGTCCAACCCACCGCCTCCAGCCGCCAACACCTATGGCTATGGCCAGGCGCCGACCATGGGGGCACAGGGTGGCGGGCAGGTGGCCGTCGGGTCCCTGCCCTACGTCCAGCACCACTTCGGCCCGGTCACCAACTTCGGTGACCGGATCCTGCCCGGCCTGGTCGACATGGTCCTCGGCTTGGTCGGCATCATCCCCGTGATCGCCGGCGTCATCGTCATGGCTGCCTCGAGCACCCCGAGCGGCTACGACGAATACGGCAATTGGGAGTCCGGTGGCGCATCGGGTGCTGGCGTCGGGATCGGCCTGCTCCTCATGTTCCTCGGCATGGCCCTCGCGATTGGCATCTGGATCTGGAACCGGATCTTCAAGATGGGCAAGACCGGCCAGAGCGTGGGCAAGAAGATGTTCGGGCTCAAACTCATCAACGCCACGACCGGCCAACCGATCGGCGCCGGCCAGTCCTTCGTTCGCGAGCTCATCCACGGTCTCGCGAACCAGGTGATCTACCTGAGTTACCTCTGGATGCTCTGGGACCCCAACCGTCAGACCCTCGGCGACATGGTCGTGAAGTCCGCGGTCATCAAGGTCCCCAAGGCCTGAGCCCTCACGCTCCCGGGCCGAGGAACCCGAAGCCCGGGACGTTGCGCAGGACCCAGAACGCCATGATCGCCCAGAAGAGGGCATAGAGACTCCACGCCGGGGCCAACAGTCGACGAGGCTCGCCCTTCCACAACCGCAGGACCCAGCGGACGAACGCCACGGCCAGCACGGCATACGTGAGGACGGTCAGGGGATTGCGCTGGAAGGCGAGTTCGAGGTTGCCCTCCGTGAGTGCATGGGTGGCTCGCAGGGTGCCGCACCCCGGGCAATAGGTGCCCGTGAGCAGGAGCCACGGGCACGTCGGCCACCGACCGGGCACCTCCGGGTTGACCACATGGGTCGCCAGGGCGAAGGCTGCCGCGCCTGCGAGCGAGACGGCGGGCAGCAGCAGGCGGCGCCCCCGACCCACGGCTGGGGTCGAGGGCGCCGACATGACGAGGTGGTGGTTCGTCACATCCCCGACGAGGAGTTCGAGGCGACGACCCCGGCCATCATCAGGATGATGTAGAGGACCGTCCCGATGATGCCCAAGATGAGGGCGATCATGCCGAACTTCTTGGCCTTCGCAGCGGACTCGACAGCACCGGCGTGGTCCCCCGAGGCCCACTTCCCGTTGACCTGTGCAGCGAAGACCACGGCCGGGATCCCGATCGGCCAGCAGCAGAGCAGGCCGAGGATCGCGAGGACGAGGTTGTTGTTGGGCGGCGTGCCACCCGAGCCACCCATGGGCGGCGGCGGTGCCGAGTAGCCACCGCCGGGGGGCGGGGGCGGCGGCGGGGTGCCGTAGTCAGACATTGGTTCCCTCCTGAATCGTGCGGGGTGTTCCCCATTACCCGGATCGCTCCGGACCGCCCCGATCCTCGCACATCAGTGCTGTGCGGTGGTCGATGACCCCCGGGATTCTTGGGGCGCGGATGGGGAGGACTCCCCCTCGTCGGACCGGCTAGCATCCGAGGTCGCCCACCCTCATTCGAAGGACACTCGTGAGCCAGCCGCCATCCCCATACCCCCCTCCGTCCCCGACACCCGACGACGGCACGGCGCCCTTCCCCCCGCCCCCGCCAACTGGGTATGCCGGGCCGTCACCGGTGGGGTACCCCCCGCCCGCAAACCCGGGACCGGGTGGGCCACCGAGCGCGACCAACACCAAGGCGGTCGTCGGCCTCGTCTGCGGGATCCTGGGCATCCTCTTTGCCTTCTGCTGCTCGCTCCTCGGCGTTCCCCTTGGTCTGGTGGCCACGGTCATGGGGGTCCTGGCCAAACAGGAGATCGCTGCCTCCGGCGGCCGTGAGGCCCAGAGCGCCGGCATGGCTCAGGCTGCCTTCGTCACCGGAATCATCGCCATGGTGCTCGCCGTCGGCATGGTCGTGCTCGGCCTCATCAGCAATCTGGGCTTGGGTGCCACCCAGTGGCTTGGCCTGAAGGGCTGAGCGCGACCCATGACCAGGACGAGCTGGCTCGGCTGGGCCACCGCGGGGGCGGCGGCCGCCCTCACGACGAGCGCCACGGCATACCTGCTCACCCATGACCCCAACGAGCCGGGCCATTACCCCACGTGTGCCCTTCTGGAGGTGACCGGCTTCTGGTGCCCCGCCTGCGGTGGGACGAGGGCGGCTCACACCCTGTTGCACGGCGACGTGGCGGGAGCCGCGGCACGCAATCCGCTGATCCTGGTGCTCGTGCTGGTGGCACTGACCCTGGTGGGGCGCTTCATGATCCAGCGCCGACGACCACTGCATGCTCGCCGAGCGCTGCCGACATGGGTGCCCGTCGCCGTCGGTGTGGGAATCCTCGTCTTCGGCGTGCTGCGCAATGTCCCCGGGTGGACCTGGCTGTCACCCGCCTGAGTCGACGAGGATCAACGACGGCGCTGGCGGGCCACTTCGTAGAGGGTGACGCTGGTGGCGATGCCCGCGTTGAGGGACTCGGTCGCGGCGTGCATCGGGATGGAGACGATCTGGTCACAGGTCTCGCGCACGAGGCGGGACAGACCCTTGCCCTCGGAGCCGACCACGATGACGAGGGGCTCGTCCGCCAAGGCGAGGCCGGGCAGCTCGACGTCACCGTCCATGTCGAGGCCGATCACGAAGAAGCCCGCCTTGCGATAGTCCTTGAGCGCCGCCGTGAGATTGGTCGCCTGGGCGACGGGGACTCGGGCGGCTGCACCGGCCGAGGTCTTCCACGCAGAGGCCGTCATGCCTGCCGAGCGGCGTTGCGGCACAACGACTCCGTGCCCACCAAAGGCTGCAACCGAACGCACGATGGCGCCGAGGTTGCGTGGGTCGGTGATGCCGTCGAGAGCAACCACGAGGGGTGTGCCGGGTACTTCCGGGTCGATGAGGTCGGCCGGGTGTGCATAGGAATAGGGCGGCACCTGGATGGCCAGGCCCTGGTGAACGGCGTTGTCGGTCAGACGGTCGAGCTCGCCCCGGGGCGTCTCGAGGATGGGGATGCCGCGCTCACCGGCGACCTTGAGTGCCTCGCGCACACGGTCGTCGGCGTCGATTCGCCCAGCGACGTAGAGGGTGGCGACGGGCACGTCAGCGCGCAGTGCCTCGACGACGGCGTTGCGGCCGGCGACCATCTCGCTGCTCGCCTTGGTGCGCTTGGGTGAGCGCGAGCCGCCCTTGCCCCCACTCTTGGCGGCCGCGGCGGCGAACTTGTGCGCCTTGTGGTTGGGGCGATCGACGGCCTTGGGCGTCGGGCCCTTGCCTTCAAGGCCGCGACGGCGCTGGCCACCCGAGCCGACGGTGGCGCCCTTCTTCGACCCTGCCTTGCGGACGGCGCCTCGGCGCTGGGAACTTCCGGGCATCAGTGCTCTCCCTTGCTGCGGTGCAGGCTCCAGCGCGCTCCGGCGGCCGTGTCCTCGATGACGATCCCGGCTGCCGTGAGCTCGTCGCGGATGGCGTCGGCGCTCGCCCAGTCACGGGCATTGCGGGCGGCCGAGCGGGCCGCCAGCCGGTCCTTCACCAGGGCATCGAGCGCCTCGTGGGCCTCGTCGGCGCCGTCCCCGCGCCCACCCCACGCGGGGTCGAGTGGGTTGATGCCCAGGACGTCGGTCATGGCCACCACGAGGCGAGCAGCATCCGCAGCGTCGTCGACGTCACCGTCGTCGAGATGGGTGTTGCCCTGGCGCACGGTGTCGTGGATGACGGCCAGCGCGCCCGAGACCCCGAGGTCGTCGTCGAGGGCCTCGCGGAAGTCCTCGGGCAACTCTTCCTCACCCGTCGGGAGGAGGGTGTGCACGCCCGGCAGTGCCCGTTGCAGGAAACCCTCGATCCGTTCGACCGCCGCAGCCGCCTCGGCCAAGGAGGTCTCCTGATATTCGATCATCGAGCGGTAGTGGGCCGCCGTCAGGTAGTAGCGGACGACGAGCGGTCGGTGCTCCTCGAGCACCGTGGAGACGCGAAGTGAGTTGCCGAGTGACTTGCTCATCTTCTCGCCACTCATGGTGACCCAGCCGTTGTGCAGCCAGTAGTTGGCGAATCCCAGTCCGGCAGCAGTGGATTGAGCGAGTTCGTTCTCGTGGTGCGGGAAGCGCAGGTCGACGCCGCCACCGTGGATGTCGAAGGTGTCGCCCAGATATTTGCGGGCCATGGCCGAGCACTCGAGGTGCCAGCCGGGCCGGCCGGCACCAAAGGGTGTGGGCCACGACGCGGTCGCTGGCTCGTCCGCCTTGTGGCCCTTCCACAGGGCGAAGTCGCGCGGGTCGCGCTTGCCGCGGGGGTCGGCGTCCTCGGCATCACTCATGTCGTCGATGCGCTGCTTGGTCAGGGCCCCGTAGGTCGGCCACGACCGCACGTCGAAGTAGACATCACCACTGCCATCGGCCGCCGGATAGGCATGGCCCTTCTCGATGATCTGCTCCATGAGGGTGACCATCTCGGGCACGTGCCCCGTCGCGCGCGGCTCGTAGGTCGGGGGCAACACGCCCAAGTCGGCCAGAGCGGCAGCCGTCTCCACCTCGTTGCGGTAGCTCACGGCATACCAAGGTTCGCCACTCTCGGCCGACTTGGCGAGGATCTTGTCGTCGATGTCGGTGACATTGCGGATGAGCGTGACGTCATAACCGTGACCGCGCACCAGCCAGCGGCGCAGCACGTCGAAGGCGACCGCGAAGCGGACGTGCCCGAGGTGGGGCGGAGCCTGCGTGGTGAGCCCGCAGATGTAGATGCCGACCTTGCCCGGGGTCACGGGGACGAAGTCACGCAACTCGCCGGTCAGCGAGTCTTCGAGTCTGAGGGTCACCCGCCCAAGTTTACGGGTTTCGCGCGCCTCCCATTTCCCAACCCACGTCGTCGCCCGCCAGTGCGAATCGCCTCAGGCCACCCCCATTTTTCAACCCAATTCGTATGCCGTCCGCCCCCGCTTGTCGGCGCCCTCACCTAGCGTTGTGGGCACGGAACCATCCCCGACAAGGGCAATCCCCCTGCGAGAAGGAGAACTCCCATGGCACGCACCGACCGCGCCAAGACGGCATTGCTCGTCGTCGATGTCCAGAAGGATGTCGTCGCCCCCTCTCCCAACCGGGACGAGGTCGTCGCGAGGATCGGGTCTCTCGTGGACCGGGCAAGAGGCCAGGGAGCGCCGGTCGTCTGGGTCCAACACAACGACAAGGGCCTGGTGCGTGACAGCGACGGCTGGCGGATCGTCGACGAGTTGACCCCGGCTGAGGGTGAGCCGATCGTGCACAAGAACTTCGGCGACAGCTTCGAGGCGACCGATCTCGAAGAGGTCCTGGGCACGGCGGACGCCGGGTCATTGGTGGTCTGCGGGGCCCAGACCGATGCCTGCATCCGCTCGACCCTGCACGGAGCGATCACGCGCGGCTACGACACCACGCTTGTGTCGGACGCGCACACGACCGAGGACATGCGCGAGTGGGGGTCACCGATCGGGGTCGATGACGCGATCGCCTACACCAACCTCTATTGGTCCTTCACCCGCACGCCCAAGGCCACCGGTCAAGTCGCGGCGGCGGCGGACATCGACTTCTCCGCTCCGGCCGGTGTCGCGCCTGAGAGCACCAGCGCAGCGGAGGGCGAGGACGGGACGTCCGAATGAGCGACTCTGCTTCGCCTCCGCCGTGGGAGCCACCATTGGCGGGGACCGACGCCGAGCAGGTGCTCGGGTCGATCGAGCGCATGCGCGCGACCTTCCGGTGGAAGGCGGACGGACTCGATGCCAACGGCCTCGCGCATCGGGTCGGTCGGTCCGAGTTGACCCTCGGCTCGCTGCTCAAGCACTTGGCTCTCGTGGAGGACCACTACTTCACGAACTTGTTCGCGGGGCACGGCTACCCCACGGTCTGGGGCGAACTCGGTCAGGACGGCACACCGGACTGGGAGTTCCGGACTGCCAGCAACGACAGTCCCGTAGTGCTCTACGACCTCTACGACTCCGCCGTCGTCCGGTCGCGTACGGCGCTCGCCGAGGTACTCGCCCGGGGCGGGATGGACCAGCGGGTCGACCTGGGTCGACCGGAGTGGCAACCCAGCCTCCGAGCCCTGTTGTGCGGGCTCATCGAGGAGTACGGCCGGCACTGCGGGCATGCAGACCTCCTGCGCGAGGACATCGACGGGCGGGTCGGCGAGGACCCGCCTCAGGACTGGCGCGCTCCCTTCCACCAGTCCTGAGCGGGCAACTCACGCGTCTCGGCCCACCCCTCGATCGATCCACCCCTACGAAATACTCACCCCATGACGAGCACGCCGGCCGGCAGCATCACCACGGCCGAACACGTCCATTGGGTGCTGGATCTCGCCGAATCCGCAGGTGCCCGGCTGTGGATCGATGGAGGCTGGGCGGTGGATGCGCTGCTGGGCAAGCAGACCCGGGTGCACGGCGATCTGGACTTCGTCATCGAGGAGAGGCACCTGGCGCCGTGTCTCGCCGTCATCACGGCCGCGGGCTTCACCCGGGTGGGCGAGTCCGGGGCCACGCCCTGGAACTTCCTGCTCCAGCACCCCTGTCGAGCTGTCCTCGACCTCCACGTCGTCACCTTCGCTGACGACGGTCGCGCCTTCCTCGGACCACGCGAACGGGACTCGGCCTACCCGGCCGGCTCGCTCGCCGGCTCCGGCGTCATCGCCGACCGCGAGGTCGACTGCGTGGCCGCCCCCTGACTGGTGGAGTTCCATGATGCCTATGTCGGTGATCACCATGATCGGGCCGACGTGCGGGCCCTGTGCGCAAGGTTCGACCTCGAAATCCCCGAGCAGTACCGCTGAGCCATCGGAGTTGGGTGCGCAGGGATCTGCTGGGGCCAACCCGAGCGCACCCAACTCGAGGAGTCAGTGGCCGCGGGCGATCCATTCGCCGAGGTTCGGCTTCTCCGCACCGATCGACGTTGCGTCGCCGTGGCCGGTGAGGACGACCGTGTCATCGGGAAGCGTGAGCAGTTGCTCTCGGATCGAGTCGATGATCGTCGGGAAGTGGCTGAACGATCGCCCAGTCGCGCCGGGTCCACCGTTGAACAGCGTGTCCCCCGAGAAGACGACGCCGAGTTCGGGCACCCGGATGCAGCAGGCCCCCGGGGCGTGACCGGGCGTGTGCAGGATCTGCAGGGTCACGTCGCCGACGGTGAAGATCTGCCCATCAGCAAGATCGTTGTCCGGGGCCGAGGTCTGGGACTGGTCCCAGAGCACACGATCCGCCGGGTGGAGCCAGGTCTGCCCGCCGGTGGCCGCCTTGACGGCATCGGTGGAATTGACGTGGTCGTTGTGACCGTGGGTGCACAGGAGAGCGACGACCCGACGACCCGCAATCGCGGCCAGGATCGTCGCGGCTTCGTGGGCGCAGTCGATGACGACGCACTCCTCGTCGTCCCCGACGATCCAGACGTTGTTGTCGACCTCCCACGAGCCCCCATCGAGTTCGAAGACACCCGAGGTCACGACGCGCTCGATGCGGACGCCACCGGGCGAGATCGGGAGGATGGGATGTGAATGGGCCATACGGCATACCCCTTTTCTTGCTTGTCCTGCAGGCGAATTCGGAAGTCGATCAGTCGGAGTCGGTCAGTCCAGCACGACGACCGAGCGGAGCACGTCGCCATGGTGCATCTTGTCGAAGGCGGCCTCGACGTCGCCGATAGCGATCTTCTCGGTGACGAAGGCGCCGAGGTCGAAGCGGCCCTGCTTGTAGAGGTCGACGAGCATCGGGAAGTCACGTGAGGGCAGGCAGTCGCCGTACCAACTCGACTTCAGGGCGCCCCCTCGGCCGAAGATCTCGATGAGCGGCAGGGTGATCTGCTTGTCCGGCGTCGGCACGCCGACCAGCACCACGGTGCCGGCCAGGTCGCGGGCGAAGAAGGCCTGCTCGTAGGTCTCTGGCCGACCGACCGCCTCGACGACGACGTCGGCACCGAAACCACCGGTGTATTCGCGGATCTTCTCGACCGCGTCCTCGTTTGTGGAGTTGACCGTGTGGGTGGCGCCGAACTTCTTGGCCTGCTCGAGCTTCCGGTCGTCGACGTCGACCGCGATGATCGTCGTCGCACCGGCCACCTTGCCGCCCTGGATCGCCGCGTTGCCGACACCGCCGCACCCGATGACGGCGAGCGAGTCACCCAGGCCGACACCGCCGGTGTGCACTGCGGCGCCGAAGCCCGCCATGACGCCGCAGCCCAGCAGGCCCACGGCCGCCGCCTCTGCGTCCTTGTCGACCTTGGTGCACTGACCTGCGGCCACGAGGGTCTTCTCGGCAAAGGCGCCGATACCCAGCGCCGGGCTGAGCTCAGTGCCATCGGTCAGCGTCATCTTCTGCTTCGCGTTGTGAGTGGCGAAGCAATACCAGGGCTTGCCCTTGAGACAGGCGCGGCACTGACCGCACACCGCACGCCAGTTGAGGATGACGAAGTCGCCGGGGGCGACCTCTGTGACCCCCTCGCCCACCGACTCGACGACCCCCGCCGCCTCATGCCCCAGCAGGAAAGGAAAGGCGTCGTTGATGCCGCCTTCGCGGTAGTGCAGGTCGGTGTGGCAGACCCCGCAGGCCTCGATCTTGACGACGGCCTCGCCCGGTCCCGGGTCGGGTACGACGATGTCGACGAGCTCAACCGGCTCGCCCTTGGCGCGAGCGATGACGGCCTTGACGGTCTGGGACATGGAGACTCCTTACGGGTGAGAGGGCTGCGGGTTCGATGGGCGTTGTGGCCAGTCAACGCACTTGCGATGCCTCGTGCAAGGCTCCCTGCCGTCGGAGCGTCAAATACCCGTCCACGGAGACGCTTTGACACCCCCAGGGGTTCGGGATGGCCAGCCGCACCTGACGGTCGGTGACATCCAACGAAGCCGGGTGACTGTGGAAGGGCGCGGACGGCATACCCGGGATGGCTAGGGTGAGGAGCATGAGTTCGCGGTTGACCTTCGCTTCGGCCCTGCAGTTCATGGGGCCAACGGGTCGGTGAACGGCTACCCCTTGCCCCAGCTCCTGCTCGGCTTCCTGCCGAGTATTGGCTTCCTTCTCCTGTGGCTCGTCGGAGGGTTGCTGGCCTGGCGACATCGCGATCGCGGCCCATGGCGTGGACTGGCGATCAGTGGCTTCCTCTGCCTCGCCGCCTGGGTGGCCCTGGAGACCTATCCGTCCGTCATCGTCCTGGCGACGGGTTCCGGGAATGTCTCGTCGTTGATGCCCCTGCTCGACGTGGTCGATTTCATCCGCCTCGCGTTGCGGGTGGTGGGCACCGCGCTGGTGGTCGCCGCGGTCCTCATCGGACGCCGGGACTCGCGCGGTAACGTCGTTCCCGCAGGTGTCGACCGGGAGACACCGAATGGGGGGATCGAATGTTCTCGATGAGCTACGTCTTCAGTCTCGTGCCGAGTGTGCTCGTCCTGCTGCTCTGGGTGGCTGGGCTCGTCGCGAGTGCCGTCCATCCCGATCGCGGCAGATGGCGCGCCCTGGCCATGGGAGGTTTCGGGACCCTCGCTGCCGCGAGCGTTGTCGGCATGCTCCCCAACATCATCCTCATGACGTCCGGCTACCGTCCGCCGGTGCACGCCCTCCTCGCCGACTTCGGCATCGTCGGCCTGATCCTCTCCCTCATCGGGACGGGCTTGGTCATCGCCGCCGTCCTCACGGGTCGCCCGGGCCGTCCCGCCGGCACCACGGACACCATCGACCGCTCCGGCACCGCTGGCACCGACACGCCGGGCTGAGTTCGACGACACGCTCGAGCCAATCCGCCCGGCTTTCGTGCTCACGGGCCTGAGCGCAGGACCGAGCGTGTCGTCGAACGTCGGCAGATCAGGGGGTGCGAACCACCAAAGCTGTGGCAACGGCGGCCACACCCTCACCACGCCCGGTCAGTCCGAGCCCATCGGTGGTCGTCCCGCTGACGGACACGGGGGCGCCGGCCGCCGACGACAGCACTGCTTCGGCCTCAGCACGACGTGCACCGATCCTGGGTCGGTTGCCGACGACCTGGACGGCGATGTTGCCGATCTCGAAGCCTGCCTCGCGCACCAAGCGGGCCGCCTCGGCGAGCAGGGTGCAACCCGAGGCGCCCGCGAACTCCGGCTGCGAGGTGCCGAAATGGGCACCCAGATCACCGATCCCAGCGGCGGTGAAGATCGCGTCACAGGCGGCATGAGCCGCGACGTCGGCGTCCGAGTGTCCCTGGAGCCCCTGCTCCCCTGGCCACAGCAGGCCCGCCAGCCAGAGTTCACGACCGGGCTCCACGGCATACGCATGGACGTCGGTCCCGATCCCGACCCGGGGAAGTCCACTCACCTGTTCGCTCCAACCTCTGCTGACTCACGGTGCATCAACGGGACCCCAAGGTGTTCGGGGTGCGTGAAGTGCCTGAGCAGAGGCTACGGGAGCGCGCGGACGAGGAGTTCGGCGCGGGCGAGGTCGTCGGGCGTGGTGATCTTGAAGGCGAGCGGGTCGCCCTCGACGACCCGTACATGGTGGCCGATCGCCTCGACGAGGGCGGCGTCGTCGGTCGCCGTCAGACCGGAGGCGTATGCCGTGCGCAGCACCGTGGCGTCGAACCCTTGCGGCGTCTGCACCGCCCACAGCGTGGCGCGATCGGGCGTGCCCGTGATGACACCTTCACCGTCGACCACCTTGATCGTGTCGACGACGGGCAACCCGGGCACGGCACCGGCGGCACCGCCGCGCACCGCAGCGATGACCCGCTCGAACACGGCCACCGGCGTCAGGCACCTGGCGGCGTCATGGATCACGATCAGGTCACAGGCGGGGTCGAGGCGCTCGAGGCCGATCCGCACGGAGTCGGATCGCTCCGCTCCCCCCGCCACCACCGCTGCCTCTGCGGATCTGGCGCCCACTGCGACCAGATCCGCAGACGCAAGGGGGATGAGGTCAGCACGGGCGGCATCGAGGTGTGTCGCCGGTGCCACCATGACCAACGACGCCAGCCCGGGGACCTGCGCCACCCGCTCCACGGCATACGAAAGAAGCGTGCGCCCGGCCACCCTGACGAATGCCTTCGGCTCGGCCGCGCCCAAGCGCGACCCAGACCCGCCGGCGACAATGACGACGCCGACGCGCCCAGTGGGTGCGTCGGCGTCGCTCACGTCTGCATCAGATCACAGCAGGTATGCCGTGTGGTCCGGTCCGGAGACGGCCCGGACTCAGGAGGCGAGAACCTCGTCGAGGATGACCTCGGCCTTTTCCTCGTCGGTCTTCTCGGCAAGCGCGAGCTCGGAGACGAGGATCTGTCGGGCCTTGGCCAGCATGCGCTTCTCGCCAGCGGACAGGCCACGGTCCTTGTCTCGGCGCCACAGGTCGCGGACGACCTCGGCCACCTTGATGACATCGCCGGAGGCGAGCTTCTCGAGGTTGGCCTTGAAGCGGCGCGACCAGTTGGTCGGCTCTTCGGCGTAGGGGGCGCGCAGGACCTCGAAGACGCGGTCCAGTCCCTCCTTGGACACGACGTCGCGGACACCCACGAGATCGCAGTTCTCAGCAGGGACCTCGATGACGAGATCGCCCTGGGCCACCTTCAGCTTCAGGTAGAGCTTTTCTTCTCCACGGATGGTGCGGGTCTTGATCTCCTCGATCCGGGCGGCCCCGTGGTGCGGGTAGACGACCGTCTCTCCAACTGTGAAAACCATGTGGTGTTGTCCCCTTTCGCGACCTCAAGGATAACACGACATGCCGACGTCCCCGAACGCAGCCAGTCTGCGTTTGTGCAGGTCAGGGCGGGTTTCTGCCGATATCCACAGGCAAGAAGAGGCTTGACATTTCCTCAATCATGAGGCACGCGCGCGAGCATGCGTGTCAGATCAGCGTTCGCATCGGTGACTGCCACCACTCGGGAGGAGCGACAGCGTCGCGTCGCAACAGCGGTGGCCCGTGATTCATCCGACCTTCGGTGCGGCGACCGGGGCCGCTACGCTGGCCCCGTGATCTCGACGCGCCGGGCGCTGGCCGCCCTCACTCTTGCCGGTTCGCTCTTGGTGACCGCGGGCTGCGCCACCATGTCCCCGGTGCAGACCGATGTGCCCTACCAGGCCGCGGACGGCGTCAACCTGACCCTCAGCAAGGACTACGACGTGCGCAGCCTGCTCGTCGTCGGTGGGGACAAGGAGGGTGGACCCGGCCGCATCTCGGGACAGTTCGTCAACAACACGGGGAGGACCGCCACCGTCACCTTCGCCACGGCCGATGGGGCCACGGTCGAGGCGGACGCCCCAGCGGGATCGACCAACTTGGCCGATGAGGACCTCACCCTCTCGTCCGTGCCCGGCAAGGCCGGTGACCTGGTGACGATCACCATCAGCGTCGAGGGCAGCAACGACGTTCTCCAGATCCCACTGCTCGAGCCCACCGGCGTCTACCAGGACCTCGCGCCGACCTCCTGAGTCCGACGCCGGCGCGGCACGCAGGACAGCCGCAGTTGCTCAGAGGTCGAACTTGTAGCCCAGTCCACGCACCGTGACGATGTGCTTCGGGTTGCCCGGATCGGGTTCGATCTTGGCGCGAAGGCGCTTGACGTGGACGTCGAGGGTTTTGGTGTCGCCGACGTAATCACTCCCCCACACGCGATCGATGAGTTGCATCCGCGTCAGGACACGCCCCGCGTTGCGCAGGAGCATTTCGAGCAGTTCGAACTCCTTGAGCGGCAGGGCCACGGCCCGGCCATCGACGGTCACCACATGCCGCTCGACGTCCATGCGCACCGGGCCTGCTTCGAGGGTCATGGGCAGCAGTTCTTCGGGCTCGGCAAGGCGGCGCAACACCGCCTTGATGCGCGCGAGGAGTTCACGCGAGGAATAGGGCTTGGTGACGTAGTCATCCGCCCCGATCTCCAGGCCCACGACCTTGTCGATCTCGCTGTCCTTGGCGGTCAGCATGATGACGGGGACATTGGACTTGGTCCGGAGCGCCCGGCAGACGTCCACGCCGGAGAGCCCTGGCAACATGAGGTCGAGCAGCACGAGGTCGGCCCCGTTGGCATCGAACTCGGCCAGCGCCTCCGGTCCGGTCTCGGCCACCGCGACCTCGTAACCCTCCTTGCTGAGCAAGTAGGACAGCGGGTCTGAGAAGGACACTTCGTCCTCCACGACGAGGATGCGATTCATGCGCTGAGTTCTCCTTGGACGGGTGTGCCTGGTGCGAGGATTCTCGCGGAGTCATGTGCAGACGTGGGGTTGGGGCGAGTGGCAGTGGCGCGAATGTGCGGAGGGGCCACCGGCTTCGGAGCGGCCAGGGGAAGACGGACCGTGAACGTCGAGCCGTGCCCCTCGGCGCTCCAGACCGAGACATCGCCGCCGTGGTTGGCGCAGATGTGCTTGACGATCGCCAGACCGAGGCCCGTGCCGCCGGTGGCTCGAGACCGTGCCGCGTCGACGCGATAGAAGCGCTCGAAGATGCGCTCCTGCTCAGATGCCGGGATGCCGTGGCCTTGGTCGGTCACGGCGATCTCGACGATCTCCTCGGTGCGCCGGCCGCCGACCGCGACCTTGGTGAAGTCGTCGGAATAGTTGACGGCATTGCTCACGAGGTTGCCGATGGCCGTTGTGAGGAGCTCGCGATCGCCATAGACGGCCAGCTCGTCCTCGATCGCCACCTCGATGGTGATCGAGCGCGCCTCAGCGGTCACTCGCACTCGGTCGACCGCCTCAGCGACCACACGATTCATGTCGACGAGCTCCGGCTCGTGGAGGGTGTCCTGCACCTGGAGTCGGGACAGGTCCACGATCTCCTTGACGAGCCGGGTCAGCCGATCGGACTCCACCCGGATCCGCTCCCCGAAGCGCGCGACCGCCTCGGGATCGTCACGGGCATCGACGATGGCCTCGGACAGCAGCGAGATGCCACCGACCGGGGTCTTGAGCTCGTGGGAGATGTTGGCCACGAAATCACGGCGCACCTCCTCGACCCGGCGGGCCTGGGTGTGGTCCTCGGCCAGGACCAGCACATGAGCCGATCCCAAGGGAGCCACCCTCGTCTTCATCACGGTGCTGGCACCGCCGGCACCGCGGGTGAGATCGAGCTCTGCCTCGCGGATCACGCCGTCGCGGCGGACCGCGCGCGCCAACTGCCGCAACTCCTGGTGGACGAGCTCGCCGTGCCGAACCAGGCCATAGGCGACTGCGGAGGACGAGGTGTTGACCACGGCATCGGAGGCGTCGAGCACGATGCCGATGGACCGCAGCACGCTCAGCACATCGCCCACACCGCGGGGCAGTGACTGCGTGGGCGGCGATGCCGGCACTCCGCGCTGGACACGCTCGGACAGCCTTGTCGCCAACACCGCGAGGGCGCCGAGGACGAGACCGACGCCACCTCCCACGGTGGCAGCAACGACGGGATCCACGGACTCAGGGTAGACGGCCCCGCGCGCCCATCCCGCTGACCGCGGCCCCCGCGAGGCCTCCCCGTGCGGACGCGACGAAAGATGTTCACCTTCGATCCGACGCGAGTTCACCACTGCGTGCCACGCTGCGCAGGCCCGCGCTCGCGGGAGCACGACGCGGTGCGCCCCATCGCGCCGCCACCCAGCATTTCGACAAGGGACGGACACAGCATGCGCAAGGCCTTTCACGAGGAGCTGGACAAGGTCGCGGAGGACCTCGTCGAGATGACGCGCCTCGCCGGATCGGCGATGGCCCGGGCCACGACCGCACTGCTCGATGCCGACGTCTCCCTCGCGGAGTCCGTCATCGCGGCAGACGCGCACATCGATGCCCTCCGCGAGGAACTCGACCTCAAGGCGATCGACCTCCTCGCTCGTCAGCAGCCCGTGGCCACCGATCTCCGCATGGTCGTCACCGCCATGCGGATGTCCGCCGACCTCGAGCGGATGGGTGACCTCGCTCGACACGTCGCCAAGGTCGCGCGCCTGCGCTATCCCAAGTCGGCCGTTCCCGCCGAGTTCCGCAGCGTCATCGTCGACATGGGCCACGTGGCCGAGACGATCGTCACCAAGGCCGGCTCGGTCATTGCCGCGCGCGACCTCGACGCCGCGCGCGCCATCGAGCGCGAGGACGACGCCATGGACGACCTGCACCGTCAATTCTTCGAGCGCATCGCCTCTGCCGATTGGTCATACGGCACGGAGGCTGCCGTCGACATGACCCTCGTCAGCCGCTATTACGAGCGCTTCGCCGATCACGCGGTGTCGGTGGCCCACCGGGTGATCTTCCTCGTCACCGGCCAATACGGCCCGGACGCCGAGGGCAGCCACGAGGACTCCGAGGACTCCCCCGCGAACGGCCACTGAGGCGCTCTCCCAAGACGATGTATG
>Ga0116187_1001276_pt1 | contig 27199 bp, 30 predicted proteins | sample AD_JPNNA6_MetaG_FD_89755 | JGI IMG/M metagenome (GOLD analysis project Ga0116187, IMG submission 89755) | Active sludge microbial communities of municipal wastewater-treating anaerobic digesters from Japan - AD_JPNNA6_MetaG | ecosystem: Engineered > Bioreactor > Anaerobic > Digestate | place... | reverse complement strand
TTTTCTACAATCCCCTCATATACTCCGGCCTGAGCAGGCGCGGGTCCTTACTGGAGAGGATGGTATTCAATTGTTTGAGCACTTTGGCCTTGTCCTTGGGCATGGAACCGCGAATCGAGAAATAATTGGAAGCGTGCATGGAGCTGAAAAAGCAATTTGTAAAGGTTGATTGCTCCACCATTTCTCTCAATTCCTGCAACGAATCAAACGGCGTAATCAGCTCGAACTCGCCGCGCTCCAATTCCTTGTAAATCGGCGTTTCCGGTATGAGCGTCAGTGTGAGAGCGCCGGCGTAGTCCGGATCCATTTCCGTCAAAATTCTGGCCGTCTCCGACACATGCCTTGCGCTGCCTTTGATGCCGCCAAGCCCCAGGATAACCGTCACCGAAAGGAGAATGCCGGCCTCCTTTACCTTTCTACCCGCTTCCACCATTTCATCGTGCGTGGCGTTTTTCTTAATCCGCTTAAGAACTTCGTCATCCCCGCTTTCCACGCCCATATACAGAATGCCGAGCTTCTGTTCCTTGAGCGTCTTTAATTCCGCAACCGTTCGCCTGAGAATATCCTGCGGCGTGGCGTAGCTGGCAATGCGCTCAATGTTCGGGAACTTTATGTTCAGATACTGCAAAGCTTCGAGCAGCTTCGGATACGGATAGACCAGGGCGTCTCCATCCTGAAGAAAAACCCGCCTGCCGTCCCAGTCCTGCAATATCGCGTAAACAATATTGGGCTGCCCCTGCACCCATATCCCGCGATTCATATACAGCGACATCGCGTCGATTTCCTGCTTGACCTCCTCCAGATCGCGGAGGCTAAGCGTGGTAAAACAATACCCGCAAAACGTGCAGGAATTATTTGAACACCCCGAGGTCAAGGGGAGATAATAACTGGCATGTTCACTGGGCGGTCTGAGTATTTCCGGTCTGACAAATGGCATGATGTTACCTTTCAACGAAGTTATTTCAACTACAATATAAAGCCCAGAGCCGCTTTGTCAAGACTGAACAAGAAAAACGAATGGTCTAAAATGAAATGATACCGAAGCAGGGGATGTAAGCATGTTCGATAAAGTCACCGAATGGAGAAGATTAAAAAACTAGTATGCTGTTCCCGGATTTTCTGTCTGAGATCAAGAAATCCCCCTCAGATTTTTTCGATACGGCACATCAGCGCTTTGATCGGCACTGATCCCGTCACTGGACACCTGGGTTCGTCGTTGGTCACGATATTGATGTTGAGTCGTTTCCAGCCGTCCTCCACTCCGTACCAGTAGCCGTGAGGTGCGTGAACCACACCGGGGCGGATGTCATCGAAAAAGCGAACCTTGATTTCAACACGTCCCCGTAGAGTTGCCAGATAGATCCACTCTCCGTTTTGTACATTCAAATCCGCCGCTGTCTGCGGATTGATCTGCAATTCGGGATCGGGCGAATGCTTTCTGAGAGAGGGAATATTCCGGTGGGATGAATGATAATAGACAACATTTCTTCCGCCGGTGGTCAGAATAAGTGGATACTCGCTTGCGATATCGGGTGAATTCACGGGGCTTTCCGACGGCTCCCTGAATTCCGGCAGCGGAGAAATTTGCATTTGCGTAAGATATTCGGCATATAATTCCACCTTGCCTGAGGGGGTTCTGAATCGGCCTCTGGCCTCGTAGCTTTTATATTTGATGGGGGTCGAGTAGCTTCCGGTTTTTCTAAATTCATCAAAGGTCATGCCGACAGGCTCCAGACGATAATCAAGCATCTCTTCAATGGACTTCCAGTATCCGTCCAGTCCCATCGTTCGGGCAAGATTAATCAGAATTTGTTTTTCATCCAGGCAATCGGGCTGCGGTTTTACGGCCGTCTGCTGACAGAACACATGATTTTTCATAAGAAGGTCTTCGATGTCATCCCGTTCCGTCCAGTGGGCGGGCGGTAAAATGACATCGGCCAGCGCCGTTGTCGGGGTGTGAAAATAATCCACCGCGAACAGAAAATCCAGAGAACTCAACGCACGATGAACGCGTTGAGAATTCGGATAAGCGCACACGCTGTTGTTTGCAAACAATCCGACTGCCCGCACCGGATAGGGATTGCTCTCTTCGATAGCCGGCCAAACACATTGAGGGGGGACAGGGATGTAAATGAAGGATGTCAGCGGGTATTCTTTCAGCCCCAATCTTTTTACGGACTGTTCTTTGGGCACGTTCATGTACGCGCTGTAATCGGAACCGTAACAACTCCGCTTATGGGTGGGTGGCGTGCAATTCAGATTGCCACCTTCCACTTCAAGATTACCCGTGATTGCGCTGAGGATTGTCAAAGCACGCGCCAGGTCAAAGGCGTCGTTGGCCTGGCAGACACCGCCCATGCCCGGGCCGATGGATGCCGGTTTTGTCTTTCCGAAGGTCAGTGCGGCGGAATCGATCTCTTCCGGTGAAAGACCGGTTATTTCAGCGCAATGTGCCGAGGTGAACTTAGCGACGTGTTCTTTCAGCCGGTCGAATCCCGTGGTCCATTTTTCCACGAATTCTTTATCGAATAATTCATTTGTTATGATCAGATTAATAAACGTAAGAGCCAGAGCCACATCAGTTCCCGGCCTGATTTGCAGCCAGTGGTCGGCTTTTTTGGCCAGATTAGTGCCGCGCGGATCGATAACGATCAGTTTTGCGCCGGCTTTGAGCCCTTGACGAATATCATACATATAAAGACCGGGCCAGGATGCTTCGGGATTGTGTGCCCACAAGAGGATGCATTTGCTGGCGGCATAATCCGGATCCACCAGCCCGAACGCGACTGTCGCGGCGCTACCCATGACAATCGGACCTCCGCTCATGTTGGAGGGCGCCATAAAATTAGGCGATCCGAACAAGGCCAGGAATCGATTGAGATACGGAGCAAGGCCGCGGGTGGTTCCTGTGCCGAACACCACCGATTCCGCGCCCCACTTTTCTCTGCTCGCCAGAAGTTGCTCCGCTATGATACCAAGAGCCTTGTCCCACGAGGCGTCTTCGAACCTGCCGCTTTTCTTGTTCGTTTTTATCAGCGGTTTTCTTATCCGGTCAGGGTGATAAATGATCTCCATGCATGCCCTGCCCTTGGGGCAGATATAACCGTGGCTGAAAGGATGTTCCTTATCGCCTTTGATTCCAGTCACTCTTCCATCCTCAACGTCAAGAATGACGCCGCAGCGCGAATGACAATCAAAGCAAATCGTCTTAACGGTTTTTGTGCTCATCGATATTCTCCTGTTGCTCAAGTTAGTTTTTCAGCATGGACAAGACCTTATCGATCATGTCGTTTCTGAAACTTTCGGCCTGATCGCCGGCGACATAAAAATGCTTGAAATGCCTGTAACCTTCATAAATGGTGATAATCATCTCCGCCGCCCGCAGAGGATCTTTGACCGATAAAATTCCCGTTTCGTTCAATTTCTTTATTTCGTTGGCAATGTGCTTTTTGGTCAGTTCGTATAAATTACGGAGTTTAAGGTCGACCAACTCATCGCGGCCGCTCAGGGAAAGGACGGCAAAGTCCACACCGGCATCGGTCATATGCTACCAGGCGTCGCTGAAAAATATGCTGACCAGATTGCGAAGCCGTTTGTCCGAATCATCGGCTTGCGTATTCAGCATATCGTATAATCTGCCGGCTCCTTCAATAAGGTAATCCACCATGGCAGCAATAAGATTATCCTTGGTTTGAAAATAATGAATAATCAAGCTGGGGTGAATTTTCATTCTCTTGGCGACCTTTCCGATAGATGCACCTTCCAGACCGTCTTCAAGGATCGTCTTGTAAAAATTAAATACGATTTCAGGTTTCATGGTCTCGGCGTTTTGTCTCTTTTTGACGGTTTTCCCCATAATTTTTTCACCCCTTGATGGTCAATGTGATTCATGCATTTCTACTATACGTTATGGTTACTGGAACCTGATAATAATTTTAAGATCACCTGATGTACCGGATGAAAGTTCCTCAAACGCCGATTGCGTCGCCGGCAAACGGATGGTTCTGCCGATAAAATGTTCGGCTTTCAATAAACCGCATGACATAGCGTCCATAACGCCGATAAATTCATCGGGCAGATATCCGAGTACCGGTCTGATAACGATCTCTTTCATAGTGCCGGTTATTGTTTGCAGAGATTGAGGCGACATGCTGATGCCCACAAGGACCAGCGTGCCTTTTGGCAGAATCGATCTGAGCGCCATGTTAATGCCGGCTTCGGAGGCGGACGTATCAATAGCCACGTGAACGCCGCCGTTGGCAGACCGTTTTAGTTTTGAAACGATTTTTGGATCGGCCGGATTAAAAACCTCGTCTACATCGCCGAGTTTCAACGCATTTTCCGCTCTTTTATCGTTCAATTCCGTCATAGCGATATATGACGCACCTTTTATGCGCGCCCATGCGGCACACATAACCCCTATAGGTCCGGCACCGACTATCAGAACCCTGTCATTGGGCTTTACATTTCCACTATTGACCGCGTGAAGGCAAATAGCAGATGGCTCGATCAGAGCGGCTTCAGGATCGCTTATATTATCAGGGAGCTTGACAACAAAATCTGATCGCAGGGAAACATATTCCGCATAAGCGCCGGGACCGGTTATTCCCATGATCTCCCGGTTTGCATTGTTCAGGCACAGTTGAACAAATCCTTGCTCGCAGGCATAACATTTCCCACACGGATTCAGTGGAATACCGGTAACCCGATCACCCAGTTTGAATTGCTTTCCTGCTCCGGGATCTTCTGCTACACCGCAGAATTCATGTCCCATGATCAGGCCGTTAACGGCGTCCGCTCCCAGTCCCTCGCTCCAGAAATGCAGGTCTGATCCGCATATACCGCTAGAGCGAACTTTTATTATCGCATCCAAACCATTAGGCTTAGGCCTATCTATATCGGCAATTTCAAGGCACTTTCTTTTCGTAAGTCGTAAACATTTCATATAGATATCATCAAATCACAGTTAATTAACTGAATGTTCAATTAGTAAATATTAAATTGATTATTTTGTCAAGGAAATTACATGACATTAAAAAAACAAATTAGTAAAGAAATTAGGAAATTAGCGTCAGGTCTTGAAATATTATTTTTATTTATTTCACCGATTTACAATTATAGAAACGAGGGCAGGTTTTGATTGCTCGGCACAGAATCAACACAACACATGCCATTGTCCAGAAATATTCCTTGACAAATAGACGACCGGTCTATTATACTACTAATCAATCAAACTAATGGGGTATAAACATGAATAATTATGAGAAATTGAGGGAAATTCTGGATTCCCATCCGGCAACGGCACCCAAAGCGAAATCAATCGATGAAATACTGCGATTGCTTTTTACACTGGAGGAGGCGGCTCTGGCCGTTCATATGAGTTTTAAATACAAAAGTGTTTCCAAAATAGCTGAGGCGGCTGGTGTTACGGAAGATGATGCCAAAAAACATCTGGAGTCCATGGCGAACAAGGGAATCATTTATTCCCGGAACAAAGAGGGCGAAAAATTCTATGGCCTGCTCCCGCTGATTCCCGGCGTTTTTGAATTTCCCTTTATGAAGGGCGGAGGAACTCCCATGCATAAGCGTCTGGGAGAACTCTGGGAAGAGTATCACCATGAAGCGCTGGGAGCGTCTTTTGCCGGTCAGCCCACGCCGCTCATGAGGGTGGTTGCTGTGGAAAAATCCATTAACCCCGAAAACCGTGTGCATCCCTATGAAGAGGTTCGGAATTTCATCAAAGAAGCAAAATACATCGCGCTTACACAGTGCGCCTGCCGGGTCAGTGTGGCCAAATGTGACAAGCCCAAAGAGGTGTGCCTTATTTTTGAAGACATGGCGGAGTTTCTCGTGGAGAGAGGCTTTGCCCGTCACATCAGCAAAGAAGAGGGAATGAAGGTGCTGGATGAAGCGGAAAAAGCGGGATTGGTTCATACCAGCAATAACAGTTCCGAAAAGGCTTTGCTGATCTGCAACTGCTGCCCCTGCTGCTGCACGGTTCTGCGGGGCATGACGCAATTGAAACATCCGCACGCTTTTGAACCCAGCCGGTTTGAAGCCCGTGTCATCAGTGAAAGCTGCAATGGCTGTGGTATCTGCGCCGAAGACCGCTGTCCGATGAAAACCATCGAGATGAAGGATGAGGTAGCCTTCGTCCATGCTGCCAATTGCATCGGCTGCGGTCTTTGCGTGAGCGGCTGTCCGCTGGATGCCATTGCCTTGGAAGAACGCAAGCAATTGCCTGCAATTCAGGCAACGGTAGCGGAAATGGGCGCGAAAGTCCTTCAGGAAAAAGGAAGGCTTGACGCTTTTCTGAAAATTATGCAGAGTTAAATGGCCCTATCATTTTATAAGGAGAGTCATTCATGGCGCGAGCCAATACCCGGGAGGAAATCATCCGCAAAGGTGCCGAATTGATTCACGTGCAGGGGTTCAATGCCACCGGCCTGCAACAGATTCTTCAGGCCGCGAATATCCCCAAGGGGTCCTTCTATTTTTATTTCAAAAGCAAGGAAGATTTCGGTCTGGAGGTCATTGATTATTTCAATGCGATGATCAGCCAGATTTTTACGAAATATTTGAGTGACAACGAGGTACCGCCCGTCAAAAGGCTGGAAAATCTGTTTGATTGTTTCGCAAACATTTTTCAGAAAAGCGGCTTCACGTTGGGCTGTCCCATCGGAAATCTTTCGCTGGAGCTGGCCGATACGAATGAACGCCTGCGCCAGCATCTGGAAGCTGTGATTGAGAAACTTATCGCGCAGATAGAATCCTGTCTGAAAGAAGCCCAGGCGGATGGATCCATACCGTTGGATCTGAACGCGGCGGACATGGCGCATTTCATTTTTCAGGGATTTGAAGGAGCTGTCATGCATATGAAGGTGGTGAAGAGTATTGAGCCTTTTCATGCTTTTCGAAACAACTTGCGCAAATATCTCAAATATATAATAAAGGCAGAATAAAATAGGAACAAGGATATAGAAGATGCACGAACTCCCCGTTACTGATGAAATATTGAAGGTTGTCCTGAAACACGCCGAAAGAAACAATGTTCAGCGGGTGGTCAGTATCAATCTGCAGATCGGCAAGCTCAGCGATCTGGAGGATGAATGGATTCAGCGCTATTTCGACCACTTGAGCAAGGGCACGCTGGCCGAAGGGGCAAAACTTAAAATCGAGCGGATGCCGATTAAGATGCAGTGTAATTCCTGTTCCCAATCCTATGAAGTCGAGATGGCGGGGTTGGAAAATCTGGTTTGTCCCCACTGCGGCAAAGAGGGCGCTTCGCTGCTTTCGGGGCGGGAATATTATATCAAGGATATGGAGGTCCAGTAATGGCGGAAGTAAGATTGATTGAAGTCAAAGAGGAAATCCTGGCGGATAATATCAAGGTGGCCGCGGGAGTCCGGGAAAATTTGCAAAAGACAAAAACCATGCTGGTCAATCTGATGTCCTCGCCGGGGTCGGGCAAGACCAGCCTGATTCTGCAAACCATTGCCGGTTTGAAAGACAGCGCGAAACTGGGCGTGATCGAGGCGGATATCGATTCCATGGTGGACGCGGAAAAAGTCGCCGCCAGGGGAATCCGCGCTGTGCAACTCAAAACGGGAGGTTTCTGCCATCTGGACGCCACGATGGTGACCCAGGGCATTGACGCTTTAAGCGTGGGTGATCTGGATCTGGTGATTATCGAAAACGTGGGCAATCTGGTCTGCCCGGCGGAATTCGATACCGGCGCCCATAAAAATGTGATGATTCTGAGCGTGCCGGAAGGGGACGACAAACCGCTTAAATACCCCCTGATGTTTTCCATCTGTGACGTGTTGCTGGTCAATAAAATTGATTATTTGTCGCTGAGCGATTTTGATATGGAAGCCATGCGTAAAAGGGTTCTGGCGTTGAATCCCAAGATTGAAATCATGGAGGTTTCCTGCAAAACGGGAGTGGGGATTGATCAATGGGTCGGCTGGCTGAAGAAAGAAGTTGCAGCGTTTAAAAATTTGAAATAGATTCCTTTTCATTAACGGGACAATAAATCATAAAAACAAGAGAGGGCAGAAAACATGACGATTGATGAAAAATATAAACGAGCCGGAGAAATCATCAGCACAGCGGGAGGCACGCCGCTTCCCGTCAATGATACGCTGATCAAACTTCTGAAATTTTTTATCAAGGAAGATGAGCTGGATTTTATTGCCGCTTTTGCGGAAAAGAAATCCCAGACCATGGAGCAGTTGAAGCAGTCCAGCGGCCTGTCTGAAGACGAGGTCAATAAAAAAGTGAAAGACCTGGCGAAACGGGGCGTGATCTTCAATCAGCCCAACAGCAAAGGCATCATGGTTTTCCGGTTGCTGCCCCTGTTTAACGTCGGAACATTCGAATACAATTTTATGGGTAAACTGGTTATTGACGACAGGAACAGGGAAATTGCCGGGTTGTTCAATCAGATGTTTGCGGATTTGAACAACATGGTTCAGGACAATTACGATGTGATTGTCCCGATGCTGATGGCCGGACCGGCCATCGACAGAACGGTGCCTGTCTTTGAAAATAAACCCAAGAGTGAACCGGTTAAAATCGTCATTGATGAAAAACTGGAAGAGGCGCGCGATCGGGTTGTGCCGTCTCAGCGGGTTGAAGAACTCATTCAGAAGTTTGACGAAATCGCCCTCGGTCATTGCTTCTGCCGCCATTATGAGGATATCAAGGGAACGCCCTGCAAACAAACGGACGCCAGGGAAACCTGCTTCACGTTCGGCAAGTCGGCACGATTTACGTCCGAGCAGGGATTTTCAAGGCTGATCACAAAAGAAGAGGCTCTGAAAGTCTTAAAAGAAGCCGAGGAAGCGGGCCTGGTGCACAAGGCCTATCATCCCAATTTCGACACCACCAAGGAAGAAACCAGCATCTGCAACTGCTGCCGGTGCTGCTGCGGCAACGGCGTTGATCATATGATCGCGCCCATCGCCAATGTGACCAATTTTATGGCCGTGGTAAACGACGATCTCTGCATCGGCTGCGGCACCTGCGTGAAAAAATGTCACACCTACGCCGCGTATTTGAATGACGATAAAAAAGCCCGCAGACATGAAGACCGTTGTATCGGCTGCGGCGTGTGCGCGCATTTCTGCCCTCAAAACGCGATCACGATGGTGAAAGGCGTAGAAAGAATTGTAAGGATTCAGCCGCCGAAGAAGAAATAGGCGAGAGTGACGATAAAAAATTGTAGGGATTGTTCACCGAACAATCCGTTATGCGGCGCGTTCGGCGAACGCGCCCTACTTCAGTTTTTGTCGAAGGATGGCGCCGACCGGAGCTTCTTTTTCCACAGGCAGGTAAATCTGATTGTCATTATTGGCTTCGCGGATAGTATTGCCTTTTGTGTCAACCATCATCCGTGTATCTATTTTGATGGTGTCATCTGGAAGTAATAATTCCGCGTCATCGCCAGCCTTCAGATGATTGCGCACGCCAATAAGCATCATTTTCTTCACTGAATCATACTGTAATATGATTCCCACCGGTTCGTGGCTCTGGATGTATTTAATATCCGGATTGGTCTCGTTTATTTTCTCTTCGGCGAAAGCAAAGCCTGTTGTATAGCCGCGGTTAGAGATTTTGGTTAGTTCATCCATCCATTCCGGCCTGAATTGGTACTTGTCTTTTTGCTGCATCAGGGCGTCCATTGCCTGCCGGTATGTGCGCGTTACTACCGCGACATAATAAGACGATTTCATCCGTCCCTCGATTTTAAGGCTGGTGACGCCGGAAGCCAGTACTTCAGGCAGATGTTCGATGAGACATAAATCTTTGGAACTGAGCAAATAACTGTAGCGTTCATCTTCTTCCAGAATCAGAGGATCGTCCGGCCTTGTGGATTCGTAAAGTTTATATTCCCAGCGACAGGGCTGAGAGCAATCACCTTCGTTGGCGCTGCGGCGATTGCGAAAAGCCGACAGATAACAGCGGCCGGAGTAGGACATGCACATCGCGCCGTGAATAAAAATTTCCAGTTCCATTCCGGTAACTGCCGCGGCGATTTCTCCGACTTCTTGTAAGTTTAATTCCCGCGCCAGAATAATCCGCTGCACGCCCTGATCCTGCCAGAAACGGACAGCTTCGATATTGGTCGTATTGGCCTGCGTGCTCAGATGAATCGGCAATTGGGGTGCTAATACTTTAATCAATCTGATCATTCCCGGCTCACTGACAATTATCGCATCGACGCCGGTTGCCATAAGTTCGGGAATGATTTTCTTTGCATGTTTAAGATCAGCATTACGGGCGAAGGTATTGGCTGCCGCATACACTTTCATGCCTTTGGCGTGCGCTTCTTGCACACCTGTTGCCAAATCAGGCAGAGACATTTCGGAGGAACTGGCTCTTAAGCTCAGTCCTTCCACCCCGACATAGACCGCGTCGGCTCCGTAAAGCAGGGCTGTGCGCAATTTTTCCAGATTTCCGGCGGGAATCAGTAATTCGGGTCTTTTCATTTTCCATTCCTCAAAAAAATATGAGCGATACTAGCAAAAAAAATGATAATGCACAAATAGTGGCCTGGTATTTTATTGAGGCATGATTCATCATTTTGCCGTTATCAAAATATTGAGTTTTTTATAAATTACCTTTTTTATAAATTGCCTTGACAGCAATACCCATTATCCGTATTATATTTACAAACAAAGAACCCTTGTCAAATAAGCGTTAATAAGCGTTAACAAGTCTTTAAACCCTATTCTTTTATTGAAACAAAATCTTTTGTCTCGTGATTATTTATAGTTCTGTCTGTTGAATGTTTTTAGAACCGAGAAAGTGTAAAAAAATTTCCGGAGCGTTTGTTAATTTTTAATAATAAAAAAAGAAAGAGAGGGTACAAGTTATGGCTATTTTTGAATACGGTGAGTACAGCAATGTATATGATCCTCCTGATAATCTGGTGGATATTTTTGAAAACAGCGTATCCAAATACGCCAATAACCAGCATATCGGAGAAAAAGACAGCTCCGGCGTTTACCAATGGGTGACCTACGCGCAAATGGGAGTCCGCGTAAACAATCTACGTGCCGGACTTGCTTCTATCGGAGTACAAGCCGGAGATACGATAGGCATAATAGCCAACAACCGAAAGGAATGGCTCATTGGTGAAATCGCCACCCAGGGGCTGGGCGCAGCATACGTACCGATGTATGAAAAAGAACTGGTTTCAATGTGGAAATATATTATCAAAGACGCTTCCATTAAGGTATTATTTGTATCAAAACCGGAGGTGCTGGAAAAAGTAAAAAATTTCCCATCCGAGATTCCGACTTTGAAACATATTTTTCTGATTGAGGGCACCGGGGAAAATACGATGGAGGCACTGGAGAAAAAGGGAGCTCAGAGACCGGTTGCGTCCATCAAGCCGAAACCCACCGATGTAGCTGTACTGATTTATACGTCAGGTACGACAGGCGATCCTAAAGGTGTTCTGCTTTCTCACGGCAATCTGGCGGAAAACGTCAAAGGAGGACTTGCCTGGTTTACGAATTTGACGGAAAAGAGCCGTTGCATTTCCATGCTTCCCTGGGCTCATTCTTTCGGGATCACTGCCGATTTGCACGCTTTTACCATGAGAGGGGGATCCATCGGCATCATGGGTTCCGTAGAAACCCTCATTGACGATCTTCAGAAAATCCAACCGACTTTCATGATCACCGTGCCACGCATTTTCAATAAAGTCTATAACGCGGTTTGGGCCAAAATGAGGGAAGAAGGAGGCCTGAAACTGAAACTATTTGAAGCAGCACTGGCGGCTGCAAAACAAAAAAGAGAGACAGGTCAAGCCGGTTTTAAATACAAGATCCTGGATAAAATTGTTATGCAAAAAATAAGGGACCGTTTTGGCGGCCGTCTCGAAAACGCGGTTACCGGAAGCGCTCCGATGAATGTGGATATTGCCAAATTCTTTATCGATGTAGGCATTCCAACCTATGACGCTTACGGCCTGAGCGAAACGTCTCCGGCCATTACCATCAATTCTCCTTTAATGGGCAACCGCCTCGGTTCGGTCGGCAAACCCATCAACAAAACCAAAGTCGTGATTGACCGGTCGCGGACAGGCGAAGATACCGATGACGGTGAAATCATCTGCTTTGGTCCTCAATGCATGATCGGATATCACAATAAACCCGAAAAGACCGCGGAAGTAATCGTGGAAATGAAAGGAATGCGCGGTGTGCGTACCGGCGATCGCGGACGCCTGGATGACGAAGGATTTTTATATATTACCGGCCGGTTTAAAGAGGAATATAAACTTTCCAACGGCAAATATATCCATCCGGAAAGCCTGGAACTGGAAATGAAAGTTCTTCCCTGGATATTAAATGCGGTGGTCACCGGTGCCGGCCATGAGTATAATGTTGGACTGATTGTACCCGACATGAAATTAATAGAACATATGGCTGCCGAATTGAAGTTGTCCATTGACCCGAAAGATCTTTTTAGTTCTTCCAATCCCGAGGCTCAGAAATTCAAGGAACTGCTTACGGCCGAAGTCCAGAATCATTTGAAAAAAACATTCGGTTCCTACGAGATTCCGCAGAAGTTTGAGTTTATTCTTGAGGATTTCACGGTGGACAACGGCATGCTCACGCAGACCATGAAACTCAAACGGCAGGTTGTGCTGAGTAAATACGGTGAAATGCTTGAAAGGCTTTACGGAAGATGATCGTTTCGACAGATGTCCCGAACATTGTGCTTGAATTTGCAGGAATCAGGTGCAGAGTTTTTGGACTTGTTCCATGATCTTGAGCGATTTGACTTCCCGTCCCAGAACGTGAGCAATGAAACCGGTAAGAATGCAACGTGATTCTGTGGCCAGAGAACTGGTCAGTGCGACAAGTTTGATTTTATCAATATCCATTTCTTTTCCCAGAAGCAATGTGCGCACGGTGCCGGCGGAAATCGGCTGTTCGTATCTTTGTATTGTCGCGCAGGCACTGCATTTGATGCCACCATCATGGGCGTGGAAGTAATAACTGTTGCCATTGGTCACCGGAGTTTTGCAGACAATGCAATGTTCCAGTGCGGGCTCAAATCCCGCTAATTTCAACAGGCGCATTTCAAAAAAGCGCACCAGTGCATCAGACGCTTTTTCTCTTCCCAGAACGAGAAGAAAATTCTGCAGCAGTTCAAAGACTTTTTCGTTCTTTTTCCCTTCCGGGCTGAAGTGATCGGCAAGGTCGATAAAATAGGAAGCAATGAGTGTTTTTTCCATATCCTGACGAATGGCGGGATAGTGATCGATGATATCGCAGGATTCAATAAAAGCCAGCATGTCGCGGCTTTTACGGGTAAAAAGAATGTTGGTCAGGGAAAAGGGTTCGAAGACGTTGACAAATCTCTTTTTGCTTCTTTTGGCGCCTTTGGCGATTCCCTTGAGCTTGCCGAAGTCGTGGCTGTAAAAGGTGACGATTAAATCCGATTCGCTGTAATTCAGGGTACGCAGGACAAACCCGGTTGTTTTTAATTGTTCCCTAGCGGTCATCATACTTGATTTCACCGCCGACGATGGTCAGAATGGCTTTGCCCTGCATCTGGAGCCCATGGAAAGGAGAGTTTTTCCCGCGGGAGCGAAATGCCTGCACGTCCACAGTCCATTGACGCAGGGGATCGATGACGGTAATGTCCGCGTCAGCACCTATCTCCAGCGTGCCTTTGGATAAATTTAAAATGCGCGCGGGATTTAAACTCATCCTGGCGATTAACTCCGGCCAAGTCAATATTTTACTGCTGACGAGATTCAGGCTGAGTCCCAGCGATGTTTCCAAGCCGCTGATGCCGTTGGCGGCGTATTCAAATTCCACCTCTTTATCCGTGCGTCCGTGAGGAGCGTGATCGCAGGCAATGACATCAATCGTGCCGTCGGCAAGACCTTCTTTAATGGCCTGAACATCCTTTTCGCTTCTTAAAGGAGGATTGATTTTGAAATTGGTGTCGTAACATTGCAGCGCTTCATCGGTCAGCGTGAAATAGTGCGGGGCTGTTTCCGCCGTTACTTTTAATCCTCTTGCTTTGGCGTCGTGAATCAGACGAACGGAACCGGCCGTACTGACATGGGCTATATGCACGGCGGTTTTGGTGAATTCAGCGATTAAAATATCACGGGCGACCATTGCTTCTTCGGCAATGCCCGGGATTCCATTTAGACCCAGTATCGTGGAATAGTAACCTTCGTTCATGACGCCATTTGCAGAAAGATTGATGTCTTCGCAATGCGAGATAATCGGCAATTGGAGGGAGTAGGCATACTCCATGGCTCTGCGCATCAAGGCGGCATTCATCACCGGTTTGCCGTCATCGGAAAGCGCAACAATGCCCGCTTCTTTCAGATCCCAGAACTCGGTCAGTTGTGAACCTGCGGAGTCTTTGCTGATCGCGCCGACCGGATAAACGTTAGCCAGCGCGGCTTCTGCGGCTTTCCTTCTGATAAACTCGGTGGTGGTGCGGTTATCATTGACGGGGTCGGTGTTGGGCATGCAGACGATGGACGTAAAGCCACCGGCAACCGCGGCGGCGGCTCCCGTAGCGATGGTTTCTTTGTATTCGAAGCCCGGTTCACGCAGATGAACATGCATGTCGATCAGACCGGGAACAAGAATCATTCCTTGAAGATCAATAATTTTTGTTATTTTTTCAGAATCTTTCGACTTTGTTGATTTGGACAGATTGGTGCCGGTCTTGGCAACCTTCCCCTCTTCTAAAATAATATCCAGACGCGCATCCATATTTTGAGAAGGATCTATTATCCTTGCGCCGGTTAACAAGAGTTTCATTCGCTACCTCCCGTGAGCAGGTAAAGCAGAGCCATCCTGACGGCCACGCCCTTGTTCACCTGATCAAGAATGACCGAGCAGGAAGGATCATCGGCGATGTCCGGCGATATTTCCACGCCGCGGTTAATCGGTCCCGGATGCATCACGATGACATCTTTTTTCGCCAGTGTGACGTTGTGACGGTTCAGACAGAAATGCTGGGAATATTCGCGCAGCGACGGAAAAATATTTTGTTTCTGACGTTCCAGTTGAACGCGCAGCATCATGACGACATCGGCATGGACAATGGCATCTTCCAGCCTGGCATAAGCCTTGACGCCCATTTGTTCAATATCGCGCGGCAGCATGGTGGCGGGGCCGGCCACAACGACATTCGCGCCCATTTTAGACAGACCGTAAATGTTGGAACGGGCCACACGGCTGTGTTCAATATCGCCAATGATGGCTACCTTTAATCCATCGATTTTTCCCTTGTGTTCTTTGATGGTCATCATATCCAGAAGCGCCTGTGTCGGATGTTCATGCGCGCCGTCGCCGGCATTGATGATGGATTGCTTGACCAGCCTGGCCAGCAGATGAGGAGCACCGGCGGCGCTGTGGCGGATGACAATGACATCGGGATTCATGGCTTCCAGATTACGGGCCGTGTCGATCAGCGTTTCTCCCTTGACCACGGAACTGGTGGAAGAGGAAATGTTGATGGTATCGGCGCTCAGGCGTTTACCGGCTATCTCAAATGACGTTCTGGTGCGGGTGCTGGCTTCATAAAAAAGATTGATAACTGTCTTGCCGCGTAACGTGGGCACTTTCTTGATGGTGCGTGTGGAGATTTCCAGAAAAGATTCGGCTGTTTCCAGAATGAGGTTGATTTCATCAACGGATAAGTCCTTGATTCCCAGAATATCTTTTCGTTCAAATTTCATAACGGTCTTTATGATTTTTTATTTATTTTTCTTCTTCTATCACGACTTCATCTACGCCGCTTTTTTCTATCAGATCCACCCGTACAGCTTCCCAGAGAGAGGAGGGAAGGTTCTTGCCGACAAAATCAGCCCGGATGGGCAGTTCGCGGTGTCCGCGGTCAATTAAAACGGCGAGCTGAATCATTTTGGGGCGCCCGAAATCAATCAGCGCGTCCATGGCTGCCCGTATGGTTCTTCCGGTAAAGAGGACGTCGTCCACAAGAATGACTATTTTATTATCCAGTGAAAAATTAATTTTCGTCTCTCCCAGATGAGGCTTCTTTTTCGATGCCGTGATGTCATCACGGTAAAGCGTTACATCCAGTATACCCAGCGGTATTTTCCCATGTTCAATATCGGACATTTTCTTTTGCAGTCTCTGGGCCAGAAAAACGCCACCGGTCCTGATGCCCACCAGCACCAGATTTTCCATGCCTTTATTTTTTTCCAGAATTTCGTAAGCGATTCTGGTCAGGCATCGGTCGATTCCCTCTTTGTCCATGACAGTTTTTTTATTATTATGATCAGACATATACGCCAACTCCGGGCATGGTTATAAAAAAAGCCTTTCCCCTGTCAGGAAAAGGCTCGATAATATTCCACAGATTTTTTCATTTCAGCTTCCTTTTTCAATCTCGCAGGATTAAATTAAAAGGGTTCAATTTTGATGTTCTATATTACTAAGGCGTTAAAGTGTCAAGGTCAAAATTCATTTCGGAAATTCTTTCAGGACCGACCTGATCATACCGATAATACGCCGTTTTAATATAGGAAATGATCATTTTCTCTAGTGCAGCAGTTTTCCTACCCGTTGCCAGCGAAGGTTGTTTTCGTCACGGTTCCATGACCAGTAAATGATGAAAGCTTTTCCTTCGACATCTTTCAGATTGACGAAACCCCAGAACCGGCTGTCCAGACTTTCGTCCCGGTTATCGCCCATGACAAAAATAGATTTTTCAGGAACGGTTACAGGACCGAAATTGTCTCGCGGCTGCATGGATTTCGGTAAAACCAGGCTGTCGCTGAAAATCCCGTAGGGATCTTGAAACGGCTGATCATTGATGAATATTTTTTTGTTTCTGATTTCAATTTTGTCTCCCGCAACGCCGATGACTCTCTTAATGAAATCTTTCGAGCGGTCATTGGGGTAAATGAAAACAACGACTTCTCCTCTTTTCGGTTCGCTGACGGGAATAATGGTTCTTCTTAAAAGAGGAATTTTTACACCATAAATAAATTTGCTGACCAGGATGTGATCTCCCACGAGCAATGTGGGCACCATCGAGCGGGAAGGTATTTTGTAAGCGCAGATGATGAACGTGCGGATAAACAGAGCGATTAAAATCGCGATGATGATGGATTCAGCATATTCTTTGACTTTTGATTTCGGTTTTTCTTCTTTCGTCATGGTTGACACAGCTCCTAAGAATAAATATTAGACAGAGAAAAAGCAATCATACAAAGGGAGATAAATCCTTTGACGGTGTTTTTCCCGACGATATTAAAAATAACGCTGTTGAGCGTTCGGTTGGGCGCTTTCAGCTGATATTGCCGGATGATTTCCACTATTAAAATACCGGCGAGACCACCCAGGAAAAATCCTGCCCATATGCCCGGTCCCCCAAAAAAAGGCGTCAATGAGCAAGCGCCAAGCAAAGATCCCAGCCCCGCTGCTTGAACAGATTTGCTAGGATGCATCGTTTGCTGTTGCGGGGTTTCGCTGACCACCCAGAAAAATTCAATGGTTTCAGCAATGGCCGCCGAAAAGAAAAGAAATAAAAGAATCTTTATTCCGACATTCTCAAAGCCGGTGAAAAGCGCATAAAGTAAAACGTCGAAAAAAATGACAACCGTCCCGGGCAGCCCAAGCAAATTCAAGAAGATTCCTGAAAACAGGATCAAAATAAAAATGGTGAATCCCGCAGCTGCGAAAAAAGACAAGTTAATTATCCCTCTTTGTTTTGGCAATTTTCCAATTGTCAAAAAACAGCACAATGGTGCAAGCTATATAAATAGAAGAATAGGTACCGATGACAACACCCACCAGCAGCGCAAAGGCGAAATCATGAATGACCGCTCCGCCGAAAATAAACAGGGCCAGAACCGTCAGGAAAACAGTCAGCGACGTCAGGATGGTTCTGCTCAGCGTCTGGTTGATGCTGATGTTAATGACATCCCTCAGGTTTTGTTTGGGAAAAAGTTTTACGTTTTCCCTGATTCTATCGAGCGTCACAATGGTATCATTAATCGAAAAACCGATGATGAAAACCAGGGCGGCGAGAATGGATATCGTAAATTCCATGTTCATAATGGAAACGGCCCCCATGGTAATGATGACGTCGTGAACCAGAGCAATAATGCCCCCCAGGCCGTAGCGAAATTCAAAACGCCAGCCGACGTAAATAAGCATAGCCAGCCAGGATAGAACAACCGCCACGATAGCCTTACGTTTAAAATCCGCCCCGACTTTGGAACCGACAACTTCCACGCGGCGGATTTCGAAATCCTTACTGAAAGCGGCGGTTAACGGCTGTTCGAGATTGGCGGCCAGTATCTTTTGATCGGAGAATGATTCCGACGTGCGAATTAAAAATTCATTAGCGCCAAACTGCTGAATCGTGCTGTTTCCCAATTTTGTTGATTTTAAAGCCGCCCGAATGTCATCGGCGACAACATTTTTATTAAACTTGACCTGAATGACCGAACCGCCGGCGAAATCAATTCCCGGATTCAAACCGCCGTGATAAATGACTGATGCGATGCTGATAATAATCAGAGCGACTGAAAAAATAATCGCGTATTTTATTTTTCCTACGAAATCTAAATTAATGCCGGGTTTTACCAACTCCATGCTCATAATGTATCTCCTGCTTGCACTTGAATTTTATATGCTCAGTTTTTTAATATTAAAATTCTCTGTAATATAATCGAACATCACTCTGGTGACGAAGACAGCCGTAAAGAGACTGGCCAGAAGCCCGATGATTGTTGTGACGGCAAATCCTTTGATCGGCCCTGTGCCGAACATGATCAGGAGGGCGGCAGCCACGATGCCGGTAATGTGCGTGTCGATAATGGTGATAAACGCCCGATTGTATCCGGCGTCTAGTGCGATCCGGATGGTTTTCCCTGTTCTCAGTTCTTCTCTGATTCTTTCAAAAATAAGAATGTTGGCATCCACCGCGACGCCGACGGTTAAGAGCAGACCGGCGATACCCGGCAGGGTGAGCGTCGCCTTAAAAGCCGCCAGAACGGCCAAAACAATAAAAATATTGGTGATCAAAGCCAGATCGGCAACCGCGCCGGAAAGACGGTAGTACATCATCATAAAAAGGATAACTAACAGGGTGCCGATTGCGGTCGCCATAATGCCTTGCTTGATGGAATCATTACCCAGCGACGGTCCGACTGTTCTTTCCTCCAAGATATTTACAGGAGCGGGCAGGGCGCCGGCACGCAAAACAATGGCCAGATCGCGCGCTTCTTCCATGGTAAAGTTCCCGGTAATCTGAGCCTGGCCGCCGGATATTCTTTCCTGGATAACGGGAGCGGAATGCACCACGCCGTCCAGAACAATCGCCAGTCGTTTCCGAACGTTTTCTCCGGTGATTCTTTCAAAATCGACAGCTCCCTGGGAGTTGAATTTCAAGCCGACGGTAACATCGCCGAAACGGTCAGCAATTTGAACTTTGGCTGTTTCCAGTGAAGCGCCGGTAAGCAGCGCCTTGTCTTTCAGTAAATAGGGAGAAGAACCTCTTTCCCCCGTGGTTCTGTCTGCGCGTAATCCGTAGGCAACAACATCGCCTTCGGGAACATTGCCGCGGAGAGCTTCTTCCAGAGAATTTTCATCGTCAACAATTTTGAATTCCAGCAGGGCGGTTTTCCCGATCAGGTTCTTGGCTCTTTCCGGATCTTTGATGCCGGGGAGTTGAACAATGATACGATTCTCTCCTTCCGGAATAATTTCCGGTTCGGCAATGCCGAACTGGTCAACTCTGTTTCTGATGGTTTCCAGAGAGTGTTCCACGGTCAGTTTTTTCATTTCAACCGCCCGTTTATCATTGACTTTTAAAGTGACAAACTGTCCACCATCACGTGCACTGGTGGAATCTATTTCCAACTCCGGAAATTTATCGCGCAGAACCTTTTCCAGAGTGGTTTTGCCTTCCGCCTCTGTGAGTTCCATGGAAATCGTAGCCCCTTTGGCTTTTTCCAGATTACGGAAACGTACCTTTTCGTCCATTAGTGATTCTTTTAAATCATTGGCGGTTCTTTCCAGCATGGTTTCCATAGCTTTATCAGTATCGATTTCCAGAACAAGGTGTGTGCCTCCCTGCAAATCAAGACCCAGATGAATCTTGTCCTTAAACATATATTTACTCCAGGACGCCGGAATATTCGGAAAAAACGTCGGAATCAGGAAGTATAAAGCACCAAGAAAAACAATAAATGTGATGGCTCCTCTGAGCTTTAAAGATTTGAACATGAGATACCCCTTTCTTCTATATTATGACTTTGTTGAAGCTGTCGGAGCCGCGGATCCTGATTTTTGAATAACAGCTCCAATGGCGCTCCTCGCTACCTTAATTCTTACCTTGTCGGCAATTTCCAGCGTAATGACAGCATCCGCCAGTCCGGTGATCTTGCCGTGAATGCCTCCGGTGGTCATGACCGTGTCACCATAAGCCAGATTATTCAGCATCGCCTGAAGTTCTTTCTGTTTTTTTTGCTGAGGACGAATCATGAGAAAATAAAAAATACCGAAAATCACCACCATCATGACGATAAAACTCCAGTCTCCGCCTCCAGCGGAAGGCTGGCCACCCGGAGCTGTGCCCATAGCGTATGCTAACGAAATCAATTTAAGTTCCTCCTTAAAAATGTCCTCTTTATCAGATTTTTCTATAAAGTCATCTTTTTATTTAAAAAATCTTCTTTAAACTGAGCAAAACAGTTATCGCTGATCGCCTGTCTGATACCCTTCATCAAGCGCATGTAATAATGAATGTTGTGAATAGTATTCAACACCATAGCCAATATTTCACCGGCAACATAAAGATGTCTTAAGTATGCCCGGGAATAATTTTTACAGGTGTAACAATCACAATTTTCATCAATGGGATTATTATCTTCCCGCCAGCGGGCGTTTTTTATAACAACATTTTCTGAATTTGTAAACAATAATCCGTGACGGGCGCATCGGGTGGGAATAACGCAATCAAACATGTCAATTCCGCAGGATATGCCAAAAACAATATCTTCCGGCGTGCCGACTCCCATCAGGTAACGTGGCTTATTCGCGGGTAGCAACGGAGCGATGGAATCGGTTATTTTATACATAATATCCTTAGGTTCGCCTACGCTGACCCCGCCCAGAGCATAGCCGTCAAAATCCAGCGGGACGGTCTTTTCCAGTGATTGTTTGCGTAAATCCAGGTATGATCCACCCTGAATAATGCCGAAAAGCGCCTGCCCGTTGCTTTTTTTATAATTCTTACACAAGTGAGCCCACTTTGCCGTCAGATTTAATGATTTTTCCGTTTCCGCGATGGTCGCGGGATAGGGCGTGCACTCATCGAGGCACATCATAATATCAGAACCGAGCGCTTCCTGGATTTCTATCGCTTTCTGCGGTGTCAAAAAGTGTCTGGAGCCGTCAATATGAGAACGAAACATAACCCCGTCGGGTGTAATTTTGCGCAGAGCCCCCAGACTGAAAACCTGAAAACCGCCGCTATCGGTCAGAATCGGTCCCGGCCAGTTCATGAATTTATGCAGGCCGCCAAGATTCTGAATGATTGTGTGGCCGGGACGCAGATACAGATGATACGTGTTGCTCAAAATAATTTCCGCCCCGCAATTTTTGATTTCTTCAGGTAACATGGATTTGACGGTGCCCTGCGTACCCACAGGCATGAATGCCGGTGTTTGCACCGTTCCATGCGCTGTCACCATCCTGCCCAACCGGGCGGAAGTCGCAGAATCTTTTTTTATTAAATCAAATTGAAAAGGCATTTTGTTTTATTCCTGAAGTACCAGCATGCAATCGCCGTAACTGTAAAAACGGTAGCAGTTTTCCACAGCGTGCCGGTATGCTTTTTTCATGAAGTCCGTGCCGGCGAAAGCGCAGACGAGAAGAAATAACGACGATTGCGGCAAATGAAAATTGGTCACCAGCCCGTTCACTCTTTTAAATTTGTAACCGGGATAAATAAAAAGGTTGGTGAAGCCGGATTGAGCTTTTATATAACCGTTATCGTTGGCGACGCTTTCAATCGTTCTGGTGGAGGTCGTTCCCACTGCGATCAGGCGCCTTGCGTTATTCATCAGCCGTGCGCTTTCCGTGCTGATTTCGTAGTACTCGGATTCCATAACGTGCTTTTCCACATCATGGACTTCTATGGGCAGGAATGTTCCAAAACCGACGTGCAGGGTTACAGGAGCTATTTGAATGCCTTTGGCCTTCAAATTTTGCATAACCGTATCTGAAAAATGCAGGCCGGCGGTGGGAGCGGCAATGGAACCGGGATTTTGCGCGTAGATCGTCTGGTAACGTTCCAGGTCAGTCATATCGGGCGAAGCATTTTTTTTACGCTTGATATATGGGGGGAGAGGTGCTGTGCCGAATTTTTCCAAATACGCATCAAAACCATCCGGCGCAAAAAACTCCAGCAGCCATTTTTTATCGGATATGCGGGCTGAAACCCTGGCTTCACCGTGATGAGCAAGATGGATCGAGTCGTTTTCACGCAGTCTTTTGGCCGGTCGTATCAGCGCTTCCCATGTTTGAGAATCTTGCCCTGAATTCTTTCTGGTCAACAACAGGATTTCCATCAAGGCGCCCGTCGGCTTCCTGCCGAACAGACGCGCTGGAATGACCCTGGAATCATTAATCACCAGGACATCATCACGGGATAATAAATCAGGCAGTTGAAAAAAAGATAAATCGGTCAGCGCTTCTGTTTTTTTGTTCACGAAAAGCAGCCGCGAATGGTCGCGCTCGGCGCAGGGATACTGAGCGATAAGTTCGTCGGGAAGATGATAGGAAAAGTCTTTTAATTCCATAAGGCTACTTGTTCATGAAGAAGTGACGGCAAATAAGCAGATAATGATTTCTGTGTCAACGCTATTATTTCATCTCTTTCCAAAGTAAAGGATAATCAGCCCGACAACCATGGCGGTAATGCCTAAAAATCTTAACGTGGAATCCGGCATGGTGATGATTTTGGCAAGATAAATTTTTAATCTTTCCGGGAAAAGGAAGTACGGAAGTCCTTCAATAATAAAAATCAAACCTAATACGCAAAGAAAATCTTTCATTTTTAATCCTTTGATTTTGATTCATCCCAGAGGGCATTCATCTGCACTGGAGTTGCTTCAGCAGGCGTTAGACCGACCGCGGCGAGTTTTTCTGTCACATAGGCAAAACGTCGCAAAAATTTATCGGTTGTTTTTGATAAGGCGGTTTCCGCGTCAATGGCGCAAAAACGGCTCAGATTGACAATCGTAAAAAGCATGTCGCCCAGTTCATCCTCGATGTTGTTTTTGTTTTCCGTTTTGAACGCTTCATCGAATTCCCGCAACTCTTCCTGAAATTTCTCCAGAACGCCTTGAGTATTTTCCCAGTCGAAACCAAAAGTAGCCGCTGCGGATGTTATTTTCTGCGCTCTTTTTAAAGCCGGCATTGAGCGCGGTATGCTCGAAAAAATATTTTCCTCATTTTTCTTTTTGTTGCGTTCCTGAGCCTTGATGCGTTGCCAGTTGTCTTTTACATCCTGAACGGAATTTACTTTCCAGTCACCGAAGACATGCGGATGCCGCCGGATCATTTTTTCCTTAACTTCGTCCATGACATCACTCAGGGAAAACAAACCAGACTCAGCGCATATCTCCGTCAGAAATAAAATCTGGAAAAGCAAGTCGCCCAGTTCTTCTTTTAAATCCTCCGGGTCTGCTTTATCCAGCGAATCCATGACCTCGTAAGCCTCTTCCAGAATATATTTGCCGAGGTCTTCCTTTCTTTGTTTTTGATCCCAGGGGCATCCGTCAGGTGCCCGCAGTTTCCTGATGAGTTGAATTAATTGTTCAAGTTTATTTACATCCCGGTTCTCTGCTTTCATTTTTTAAAATCCTGATATGTGCACTGGAAAAAATTACAAGAGGTCAGTAGCATATAAAGAAAATACTGACAATATTGCTGTTATCTGAATAAGAGTGAATGACCTTCTGAAATCTCACCGACAAATTAGATGATAGGGCGGAATAAAATCGTATATATCTCAATGAAAACAGTATCTTAATTATTTTATCCCCGTGATATTCATGGTTATTTATCGTCGTTTGAGAATAATTATAAAATGTTTATGTTTTTGCTTGACAATGGCGAAAAAAAGCGTATTCTCACCGGTCAATGTTAAGGCTTGGCTGATAAGCGTTAAGCGTTACGAAATCTTTGAAAGGAGGTTAGTCGTTCATGAAAAAAATATTTGCCATTTTTGTCGCTATGCTTTTTGTTGCTTCTTTATCTCTTTCAGTCGTTGGCTGCAAAAAAGCTGAAGAACCGGCTCCGGCAGAGGCTCCCAAAGTTGAAGCACCCGTTGCTCCGGCACCTGTTGCTCCTGCTCCCGAAGCAGTTCCCGCTCCTGCACCTGCTCCTGAAGCAGCTCCTGCACCCGCTCCTGCTCCTGCAAAATAATGGATTTCCATCAAACAGCAGGATAAATTTATCGGGCATTCCTTCTCGAATGCCCGATTTTTTTATTCCCGTAGGGTCAAAATTATAAAAATATGTTATATTGTCAATAAAGAAGCAAATTGAGCAAATGTGATGGATTTGCGTTTATCAGGTAACATTGTTGTCAAAGAATCATGTTTTGAAACTTATCAGGAGGTGTTTTATGTCAGAGAATAATAATGATTTATTAAAAGGATTGTTTATCGGCGGCCTCATCGGCATAGCCCTGGGTCTTTTATTTGCTCCCAAGAGCGGTAAGGAAACACGTGAAGATATTACCCGCAAAGCCAATGATGTAATGGCCAAAGCCAAAGAGGAATATGAGAAGGCGGCGGAAAAAACCAAATCAATTTATGAATCGTCACTAGATAAGTTGAAGAATTTGAATGTAAGTGCAAAAGAAAAGGCCGGGGAGCTTGAAAACAAAGTCAGCGAATTAGCCCAGCAGGGAGTAGAATCTGTGCAGAATAATAAAAACAGGCTGCAGAAAGCGATTGACGCGGGGATGAACGCGTACAGAGAAGAAGCCGGAAAAGAGAAAGTTTGATAGCGAACCCGGGAACAGGTTCAATCACAATTAGAACCCCCTATGGTAAGGAGATGAATAATGAATCTGGATACAGCCCTGTTAATTTTAGTCGGCATTCTGATCGTGCTGGTGATTTTTTGCATTCCGCTGCTTTTGCAAATCTGGCGTGTATCAAAAGATATTTCACAAACTGTGCAAACGCTCAATCAGAGTCTTCCCCTAATACTGAAAAACCTGGAAGACATTACCAACAATGTCAACAGTTCATCGTCTGTCATTAATAAAAAAATACAAAATTTTGCCGGTCCCTCCAGCGGCTCCGGTTTGCTGTTGAACGATCTTATTAATAACATACAGTATATTGCTCCGTTGGCTTTGAAATTACCGATTTTTCGAATAGTCAGAAACGTGATGGCGGTTGCTGCAGGCCTGCGGGTTTTTGTGGAAGTGTTATTAAATAAAGAGAAAAATGAAACCTTGACGTGATGAACATGGCGAAAGTAACGTTTTCCAGTAAATGGGGCAGTGTGAAGGTTCAGAAGAAACCGGCGTCATCTGCTGCCGATGCGGAAAAATCGGCCGCGGATGTTGTACGGGAAATCAAAATGTCCCAGAAATCAACCTCCGGAGAAGACTACAGAGAAAAATCACTGGCCATCAATGGTCTGGTTTGCGCGCGCTGCGGGCGGGAATTTACCGAGGCGAAAAGACATCTTTTAACCGTGCACCACAAAGACGGCAATCATCATCATAACCCCGCCGATGGCAGTAATTGGGAAAACCTTTGCGTTTATTGTCACGAGGACGTTCACAGCCGGGAAGTATTGGCGGAATATCTGGACGGCGATGTTCGCGGGAAAGAGGTAAGCGTGGTTTATAATGATGCGCAGGGCACTGTTGGCTCAGGACTGCTCGCTGAAAAACTGAAGAAAGCTCTGCAAAAAAAAGAACAGGAGCCATAAATTCAACGAATGATCAGCTTAGCATTTCCGCCATCTTTGACGAGTTTGTCGCCGACGGACGTTCCACAGTACACGCAGGTGTAATCATACTTTTCCCCTTCCTGGAGAATCAGTAACAATCTTTTCCTGACGGCAACGGCTCGTTGGCATCGAGGACAGAAGAGTTCCGTGGCATCGAAATCTTTATAATTTTCTCTCATCTTCTTTTTTCATCCTCGGGGATATTTTCCCAGTTTTTAAGCCAGATGGCCGCTTCACTGTCGCTGGGGGCGCGGTAATCGCCACGAGGTGAAAGCGATCCTCCGGAACCTACTTTGGGACTGTTGGGCACACAGGATCGTTTATACTGCGACGTTTTGAAAAATCTGTACAAATAAACGTGAAGCCATTTTTTTATTTCCTTTAAGCCATATTCATTCCTTTTACCTTCCGCAATATGCGGCCAGAGGCCTTTTGTCTTGTCTCTCCACGCGTGATAGGCGAGAAAAGCTACTTTAGTGGGCAGGTATCCAAAACGGGTTATATAGAAATTATTAAAATCCTGCAGCTCATAAGGGCCAATGGAGTCTTCTGTTTTCTGAACATGTTGACCTTTCTTTTTACCCGGAATCAGTTCCGGCGAAATTTCCGTTTCCAGCACATCAAGGAGAATTTCGGAAACTTCTTTTGAAAATTGATTCGTTTGTGCGACCCAGCGGATTAAATGCTGAATAAGCGTCTTGGGCACACTGGCATTGACGTTGTAATGCGACATATGATCGCCGATGCCGTAAGTGCTCCAGCCTAGAGCCAGCTCGCTTAAATCTCCGGTTCCCACAACCAGGGCATTGCGCATGTTGGCCAGACGGAAAAGATGCGCCGAGCGCTGACCGGCCTGAACGTTTTCAAATGTTATATCGAAAATTTTTCTGCCTTTTGCGTAAGGATGCTTGATGTCTTTGAGCATTTGCAGACATGCCGGTCTGATGTCGATTTCATTGGTTTCAACACCGAGCGCTTGCATTAATTTCAGCGCATTGTCATACGTCTTCCTGGAGGTTGCGAAGCCCGGCATGGTGTAGGCCTTGACATTTGAACGGGGCAATCCGAGAGAGTCCATCGTTCTGGCGGCAACAATCAAGGCGTGTGTGGAATCGAGGCCTCCGGAAACACCGATAACCAGATTGGGTATGCCGGAGGCTTTTAAGCGTTTGGCCAGG
>Ga0116187_1001273_pt1 | contig 27237 bp, 37 predicted proteins | sample AD_JPNNA6_MetaG_FD_89755 | JGI IMG/M metagenome (GOLD analysis project Ga0116187, IMG submission 89755) | Active sludge microbial communities of municipal wastewater-treating anaerobic digesters from Japan - AD_JPNNA6_MetaG | ecosystem: Engineered > Bioreactor > Anaerobic > Digestate | place... | reverse complement strand
GTAGCCGGGCGACTGTTCCCCATCTCTCAATGTCGTGTCGAAAATATAAACGCGGTTTTTGTCTTTCTTCATAATGTTTTCCCCCTCGTTGAATAATTTATAAAAACAAAAAAAGGCCGTGAGTTTTTTCCGCTCACGGCCCTTTAGGTTATCAGTTATGCTTCTAGTCCTAGTGATGACCTAAAAACGATGAGCGGCAGGCCCTAAGTAAAAGGCGCAGCAGAGCGAGACCCAAAAGCAGGGGCAGAATGTTCAGAGCTAAATACTGATTTCTCGCTGTGTCCATCATCGTTTTTATCAAGCTTTCGTTTAAAACATGTGGTAATTTAATGCAAAAAAAACATTTTGTCAAAATATTTTTTCTAATAATACTCTGACGCCGATAATGAGTGCCGAGAATGATTTTTAAAAGTTTATTGGAAATATTATGCTGATCCGCATAATTAAAAGAAACGAAAAAGGTTGAATGTCATTTAATATTGAACTATTAAGTTTAAAACTGTAAATTTTTGTAATTAAGTGTATTAGTGCCGATATAGGTGTTTATAATATTAGCACCGATCCATGCAAATGGTGTTATAGGTAAATATACAGGGATGAGCAGAAAGGATGGAATAGATGGATGTTTTGACGCATCTGCTGGGGCCGTTTCCCATCGGCATCTGGGCTGTGCTTGCCATGCTGCTTGTCGGCGGCGGCTTGTTCACACTTTTTGGTCAAGTGCTCTCTCTAGTTAGTTGGGACACGGCACTGCGTCTTCGTCTGCAGGAGGACTCAAAAATAAGTCGGGACCCCGTGGAGAGAACCATGGGGGCCATGTCACAGGGAGAGGCGTGCGCCGATGTGATTGTACAGGGCACTCTCGTCGTTCTCGCGTTTGCTGGCATCCTTTTGAGTCACCCGGTCGGGTTTGTTGCCGGCATTGCATGTGGCGTTATATGGGTGTACGTGACCTTTCTGGTACTCTCCCAGCGCTGGATGTTATACCGGTGGGGAGTCGCCAATGACATGGCGAGGCTGAAACACGTAGCGCCGGCTATGTTGCTGGCAGTCGGCATTCCCGGTGCTCTGGTGGTCGTTTGCCTCGTCGTCAATAGAGGATTCTTCAGGTGGTAAGAACAGATAACATCGAACAACCAGCTTTTTTCTTGCGCTTGGCCCGCCGCGGGCCTCGCACCGAAAAGCCGTTCGTTAGACCCACGCAAGAACTTTGTTTTGCTATTGGAATCATTCAGCCACGAAGGAGGCAGTATGCAGGAAGAAATACGGATCAAGGATCCCAATGCCGAGTTTTATACGCCTGAAGGTTGCTTTATCAATGAGCTTTCAAACATCGATGCAGATCCAGAAGCCTCTATCGCCCGGGCTCGTGTCCTTCCGGGAAGAACCACAAGATGGCACCGTATCGCAGGAACGACGGAACGATACGTGTTACTTTCCGGCGAAGGAAAGGTGGAGGTTGGCAATATTCCCCCGCAACGCGTTGGTCCTGGTGACGTAATTCTCATTCCACCCGATTGCCGCCAACGTATCACAAACGTGGGGAGCACGGACCTTTTATTTCTGGTTATCTGTACGCCGCGATTTCGTCCCGAAGCCTATGAAGACATTGATCCCGCTCCAATGCCGCCTGAAGGTGTGACCTAACCCGCGGATTAATCAGGCCTGCCTTCAGCGGGTCGGTTATCCGTAATGTTCTGTCACTTCAAAGGGTGCTTTTTGTAAAATGAAGTGTAAGGATAAATTTTCATTGATTTATGAATCAGCTTATATTTATGACCTATCTATAAGATTTTTTAAAAATTTACTTGACAAAACCGGCTATAAAAATTAGATTCGGCAATTCGCTTACGGGTGTAGCTTTGTGTTCCTGTGCCCTGAAGCGTAAATGGTTGATATTAATAGGGAAAATGATTATAAGAGTTGCTGGCGTAGCTCAATCGGTAGAGCAGCTGATTTGTAATCAGCAGGTTGCGGGTTCAAGTCCCATCGCCAGCTCCAGTTTGACAACATAAACTAGAAATAAGGAGGGGTTCCCGAGCGGCCAAAGGGAGCAGACTGTAAATCTGCCGGCGGAGCCTACGGAGGTTCGAATCCTCCCCCCTCCACCATGGATTTTGAAGCTGGAATAAGCGGGAGTAGCTCAGTGGCTAGAGCGTCAGCCTTCCAAGCTGAGGGTCGCGGGTTCGAATCCCGTTTCCCGCTCCAGGTATTGAAAAAGAAGGGGGCAGATGCCTTGAAAATTACGCCCACGTAGCTCAGTTGGTAGAGCACATCCTTGGTAAGGATGAGGTCACCAGTTCAATCCTGGTCGTGGGCTCCAGTTAAGGGAGAATTATGCGCAATAATATTATTTTAGCCTGCACGGAATGCAAGCAGCGAAATTACGTTACAACTAAAAACAAACGTACCATGCAAAACCGTCTGGAGTTAAAAAAATATTGTAAGTTTTGTCGTGGGCACAAATTGCACAGGGAGACTAAGTAGGTGATGTGGATAAAGGCCAGTAGCTCTAATGGATAGAGCGCCGGACTCCAAATCCGGATGCTGGGGGTTCAAGTCCCTCCTGGCCTGCCATATTTTCGCATAAAAGGATTTGAAGGCTATGGAAAAAATTAAAGAGACCTTCCAAAGAATGACTCAATTTTTCAAGGATGCCAAAGCGGAGCTGAAAAAAGTCACTTGGCCGAATAGGAAACAGACTCTGGCTTCGACATCAGTCGTTTTGATTATTGTTTTTATTGTGGCAATTTATCTGGGCATAATTGACTATATTCTGGCCAGGCTGGTTCGCTTGGTTTTAGGTTAGGAAAATGGCTTTAAAGTGGTATGTGGTTCATACATATTCGGGATATGAGAGCAAGGTAAAAACGAGCCTGCAGGAAAGGATCGAGATGGCGGGCGCACAGGACTATTTTGCGGATATTCTCATTCCGGAAGAAGATGTTGTGGAATTGGTTTCGGGAGAGAAGAAGACTTCCAAGCGCAAATTTTTCCCCGGCTACATTCTGGTGCGCATGGAAATGACGGATGAAACATGGCATATCGTAAAAAATACGCCCAAGGTTACCGGTTTTATCGGCAGTAAAGACAAGCCTTCACCCATCTCCGATAAGGATGTGGAAAACCTGAAAATTAGAATTGATGAAGGGACACTGAAACCAAAACCAAAATTCAAATTCGATGTTGGTGATCATGTGAAGATCATCGACGGGCCTTTTACCAATTTTGACGGGGTTATTGATGAGGTAAAACCGGAAAAAAGCAAACTGAGAGTTATTGTGAGTATTTTCGGAAGGCCGACACCCGTGGAATTGGACTTTATACAGGTAACACAAGGCGGCTGAGATACAATAAGGCTTTTTGAAATGCCTTTAAAATTTTTTGGATCAGGTGAATCTTATGGCAAAGAAAGTTATCGCAAGTATAAAATTACAAATAACGGCGGGGAAAGCCACTCCCTCGCCACCGGTGGGGCCTGCACTGGGTCAGCACGGGGTTAATATTATGGAGTTCTGCAAAGCGTATAACGCCATGACGCAAAAGCAGGAAGGAATGATTGTTCCCGTGGTCATTACCGTTTACGCTGACAGATCGTTCACGTTTGTAACGAAAACACCTCCGGCATCTGTGTTGCTCAAGCAGGCGGCTAAAATAGCCAAAGGCGCGGCTGACCCCAAGAGGGAAAAGGTTGGGACAGTTACGGCCAAGCAGGTGCAAGAAATCGCCCAGTTAAAATATAACGATTTGAACGCGGTTGATATGGAAGGCGCTATAAAGATTGTTGCCGGCACGGCAAGATCTATGGGAATAGAAATAGTAGGCTAATTTAGAAGAGGGTTTATTATGGCAGGAAGAGGAAAACGAATATTGACAGCAAAAACAAATGTGGAGACGGGCAAACGCTATACGTTAAAAGAAGCTACGGAAATGGTTGTGGCTATGCCGCACGCAAAATTTGACGAAACGGTGGATGTGGCCGTCCGTCTGGGTGTCAATCCCGCGCATGCTGACCAGATGGTACGGGGTAGTGTGGTTTTGCCCAACGGCTTGGGGAAAACAGTGCGTGTTCTGGTTTTTGCCAAAGGTGACAAAGAAAAGGAGGCATTGGATGCCGGTGCGGATCTTATAGGTAATGATGAGATTGTCGAGAGAATCAAAGGCGGTTGGTTTGAGTTTGACCGTGTTATCGCTACGCCAGATATGATGGGAACGGTAGGTAAAATCGGTAAGATTCTAGGGCCGCGTGGCCTGATGCCCAATCCCAAAGTGGGAACGGTCACGTTTGATGTAGCTAACGCCGTAAAGGATCTCAAGGCGGGCAAGGTGGAATTCCGCGTGGAAAAGGCCGGTATTGTCCACTCTCCTGTAGGGAAACTTTCCTTCGGCGCTCAAAAGTTGAGCGAAAACGTATCGGCATTGATGGAAACAATAATAAAATTAAAACCGGCGTCCAGTAAAGGAACGTATATTAAAAGTATATCTGTTTCCAGTACAATGGGTGCGGGAGTAAGAATTGATCCTCTCGAATTTAAGACAGCTTGATGGAGAGAGGTTTTTTAATTTTAGCAAGAAGGTCGAAGACAGCAGGTACAGAAAGTTTAAACGTGAAGCGGCCTGCCGAGACTCGTGAAATAAAAGTTACTTTTTTTCGGGTAGACATTTTTTAAACGGGAATCGGGAATAAAATGGCGCCGTTTCTATTCTGTATGTGGCTGTATTCTCCGGCCTCAAGAAAGTTAAATTAGTGAGGAAAGGAGGATAGTATATTGGATCGGAGAACAAAAGAGCAAGTAGTATCCGAATTGCATGAGAAGCTCAAAGAAGCCAAGGTTGGTGTTGTAACCAGCTTTAGCGGCATGAACGTCGTGAAAATGGAGGCCTTGAGAAACGCTCTGCGCAAGTCCGGCGCTGAAGTGAAGGTTGTAAAGAACACCCTTCTGGGAATTGCCTCAAAAGACACTCCCTTCAGCATTTTGTCCGAACACTTCCACTGGACCATAGCCATGATTCTGGGCTACGCGGACCCGGTTGAGCCGACGAAGGCACTGGTTGATTTTGCCAAAAAAAATCCGGAGCTGGAAATAAAGATTGGCGCGCTGGACGGAAAGATTTTGACCAGGGAAGACCTAATAGCGCTGTCCGAATTGCCCAGCAGGGAAGTTCTTCTGGGCAAGTTGGTATCGGTCATGGCGGCTGTGCCGACATCGCTGGTTACGGTGTTAAGCGGCGTTCAGAGAAGCTTTGTGCAACTGCTTAATGCTTACGCGGAGAAGAAAAAAAGTTTAAACTAAAAAACATACAGAAGAGAGGATAAAAAAATGTCAGATAAAATTACAAAAGAAGATGTCATAAAATTTATTGAAGGAATGACCGTGCTGGAGCTTTCCGCTCTGGTGAAAGAATTGGAAGAAAAATTTGGCGTATCCGCAGCGACTCCGATGGTGGCTATGGCGGCGGCAGGTGGCGCGGCGCCGGCAGCGGCGGCAGCTGAAGAGAAAACCGAGTTCAACGTTATTTTGACCGGTTTTGGCGCGGAAAAAATACAAGTAATCAAAGTAGTAAGAGCGATTACCGGTTTAGGCCTTAAAGAAGCAAAGGATTTGGTGGAGGGAGTGCCCAAACCGATTAAAGAAGGCGTTTCTAAAGATGAAGCCGCTGATATAAAGAAAAAAATCGAAGAAGTCGGCGGAAACGTAGAGATTAAATAATCGATCTCCAAAACATTTTAAATTTTAAGGATGTTATGGGTAAATTTAGAAAGAATTTTGGCCGGGTAAAAAAAGTTCTGGATATTCCCAATTTAATTGAAATCCAGACAGCATCATATGAGAAGTTTCTCCAGAAGGACGTCGCGGCAAGTCAGCGTGGTAATTTTGGTTTGCAAAGTGCATTCAAAAGCGTTTTCCCCATTTCTGATTTCAGCGGAAAATGCTCTTTGGAATTTGTAAGCTATAAAATTGGTGATGTCCGGTATGATGTTAAAGAGTGCGTTCAGAAAGGCATGACCTATGCTGCCCCTTTGAAAATCGTGGTGAGGCTTGTTGTTTTTGACACAGACCGTCTTACGGACAAAGGCAAGGAATCCTTGGAAACAAAACCAATCAGGGATATTAAAGAGCAGGAGATTTACTTTGGGGAAATTCCGCTGATGACGGAAAACGGCACTTTTATCGTCAACGGTACCGAGCGCGTTATCGTCAGTCAGCTGCACCGTTCTCCCGAATTTTCTTTGATCACGATAAAGGGAAAACCGTCGCCAGCGGGAAGCTGATTTATTCGGCGCGGATTATTCCCATCCGAGGCTCATGGCTTGATTTGGAATTCGATTCCAAGGATATATTGTATGTGCGGATTGACCGGCGCAGAAAAATGCCGGTGACGATTTTGCTGAAGGCGATGGGTAATTCCACAGAGTTTATTCTGAATTATTTTTACAGCATTGAAAAGCTGATTGTTGAAGGTGACAAACTTTATTTTGTCGCTGATGAATCACTGGCGGGTCAGAAAGCTCCCGAAGATATAAAGGATCCTAAAAGCGGTGAAGTTATTATCAAAAAGGGAAGAAAGATGACCAAGCCTATTTTGAAGAGAGTGCTGGACGCAGGTATAAAGCGTATTGCTATTAAGGAAACGGAACTTGCCGGAAAGATTCTTTCCTCCGATATCACTGACCCCAAAACAGGTGAAATTGTTTTTCGTTGCAACGAAGAACTTCCGCTCAATGGGCTGGAAATAGCCAGGGAAAAGGGCATTAACGAGCTGAATTTTATCTACATTGATGAGGATTTGGACAACGCGGCTATCCGTGACACGTTATTGGCGGATAAAATCGAAACGACAGAGGATGCCATACTGGAAATATACCGGCGTTTGCGTCCCAGTAACCCGCCTACGCCGGAGACGGCAACCAGGTTTTTCCAAAGCTTGTTTTTTGAGCCGGAAACTTATGATTTGTCCGACGTCGGACGTGCCAAAATGAATTACAAGCTTCATCTGGATGTACCCACTAACGTGACTGTTTTGCGTAACGAAGATATTTTGGCCGCAGTTAAATATCTTATTGATTTGAAGAACGGTGTTGCCGAATGCAGCGTTGATGACATAGATCATCTGGGCAACCGCCGGGTTCGTTCTGTCGGAGAACTTATCGAAAATCAATATCGCATCGGTTTGGTGCGCATGGAGCGGGCGATTAAAGAAAAAATGAGTCTGCAGGACATCGAAACAATGATGCCCCATGACTTGATTAATGCCAAACCTGTTTCGGCGGTAGTCAATGAGTTTTTCGGTTCCAGCCAGCTTTCCCAGTTTATGGATCAGACCAATCCTCTTTCGGAAATAACGCACAAGAGGCGTTTATCGGCTCTCGGGCCGGGAGGTCTCACGCGCGAAAGGGCGGGATTTGAAGTCCGTGATGTTCACCCCACGCACTATGGTCGCATTTGTCCGATAGAGACGCCGGAAGGACCGAATATAGGGTTGATTGTTTCTCTGAGCACGTATGCACGGGTTAACGAATTCGGGTTTATTGAAACCCCTTATAAGTTAGTGGAAAACGGCAAAGTGTCGGATAAAGTCCATTACGTGACGGCGATTGAAGAAGAAAATCAGATTATTGCCCCGGCCGATCGTCCGTTGGATAAACAGGGGAAATTTTTGGAAGAATTGATTTCTGTGAGAAAAGGCGGGGATTTTATTTCTGTTGTTCCGGAAGATCTTAAAATGATGGACGTTTCACCCAATCAGCTCGTCAGCGTGGCGGCGGCGTTGATTCCGTTTTTAGAGCATGATGATGCCAACCGTGCGCTTATGGGTTCCAATATGCAGCGCCAGGCAGTACCGCTGATGTGCCCGGAAACACCGATTGTCGGCACCGGTATGGAATCGGTAGTGGCCAGCGATTCCGGCGCTGTTTTAGTGGCGAAAAGAGCGGGTATTGTTAAAAGCGTCGACGCTTCACGTATCGTTGTGCTTGCTGATCATCCGGAAGAAGACGGCATCGACAGCGGCGTAGATATTTATTCGTTGTCGAAATATCAGCGTTCCAATCAGGATACATGTTTTAATCAAAAACCGGTTGTAAGTGTTGGACAGCACGTCAGCAAAAAAGATATTTTGGCTGACGGTCCAGCGACGGACGAAGGAGAATTGGCGCTGGGCAGGAATGTCATGGTGGCTTTCATGTCTTGGGGTGGCTACAATTACGAAGACTCGATTCTGGTGAGCGAGCGTGTCGTTAAAGAAGATATTTATACGTCCATTCATATCGAAGAGTTCGAAACAATCGCGCGACACCAAACTGGGCAAGGAAGAAATAACACGCGATATACCGAACGTCGGCGAGGAAGCTCTGCGCAATCTTGATGAAAGCGGTATAATCCGTATCGGCGTATCGGTTAAACCGGGCGATATTCTGGTCGGGAAAATTACCCCCAAGGGTGAGACACAGTTATCAGCGGAAGAAAAACTGCTGCGCGCGATATTTGGTGAAAAGGCCAGCGATGTGCGTGATACGTCTTTGCGTGTGCCTCCCGGTGTGGAAGGCACTATAATTGACGCGAAAATATTCACGCGCAAAGGCACGGAAAAAGATCTCCGTTCTCAGGAAATAGAAGAAGATGCCATTACTCAGTTGACCAAGGACCGCGATGATGAAATCCGCATTCTTACCGAGACAATGAAAAAGGATATTGCGAAAATCGTTATTGGGAAAACTCTGGCCGGTAAAATTGTCGATGCCAAAAAGAAGACGCTGGTGAAGAAAGGTGAAAAAATTACCAAAGAAATATTTGCAGAGTTGCCCTATTATTGTTGGAAGGATATTACCCTTGCCGACAGCGACGCTGCTGAGGAAAAATTGACAAATCTTCTCTCTTCCATGGAAAGAAAAATTGATTTTATCAATGCGCATTTCGAACAAAAAGCGGATAAAGTAAAGGCAAGCGATGAGCTCCCCCCCGGTGTCATTAAAATGGTAAAAATTTATATTGCCATCAAAAGGAAACTTTCTGTTGGTGACAAAATGGCGGGGCGTCACGGCAACAAAGGTGTTTTGTCGAGAATTTTGCCTGAAGAGGATATGCCTTATTTTTCGGATGGCACAACGGTGGATATCGTGTTGAATCCCTTGGGAGTTCCGTCGCGCATGAATGTCGGACAGATTCTTGAAACGCATCTTGGTTGGGCGGCGAAAACTATCGGCGAAAAATTGAACGAGCTTTTAGAAAAGAAATTCAATTTAAACGATGTGAAAAACGAGCTGAAGAAGATATATTCGTCGCCTGATTTTGACAAGTTCCTTGAAGAAGCTTCCGCCGATGAAATTAAAAACTTTGTCCGCAGGCTGAAAAAGGGACTGCTTGTGGCCAGCCCTGTCTTTGACGGTTGTCCCGAGAGGCAAATCCGGGAGATGCTGATAAAGGCGAATTTGCCGGAAAAGGGTCAGGCCATTCTTTTTGATGGTAGAACTGGCGAACCTTTTGAACAGGAAGTTACGGTGGGCAGCATCTACATGATGAAGTTGCATCATCTGGTGGACAATAAAATTCATGCCCGTTCCATCGGGCCTTATTCTCTGGTGACTCAGCAACCGCTGGGCGGAAAAGCGCAATTTGGTGGCCAGCGGTTGGGAGAAATGGAAGTATGGGCGATGGAAGCATACGGAGCTGCTTATACTTTGCAGGAATTTTTGACAGTGAAGTCCGACGATGTTGCTGGCCGAACAAGGATTTACGAGTCTATAGTTAAAGGTGAACACACGTTCGAACCGGGATTGCCTGAGTCGTTTAACGTTTTGGTTAAAGAATTGCAGAGTCTAGGTTTGGATGTCGAATTAATTGAAGAAAAGGATGACGCTTTGGAAAAAGCCAAGCCTTTATAAATATCCACTTTTAGTACTTAAAATACGGGGGCAAATCCGTGGAAGACGTTTTTAGTTATTTTGAAAAACCGAAAAATCCGATTACGTTAAGCGCGATGAAAATTTCTATCGCGTCACCGGAAAAAATTCTTTCCTGGTCACACGGCGAGGTAAAGAAGCCGGAAACAATAAATTACCGGACATTCAAACCGGAAAGAGACGGTCTTTTCTGCGCCAAGATATTCGGACCGGTTAAGGATTATGAGTGCCTCTGCGGTCGTTACAAGCGCATGAAGCACCGCGGAGTGGTTTGCGAAAAGTGTGGCGTAGAGGTTATTCAATCCAAGGTGCGCCGCGAACGAATGGGCCATATAACGCTGGCAACTCCCGTGGCGCATATTTGGTTTTTGAAAAGTCTGCCCAGCCGTATCGGCAATATTTTGGATTTAACCCTCAAGGAATTGGAAAAGGTTCTCTATTTTGAATCGTGGATAGTTCTCGATCCTAAAGACACGCCACTGAAGAAAAAAGAGCTGCTTTCCGACGAGGAGTACATCGAAGCCCGTGAAACCTACGGTGATTCGGGATTTGTTGCCGGCATTGGCGCCGAAGCTATAAGACAGCTTCTGGAAGAGGTCGATTTGGAGGAACTGTACGAGGAATTGCGTGCGGAAGCAACCACCACTGTTTCGGATACAAAGAAAAAGAAACTGGTGAAAAGGTTGAAAGTAGTGGAGGCGCTGCGTAAATCGGGAAATAAGCCGGAATGGATGATTTTAACCGTTCTCCCCGTTATTCCTCCTGACTTGCGCCCGTTAGTTCCACTGGACGGCGGACGTTTTGCCACATCGGATTTAAATGATTTGTATCGCCGGGTAATTAACAGAAACAACAGGCTTAAACGTCTACAGGAACTCAACGCGCCGGAAATTATCATCCGCAATGAAAAGCGGATGCTGCAGGAAGCGGTGGATGTTCTTTTTGATAACGGCCGCCGTGGCAGGGCAATTACGGGGACAAACAAGAGGCCTCTGCGCTCGCTGTCGGATATGCTCAAAGGTAAGCAGGGGCGTTTCCGACAGAATTTATTAGGTAAAAGAGTCGATTACTCTGGGCGTTCCGTCATCACCGTGGGGCCGGATTTGAGACTGCATCAATGCGGCTTGCCCAAGAAAATGGCGCTCGAACTTTTCAAGCCTTTTGTTTACAACCGCTTATTGGAGAAAGGTTATGTAACAACTGTGAAGAGCGCCAAGAAAATGGTGGAAAAGGAAACATCCGAAGTCTGGGACGCGCTCGACGAAGTAGTGCGTGAGTACCCGGTTATCCTTAACCGTGCTCCGACGCTGCATCGTCTGGGGATGCAGGCTTTTGAGCCTGTTTTAATTGAAGGAAAAGCAATAAGGTTACATCCTCTCGTCTGCACGGCGTTTAACGCGGACTTCGACGGTGACCAGATGGCGGTGCATGTTCCGCTTTCTATTGAAGCGCAGACCGAAGCCCGTGTACTCATGATGTCCACAAATAACATTCTTTCACCGGCCAGCGGCAAACCGGTTATCGTGCCCAGTCAGGACATTGTTTTGGGGATTTATTTCCTGACGCGCGCCAAGACGGGCGTGAAAGGCGAGGGAATGATTTTTGCTTCACCGGAGGAAGTGCGCTGCGCTTTTGACGCGGGCACCATAGACCTGCATGCGCGAATTAAAGTGCGCATTGACGGCCAGCTGAAGGATACGACCGTAGGTAGAATAATCCTTTACGAAATAGTTCCGCGGGAAATCGCCTTTGACGCGATCAATAAACTGATGAACAAAAAAGAAATGGCTAACTTGATAGACCATTGCTACCGTTTGTGCGGTGATAAGACGACAGTTTTATTGGCGGACAGACTTAAGGATTTAGGTTTCAAATACGCCACCATTTCCGGTCTGTCTTTTGCCGTGGGTAATATGATCATTCCGGAAAACAAAAAGAACATCGTTACTCAGGCCGATAAAGATGTTCTGAAAATTCAGAAACAGTACATGGATGGTTTGATCACCGACGGCGAAAGATATAATAAGGTTATTGATATTTGGGCGCAGTCGACGGAAAAAATCGCCTCGGAAATGCTCAGCGGTATCAGCATGGAGGAAGTGGTTTCGGCTGACGGCAAAAAGCGTAAAGTCGAGAGCTTTAACCCAATCTATATGATGGCCGATTCCGGCGCGCGCGGTTCCGGACAGCAGTTAAGGCAGCTGGCCGGTATGCGCGGATTGATGGCCAAACCTTCGGGGGAAATTATTGAAACACCGATTACGGCGAACTTCCGTGAAGGTTTAAGTGTTCTTCAGTATTTTATTTCCACACACGGAGCCCGTAAAGGTCTGGCCGATACGGCTTTGAAGACGGCAAATTCTGGTTACCTCACGAGACGTCTGGTGGATGTCGCGCAGGATTGCATTATTACCGAGCAGGATTGCGAAACAGTTGACGGAATTTACGTATCCGCCCTTATGGAGGGCGGTGAAATTATCGAAACCGCCGGGGAAAGAGTTTTGGGAAGAGTGGCGCTGCAGGAAATTAAAGATCCGTTCACTGGCGAAGTGATTGTCAGGTCTAATGAAGAGATAGACGAATCACTGGCCGAAAAGATTGACCGTGCCGGCATCGAAAGAGTTAATATCCGTTCTGTTTTGACCTGTCGCTCCAAGCACGGGGTATGCGCCATGTGTTACGGGCGAGATCTCGCCCATGGCCATTTGGTTAATATCGGTGAGGCGGTGGGCATTGTGGCGGCGCAGTCCATTGGTGAACCCGGCACGCAGTTGACGATGAGAACTTTCCATATCGGCGGTACGGCAAAATTTGAAGAGCATTCCACGTTGGAAGCGCGACATGACGGTACTATTAAATTTGTGAATTTGCATACGGCGAAAACCAGGGAAAGCGATTATGTGGTTATGAGTCGTCACGGAGAAGTGCATGTTTTGGATGAACAAAAACGAAGTCGCGGCAAGTACGCGGTTCCTTATGGTGCCCATCTGAAAGTAAAAGATAACAGTCCCGTCAAGAGGGGGGAACTGATTGCGGAATGGGATCCTTTCTCGATACCGATTTTAGCTGAGGTGGATGGAACCGTCAAGTATGGGGATATAATTGAAGGGAAAACCATGATGGAACAGGTGGATGAGGTCACCGGTCTGTCCCGAAAAGTTATCATAGAATTCAAAGGCGGTGATTTGAGGCCGCGAGTTTCCATAAAAGACGACAAGGGAAAAACGGCAAAAATTCCCGGGACGAACTCTGTAGCTCGCTATCTCTTGTCTGTAGGGGTGAATATCGTTGTTTCCGAAGGAGATGAGGTACGGGCGGGAGATATTATCGCCAAGATTCCACGCGAGACGACAAAAACAAAAGATATTACAGGTGGTTTGCCTCGTGTGGCCGAACTTTTTGAGGCACGAAAACCAAAAGATTTTGCTGTGATTAGCGAAATAGAAGGGGTAGTTTCTTACGGTAAGGATGCCAAGGGTAAACGCAAAATTATCGTGACACCGGAAGTTGGTGAAGAAAAGGAGTACCTTATTCCTAAGGGAAAACATATCAGCGTGCAAGAAGGTGACACAGTAGCTCCCGGCGATGCTTTGATGGATGGAGTAAATAATCCGCATGATCTTTTGGCGATAAAAGGCGAAAAAGAGTTGGCCAGGTACCTCGTTGATGAGGTGCAGGAGGTTTACCGGTTACAGGGGGTAAAGATTAACGATAAGCATATGGAAGTGATTGTACGCCAGATGTTGCGCCGTGTCCGCGTCAATGATCCGGGTGATACTGGATTTATCGCCGATGAACAGGTTGAACGTTACCGCTTCCAGGAAGAAAATGATAAAGTTATTGCCCAAGCAGGCCGGCCGGCAACGGGCGAGCCGTTACTTTTAGGTATTACCAAAGCATCACTAAGCACCCAGAGTTTTATCTCGGCTGCCTCGTTCCAGGAAACAACCAGAGTCTTGACTGAAGCATCGCTCTCGGGGAAAACGGATTATTTGAGGGGACTAAAAGAAAACGTTATTATGGGTAGGCTAATCACTGCTGGCACCGGTTTGGTGATGTACAGAAAACTGGGCATTAAGGTTCTGGAAGATGAGCCTGCTGATGAAGGTGTTGCGCAATAATGGTTCAGAAAATGCTTGACATATGTGGGGTTAATTGATAGCAACATCGGATTTGCTACTGTGCGTAATTTTAATGGATATACTTATTTTGGAGGGTGAATGCCGACAATCAGTCAATTAGTTAGAAAAGGCAGAATAAGGATACAAAAAAAGACGAATACCCCGGCTTTGGCCGGTTGTCCGCAGCGTAGAGGAGTTTGCGTAAGGGTATATACGACAACACCGAAAAAGCCGAACTCAGCTCTGCGTAAAGTGGCCAGAGTCCGTCTTACCACCGGTTATGAAGTTTCTTCATACATTCCGGGTATTGGTCATAACCTTCAGGAACATTCTGTTGTTCTGGTGCGCGGAGGCAGAGTAAAGGATTTGCCGGGCGTGCGTTATCATATTGTGCGGGGAACACTTGATGCGGTTGGCGTACAGGACCGTAAGCAGGGCAGATCAAAATACGGGGCCAAAAAGCCAAGTTAAGTTTAAGGATAGTTAAATGCCGAGAAGACGGGAAATAGAAAAAAGAGATATATTGCCGGACCCCAAGTATAACAATAAACTTGTGGCAAAATTTGTTAATTCGCTTTTGAAACGAGGCAAGAAAAGTGTCGCGGAAAGCATCCTTTACGGAGCTTTTGATATTATCGAAAAGAAGGTCAAAGAACAGCCGGTGGAATATTTTGAAAAAGCGGTAAACAATGTGAAGCCGATGATTGAAGTGAAATCCAGGCGCGTGGGCGGTTCCACCTATCAAGTTCCGACGGAAGTCTTGCCCGCTCGGCGGACAGCCCTTGCTGTTCGCTGGCTTATTACCAGCGCTCAGGAGCGCACGGAAAAAACAATGCGCGAAAAGCTGGCTGCGGAATTGATCGATGCGGCAAACAACCGCGGCGGAGCGATTAAGAAAAGGGAAGCCGTGCACAAAATGGCGGAAGCGAATAAGGCTTTTGCTCATTATAGATTTTAATAAAAGGAAATAATACTCAAACGACAAGAGAACCAACCATTCAAAGTTAAGGAGGTAAAGTGAGATGGCGAAGAAAAAATTTGAAAGGACTAAGCCGCATTTAAATATCGGAACAATCGGTCACGTTGATCACGGCAAGACAACGTTGACAGCCGCGATTACCAAACACCTGGCGAAGAAAGGATTTGCGGAATTTCGGCCTTTTGATTCTATCGATAACGCTCCAGAGGAAAAGGAAAGAGGAGTTACCATTAATATTTCGCATGTGGAATATGAAACGGCAAAAAGGCATTATGCGCATGTCGACTGTCCGGGTCACGCTGATTATATCAAAAATATGATTTCCGGCGCGGCCCACATGGATGGAACTATCCTTGTTGTCGCCGCTTCCGACGGACCGATGCCGCAAACCCGTGAACACATTCTCCTGGCTAGACAGGTTCAGGTTCCTTACATTGTCGTTTTCCTTAATAAAGTTGATTTGGTTGATGACCCTGAGCTTCTTGATCTGGTTGAGTTGGAGCTAAGAGAACTTTTGAATCAATATGAATTTCCTGGTGACAAAATACCCATTATCCGAGGATCTGCACTCAAAGCTTTGGAAACGGACGATCCTGATTCTCCGGACGCTAAACCCGTTTGGGACTTGATGAATGCTGTTGATGAATACGTTCCCGAGCCAAAACGTGATGTAGATAAGCCTTTTTTGATGCCCGTTGGCGATGTCTTTACGATTTCTGGACGCGGCACAGTTGTTACCGGAAGAGTCGACAGAGGTATCGTCAAAGTTGGCGAGGAAGTGGAAATTATCGGTATTCGACCGACTACAAAAACGGTTGTTACCGGTGTGGAAATGTTCCGTAAAACGCTGGATGAAGGGCGAGCGGGTGACGATGTTGGTTTGTTGCTGCGCGGCATCAAACGTGAAGAAGTGGAAAGAGGGCAGGTCGTGGCTAAACCGGGTTCTATTACGCCGCATACAAAGTTTGAAGCCGCCGTTTATGTGTTGACGAAGGAAGAAGGCGGACGCCATACGCCATTTTTCTCCGGATATCGTCCCCAGTTTTATTTCCGGACAACGGATGTGACTGGCGTGGCTACTTTGCCGGAAGGTGTGGAAATGGTTATGCCTGGTGATAATGTAAAAATAACGGTGGAGTTGATTACGCCTATTGCGATGGAAGAGCAGCTCAGGTTTGCCATTCGCGAAGGTGGCAGAACGGTCGGTGCCGGAGTCGTAAGTAAAATAATTGCATAAAATATGGGATAGGTTGTCAGTTCAATGAAAGACCAGAAGATTAGAATTCGTCTCAAGGCTTACGATTACAAATTATTGGATCGTTCCGTCGAAGAAATTGTGGAAACCGCAAAAAGGACCGGCGCGCGCGTCGCCGGTCCCATACCTATTCCCACGGAAATCAATAGGTATTGTGTAAATCGCTCACCGCACGTGGATAAAAAATCCCGCGAGCAGTTTGAAATTCGCACCCATAAAAGATTAATTGATATCGTCGAGCCTACGCAGGCGACAGTAGATGCGTTGATGAAATTAGATCTATCCGCCGGAGTAGATGTGGAAATAAAAGCGTAGGTTTTAGTTTTTATGAACAGGGGAAATGGTTACAGTTATTACCGTTTTCCATGATAGTTTTTTTGGCTTTATTATATTTCTTGATAAGTTGGAAGATGATGATCAAAGGAATAATCGGAAAAAAGTTAGGCATGACCCAAGTTTTTGCGGAAGATGGGGCGGCAATTGGTATTACGGCAATTGAAGTCGAACCGTCGGTGATTGTGCAGGTGAAAACGAAAGAGAAAGACGGCTATGATGCCATACAACTAGGTTACGGACGCATAAAGCAGAAAAATGTAACAAAACCTCTGTTGGGTCATTTTAGAAAAGCAAATAAGGGGAACTTCAGGATACTGAAGGAAATTCCCGCGGAAGCAGGAAATTTTGAAGTAGGGCAAGAGATGACCACGGATATCTTTAAGCCTGGGGATTTTGTGGATGTTGTGGGAACGTCCAAGGGTAAAGGCTTTGCGGGCGTTGTGAAAAGGCATGGTTTCCGCGGGGGAAGGTCGTCACACGGTTCCATGTTTCATCGTGCACCAGGCTCCATTGGTGCCAGCGCGGATCCTTCGCGAGTTTTTAAGGGGACAAAGATGAGTGGTCAGATGGGTAATGTCAGAAAAACTGCACAGAATTTGCAAATCTGGCAGATTCGTCCTGAAATGAATTTGTTGCTAGTGAAAGGTTCTATTCCCGGAAGCAAAAATGGTTTTGTATTGATTAGGCAGGCTAAGAAAAAAGGTGCGTAAGTCACTGGAGTTTTTAAAATGGCTGTAGCGGATGTTTTTGATATTGAAAAGAAAAAAGTTTCTCAAATAGAGCTCAATGATGCGATATTTGGTGTTCAGCCAAACGAGGTCGTTATTTATGATGTGGTGAAAATGCAATTGGCGGCACGTCGTTCGGGCACAGCAGCAACAAAAACGAGAAGCGATGTCAACGGCGGTGGTAAAAAACCGTGGCGACAAAAAGGTACGGGCAGGGCCAGAGTGGGCACGATCAGGTCGCCACTGTGGAGAGGCGGCGGTATTGTTTTCGGTCCGCATCCCCGCGACTATTCTTATAATGTGCCTAAGAAAATACGCAAACAAGCCTTAATCAGTGCGCTGAGCATGAAGCTGAAGCAGGACAAGATTTTAATAATCAAAGATTTTCCGATGGAAGAAATAAGCACGCGCAAGTTTAAAAATGTTGTTGATCTCTTTGAATTGAAAAAGGCGCTGCTTGTTCTGGATACAGAGAACGAAAAGCTGCAGAAATCATCACGTAACATGAAAAACGTTAAGGTAATAAAAACAGAAGGTATAAATGTTTATGATATTTTAAACCATGAACACCTGGTCCTTTTAGAGCCTTCGGTAAAGAAGATTGAAGGAGCATTACTGGCATAATGGAAACGTATCAGGTTATCAAAAGGATATTGATTACGGAAAAAAGTACTATTGCGCGGGAAGAGTCGAACAAGTATTTTTTTGAAGTTGATCGCCGCGCCAATAAGGTGGAAATCGGTAAGGCGGTAGAAAAACTCTTTAATGTAAAAGTTGTTGATGTAAACGTTATGCAGGTTTTGGGAAAAAAGAAAAGGATGGGTCGTTTGATCGGTCAAAAAAGATCATGGAAAAAAGCAATTGTGACCTTGGTTGCCGGCAACCGTATAGAAATCGCGGAAGGCGTATAAAAAATATTTTGGAGATTTTGAGATAATGGCAATCATAAAATATAAGCCAACATCACCGGGCAGAAGATTTCAAAGTGTTTCTGATTTCACGGAGATAACTTCTGCCGAACCATTGAAGGGTTTGCTGAAACCTTTGAAAAAAACAGGCGGAAGAAATTCTTATGGGCGTATTACTGCCAGGCATGTTGGTGGTGGGCACAAAAGGAAATATCGTGTGATTGATTTTTGTCGGGGTAAAGAAGATATTCCGGCAAAAGTTGCGGCGATAGAATATGACCCCAACAGAACGGCGCGGATTGCACGGCTCAATTATCGTGATGGTGAAAAGAGATACATTATCGCTCCGTCGCAGGTAAGTGTTGGAGATGTGATTGTGAGTGGCGAAAAGGCGGATATCAAGCCGGGGAATGCGATACCGTTAAAGTACATTCCCTTGGGTTCATTAATTCATAATGTGGAATTGAAAGTTGGTCGGGGAGGGCAATTGATCCGTTCAGCGGGGGCTTACGGGCAGCTGATGGCTAAAGAGGGAGATTATGCCCAAATAAGACTGCCTTCGGGTGAAGTACGCAATGTATTTAGTGAGTGCATGGCGACTATCGGGCAAGTGGGTAACAACGAGCACGAAAATATCAGTCTTGGTAAAGCTGGAAGGAAAAGATGGTTAGGCAGGCGTCCTCATGTGCGCGGAGTAGTAATGAATCCGGTGGATCATCCGATGGGCGGAGGAGAAGGGAAATCGTCCGGCGGTCGGCATCCATGTACACCATGGGGTATTCCGACTAAGGGACATAAGACCCGTAAAAACAAAAGAACAAATAAATACATAATTAAAAGAAGAGGTAAATAAGAATTGGCACGTTCGATCAAGAAGGGTCCTTATATTGATGAAAAACTTTTGGCCAAGGTCAGGAAAATGGAGGTTGAAGGTTCCAAGAATGTTATCAAGACCTGGTCACGGCGTTCGACAATTACCCCGGAACTGATTGGTCATACATTTGCCGTGCATAACGGAAAGAAGTTCATCCCGGTATATGTGACGGAAAACATGGTCGGACATAAACTGGGAGAATTTGCCCCGACAAGAACATTTTATTCACATTCAGGAGATCGCAAAACAAAAGTACGCACCGCTTAAAGCGGGTTTTGCCTGATAATTTTGGAGTTTATTGGGAAATGGAAGTAAAAGCAGTCGCAAAATACATAAGAATGTCGCCGCAGAAAGTTCGGTTGGTTGTTGACTTAATCCGGGGTAAGGGAGTCCAAGAGGCCAACAATATTCTGCTTTATACCCGGAAATATGCGGCAGGAGTGGTGGCCAAAGTTTTGAAATCCGCAATGGCCAATGCCGCTCAAAATCCCAATATTGACGAAAATATTCTTTACGTAAAAGCGATATACGTTGATCATGGTCCCACATTAAAAAGATGGCGGGCAAGGGCGCAGGGAAGGGCAGCAGGGATCAAAAAAAGAACGTCACACATTACCGTTGTTTTGGATGAAAGGTAAGGAGGTACAAAATTGGGTCAGAAGGTCAACCCGGTAGGATTGAGACTGGGCTACATTAAAAAGTGGCAGTCCGTTTGGTTTGCCGATAAAAGTTACAGCGATATGCTGCACGAGGACATGCAGATCAGAAAATATCTTAAGAAAAAACTTTATCATGCCAGTATTTCTAAAATTGAAATAGAACGGGCGGCCAACAAGGCCAAGGTAAATATTTATTCAGCGCGGCCCGGTGTGATTATCGGGAAAAAGGGTTCGGAAATAGAGAAACTCAAGACGGATATTGAGAAATTTTCCAAATCTGAAATTATCGTAAATATTTTAGAGGTTCGCAAACCGGAAGTTGATGCGCAACTGGTTGCAGAAAATGTGGCCATGCAACTGGAAAGAAGGGTGGCCTTCCGCAGGGCGATGAAAAAATGTGTGGGCTACGCTTTGAAATTCGGTGCCAAAGGCATTAAAATTACTTGCTCCGGAAGATTGGGCGGCGCGGAAATGTCACGTTCGGAATGGTATCGAGAAGGAAGAGTTCCTTTGCATACATTGCGTGCTGATATTGATTACGGTTTTGCCGAAGCTCATACTGCCTACGGGCTTATTGGAGTAAAAGTGCTTGTTTTCCATGGCGAAGTTTTACCGGAAAGAACCGACAAAACCAAAGCGGCAGCTTGAATGAGAATAAATGCCTCATGTGATTTGGAGTTTTGCTTATGTTAATGCCAAAAAGGGTAAAGTATAGAAAGGCGCAAAAAGGCCGCATGGGAGGTAAGGCAACCAGGGGTTCTTCTGTCGCTTTTGGGGATTACGGTCTACAGGCTGCCGAATGTGGTTGGCTCACTGCTCGGCAGATTGAAGCGGCGCGTATTGCCATGACTCGCCATGTGAAACGCGGCGGCAGGATTTGGATTAGGGTATTCCCTCATAAACCGGTAACAAAAAAACCGGCGGAAACCCGTATGGGAAAAGGGAAAGGCGCCCCGGAGGGCTGGGTAGCTGTAGTCAAACCGGGAGCGGTATTGTATGAAATGGAAGGTGTGACAAAAGAAATAGCCAAGGAGGCTTTTCGTTTGGCGGCCCATAAGTTACCCATAGCCACGAAGTTTTTAGCCAGGGAGACATCCGATGAAAATTAAGGATATCAGAAACATGGACGTCGACGAGCTTAAGAGGAAGAATAGTGACCTGATGGAAGAGCTCTTGCGGTTGCGGATTCGACATGCTTCGGAAAGAATTGAATCGACAGCTATGCTTGGAAAATTGCGCAGGGATGTTGCACGTATCAAAACGGTACTAAAAGAGAAGGAGGCCTCGATTTATAAAAATGGGTGAGCGGGGGGGTAATAAACGTACGATTAAAGGCGTAGTGGTCAGCGATAGGATGGATAAAACCATTATCGTTAAAGCTGAACGGCTGGTAAAACATCCTGTTTTTCATAAATATGTGCGGCGTCATGTGAAATATAAAGCTCATGACGAGAAGAATCTTTGCAAAATTGGTGATACGGTAGTCATTATTGAAACACGGCCGATAAGCAAAGATAAACGTTGGCGTATGCTGGAAATTACAGAGAGAGCAAAATAGGTGTTCGGCGAGTAAATGGTTTTGGTGGGAGTTAATTGCTTATGATTCAGATGCAGACTATATTAAATGTTGCGGATAATTCAGGTGCCAAGAAGGTAGCCTGCATTAAAGTGCTTGGCGGGTCAAAACGCCGTTATGCTAGCCTTGGAGATGTAATTGTTGTTTCTGTTAAGGAATCGATTCCCAACTCTAAAGTGAAAAAAGGCGATGTGACCAAAGCGGTTATTGTGCGCACAGTAAAAGAAGTTAAGAGACCGGACGGCACATATCTTAAGTTTGACGATAATTCGGCGGTTTTGATTACTAACCAGATGGAGCCGATTGGAACAAGAATATTTGGACCGGTGGCGAGAGAATTGAGAGCAAAGCAGTTTATGAAAATTATCTCTTTGGCGCCCGAGGTTTTATAACAGTTTTTGGTGGGGTAAGTAATGGGTTTAAGTAAATTCAAGAAAGGCGACATGGTTAAAATTATTTCCGGAAAAGACAAAGGAAAAACCGGCAAAGTGCTGAAAACCATTCCCGATAAAGATAGATTGGTGATAGAAAAGATAAATCTTATTAAGAAACACAAAAGACCGGATCAGAAATCCAAGGGCGGTATACTGGAAAAAGAAGGATCGGTTCATGTTTCTCAGGTCGGCTTGTTATGCGGTAAATGCAACACCGCGGTTAGAATAAGGAATAAAAAGCTGGAAGATGGCAACAAAGTTCGTATTTGTGCCAAATGCGGCGATGTCATTAATGTGGGTTAAAGGAAAATGGCGCGATTAAAAGATTATTACTTAAAAAATGTAGTCCCGGCCTTAACGAAGGAATTCAATTACAAAAATCCTATGCAAGTGCCCAAGATGGAGAAAATTGTTGTTAATATGGGCTTGGGCGAAGCCATTCAGAATGCTAAGATTATTGATAATGCCGTGCAGGAGTTGGCAATGATTACTGGGCAGAAACCGGTTGTTACGAAGGCAAAAAAATCGATAGCAACTTTTAAATTAAGACAAGGCATGTCCATTGGTTGTTGTGTTACTTTAAGAAAGAACATTATGTATGAATTTTTCGACCGCCTCGTGAATGTTGCTCTGCCCAAAGTCAGGGATTTTCGCGGCATTTCTGCAAATGCTTTTGACGGGAGAGGAAATTTTTCCATCGGATTGCAGGAACAAATAATTTTCCCGGAAATAGATTATGATAAGGTGGAAAAAATAAAGGGCATGAATATTACCATCGTAACCACAGCAAAAACAGATGAAGAAGCAAGATCCTTATTAAGGCTCTTGGGTGTTCCTTTTAAGAATTGAACGTGAAATTCAGAGGGAGTCAGTGTGGCAAAGAAGTCGTTAATTGCGAAGGCAAAAAGGAAAAAGAAATTTTCTGTAAGAGAATATAATCGCTGTCCGCTTTGCGGACGCCCGCGAGCTTATTATAGAAAGTTTGATATGTGTAGAATTTGTCTGAGAAAGCTTTCCCTTCAGGGCGAGCTTCCTGGAGTGATAAAATCAAGCTGGTAATTTTGGTTTAAGGAGAAAATGAATGGGGATGACCGATCCTATCGCCGATATGTTGACGAGAATCAGAAACGCGAATAAGACTCGTTTCCCAAGTGTTAACGTTTATGCGTCTCAAATGAATGTTAATATAGCAAAGGTATTAAAAAAATGCGGCTATATAAACGGATATGATAAAGTGAAGGATGGAAAAGGGCGGCAGGCCTTGAAAATAACGCTGAAGTATGCCGATGCAAAACGAGCCGTAATTACGAATATCAAAAGAGTCAGCAAACCGGGGCGGAGGGTTTATGTCTCTTCTGATAAGATTCCAAAAACATTGAACGGCTATGGTATTTCCATACTTTCCACTTCGCGCGGTGTGATTACAGATGAAGAAGCAAGGCAACTGAATGTTGGTGGAGAAGTCCTTTGTCAGGTTTGGTAATTAACGCGAAACACTTTACGGGAGTTTTTTGATGTCGAGAATAGGTAAAAAACCGGTAACATTTTCAAAAAATGTAAAAATCAGCCAGAAGGGCAGAGAGGTTAATGTTGAAGGTCCGAAAGGATCTTTATCCTCGATGCTGCCCGATGGTATATCCATGACGATAAACGATGGTCATCTGGTAGTGGAAAGAAAATCAAACTAAAGAACTGCCCGTTCCTATCATGGGCTGGCCCGGACCTTAATTGGAAACATGGTAGAAGGTGTCAGCAATGGTTTTGAAAAACGTCTGGAAATATCTGGTGTTGGATATCGTGCGGAATTAAGTGGCCGTGACCTGAAATTGGTTTTGGGGTTTTCTACTCCTGTACAATACAGTATCCCCAAAGGGATTGATGTGAAAGTAGATAAACAGACCAGTGTGATAATTTCCGGAATTGACAAACAGTTGGTGGGTCGTGTGGCTGCGGAAATTAGAGCGCTAAAGAAGCCCGAACCTTACAAAGGTAAAGGAATTAAGTATGCCGGTGAGTACATCAAGCGTAAGGCGGGTAAATCTGCCGCCGCGTAATTTGGCAGATGGCATATAAATTTATTTGTCTAGATCGAAAGAGGTAGAAAAGTTGGCTTCCAAGAAGACATTAAAGATACGGTCAAGAAGAGAAAAAAGGGTAAGAAGTAAGATTAAAGGTACTAAGGAAAGGCCACGGTTATGTGTTTTCCGTAGTGATAAACATATTTATGTCCAGGCCATCAATGACGTTCAGGCAACAACATTGGCGACAGCGTCAACTTTGTGTAAAGAAGCAGCGGATAAAATAAAAGACAAGAAAAAAACTGAAGCCGCAGGAGAGGTGGGCAAACTGATTGCCCAGCGTTTGATTTCTATCGGTATTGATAAAGTTGTTTTTGACCCGGGAAGATTTCTGTATCACGGCCGTGTTAAGGCTTTGGCTGAAGCGGCACGCCAAAGTGGCCTGAAATTTTAGAAGTGGGTTTATTTCAAAATATATATGGTAAGGGAAGAATCGTTGGATAAAAAAGACATTAAGGATGTTGAGCTTCTGGACAGGGTAATCTCCATCAACCGAACAGCGAAAGTTGTTAAGGGAGGCAGAAGGTTTCGTTTTAGTGCCATAGTTGTTGTGGGCGATGGGAAGGGTATGGTTGGTACTGGTTTGGGCAAAGCACATGAAGTTCCCGAAGCTATTCGCAAGGGAATGGAAATGGCCAAGAAAAACATGGTGAAAGTTTCTATAACTAACAAGACGATTCCTTATGAGGTTATTGGCAGTTATGGTGCGGGGAAAGTATTGCTGAAACCGGCATCAGAAGGAACAGGATTGATTGCCGGTGGTGCCGTAAGAGCCGTTTTGGAAGTGGCAGGCGTCAGTAATGTTTTAACCAAGTGCCTTGGCTCTCATAATCCGCATAACTTGGTTAAGGCAACGCTGTATGGTCTTTGTCAGTTAAAGGACCCGGAAGAAATTGCCGCGCAGCGAGGCAGGTAGTAGTTATACGGATGATGCAAAGAGGTGTTATAAAGTGGGAAAAAAGTTGAAAATAAAAATGGTCAGAAGTGTAATCGCGCGTCCTGAAAAACAAAGAAAAATTCTGCGCGGTATGGGGCTTAACAGATTAAACAGATGTGTGACGCTAGATGATACTCCGCAGGTTCGCGGTATGATAGATAAGGTTATTCATTTAGTTTCTGTCGAAGAAATCAAGGGGTAGGATATGGACTTGAGTTCATTGCAGGCACCTGCGGGGGCGATAAAGAAAAGAAAACGGGTTGGACGGGGCGAATCTTCTGGCTGGGGAAAAACAGCGGGTCGGGGAAATAAAGGACAAAGGGCCCGTTCCGGTGGAAAAATTAGAGCTGGTTTTGAAGGAGGTCAGATGCCTCTTTCGCGCAGGCTGCCTAAAAGAGGCTTTCGCAATCCATTTCGGGAAAAGTATATTGCTGTAAATATTACGGATATATGTCGCAAATTTTCCAGAGGAGCGGTGATTGACGAGAAAACCCTTTTAGCCAGCGGTTTGTTAAAGAAAAAGGGCGAAAAAGTTAAAATTTTGGCCAAAGGAGATATTGATTTCCCCGTGACGGTAAAGTTGGCAAAAATTAGTCAGGCGGCGAAAGAGAAAATAACCGCGGCGGGCGGATCTGTTGAAGAGGTAATCTAAATTGCTAGAAGGACTCGGCGGCGTTTCTAAAATACCTGAATTACAAAGAAGGATTTTATTCACTGTTCTTCTTTTAGCCGTTTATAGAATCGGCGTTTACATACCGACGCCAGGGATAGACAATGTTGCACTGATGGCCCATTTTGAACATGCCCGTGGTTCTTTATTCGGTTTAATGGATATGTTCGCCGGCGGAGCTTTCAGTAATTTTTCCATTTTTGCATTGGGCATTATGCCCTACATCAGTTCTTCCATTATATTGCAGCTCTTGACAGTTGCAGTGCCTCACTTGGAAAGGCTTTCCAAGGAAGGCGAGTCCGGGCGCCGTAAAATTACGCAGTATACGCGCTATGGGACCATCGGTTTGAGCATGATACAGGGATTTGGAATTGCCTGGGGTCTACAGCACATGGCATCTCCTTCTGGAGCGCCGATTGTTTTACAAATAGGCTGGTCTTTCATTTTTATGACAATTATTACACTGACATCGGGCACAGCATTTCTCATGTGGTTGGGTGAAACAATTACGGAAAAAGGTATTGGCAATGGAATTTCGTTGATTATTTTTGCCGGAATTGTTTGCCGGATGCCCGCGGCCATCGGCAATACTTACCAACTTATTACGGCGGGTGAATTAGGAGTTCTGGTCATTTTATTGCTTTCGGTTATGATGGTACTGGTGATCGGCGCCATCGTTTTTGTGGAAGGGGGCCAGCGTCGAATTCCAGTTCAATACGCCAAAAGAATAGTGGGACGTAAAATGTATGGTGGGCAGACTACGCATCTGCCTTTGAAAATTAATTCCGCGGGCGTAATACCGCCGATTTTTGCGTCTTCGGTGATAATGTTTCCGGCAACTATTGCTAATTTTGCGCAAGAAGGATGGCTGAAAAAGATATCCGGCTATTTGATTCCGGGTAACTTCGGGTACGAGATTCTTTACGTTGCGCTTATCTTTTTCTTTTGTTTTTTTTACACGGCGGTAACGATTAAGCCTGATGATATGGCTGATAATATGAAGAAATTCGGCGGTTTTGTTCCGGGAATTCGTCCAGGAAAGAAAACGGCAGAATATATTGAGGAAATATTGGAGAGACTAACTTTCAGCGGAGCCATTTATGTTTCGATTATCTGTGTCTTACCCAGTATTCTGATTGGTCAGTTTAACATACCTTTTTATTTTGGCGGTACTGCATTGCTGATTGTCGTTGGTGTGGCGATGGATACGGCCGGTCAAATTGAGTCTCATTTGCTGACCAGACAATATGAGGGATTTATAAAAAAGGGGCATCTCGCCCGTAGGAGATAGAGGGAATATTTATTTCTTGGCTGATGGTGATTTTAAAACTACCGGAAGAAATTGAAAAAGCACGGGCAAGCAATAAAATTGTTGCCGAAATTTTAAATAAAATAAAAGAAAAGGTGAAACCAGGGATAAAAACAAAAGATTTAAATAAGCTGGCGGAAGAAATAGCAGATAAAAGGGGGGCCAGACCAGCGTTCAAAGGGTACCGGGGTTTCCCATACGCACTGTGCACTTCAGTCAACGAAGAGGTCGTGCATGGTATGCCTTCTGACCGCGTGCTGGTTGAAGGAGATATCATTGGTCTTGACTTTGGTATTTATTATAAAGGTTTTTTTGGTGACGCCGCTGTAACGCTACCCGTTGGCAAAATTTCTCATAATGCGGCGAGGTTGATTGAGGCAACCAAAAAAAGTTTACACGAAGGGATAGCACAGGCGAGGACTGGAAATCGATTAGGAGCAATATCAGCGGCCGTACAAAACACGGTTGAGGC
>Ga0116187_1001260_pt1 | contig 27411 bp, 14 predicted proteins | sample AD_JPNNA6_MetaG_FD_89755 | JGI IMG/M metagenome (GOLD analysis project Ga0116187, IMG submission 89755) | Active sludge microbial communities of municipal wastewater-treating anaerobic digesters from Japan - AD_JPNNA6_MetaG | ecosystem: Engineered > Bioreactor > Anaerobic > Digestate | place... | reverse complement strand
GAATTTGACAAGGTTGCCTTCGCCCTCAAACCCAGCCAGATTTCCAAACCCTTCAGAACCCAGTTCGGCTGGCACATCGTTCGCTGCGACAGCGTTTTCCCCGCCCCTGACGGACAGGAAGAGGTTGCCGCCAGTCACATCCTCTTTAAGGTAAACACCACAGAATCCACCCGCAACGAACTGCGCGACCAGGCTAGAGACGCCTCCAAACTGATCGCCAAAAAGGGCATCGACAAAGCGGCAAAGGAACTCAAGCTGGAAGTTACAACCTCACGCTGGCTGGCTCACGACAATCCTCAGATGGAAGGTTTTGGCGAACACGGCGGCCTTTTCCAATTCATGAAATCCAAAAAAGCCGGCAAGGTCTCGGAACCTTTTGTACTAAAGAACGGCGGCGAAAACATCTACGTGGTCGCCCAGGTTTTGGACAACAAGAAATCCTATTACGAGGATTTCGCCGAGAAAAGACTCCAGATTAAATTCGACCTCGAGAAAAAGAAAAAGATCGCATCCGTGAAGGCCAAAGCCGAAAACTTCGTAAAGCGCGTTCCCAAGGAAAACTACCTCACCGCCGCGGTGGAGGAAGGCTGGAAAGTGATCGACCTGAATAACCACAAGGCAAAAACCCGCCTTGCCCCTCCAGTGAATGCCCAGTTGGACGAATTCGACAAAGCCGCCCTCGCCCTCAATTCCGGGGGCTGGTCTTCCCTCCTCACCACCAAGGAAGGCCCCTTCCTCATCTTTGCCGAAATCCGCAACAGACCAAATATGCAGGCCTTCGACAAAGTCAAACAGCAGGAAATCCGTGACAGCCTTGAAGACGCGGCCTTCAACCGCTGGTTCCAGCAGCTCCGCAAGGATGCCAAGATAATTGACAACAGGTATAAATTCGGTTATTAAGCACTAATGAGCAAATTGATGACCGGCGTTAGCGGGGTCCGGGGAGTCTTTGGAGACGCCCTGGGCCCCGAAGTCGTTCTGCGTTACGCGGCACGCTTCGGAAGCTTCATTTCCCAAAATTCCCTTTCCCCCGCCCGGGGCGCAAAACCAAAAATCGTGGTGGGCAGGGATTCCCGTACCACCGGTGTGGCCATGCTAAATTGCGTGACGGCAGCCCTGCTCAGCGTGGGTTGCGATGTTATCGACCTCGGCATTGTGGCCACCCCAACCGTCCTTCTTAATGTTAAAAAGCACTCCGCCCAAGGCGGGATCAGCATCACGGCTTCTCACAACCCGCCGGAGTGGAACGCCCTCAAATTCGTGGATGGTGACGGCATGTTCCTCTCCCCTGAAAAAGCCGCTGCGTTTCTGGATTCCGTGATGGAACCCCTGGCTTGGAACGGCTGGGAGAAGATGGGCCGTCTGAGTGAGGACACTGAAGGCACCGCCCATCATCTGGAAAAGGTTTTGGGAATTCCCTGGCTGGACCTGGAGCGGATTTGCGCGCGTAACTTCAAGGTGGTCATCGATTCCGTGAACGGCGCCGGCGGCCTCATTTCGCCGCTGCTGCTCAAAGCCCTGGGCTGCGAAGTCATCGCCATCAATTCCGCCCCCACCGGCGTTTTCGCCCATCCCGCCGAACCCCTGAACGAAAACCTGGCCCAGTTGGAGGAAGAGGTGCGCCGCCAAAAAGCCGACCTTGGCTTCGCCACCGATCCTGATGTGGACAGGCTTTCCATCGTGGATGAACACGGCGCCTGCATCGGTGAGGAATATTCCGTGGCCCTCGCGGAACTTTTCATCCTCCCCAAAAACCCCGGCCCCATCGTTGTGAACCTTTCCTCCTCCATGCTTTCCGACCACATTGCCGGGCTCTTCGGAGTGCCGGTCCACAGGGCCAAAGTGGGCGAAATCAATGTGGGCAAGCTCATGCGGGAATTGAAGTCCCCGGTGGGCGGAGAAGGCAACGGCGGCATCATCTGCCCTGAAGTTAACTACACCCGGGACGCCGTCGCCGGCATGGCCCTCATCCTCGGATTGCTGGCCGAAAGCGGCAAAACCGTTTCCCAACTGGTGGACGAACTCCCCCGCTTTTACTTTGCCAAAGGCCGGCTGGAACTGCCCCCGGAACGCATGAACGACGCCATGACCAGCCTCCCTGGACTTTTGGAAGCCTATGAACTCGACCTGCGTGACGGCGTAAAAGCAACCGCCCCGGACCATTGGATCCACATCCGCAAAAGCGGAACCGAACCCATTATCCGGATTTACGTGGAAAGCCCTTCCCTGGAGCGCTCCACCCAACTCTGCCAGGACCTCATCGCCAAACTTAGCGTTTAGTCTTTTAAAGCATTTTCCCAAGCAACTTTAGGCTGCTCTTTGTTTGAACTCTAGCAGCCATTTTATTTGAAAGAGAGCCATAACCGATTCCCGCTTCAATGCCCTTCGGTCAGGCCCTGAGCGCCTGAGTCCATCGCTCTCCCACGCCCCTCGCACAATCCTCGCACCAAATGCGGGTATAATACGGGAGGCACTTCAGAAACGATATACAGACCCTTAATGGCCAGACAGCAAAGCTTCTTTCCAGCCACACGCTGGAGTCGAGCGAGGAACGAGCATCGACTCCAGCAATGAATGATTTTCCCGATACACCCTGTAGTTCATCCCCGTGGGTTGTATTGTCGTCCATGCTCACTATGTTCGCTATACGCCAGGATAATGGTAACCACGTTCTTTCTAAATGCGCATGAGTCATTAAAAAGCTTGACTAAAAACAGCGGGTAAAAATCAATAGACACGTTCTGTATAGAGTTGCCCGGAACAGCAGTCAGCCTGAGATTCAGGCGATTCATCATCCCTATCACCATCAAGCGAGGATTATCCTTATGAAAGACGCTATTGGCCTTTTGAATCGGATCGAGGCCGCCAACGTCTTGGACGCCGCCACGGGAAGGGGCGATTTCATCACCATCCTGAAGCAGCATCTGAAATCCTATATTCAGATCATTGGGATTGACGCGTCTGAAAAGAGTGTCGATCAAGCCCAGAAACGCTTTCCGGAAAACGATGTGGAAATCTACCGGATGGATCTTGAAGCCCTGGATTTTGACGATGACAGCTTCGATCTGGTGACCATCGCCAATTCCCTGCACCATATTGAGCATCTGGACAGGGTTTTCGCCGAACTGCTGCGGGTGCTGAAGCCCGGCGGCAGGCTACTGGTGCAGGAGATGTACCGCGACGGCGAGCAGACCGAACCCCAGATAACCCACATCATGATGCACCACTGGCTGGCCTCCATCGACCGGCGTTTCGGGGTTTACCACCAGGAAACCTACACCCGCGAACAAATCCAGGCCATCTTCGCCAAACTGGGACTGAACCAGGTGGAGCAGGTGGATTTTTATCTGCCGGTAGACAATCCCAAGGCTGCCTCGAATTGCGAAAACCTCAAACGCAACTGCGTGGAAACCTTCAAGCGGCTGGAAAGCCTGACCGATGCCGAAGAACTTTTGGATGAAGGGAAGCGGCTGGTGGAACGTATAAACAGCGTGGGCTGTGCCGGCGCCTGCAGTTTGCTGCTGAGCGGAATAAAAAAAGAATGTATAAACCAAGGAGTATAAATAATGTCCGAAATAGAGAACCTATTTGAACTGCCACAATCCCAGCTTACCAAGCTGGCCAAAAAATACGAAATACCCGGCTACACCCAGTTGAAAGGTAACAACCTCGTGTTCAAGCTGCTGGAATTCCAAGCCGCCCAGGAGGGTCTGGCCTTCGTTACCGGCTGCCTGGAAATCATGGAAGACGGCTTCGGCTTCCTCCGCTTCCCGCAAAACAACTATCTGCCCGGACGCGACGACGTCTATGTCTCGCTCACCCAGATCCGCAGATTTGGCCTCAAGAGCGGCCACATGATATCCGGCCCGGCGCGTTCCCCAAAGGAAGGGGAAAAATATTTCGCCCTGCTGCGCGTGGACGCCGTGAACTACATGGCCCCCACCTCCATGCAGGACCTCCGAACCTGGGATGAACTCACGCCCTACTACCCCACCGAGCGCCTCAATCTGGAATTTGACCCCAAAAACTATTCGACTCGCATCATCAACCTCTTCACCCCCATTGGCAAAGGCCAGCGCGGGCTGATCGTTGCAGCGCCCAGAACGGGAAAAACCACCCTACTGCAGGATACCGCTAACGCCATCCTCACAAATCACCCCGAGGTTTACCTGATCGTGCTGCTGGTGGACGAGCGCCCAGAAGAGGTTACCGAGATGAAGAAGATCCTGCGTCCTGGAAACCGCGAGGTGATCAGCTCCACCTTCGACGAATCGCCGAAAAACCACACCGCCGTTAGCGAGATGGTGCTGGAAAAAGCGAAACGGATGATCGAGCTGAATCAGGACGTGGTGATCGTTTTGGACAGCATCACGCGTCTTGCCCGGGCTTACAACAATATCACCCCCTCCAGCGGAAAAGTGCTGTCCGGCGGTATTGACGCCAACGGCCTTATCAAACCCAAAAAATTCTTTGGCGCCGCGCGCAACACTGAAGAAGCCGGCTCCCTCACCATCATTGCCACCGCCCTCATCGACACCGGCTCCAAGATGGACCAAGTGATTTTCGAGGAATTCAAGGGCACCGGAAACATGGAACTGGTGCTGGACCGCAGCATTTCGGACATGCGTCTCTACCCCGCCATCGACCTTGTGAAGAGCGGAACTCGCCGCGAAGAGCTGCTGCTCACGCAAAACGAAATGAACCGTATGTACGTGCTGCGCAAATACCTCAAGACCATCAGCCCAATCCAGGGCATCGAAACCCTGCGCAAGCGGATGCAAACCACCAAAGATAACGACGAACTGCTGAATTCGATGAGCAACTGAGCGCCGAGGTCCTCTCCCGATGCTCCATATTCCGCTCAGAATATCCATCTTTCTGCTGCTGGCGCTATTGCCCCTGGCCGCTTTCGCGGTGGATTTCCGCAAGGAATTCCAAGCCCTGGAAGACCTTTGGCTGAAGGGAAAGCTGGCAGAACTTCCCGGCCAATTATACAAAAGCGCGCCTAAGAACGACGAGGAGCGCGCCCTGCAGACCTATCTGAGCGCGATGCTCAAGCAAGGCAAGGACGATACCCTCGTGCTGCTGAACCAGGCCGCGGACCGCTATCCCTCCACCTTTTACGGCCAGCAAAGCATGCTGGAGACAGCCAAGCTGCACATTCTGGAACGTGACATCCCCGCCGCGGAAGCCAGGCTGAAAAAGATTTCTTCGCCCGAACTGCCTGAACGCTTTTACTGGCTGGCCTACTGCGCCCAGTACCGCGATGACCACAACGGCGCCATTGCCCACGGGGAAAACTATCTGCGGGCCGCACCAAGCGGAAAGTTCGCCGAAGACACCCACTACATCATTGCCAGTTCTTACCAGAACCAGAGTAAGTTCTACAGCGCCATTTCCAGCCTAGAAAAACTGCGCGCCCTGCCTGGCCTACCCAAAAACAAGCAGTATTTCCACTATCTGCTGGGGCGCCTCCACCATCAGAACGGCAATTGCGCCGAGGCCCTCACCAACTACCAGACCGGGTTTGAGATCAACCGCAAGTCCCAGCTTGCTTTCGAGATCGAGGACCGCCTCTTTGAACTCAAGGGCAGATACGGCTTGCAGGTCGATCTTTCTTTCCTCTATCCCTACACGGAATTGGATCTTCCGGAACTTGTTACCGAGCCAGAGGTTCAGCCCTTGCCGACTCTGGCGGAAGAAGATCTTAATTCCCCGGCTAAGCTGGAGGCCAAACCTGCCGGAACCTTTGTGCAGGCGGGACGCTTTGGCAAAGAAGAGAACGCCCGCAACCTTACGGACGTGATCCGAGCTATGAAGCTGAAAGCCAACTACTTTGAGGACAGGGGCAACAAATCCGTGCCCTGGGTGGTGGTGAGCGGTCCCTACGCCTCTCAAAGCGAAGCGAACAGCGTGGCTGGCATCCTGCGCGCCAATTCCATCGAATGCTTCGTCACCCGTTTTTGAAACCTTAAATGAAAAAGTCCACCACCCCGGATGCCAGGCTGACCCCCATGCTGAGGCAATTTCAGGAGGTGAAGCAAGCCCATCCGGACAAGCTTATCCTCTTTCGCATGGGCGATTTTTACGAGACCTTTTTTGATGACGCCCACACCGCTGCCCGCATCCTAAACATAACCCTCACCTCCCGCGACAAAAACAGCGAAAACCCCGTTCCCCTGGCCGGTTTCCCCTATCACGCGCTGGACAGCTATCTGGACAAGCTCATCCAGGCTGGCCTCAAGGTGGCCATCTGCGAGCAGACCGAAGACCCCAAACAGGCTGTGGGGCTGGTGAAGCGCGAAGTGGTGGAGATCATCACTCCGGGAACCGTGCTCGACCATGCCCTCATCTCCGGCAGCGCGAACAACTTCCTGGCCGCCGTCTGGTATGAAAACGAAAAACGCCGGATCGGCCTGGCCAATCTCGACCTCTCAACCGGTGAATTCAGCTTCACGGAACTGAGCGGGGACGAGCTTGTGAACGAGCTTTTGCGCCTTAAGCCCAGCGAGATCATCGTGGACGGCAGCGCCTCCGAGGCCTTCCTCAAAAGCCTCAAGCTGGAATACTCGCCCACCATCACAATATTCGACAGCTGGCAGTTCCGGCCTTCGGAAGCCGCTTCCATCCTGAAAAAACATTTCCAGGTGCATTCCCTGGAAGCCTTTGACGCCCAGGGCAGAACAGCCGGGGCCACCGCTGCCGGGGCAGCCCTTGCCTATGTGCAATCGCTTCAGCAGACGCCCCTAACCCACATCAGCTCGCTGCGCTATTACTCCCTGAGCAACTTCATGCAGCTCGACGAAATCAGCCGCCGCAACCTTGAACTCATCCGTTCCATCCGCTACGGCGAACGCCACGGCAGCTTGCTGGCGATTCTGGACCAAACCCAGACCGCGATGGGCTCGCGCCTCATCCAGAGCTGGCTGCTCCATCCCCTGCTGGATACAGTCGAGATCGTCAAAAGGCAAAACCTGATCAAGGCCTTCCTGACAAACACCGCCTACCTCAAGGACGTGCGCTCCAGCCTGCACGAGATCGGCGACGTTTCCCGCCTCGTTTCCAAGCTGGGCGCCCTGCGCATCAACCCCCGCGAGCTTATCGCCCTGCGCTCCTACCTCCTGGTGTTGGGCGAACTGAAAGAGCGGCTACAGGCTTACAACCAACCCCTCATCACCGCTTTGGCAGACGATTTGGAGGGTTTCGACGCCCTGGCCGATGCCATCGGCGCCGCCCTACGTCCACAACCGCCCCTCACCATCACCGAAGGCGGCATCTTCAATCCAGGCTACAACAAGGATCTGGACGAACTGCTGGAACTTGTCCACGACGGCAAATCCTGGATCGCCCGCCTGGAGGACGACGAGCGCAAGAAAACAGGCATCAGCACCCTCAAAGTAGGCTACAACCGCGTCTTCGGCTACTATCTGGAGGTCGGCACCGCCCACAAATCCAAAGTGCCGGATTACTATGTGCCAAAACAGACCCTGGTGAATTCCGAACGCTACATTTCGCCCCGGCTTAAGGAATTCGAGGCTAAAGTGCTCAGTTCGGAAGAGAAGATCAAAAACCTCGAATACGAGCTCTACAAAGACTTCCGCCAGCAGGTGGCCGCCAACCTGGAAGCCCTGCAAGGCCTCAGCGCCACCCTCGCCCTCACAGACGTGTTGAGCAGCCTGGCCTGGCTGGCTTGGCAAAACAACTACTGCTGTCCCGTTTTCACCGAGCAGCGCACCCTCACCATTGAAGCCGGCCGCCATCCAGTTATCGAGCAGCTCATCGAGGACCAGGAATTCATTCCCAACGACACTTCCCTGGATTACCCAGATACCACCATCGCCATTATCACCGGACCGAATATGGCGGGGAAATCAACCTATCTGCGTCAGGTGGGACTTCTAGTCATTATGGCCCAGATCGGCAGTTTCGTGCCTGCCAAACATCTTTCCATGCCCATTTTCGACCGCGTTTTCACCCGCGTGGGCGCTTCCGACAACCTCGCCCAGGGCCAGAGCACCTTCTTGGTGGAGATGATAGAAACGGCAAACATCCTCCACACCGCAACCGAAAACTCACTCATCCTGCTGGACGAGATCGGCCGCGGAACCTCCACTTTCGACGGCCTCAGCCTCGCTTGGTCCATCATCGAATACATCCAGAAATACAAACACAGCCTCACCCTCTTCGCCACCCACTATCACGAGCTCACGGAACTGGAAAACATCTATCCGGACATCCGCAATTTCAATGTGGTGGTGAAGGAATACAATGACCAGATGATCTTTCTGCGCAAGATTGAGCGTGGCGGCGCCGACCAGAGTTACGGCATCCAGGTGGCCCGGCTGGCTGGCATCCCGGACCGCGTTATCCGCCGTGCCCGGGAAATCCTGCGCAACCTTGAGGACCACGAAATATCGCCCCAGGGCCTCACCGCCTCCATCCGCCGCAAACTGAACCGCACCAGCCCCCAGATAGAGCTCTTTGAGGTGCTGGCGGATAAAGTCTCGGAAATCGACCCCATCGTGGATGAGATCAAGGACCTCGACCTCGACAGCCTCACCCCCATCGAGGCCTGGCAAAAACTAAAAGACCTACAGGACAGATTATGACCAATCTCGCCCCCCTCTTCGCCATACTGCTGGCGCTGGCTTTGCTGCTGGCCGGCTGCGGTGCCAATCAGGGCAAACTGGCCGGACGCATCAACGGCCAGCCCGTCACCGCTGAATCTTTCAACGATGCCTACCGCGGCCATTACGCCAACTTTCAGTGGCTCAACAACCGCGCCCCCTCCCGCGAAGAAAGGGAACTGATCAAGCAGCAAACCTGGACAGACGCCGCCAGGGGCGTGATCCTCAGGCAATGGTTCGCCAAATACAAAATCAGCGCCACCCCCTCCGAAGTGGTGGACACCCTCTCCAAAAACATCCCCTCCTACATCCTCAGCTCCCCCCTCTTCATGACCGATGGCGTCTTCGACCCCAAGATATACCACCAGTCGCTGCTTTACGACTCGCCGGAAAACCTCGCCATACTGCGCCAGGATTTCCTGGATTGGAAGGTGCCCATCATGAAGCTGAAGCAGGAACTCATCGTCCGGGAACTTTTGGACAAAAAAGAGCGCCAGCTCATCACCGGCATCCTCCAGAGTAGCGCGGACGTGGAATTCACCCTGCTGGAACTGGCCGGCATCGATCCCTATGTTTCGCAGGATGAAGTGCGCGCCCATTATCAGAAAAATCTGGCGGATTACCGCCTGGAACCCTTTGTCAGCCTGTCCTGCGCCACCATGGAGGTCCTGCCTTCCCGCACTGACATCCACCACGCCAACCTCTACGCCGATTCCCTCTATCAGGAGCTCAGCGCCGGAACGCCAGTCTCCGCCCTGTTGGAGGGCAACCATCCCCTCGCCGCCAGCCTGGTTTTCAAAAACTCCGGATTTCTCAGCGTTGCCTCCCTCGATCCCATTGTTTACAAGCAACTCAGCGAACTGGAGGAAGGCGCCTGGGGACGGCCTCTGCAAACTGCCAGCGGCACCACGCTCCACCAGTTGGAAAAACGCACCAAGAGCATGTGCAGCTTCAATTCCCTCTGGCTGCCCTACCGTCCCTCGGCTTCCAGGATCGAAGCCCTGCGTCCCGAAGCCGAACTCGCGGTTAAGCTTGCCCGCCTGAAAGGCCACGCCACCGCTTGCGAGGAAATGGACCTGCCCCGCTATAAAGTGCACAAGGCCAATCCCGACAGCCTCTGGTATCCGGATGCCCGAATCGTGGAAGCCATCCGCGCCCAGTTGCCCGGTCAGCCCTCCGGTCATGTTTTCGACGCCCTCTATTCAGATTCCACCGGCAAGTGGGTTATAGTGGAACTCAACGCCGCTGCACTCGACGACCACCTTCCCCTGTCCTCTGTGGAAGCGGATATCAGGGATTTTCTCGCTCACGACAAACGCGAACAACTCGCCCTGCAAATCTCCCAAAGGATCATTTCCGGACAGGACCCCGTCCCGGCCAATTCCACCATCCGCAACATTGAGGGCCTCTCCCCCGCCTCCCAGGCCCTCGGCAAACACTCTTCCGTCATATTCCACGGCATCCTTCGCCGCCACCAGCAAAACCTGCTCCAGGAAGCCTTTATCATGGATGGCTTCGTCTGGCTGCCCCGCGTGATTTCCGTCTCCCGCGATGCCAGCCTCAAAGTGGACGAGGCCCAGGTCCAGGCCGTTTTTGCCGCCAGCCTTCCTAACAACTGGTTCGACATCTGGATGGAGCAGCAACTGCGCAAGGCCAACATCCAGAAATACATGGACTGACAGACACAGGCAGTTTCAGACACAAGAGAATAAAACCCGGATGGCGGTGGAACATTTTGCCCGCCGCGATTCCCCCTTAGCCAGACCCTGAGCCCCTGCGTTTATCCCCCTCCCATGCCTCTCGTATGATTCTCGCATCTAATGCGGGTATCGTGCGGGAGGCGTATCACAAATCCAGCATAGGGCCTTAACGGCCAGTCAGCAAGCCACACGCTGGCGTCGAACGAGGAAGGAGCATGGATAGCAGCAACAACACTTCCTGTAGTCCATGCTCACTGCGTTCGCTGGACTCCAGGGCATCCCCTCACTTTCGGTGCTGTTCGCAACCCACCCACCTTCAAAGAGAACCCAAAAAGGCCGGAGCGAAAACTCCGGCCTTATCCACTCTATAAGGAGAGAATCACTTCAGCAGCACCGCCTTGCGCGAGGCTGTGAGCGCGGGGGATTCGATGCGGAAGAAGTAAATTCCGGAGGATACGGGGCGGCGTGATTCGTCGGTGCCGTCCCAGAGTATCCTGTGGGTGCCTGCGCCGAGGGGAGCCTGCAGCAGACGGCGCACAAGCTGGCCCTTCACGTTGTAAACGGACAGGGTGACCGAGGTTGCCTCCGCGAGGTCGAACATGACAGTGGTGCTGGGGTTGAAGGGGTTCGGATAGTTTTGGTAGAGGCACGAGACCAGCGGCGGGGTGTGCGGATCGTCTGCATCCACAGGGGGCCAGACGACGCTGATGATATTCGTGGCCACGCTTTCCCCAGCGTCGTAGCAGGCCAGCACGTAATAGCGGTATTCGCCGTTAATGGCCGGGATTTCGCCCCAGGCGACATCCGTAACGATGGCCACCAGTTCAAAGGGACCGGAATGCTGCTTGCGGAAGACCTTGTAGCTTAGCTGTGGAGAAGGCGGAGCGGCTGGAGCCGCCCAGAAAAGGGAAAGCGAATCATTGGCCACGCTGTATTCCAGATCCGTGGCCGGCGCGAACCAGGTGAGCAGATAATCCTGCGTGAAGCTGGGGGCGCTCACGCTCAGATTCACGGGAAACACGCTCTGGGACTGGTATCCGGGGCCGGAAGCGGTCAGGTTGTGCTCGCCCTCCGGCAGATAGAGGGTGTAGGCCCCTGCGGAGTTTGGACGGATGCTGATGGCCTGGTCGTTTTGCACGAAGAGGGTGGAATAATCGTCATCCGGGCGTGTGGTTTGCACCGTGCCGCTCACCTTGCCGGCAAAGGGAATGAAGCCTGTGGTCTGAACGTCATCCAGATACCAGCCCTGCCTCTGGACCGAGCCGTCCGAGGCAAAGGTCCAGCGGAACCTCACGGTCTGATTTGGATAGGCAGCCAGGGAGAAGCGGGCCTGGGTCCAGCCGCCGCTGTTGCCGGAATATCCCGGACCGTTGAGTGCGGACAGGTTTTGGTGGGTGTATCCGTTCTCCGGAGTGAGCAGGGTCCAGGTCACGCCGTTGTTGGTGGAAATCTTCACGTTGCCGCCGTCGTAGTTCTGCTCGGTGTCAAACTTGTGGTAAAACTCCAGCACGAAATTGCTGCCGATGAAGACGGGCGGCGAAGTGAGGGTCCAATTTGCGTTGTTCGAATACTGCTGGTTGATGCGGGTGCCCCATACCTTGGTGCCGGAGTGGGCTCCGGCAGTCGAATCCGTGCCCCACTCCCAGCCGTTGGTGGCGGGCTGGGCTTCAAATGCGCCGTTGTCTTCTTCAAAATCCTCGGACATGCCTGTGGTTCCCACATTGAGCATGACAGTATCGTTCTGCGCATCCACCGCTTCGCCCAGATAGGTGAGGTAGAAAGTGAGGTTGTTGCCCACGACCACATTGGGCGAAAGGCTTACCTCGTAAACGGCCTGGCTCATGGCGCCGGCGGGGATGGTGGGGATGAGCTGCTCAGAATTCACCAGGGTGACGTCTTCACTGAGGCACATGATGTTGCTGGTGAGGTTGTAGGCGTCCACAAATCCGTTGTTCAGATAGTTCACGATCAGGTTGAAGGTTTCGCCGGGATCGGCCAGTCCGTTCACATTGCCCTGCAGATCGCTGATATAAATGTCGTTGACCACAATGGCCGGCTTCCTGATGGTGAGGTTGAGGGGATAAGTCCACTCGTTGCCGTCGATGCTAACCACAAACTGGAGTGGAATCACGAGGCCATCAGTACAGTCGGGCGAGGCGGTGACCGTGAAAGGCACCACATTAAAGGCGTGGCCGCTGCCGGGGATGTCGGGACAGGCGCTTTGGGGATTGGCGATGGTGAGGAACGGGCTCTGGCTGGAAACGGAAATATTTACGTTGGTGGCGGCGTTGATGCCGAGGTTGTTCAGCTTGAGCCCGATCTCGGCGGTTTCGCCCGGTTCCAGCCAGGAATTGCCGTTGGCGTCGTTAAGGATGAGTTCCCCCACCACCAGATAGGCGTTTTGATGCAGCACGGGCACGGTGGTGATGAGCAGGGCCTTTCCGTTGTCAAGCGGCTGCGCGGCAGGCGGATACTGGTTGGCGAAAGTGTATTCCAGGCCGCGGAGGTTGGTGTGGTCGCGGATGCCCACCGTGGCATATTTGCCGTGGGTGGGGCTATAGCCGCTGCTGCCGATATCAACGTTGTTGAAGACCTTGTACTGGATCTTGATGATGCCGTCGCCCAGGCTGGAGGGATAGTAAAGCGGATCGTAGAAGATCACCTGGAAGGTTTCCTCGCTGGTGCGGTTGTAGCCGTTTTTGAGGTTGTTGTACTGGATGATGAACCTGTGTTCGTTGGAATCGTACCACTGGTAGATTCCGCCTCCGGAGAGGATCACGAGGTCGTCCCAGAAAGGCGCGACCATCGGCGAGGGGCCCTGTCCGCCAGGCATCCTGCCATTGCGGAATTCGCCGTCGTTGGTTACGCCAAAGGCGATGAAACCGTTAACGCAGACCGTGATTTGGTCATAGTCCACTCCGTAGAAACGGAAAGTGAAAGGCAGGTCGATGGTCTCGAGGACATCGCTGTCATTCTGGTCACCTTCGTCGTCAGAGACGCCAGGGTCGTGGAGCCCGGTGATTTGGGTGCCGCTGCCTCCGAGGCTGGGCACTATCTCAACCCATTCGTAGCTGGGGCAGTCCGGATAGGCGGTGTCCGAGACGTCGTAGATGAAATAGCCGTATTCGTCGGGACCCAGGGGCGTGTTTTGCGCCACTGTGCCGATGGGCAGTGAAAAGTGGGCGATCTGCTCGAATCCGTCTGCATTGTAGAGCCTGAGTCTGAAGGGGATCATCATCCCGGGTATCAGCAGGGGCCGGGCGAAGAGGCCATAGCCTTCGATGGAAGAGGCATTCATGCCTGCCGGGATGCTGCCGAAATAGGAGAGGTTGTCCGTTACCTCCACCAGGTCGTTGAGGGCGGTGAGTTCACCGTAAATGTCGCTGGCGCCAAAGATGGAGGAGTTTTTCACCGCGAGGGTGAGGATGCCGTTTTCGGAGGGGTCCAGCACGTTGTCGCCGCCGGCGCTCACGCTGTGGTTGATCACGCTGAGGTCGGCATTGAAGCCGCCCAAGTAGAATAACACCTGATAGCTGTTGGCGGCGCTGTCGGTGAGTTCCAGGGTGAAGCGGCAATTGTGGAAAGCGGGGATGTTCCGGTCAAAGCTGATTAGGAAGGGGACGCTGTTCTGGGCAGTCTGTTCTGCCGTGATGGCGGGCCAGGCGCTGTTGGCCTGGGTGACGGTCACCAGCGGATCGGCCGTGCTGAGCACCCCGGTGATGCCGTCGATGGCGGCGGTGGTGGTGTTGTGGAGCTCCACGCTCAGGGCGATGGTCTCCCCGGCGTTGATGAAGCTGTCGCCATTGCCGGAGGAGCCGGAACTGCCGTCATCCGCGATGGTTTTGGAGAGATAGACCAAAGAGCCTGTCGCGTCGATCAGCAGGGTCTGCTGGGAAGGCTTGTGATCGTGTTTGGAGGCGGTGATCAGCAGGTCGCCGGTCACGAAATTGGGCACCAGGAGGGTAACCATTCCGCTTTCGTCCGTGAAACCCTTGGCCACCACATCGCCATAACCGTCGTTATAGATGGTAACGCTCACCCCTTCCACGGGGGTCAAAGATGGATCGGAAACCTGGATGTCCACAAAAGGGGTCCCGCGGGGGATGGAGTCCGGGGCTGATATGACCAGGCTTTGGGGTATGCCAATGAAGGTTTCCACGGTGGGATCGCCCATCAGGTTGCACCAGTGGGCAGAACTGTTGGCATGGCTGGTATTGGTCTGGCCGTACATGTTGTGCAGATAGAGACGGCCGTTGAGCAGGGCCTCGCCCATGCTGCGCATCCCGTAGAGGAATATGCCGTCGAAAATGCCGGTCGCAAGGGCGTTGTTTAACATCGTTTTGGTGGCGATGGTGGCCATGCCGATGGCGGTGAGGGCGCCTCTGGGAACGGCTTCGGTGCCCAGGCGGATGAAGGCTTCAGAGGTGGTTTCCTGGGAGGCATAACTGCCGGTTCCGCAGGTCAGCATGACGGCGTGAGGCAGCCGGGGACCGTTATTTAGGGAATTGCTGGGGCTCCAGCCGCTCATGTTGATATAGCCGCGGTAGTTGAAAAAGCTCACGCCCTGGTTGATGCCGTTGTTGATGGTGGAGGGGAAACCGCCGGTGTAGTTTTCGATGTAAGTGTAATCGGGATTGACTTCATGGCTCATCTCGTGGATGTACTGGCTATTGTAAACCGTGGATATGCCGGAGTAGGAGCGGTCGCCGATGAGCAGCATGCGGTTCAGCCAGGCGGCGGCATCGGGAGCGTTGTTTATGTTCTTTTCGTAGGTGTAAACCTTGTTCAGGACAGTTATGAGCTGGGTAAGGTCCTGCACGGAAACGCGGCCGATGAACGCGTCGCCCAGGAGGTCGCTGCCGGCCAGGTGGGTATAGGGATAATCGCCTTCACCGTTGCGGCCGCTGTAGGACTCAAACCAGGCCGGGATCGGGTAGTTGCCGCTGGTATCGCCCAGCAGGATAATGAAATCCGGGCGGGTTTCCGGATTGTTGTACTGGCTTTGGATATAGTTCTTGATGCTTGTGGTGCTGGCCCCGCCGGTCTGGGAGGTGCTCACCACGTTCACGGCATAGCCCTTTTGGCGTTTCCAGGTGGCAAATTCATTCAGTTTGGTCAGGAACACAGGGTCGCTGTTGTTGCCGTGGATCAGCAGGATGCGGGCATGGGAAGGCGCGGTCTCAAGGTTGCGGTAATCGGCAAAATTGGCGATTTGGGCCTCGTATATCTTCCTGAAAGCCTGGCTGTAGCCCGTATAATCGGGCAGTTCATTGAGGCCTGGTTCAGCAGTGAAATCCAGGGTGACCTCTATATCTCTGAAAGTGGCCAGGCGCCTGGTGACGGGATCGTATTGGCAGGGATAAACGTTGATCTGAATCACGCGGAAATCACGCAGGATGGCGGGTTCTGAGGCTGTTGCCAGGCTGGAGGGGAAAAGCCCGCCGGAAGGGACCGCCACGCCGTCCCAGCCTTCCCTGCATATTTTGGGCTCGTCAAGCTGGCTGTATTCCACCCCGCCGTAGCTATAGGAAAGGGTGAAGCTGCCCCGGGGCGGGATGGCCACCATGGTGCTGAACACGGGAAGTTCCGGCTGGCCGGGTTCGCAGGTGCCAAGCGCGCCTTCCATGCGGATTTCCCGGACGCTTTGGCCTCCGTCTTCGCCGGCGGAAAAGCTGAGGGCGGGCACGGAAACCGCGAGTTTAAGCTGGCTGCCGGTAGACCGCGCGACCGAGAACGGGCTTGCTGTTTCGGCGTTCAGCGCGGCAAGGCAGAGCAGCGCCAACATGGTGAGTGACAGGATCCTTTTCATTGTATCATCCTTGTATCGTTAAATCAAAAACCTGGAGTTGAGGCTCCAGGTTATGGTTGCGTTTTTTGCATAAAGGTTTTCTTTTGCTTTGTTCATTTGATGGCATAGATCAGGACACCCTGGTCCCGGGAAGCCACGACCAGTTTTCCCTTGTTGAATTTGGCGTTGTTGGTGTAGCCGGCGGATCGGAGGTTCTGCTTCAGGATGGGACTGCTGGGATTGCTGATGTCAAAGAGGTAGATGCCGCCACTGCCTGAGCTAACGGCGGCCAGACTGCCCATAATGTCGATGCTGGTGGCGTAGCCGGTGGTGTCGAAGGTATGCACCAGCAAGGGTTCGGCGGGCGCACCGATGTTCACCACGTTCAAGCCGCCCTGGCGGCTGGCGACGTAGGCATAATTCCCCGCGACCTTCACCTGCAGGGCCTGGCCGGGGAGCGCGATTTCGCTCACCTTCTCTTTGGTGGCACGGTCGTAAATGACCAATCCGCGCTGTTCGGCGGCCACGTAGATGTAGTTGTCCGTGGCGTCCATTCCCGAAGCGGTGGCGGGAGTGGTGATCACGTAATCTGTGCCCAGATAGAGTCCGCCGTTGTAGCGAACATACATCAGGTTGCGTCCTGCCCCGAAAAAGCCCTGGACGATATTGTCATCCACAGGGGCCTCAATGGCACTGAAAGAAATCGATTGCAGGCCGTCCGTGCCGCCGGTGATGGAATCTATCAGCCTGAGCGAATCCGGATCGGAGTAATCGACAATACGGATTTTGTCCGCGCTCACGTACTCGCCCAGGAAGAGCAGTTTGTGCTCGCCGACTGCCGAGATATTGCGGATGTTCACCAGGGTGGCGTCCGCGCTGGGGGGATAGATATCCGTCCACCAACGCTGAGAGTAATCCGTGGCATCGATCACGGAAATGCCGCCCTGGTCCTGGGCCACAAAAATGCTCTCGTTGTCAAAAGACAGGTCCACGGGATTGCCGACCACCTGCACCTGCTTGAGCAGGCTGAGGACGTCCTGGCCCTCCCAGGCGGGATTGCGCCGCGAGCATCCGCAAAGGATGAGCAGCACCGCCGCGAACAGTACGATCTGCTTTTTCACCATGTTCAAATCCTCCCAGGGAAATAAAATTTATGCTTACGCATATAGTAGATGCAAGAATCGTTCCGAATCCGCCACAATAACTGCGGATTACTTTCCCAAAGCCTTTTTCACCCACGGACAGGCCGTTTGCCCCTTCCCACTAACATCCCGTAAACCTCCCCTTAAGTTCCCGCCCGGCCAATGGGAACTCAGCGGGAAGTAATTTAGATGTGTATGGGATGGAGAAAATGGGGCTTCTATTGATAGTGGGTATCAGAACAGGTGGAAGTCCACAAATTGCGCGAATTCATACGAATTGCTTTTCCAGTTACGCTACCAACTGCGGTAGATGGCCTAAAATAAGGGACTTACTTCCCAATCGGGCAAGTAATCCATATGTTTTAAGCCCGAAGGTCCCAGAACGATTGGCCGACGGGGACATCGACCTTCCTGACGCTGGCGTCGAGCGAGGCACGAGCATGGACGCCAGCAACATCTCCTGTAGTTCATGCTCGCAAGCTCGCTGGACTCCAGGCTCACCTACGTTGGAAGGCAAATTCACAAATTCACAACCGGTAAATATGGCTTGTGAATTTGCAACCTGCTGATAGACGAGTTATTATGAGGCAAATTCACAAAAAAGGGTCTCTTAAACATCCGCGGAAGCTGATTGTAAACAGGATATGATGTATCCATGCTAACAGTCTATAATACATATAGATATAGTATATATAATAGATTTATATTTTAATATTATTTTATATTATATCATCTCTCCCTTCCCTTCATCTCTTGTTTGCGGCATGAGCCATTGCAAACCGGCATTCTCCCCTGGTCCGGCTGGATATAAGAGGTAAGCGTATTTTGTGAATTTGTCCCCCAACTCACAGTGCCACAATAACACACGGATTCACAAGCCATATTTACCGGTTGTGAATTTGTGAATCTGACCCTGCCACTCTCTAGGCTAATCCACTCATTTGGAAGACAGCCTAACAATTCTTCTTATAGAGACTATTTGACCGACGCCTGACAAATGTAAATCAGGCTGATATGAAAGGATGGGGTTATGCGGGGCAGATTTTTGGATTGACAGAATATGCTTTCTCAGATAATTGCAGCTTACATGAAGAGGCAGCAATGAAAGAAACTATTGGAAGTATCCTGAAGAGGAATGAATTTGAGTTAATCCAATACATACGAGCAGACGGCGCTGTAAAGCACTTCAGGAAGCCGGTCTGTCCAGGAGCGATCTCATGCTGGGATATAATCAAGAGGTAATCTTAAGATAATGGCGACTCAATCACACTCGCAGATTGCTTCATTCATCTGGAGTATCTGCAACCTCCTCCGGGGGCCCTATAAACGCAACGAATACCGCAAAGTCATCTTGCCATTTACTGTGCTCAGACGCTTTGATTGCATTCTTGCCCCCACAAAAGAGAGGGTTCTGGCAAAGCTCCCGCACTTGTATGGGAAGTCTGACAACATAATTTCCGAAAGCCTGATCAGGATCACAGGTGTTCCCTTTTTCAATAAATCCAAGCTGGATATGAAAAAGCTGCTGGATGATACCGATAACATCGCCATCAACCTGCAGTCCTACATCAACGATTTCTCTCCCAATGTGCAGAAGATAATAGAATACTTTGCTTTTTCGGAGCAGATCGCTCGTCTGCAGGACGCCAACTTACTTTACATGGTGCTGCAACGCTTTGTGACGGACGAGCTTGACCTAAGCCCTCAAGCTGTGGACAATATTCAGATGGGTCTTGCCTTTGAAGAACTAATCCGCATTGGGGCAGAGCAATCCAACGAGGAAGCGGGAGAGCATTTCACCCCCCGGGAAGTGATCAAGCTGATGGTTAACCTCCTCCTCAGCCCGGAATCAGATCTGGCGAAAAGCCATGTGGTAAAGACCATTTTCGATCCCGCCTGCGGGACCGGGGGCATGCTTACCGCCGCGGAAACCTATATCAAAGAGCTGAACCGCGATGCCAAGCCCCACATGTTTGGGCAGGACTGGAACAAGGACTCCTACGCCGTCTGCTGTTCGGATATGCTGATCAAAGGTGAAAATGCCGTTATCCGCCATGGTTGCTCTTTCGAGCAGGATGGCTTTACCTCCCACAAGTTTGATTACATGCTGGCCAATCCGCCTTTTGGGGTGGAATGGAAAAAGCAGCAGAAATCCATCACCGATGAACATGAAAAACTCGGCTTCAAAGGACGCTTCGGCGCAGGCTTACCCCGAATCAACGATGGCTCCCTGCTCTTCCTGCAACACATGATTTCCAAAATGCGGTCAGTTGATAATGGCGGCAGCAGGATCGGCATTGTCTTCAATGGCTCACCGCTTTTCACCGGTGATGCGGGCAGCGGGGAATCCAATATCCGCAAATGGATCATCGAAAATGACTGGCTGGAAGCAATCGTCGCCATGCCAGACCAGCTTTTTTACAATACCGGCATCAGCACCTACATCTGGATCATCACCAATAGAAAAGAGGCGCATCGCCAAGGCAAGATCCAGCTCATCGATGCCCGCCAATTCTACCACAAGATGCGCAAAAGTTTGGGCAACAAACGCAATATCATCGGCGATGGTGAGGATAAACGCTTTGACCATATCAGCCTGATCACCCGCATACATGCCGACTTCATTCACAATCAGGAACTGGAGTTTGAAAGCAATGGAGAAACCATAGCAGCCGTTGTCAGCAAAATCTTCGACAATGAGGACTTTGGTTACCACAAGATCACCGTGGAGCGTCCCCTGCGCCTGAACTTCCAAGCCACAGCGGAACGTATTGCCCGGCTGGATGGCATCAAAGCCTTTGCCAGGCTTGCTGAAAGCAAAAAGAAAGACCCTGTGGAAAAACTACAGGAAATTGAGGCAGGCAAATCCCTGCAGGAAAAGATTAAGACAGCCCTGAAAAGCATGGATGGCAGCATCATCTACAAGAACCGGAAAGAGTTCAACAAATCCCTGAAACAAGCCTTATCCCAAAACAATCTGGATTTGGCCGCTCCGGAACTCAAAGCAATTATTGAGGCTCTCTCCGAACGGGATGAGACTGCCGATGTCTGCACCGACGCCAAGGGCCGGCCTGAACCTGATACCGAACTGAGGGATACAGAGAACGTGTCTCTGAAGGAAGAGATCGAAACTTACTTCAAAAGAGAGGTATTGCCTCATGTTCCTGACGCCTGGATCGACCATTCCAAGACCAAGACCGGCTATGAGATACCACTTAACCGCCATTTCTATGTATATCAGCCACCCCGCCCTCTGGAAGAGATTGAAGCGGAAATGAAGGCATTAGAAAATGAAATCGCAAAACTATTGGAGGAGACATGAACAAAAAGAATGGAAAAATCAACAAGCAAATAACTCCCTACGGACCCCTGGAAATAGCCTTTTATAACAGCCCTGAAGGGAACGCAAGAATTGAAGTGTATTATCAAGACGAATCACTTTGGCTCAGTCAGAAAAAAATGGCGGAGCTCTTCGGGGTCGAGGTCAATACAATCAACTACCATCTCAAGGAAATCTTCGCAAGTGGCGAACTGGAGGAGACTTCAGTTATTCGAAAAATTAGAATAACTGCCGAAGATGGCAAACAATACCTCACAGGATTGTATAGTCTGGATGTCATCATCGCAATTGGTTACAGGGTAAATTCATATCAGGCGACTCGGTTTAGGATATGGGCGACACAAGTCCTTAAGGAATACATGATCAAGGGTTTTGCCCTGGACGATGCCAGATTGAAACAAGGTTTGAACTGGGGAAAAGACTATTTCGACGAGTTACTGGAGCGAATTCGTGAAATCCGGGCATCAGAACGCAGATTCTACCAAAAGATTACAGATATTTACGCACAGTGCTCGGTTGATTATGATCCCAATTCACCTATAACCCATGAGTTCTACGCAACTGTGCAAAACAAACTCCACTGGGCTATAACCAAGATGACGGCTGCTGAACTAATAGCCCAAAGAGCTGATAGCGAAAAGCCCCATATGGGGCTGACCTCATGGAAGAATGCGCCGCAAGGGAAAATACTAAAATCTGATGTAACAATAGCCAAAAATTACTTGACCGAAGATGAGATAAAAGCCTTAAACAGGCTTGTGTCGATGTTTCTGGACTTGGCTGAATTACAGGCAGAGCGCAAAGTTGTTATGAGAATGCAAGACTGGGCTGAAAGACTGAACAAATTTCTGGAGTTCAACGAATATGAGATTCTTGAAGGTGCGGGAAAGATTTCTGCGAGATTGTCCAAAGAGATAGCGGGGCAAGAATTTGAGAAGTTTCGCATCAAACAGGACAGAGAGTATATAAGCGATTTTGACAAAACTGTAAAGACCTTAAAGAAGAAACGATGAATGGCTCCAGTGATTCAAAATTTTCGAATAACTCGTACCCTCATGAGATCAATTGCTTATGTGTGAAATAGCCAGAGGATTATTAGACATCTCGGCCCAGATTCTGACCCTGATTTCTGTCACAGTTGCCTACTTTGCGCTTAGGATAACAGTAAAATCGTTCCATGAACACAATCGGCCCTATATCACTGCCAATATTGAGAAAGGTGACTCACCCTATCATATTGATTTGATTATACGAAACAATGGGATCAGAGGTGCCCAGGAAGTCAGCATAAAATTCAATCCTCCCTTAAAATCTCAGATGTTCAAAAACAAACCGGAACTAAATGAAATCTCTGAACTTATGTATCCCTTTGTCGCTCCGCAACAAACCATCAAAACCATATTTGACATCACTCTGCATAGGTTCGCCGAAGGAGTCGAAAGCGATAACAAGATCAATATCGAGATAAAATACAAATGCGCAAAGAAGACCTATAAAGACAGCTATCTTATCGACATTGACTACATCAGACACCTGGTTGGCCCCAATGAAAGTGATGTCAAAAAAGGATTTGAAAAGCTCGATAACACACTGGGAAAATTGGTCTTTAACACGGAAAGGATAGCGGATAGCGTTGAGAACGATGCAGAATAACTACAAGTATAAAGATAGCGGAATTGAGTGGCTGGGTGAAGTGCCGAAGGAGTGGATTGTTATAAGATCTGATTCTGTAACTGACTATGTTAGAAATCAAATAAACCCCGAGGACATTAAATCAGACACGGTGTTTCATTATTCTATTCCTATTGTGCAGGAAACAGGAACAGGTCAGCTTGAACCTACTGAGGATTTGGGAAGTGCAAAACAACTAATAACCAAGAAAACCATATTAGTATCAAAACTCAACCCCCGTAAGGCTACAATTTGCATTGCAGAACCTCAAGATGAGGTTACCATTTGTTCTTCTGAGTTCGTTGCTATAAAAGCAACAAAGTGCGTTTTAGAGTATCTGTATTATCTCGTAAGTAGTGAGATGAATAGACAAAGGCTCGATGCTCGCGTCCAATCAGTTACCCGAAGCCATCAACGTGTATATCCGTCTGATATTTATAGATTTTGGTTAGCTCTTCCTGGTCAGGACGAGCAGCAAGCTATTGTTGCTTTCCTCGACAGGGAGACAGCACGCATTGATTCTTTGATCCAAAAGAAAGAGCGGATAATCGAACTGCTGAAAGAAAAGCGCATTGCCCTCATCACCCAAGCTGTTACCAAAGGACTGAATCCAAATGTGCCAATGAAAGACTCTGGGATCGAGTGGCTTGGAGAGGTGCCGGAGCATTGGGGGAAAAAAAGGATTAAGGATTTATTGCTTCCCAAAAAGGGGGCAATAAAGACAGGACCATTTGGAAGTCAGCTTTTATCATCTGAAATGGATGATAGCGATGTAAAAGTTTATAACCAAAAGAGTGTTATTTCTAAAGACTTTGAGTCTGGAGAGAACTATATTTCATTCAAAAAGTTGGAAACGCTAAAAGAGTTCCAAACCTATCCAGGCGATTTCCTTATAACTACACGTGGCACGATTGGCAGATGCGCAATACTGCCACCCGATTCGGAAACAGGTATTCTGCACCCTTGTTTAATGAGGCTTCAAACAAACAAGGAGATTGTGGATGATAGGTTTTTAGAGTTACTTATTGAAGAAAGCCAAGTAGTTATTGAACAGCTAAAAGTGAAAAGCAACGGAACCACTATTGAGGTTATTTACCAAGACTCGTTAAAGAATGTTACTGTATTCCTCCCGCCAATTCATGAACAGTTATCGATTGCTGATTATTCAGACATGAAGACTAATAAAATAGATTTACTGATTTACCAGATTGAAACCTCCATCTCCCTCCTCCACGAATACCGCGCTTCCCTGATTCACCACGCCGTAACCGGTACAATAGATTTGCGAGGCTATGATGCCCAGGCACAATGAACAGGCTTTTGAAGCCTATATCGAGTCCGCTATGCAATCCGGCTGGACCGCGGTTGCCAATACCGCCTTTGATCCTGTCAACGCCTTGTTTCCCGATGAGGTGATATCCTTCCTCAAGCACAGCCAGCCAACGCTGTGGGCGGAACTCAGCAAGATCAACGGCGATCTCCTGCCCGGACAGATCATCAAAGCCCTGGTCAAAGAACGCCTAAGCAAAGGCACCCTGCACGTCCTGCGGCATGGCTTCAAGTTTCAGGGCAAGACCCTCAAGCTGGCATACTTCCGTCCGGCTCACTCTTTGAGCGAGGAAACGGAGGCGTTTTACAGATGCAACAGCTTCCAGGTTTGCCGCCAGGTCTTTTACCATCCGGAAAAACGGCAATCCATAGACATGGTATTGGCAATCAACGGCATCCCGGTTGTCACTATTGAGCTTAAGAATCCCAGCACCGGCCAGAATGTGCAGCATGCCATCAAGCAGTTCCGGGAGGACAGAGACCCTTCAACAGCCCTCTTAAGCTTCAAGACAGGGGCTCTGGTGCACTTTGCCGTGGATACGGATGAAGTGTATATGACCACGCATCTGCAGAAGCAGAAGACCTTCTTTCTGCCTTTCAACCGTGGTTCAAATCCACAGAGTGTTGATTGCGGCAAGGGTAATCCGCCGCATCCATCCGGGCACAGAACGGCATACCTCTGGGAAGAGGTCTTGCGGCCGGAAAGCCTGCTGGAGATCGTGGGCAACTTCATCTTTATCGAGAACGCGGGCAAGAAAGACGAACGGATCATTTTTCCCCGCTATCACCAATTGGATGTAGTGCGCAAGCTCCTGGCACAGGTAAAAATCGACAGAGCGGGCAAGAATTACCTGATCCAGCATAGTGCCGGCAGTGGCAAGACCAACAGCATTTCCTGGCTGGCGCACCGCCTGGCAAACCTGCACACCGCAGATGACAAATTGATCTTTGACTGTGTGATCGTGATCACCGATAGGATTGTGCTGGACAGGCAGTTGCAGGATGCCATTTACCAGATCGAGCATGCCTCGGGGGTGGTTCTTCCCATCAAGGAAGGCAGCAAGCAGCTTGCCAACGCCCTGGTGGATGGCACCAAGATCGTGATCACTACTTTACAGAAGTTTCCCTTTATCCTGAAAGGCTTGCTGCGCATCGCCGGAGCCAAAGATACGGATATGCCGGACGAAGCGGCGCTCTTGAAATCCAAAGCATGGCAAAAAAAGATCGCGGGCAGAAAGTATGCAATCATCGTGGATGAAGCGCACAGCAGCCAAACCGGGGAAGCAGCCCGGGGCATGAAACAGATATTGGGCGATAAAGACTCCAAAGCTGAGGATGCGGAGGATTGGCAGGATGAGCTGAATCTGGTGATGGAATCCCGGGGACAGCAGCCCAATCTCAGTTTCTTTGCTTTCACCGCCACACCCAAAGGCAAGACCATCGAGCTTTTCGGCAGCGGGGGGAGAGCTTTCCATAATTACAGTATGCGCCAGGCCATCGAAGAAGGCTTCATCCTGGACGTGCTGCAGCGCTATACCACTTACAGCACCTATTTCAAGATGATCAAAAAGACGGAGGATGATCCCTCCATGCCTGCCCAGAAGGCAGCCAAAAAGCTCTGCAAGTTCATGCGATTGCATCCCCGTAATGTGAGCCAAAAGACGGAGACCATCATTGAACACTACAGAAGCTGCATCAAGCCGCTAATCGGTGGCAGGGCCAAAGCGATGGTGGTGACGGACAGCAGGCTGCAAGCGGTGCGCTATATGCTGTCTTTTCAAAGGTACTTGAGCGAGCACCATTATACGGATGTACATCCCCTGGTAGCTTTCAGCGGAACCGTGATCGACCCTGAAACGAATATGGAATATACCGAACCGGGAATGAACATCGACTATAAGAATGGCAGACATATTTCAGAGACACAGCTTAAAGACCGTTTTGGCAGTGATGATTATCAGATACTTTTGGTGGCAAATAAATATCAGACCGGCTATGATCAGCCCCTGCTCTGCGCCATGTATGTGGACAAGCGTTTGGATGGAGTGCAAGCAGTGCAGACACTTTCCCGGCTGAACCGCATCTATCCGGGCAAGGAAGCGCCCTTTGTGCTGGATTTTGTGAACAAGGCTGAGGATATCCTGACAGCCTTTAAACCATATTACACAGTTACAGAACTGGAATCCGAATCTGATCCTGCACATCTGGAAGAGCTTAAACACGAGCTTAATCAAATGCAGGTCTATGCCTGGAAAGAAGTGGAGGACTTTGCCAGGGTCTTTTACAAACCTCTGGCCGAACAGAAACGGGGAGATCACGCGGCCTTGCATAAACACCTGCAGAATGCTGTGGAACGATATAAACAGCTTGAGAACGATGATGACAGGGACAAGTTCCGGGACAAGCTGAAGGCTTATGTACGGCTCTATTCCTTCATAACCCAACTGATCAGCTACACCGATCAGGAGCAGGAAATGCTCTATAGCTTCGGCCGCTTCCTGCTTCAACACATCCATCCCAGTGACAGCCGGAATGCTTATCCAGAAAAAGATGTCGAATTGCAATACTACCGCCTGCAGAAGGTGAAGGAAGGCTCCATCAATCTATCTGAAGGCAAAGAGGTCAAGGTCAAATCTCCCACCGTTACAGGCACCCGTAAAGCCAGGGAAGAGGAAAAGCCTCTATCTGAGATCATCGAAACTTTGAACGAGCGTTTTGGGACTGACTTCAGCGAAGCAGACCGGCTCTTCTTTGAACAAATCAAGGAAACTGCCATGCAGGACGAAGGTGTGCTCAAGACAGCCGCTGCCAATCCCCTGGATAAGTTTGAGCTGGGTATTCAGCAGATCATCAAAGACCTGATGATGAAACGGCTAAAAGATAATGACAAGATCGTAAGCCGGTACATGGAAGACGAGAAGTTTCAGAAGGTGATATTCTCCATACTTGCAAAAGATATTTACGGAACAATAAGCACCAAGTAAGATAAACATAAACGAGTATATGTTACGGGATGTTTGTGACTTACATCCCGCTATAAGATAGCTACTCAGAGTGGTTTCAAGTGGAGGGTATCATGCATGATCTCAACCCAATGTTATTGTTGCAATCAGGCAAAACTTTCCATTTACGCTGGGGGGCTGCTTTTTTATCAGGCTTTATGGCCTGTATCACCCAGGCTGAAATCCATCCGGCGCACAGACGGCGCCGGGCAGTTCCTGAAAATCGCTTACTTCAGCAGCAGCATCCTGATGGTTTTGGTTTCGCTGGCTGTGCTCACCCGGGCGAAATACACACCGCTGGCCACTCCCCTTCCGGTTTCATCACGTCCGTCCCAGCGCAGCCTGTGGTTTCCGCCCGCGAGTTTTCCTTTGTGAAGGGAGCGCACTTTCTGGCCGCGAATGTTGAAGAGATCGACGCTCACCTCGTTTGAGAGGGCAAGGTTGAAGGCGATGGTGACATCTGGATTGAAGGGATTGGGATAGGCCGACAGCGCGGATATGGGGCTTTGGACCAGATCCTGGAGAGCAACCTGGTAATTGCTCACCCGGATGTAGCCTTCGTAGGTTCCTGTAGCCGGAGGCTCCCAGGTAAAAGTATCCTGGCCGTTCAGATAGTGGGGAACGTCATCCAGCATCAGCATAATCTGCCATTGGTCGCCGGCTCCCTCGGTGCTGAAACTGATCTCGTGTGGCCCTTCCAGGCCCGCGTGGGCATGGATGTTGAAGTATTCAACCTGTTCCGGCCCGCTGAAGGGCTGGCGGTATTCGCTGCAAAGGTTCCGGATGTCAGTGGAATCCGCGCCGGCATGATG
>Ga0116187_1001254_pt1 | contig 27507 bp, 21 predicted proteins | sample AD_JPNNA6_MetaG_FD_89755 | JGI IMG/M metagenome (GOLD analysis project Ga0116187, IMG submission 89755) | Active sludge microbial communities of municipal wastewater-treating anaerobic digesters from Japan - AD_JPNNA6_MetaG | ecosystem: Engineered > Bioreactor > Anaerobic > Digestate | place... | reverse complement strand
TCCTCGAAAGAGTCCCCGTTCATGAAAACGTTCCACCGAGTGTACTTCGGTTTGGTCCTCGCGCTGGTCGCCACCTTCACCGGCTGCGACAGCGGGTCGTCGACGTCCTCGAACAACAGTGGTGGCACCAGCGACCCGAATTCTCTGGTGGGTACCTGGAGCCGCACGGACAGTGCAGCGAGCAGCACGACGGTCCTGACCTTCGGGGCAGACAAATCCTACCGGGAGGACGTCACGGTGTCCAACATGGGGGTTTCGAGTGTGACGCGATATTCCGGAACCTGGAGCACGACCGATGACAAGTTGTCGGTGACCTTCACGAAGACGGAAGTCAATCCGAATGGATCGGGTTGGACCACCGTCCAGATGCAGATGCCGGCCCGGTCGGGCAAGTACATGGTCGCGGGAGGCGTATTGTCCTACGACGGGACGGGTGTAGCGATACGGTACGTGTCGGGAACATCTGGACAAGTTCCGACCGAAACGATTCTGCCCCCCGTGTTCAGTCCTCCAGGGGGCTCGTTCGCGACCTCGCAGACGGTGACGATCGCACCACAGAACCTGGGTGCGCTGGTCTATATCACACGGGACGGCTCGACCCCCACGTCTTCGTCGACCTTGGTCACCGGGACCGTGACGGTTTCGGAAACCTCGACGATCAAGGCGATCGCGATCCAAGGGAACAAGAGCAGTTCGATCTCTTCCGCGACCTTCACCATCCAGAATGGCGATTCGACAAATCCTGCTGATACGGCGAAAGCCGGCAATGCACCTGCTCTTGTTGGAGCCTGGGCGGGCCTGGAGAATGGGCTTTCGGTGGTCTATTCCTTCGGGGCGAATGGTTCGTTGAGGAAAACGACGGGCAAGTCCTTCCAATCCGATCTGTACGTCTTCTATCGAGTGACGGCAACATGGACCACGTCCGGGTCCACCTTGACCGCCAAATGGATCAAGGAGGAGACGAGCACCAACCTGGACACCAATTGGACATTGGCCGGCGAGTTCACACCCAAGACGACCACCGCTACCTTCAGCACTTCGGACAACAAGTTGACCCTCATTTACGAGGGTGGAGCCGTTCTCCTGACCAAGATGAACCAGGATCCTTACTCGACCGAGGTTTCGGCCCCCCTCATCTCGCCCAATGGCGGCACCTTCACCACTTCCCAAACAGTGAAGTTGTCTTCGCCGACGGAGGGTGCATCCATCTATTTCACCGGGGACGGCACGACACCCACCGAAAATTCGATTTTATCCACCAACGGTATCATCTTGATCTCTTCTTCCAGAACGATCAAGGCGATCGCCATCAAGGACGGCGTCAGCAGCCCAGTATCCAGCGCGACCTTCGTCAAACAATCAGACAGTTCGACCGGCGGCAACCCGGGATCGGTACCCGCGGCCTTGGTGGGAAGCTGGACTGTGGGGGTCGAAGGCTACTCGCAGACATACACCTACGCGGCGGATGGAACCTGCACGATGGTCACGTACAATTCCCTATCCACGAATTTCAGCTACATGCGAGTCACGGGAACGTTTTCCGCCACGGAAACGAAGCTTGTGCGTTCGATGAAGAAACTCGAGAAGAGCAACGACGGCAAGATCTGGACCACGCTGAGCGATGTCGCGAGCGAGGAAACCGAAACCTGGTCGGTGTCCGGGTCGATCTTGACCGTTACCGCCGAAGCGGGGGGGCAGACCCAGTTCACCAAGAAGTGACAGATGATCTCGGGTCCGATCCCTCCTACAAGGCGAGGAAGACCCGAAATCGCGGACAAAAAGAAACCCTGCAGAGTCGCTGCAGGGTCGCATGATCCACGGGGCCCGCAAGGCCCCGTTTTTTGTCACCTCAACAGCACTCCTGGAGGCACGACCTCGAACCCCTTGCCGTGGTGGTCCTTGAAGGAGACGTAGGGGTTGACGAGCTTCCAGGGCACCCAGACCTTCACGGGGGTGAGGACTTGGATGTACGACTTGGCCGGATCGACCGTCCCGGCCACCAGCACCAGCTGGGGGGACGGCATCGTGTCGACAACACAGATCCGCAGATCGGCGGGATCTTGGCTGCAGGGCACCGATTCCAGGATCCGCTCCAGGGTGTTCAGCCGCACCTCCACGCCAGGATGAGGGAGCGTCACGTCCAGCCAAACTCCGGAGTCGGTGGCGATGGCGGTGTCCAGTTGGACGGCGACCAGGGCTTGGCCCGCGGTATCCTTCCCGACGCTGTCGATGGTGATGTAATCGACAATGGGTGGGAACGGCTTCGGTGCGGTGCGGGCGTAGCGCATCAGGGGACGGCCCAGCGAATCGGAAAAGACCAGGACGTCTTCCGATACCTTCCAGGTGGCGGCGCGCTGCAGGGTGGCGGTGACCGAAGGCATTTCGGTGTAGATGGTGCACCACATCTTGGTGCTCAGGAACGCTCCGACGTGGAATGTGGTGGCATCGGCCTTGTAGGGTCCCGAAATGCTGTTGCAGCCGTCGGTGCCGCTGGCTTGGCCCGACTTGTCCAGCGTCAGTTCGATGGATTTGCCGACGACCACGAAGGTGTCGACCTGCCTCAGGTACCAGGTTCCCCAGAGTGCGGAAGGCTCCTGCGGGGTGTCGATGCGGATGACGATGTCGACCGACCCCTTGGCGGGCTTGAGGGTCACGACCGCCTTGGCGAGTTCGCCGGGAACGATCTTCACCGAATCTTCCCCGTAGTAGGCCAGGACACCGCCGGTCTTGTACAGACCCACCGAGATCTTCCACATTCCGGCGTCGAGTCCGTCGAACCTTACCGAGCTGTCCAATGCGGCCGATCGGCTGGTCATCTGTTCGCCCCGTCGCAGTTCCACGCGCAGGGAGTCGGCCTGTCCGACCACCTGGGAGCGCACCGCGGGAGGGAGCGAGAACCCGAGGTCTCCGGAGCCGCTTGGATCGGGTGCGGCGGAAGAAGAGGCGGGGCGGTCGCAGCCGGCGAAGGCGAGCAATGCCAGAGCGAGCAGAAGGCGGCGTAGGTTCATGGTGCGGCTCGTGCGGTGAAGTGGATGGTGGAACTGGCCTCCTGGAAGATATCCCTCGCGCATCGCGCACGCGATGGGATCGGGGGGCGTTCCGGGGAATCCGTACTCGGGTCGGAACCAGGTGGACCGCTTCGCGGCGCACGATCCTGATCCTGGATTTTTCGATGCGGTGTTAAACTGTTCCTGATGGATTCACTTGTCTGGTCGGAGCAGATCCGATTCCTGTTGGCGTTCGCGTTGTCGGCCCTGGTGGGTCTGGAACGCGAGCGATCCCGTGCTTCGGGAAACCCCCACGCCGCCGGCGTGCGGACCCACGTGTTGGCGAGCTTGTTCGGGTTCGGGTTGGCCGTCCTGCACCAGAAAGGCCTGGCCTTGGCGCTGCCCTTGGGTCTGGCGGCCGTGGGAGGCATCCAGGTCGCGTCGTTCTGGCGTCGGTCGGCGTCGGGCCAGTACGGCTGGACCAGCGAGCTGTCGATCCTTGTCTCGGTGCTCATCGGGATCCTGTGCCTGGTGGCCGATGTCTGGATTCCCACGGCGGTCACCATCCTGGGCGTGTTCGTCCTCACCGAAAAGGCCGAAATCGAACAGTACGTGGAAAAACTCGACCGCTCCGAGTTCCTGGCGGTGGTCAAGTTCCTGGTGGTCACCTGCATCGTCCTGCCCATGCTGCCCGACAAGAACTTCACGAGCTGGAACCTCAATCCGGCGCGCACCTGGGTGATCGTGGTGATGGTGTCGTCGATCGGGTTCGTGGGGTATTTCCTGACCCGCAAGCTCGGCGGAAAGATGGGTCTGTGGGTGTCGGGAATCGTCGGCGGCGTGGTGTCCAGCACCGCGGTGGCCGTGGCCACGGGCCGCATCGCCAGCCGATCTCCGGAAAAGGCCGGAGCCGCGCTCCAGGCCGCGATCCTGGCGAGTTCGGTCATGTACCTGCGGATCCTGGTGCTGATCTGGATCGTCTCGCCGGAATATGGACGGGAATTGGCGTGGCGGTTGCCCGCGCTCTGCGGCGTGGGGCTGCTTCTGGCGCTGTCGGTTCCAAACCGGTCCAGCCAGCAGGAGCGGATGGACAACCTCACCAACCCCTTCGAGATCGTCCCGGCCATGGTCTTCGCCGGGTTCTTCACCTTGTTCTCGGTGGCCACGAACCTGGTCCGAGGCTACATGGGGGCGTCGGGCCTGGTCGTGCTGGCGTTGGTCGTCGGCGCGGTGGACATCGATCCCTACATCCTGTCGGTGGCGCGCGGCGCGACCGTGGAAAAGATCTTGATCACCTCCATCCTCATGGCCATGCTGTCGAACACCGTGGCCAAGGGGGTCTACTTCGGGAGCCAGGCCAAGCCCGTTCGCAAGCAGGCGTTTTTGCGCTACGGGGCCTGGGCGCTGCTGCACATCCCGCTGGCGCTGATCTAGTTCGGCTTTACGGGATCATTTCACAGAAATCGAAATTGTTTCGAGTATAGCTGATCTTTTCTTGAGTTATTGTAGATTATCAGGTATGACCGATGCGCTTATTGTGAGAAACGGCTACCTAGCCGAACTGGAACGCTGGAGAGGCGCGCCGGTGGTCAAAGTGCTGTCGGGGCTGCGCCGCGTGGGCAAAAGCGTGTTGCTGCGCCAGTGGAAAGAACGCTTGGAAACGCTTCACCAGCTCCCGAGCGGGGCGATTTGGCTGATGGAGCGCGATAGCCTGGACTGGTTGCATTTGGAGTCGTGGGAGCAGCTGCGCGATGTGGTCGGTCCGTGGGTGGACGAGGTCGCGGGCCCCAAAGCGCTGTTGATCGACGAAGTCCAGCTGATCGATGGGTGGGAGAAGGTGGTGAACGCCCTGCACAAGCGCGGAGATGTCGACATCTACCTCACGGGCTCGAACGCGCGGTTGTTGTCGTCGGATCTTTCCACGTTGCTGAGCGGCCGCTGGGTGGGGATCCCCGTCTTGCCGCTTTCGTACCGGGAAACCTTGGAGCTTCGCGGCAAACAAGAGCATTCGCCGCAAGAGTTCGAGCGATGGCTGCGCTGGGGTGGATTGCCCGGTCTGCACCAGATGCCCGACGACCGACGGATCTTGGAACAAGCGCTGGACGCCATCTTCGCGACGGTGATCCTGCACGATGTGGTGCATCGCCACGAGGTCCGCAACGTGCCGTTGTTGGAGCGGGTCGCGCGCTACCTGTTCGACCAGGTGGGCAACCTGGTGAGCGCCAAACGCATCGCGGACTACTGCAAGTCGCAACGAATCTCGGTGGGGATCGAGACGATCCAATCCTACGCATCGCACCTGGAAGGTGCGTTCGCCGTGCACCGCGCCAAGCGCTGGGATCTCAAAGGGAAACGGCACCTGGAAGTCGCCGAGAAATTCTACGCCGGCGATCTGGGCATGCGCAACGCGCTCTTGGGGCGCGACGCGATGGCCGATATCGGAGCCTTGCTGGAAAACGCGGTGTACCTGGAATTGTTGCGGCGTGGCTACACCGTGAGCGTGGGCAAGCTGGGCGACAGGGAGATCGATTTCGTGGCCGAACGCGGCGGCGAGCGCGAGTACTTCCAGGTGACCTACCTGATGGCCGACGACGCGACGCGCGAGCGCGAATTCCGCTCGCTTCTGGAGATCGACGACAACCATCCCAAGACGATCCTGTCCATGGACGCCTTCGATTTCACTCACGACGGAATCCGTCATATCCAGCTGCCGAACTGGTTTCTGGAAGAAAGCAGGCGATGAACCTCGAGCATCTCGAAATCGTGCTGGTGCACCCCGAAACCCCGCGCAACGTGGGCTCGGTGGCGCGCGCCTGCAAGAACTTCGGCGTTGGCCGCATCTGCATCGTGGGCTCGCCCGAAATCCTGGTCGACGGCTGGGCCAAGGCCACCGCGCATTCCAGCACCGAACTGTTGGACAGCGCCCGATTCGTGGCCACGCTGGAAGAAGCCCTCGCCCCCCATTCGTTCGCGATCGGAACCGCCAACCGCGTGCGCAAGGGAAAGCTCCCCCCGCTGCAACTCCCGCACGAGGTGCTTCCGGACCTCGCGCAGGCGACAAGATCCGGCACCTGCGCGATCGTGTTCGGCCCCGAATCGCGCGGCCTCACCGACATGGACCTGGCCTGCTGCACCCGCCTGATGCGCATCCCCACCGAAGTCGACCAACCCTCGCTGAACCTGTCGCAGGCGGTGCTGGTGGCGCTGCAGGAATGTTGGCGCCACGCCAAAGGTTGGAGCCCGTCGCTGCCACCGGGCGCGGTCCCGGTTGCGGCAATCCCTGACGGATCGACTTTGGTCTCGGGGGCCACGCGCTCCGACGACGACGCCCCGCCCGCCTTCAGCGAATTCGACCTGCTCCTGGCCCGCGTGGAATCGCTCATGGCCAAGGCCGGATTCCGTCCTTACGTGGGCAACCCCGAATCGTTCCATCTGGCCGCCCGCCGCTCGCTTTCGCGCGGCCGGTTCGAACGCCGCGACCTGCGCACGTTCCTGACCATGGTCAAGACGCTGGAGCGGCTGACCGGGAGGAAGTGAAGCCTCGCGCCGACGCGGCCCGCGCGCCGGCGCGCGATCTCAGAACTGGTTGATGAACTTCCACACCTCGGGCGTGACCCATGTCTTCGACTGGCCCGCGTCCTTGGGATAGTCGTCGTGGCCTCCATCGAAGGTCAGCCACTTCACCGGGAAGTTGCCGCATCCCTCGTAGTCGTGGATCTCGTGTTTGCCGCTTCCTTTGGTCGTTTCCTTGACGGTGCCCGGCACGATGCACTTGTTGTTCTTGACGAACCGGTCGCGCGACGACCGACCCGTCGAGGGAGGACAAAGTTCGTCGCTCAACCCCACCATCCCCATGTAGGCCAGGGGCTCGCCCGTGTTCTTGGGGAAGTAGATGTTGTAGTCGGCGGTGGCGAACACCACCACGGCGCGCAGGAGCTTCTGGTGGGTCTGCGCGAGCGAATTGGTGAACATGGCCCCGAAGCTGAACCCGATGCTGAACACCCGCGAGGTGTCGATGCAGAAATCGGACTTCACCTTGGCCTGGAGTTCCTCGAAGAAGATGTGGTCCTTGTTGTCGTTCGCGCCCGTGCGCCAGGGCATCTGGTCGGTGTAGCCCTGCGGCGCGACCCAGATGATGTTCTTTTCCGTGTCGAGCGGCTTGAGTTGCCACCAGTTGGCGGCGTTGACCGCGCCCATGTTGCCGTCCATCCAGTGCATCCCGAACACCAGCTTGTAGGGCTTCTTGGGGTCGTAGTTGTCGGGCACCGAAAGGGTGTAGTCGCGATTGAGCCCCGCGCTGGTCATCTTGTAGGTCCCGCTCCTGGGGGGATTGGCCTTGCCGCAACCCGCGCTGGGGGTCGGGGCGTTCTTGAACGGATACCCGAATTCCAGGACCGTGTCGAGTTTCACGTCGATCGTCCCGGCCTGCGACGGAACCGCGACGGTTTTTGTCGCATAGCCCTTCGCCGACACCCTGAGCGAATCGGGAACGGCCGCCTGCCTCGCGGCCACGGCGAACGAAGCGGGTTCGCCGAATGCCGCGCCCGGCACCGAACCGGAAGCCCCCGTCGCGACATGGCGGAAGGTGGTGGAATTCCGGTCGATCGTGACGTTGACCAGCACCAGCGCGGCTCCGCGCGAGATCGCGCCGACATCCCAGCGGTAGGAGCCGGACGACGCCTGCGGCAGGACCTCGGTCTTCAATCGGGAGCCCTTGGTGTCGAAGACCTCGATCTTCACGGGGGCCGAGCGTTCCAGGGCGACCTCGAGGATCCCGTTTTGGAGCGACACCGCATGCTTGGGGGCGCGGGACGGATGGATGGCGGTGTTGCCCGACACGATGGCGTACATGCCATCGGAGCCGGTCGTGTCGGCCAAGCCCAGCGGTGTCAACGTGACGACGGCGTTGGCGACGGGCTTGCCCGCCTGGTTCGACACCTTGCCCCGCAGATCGACGGCGTTGGCGCCGCCGACCATTCCCAGAACCAACACGAGCGAGATCGACGCGCGATTGGACATGTTCTTCTCTCCTGTCCCGACGAATTCCGGACGCGATCCATCTCCGGAAGTCCGCTCGCCCACGGGTTTTGCCGGTGGGCGAGCGGTTACGATGCGCGCACCGGACCCGGTGCGCCACCGCGGAGATCTTCGTTCCACCGGGTGAAGGTATGCCCCCCGCAGTTGGTTCCACCGCGGGTTTGGGGCGCACTCGGCAAGATATCGTTACCAATTTGATAACGCCCGCGAAACGGGGGAGCCTTCCTGCTCGGAACGCGAGCTCGGTCGGGGCTGGTTATTCGACGGGCGCGATCGGGTCGCGACGGTCGGCGGAAATCCCCCGCATGGCCAGAATGCGTCGGCCGGCTTCCCGGACGGCGTCGTACAGGCTCGTGGCGGCTTCGGGTTCGCCCGCCAGGTGCAAGGCCATCGCCGCAGCCTGCGCCGACGAGATCCGTTCCGGATCGTCGCTTTGCCGGACGGTCCAGGTGGTGGCGTTCCCCGTGGGCAGGATCCGTCGGCGCAACGGGGTGTTCCTGAGCACGCTCGCGATGCGGCTCGCCTGGCTCCAGGTGCCGTCGGGGATCACCACCGTCGCCGATCCCGCCAGTTCGTGCGGTTCCAGAGGCGTCGCGTCGGGGGACGGATAGAGCAGGATCGCGTCGTCGCCAAGCCGCGGCGGTTCCACGCGGGACCAGGGGACGATGGACGCGTCGGACAGGATCCGGCAGGCCAGGCGCGCGCTGTTGGTGGGCTTCCTGGCTTCCTGGGGATGCTGCAGGAACACGATTTTCGTCCGTGTCGCGAGCACGGGGAACCCCGCGCAGAAGCACAGGTGCTCGTGGACCCCGCACACCTGACAGCGGGGAATGGAGGTGGATGCCGGATACACGCGTCGCATGGAACGCAGCAAGTTAGCTGCCCCGGAGATCGACCGGCGGGCGGGGGCGTCGTGTCCCCGACATTTCCATCGCTTTGCGAGGAACGGGCCCGAGGTCGCCGCGGTCCGGTGGTAGAATGGACACATGGCTGGGTGGCATCGGGAGCGGATGGAAGTGGACACCACAGAGGAGAGGGAGGATGTGCACATGCGATCCAAATTCCGGCGCTGCGCCGCGATCCTGGGCGCGGGGTGGGCGCTGGGCGCCTGTTCGGACGGATCGGGCTCGGGCACCGGAGCCGACGGCACGGACTCGCTCGCGATGCGCACGGGATTGGAATCGGTCTGCGTGGAGGTGATCAACGGCTACCGGGCCGAACTTTCCTTGCCGGCATTGGCCGAATGGACCGATTCGGCGGCGTGTTTCGCGCGGCAGGCGGCGTTGGACTTCCAGTCGCGCAAGGGCCACGCGAATTTCGGGCTTTGCAAGGAGGCCGCCCAGAACACCTGTCCCGCCTGGATGTGGGACGAATCGATCGGAGGCAAGGAGGGCACGCTGCGGCGGTGCGTCGAATCCATGTGGAACGAAGGCCCGGGCACCGACTACTCCAAGCACGGCCACTACATCAACATGACCAACAAGGCCTACAAGAAGGTGGGATGCGGATTTTCGGTGAAGGAAGGAAGCATCTGGATCAACATGGATTTCAAGTAGGCGGTCGCATCGCCGCGCATGGCCATTCCAGGGCGGCCTCCTGCAGCAGCTCGCGCGCCCAGGCCGGGCCGGTGGGGCCGAACAGGAATTGTCCGTCGCGCGCCACCAGGCAGCGGCTCGCGGGCTCGCCCGCGACATCCAGGCGCAGTTCGAGCGCGTCGCCTTCGGCCCAGAATCGCCGGTGCAGTTCCAGCGACGACCAGTCGGGCGCGGGCATCGACACCCAGGCGGTTTCGTGTTCGGTGGGCCGTGGAGCGGTGTTGGCCAGGATCGAGCGCCGGGCGTGGATTTGCTCGTCCAACTGGTTGGTCAAGATTTTGAGTGTCATGTGTGGGTCTCCTCCAATCGGCGGAGGCGGGTATCCAAGGATGGTGGACAATGGGCTTTGCGAAGAAAGTGCGGATCGGGACGGAACAAACTCCCTGTTCCCGATGACGCGGCGAATGCGCGATTATTGCGACGGGTTTTCAGGAAGCGCGGCGTCCCACGTCCAGTACGCGCTTCCGTCGGGTTTGCGGTGCAGGTACCGGTAGTCGACCAGGTAGCGCCGCGCCTTGGCGTGGTCGGCCACCACGGGCTTCAGGATCGCGTCGACCTCGCGCTCGGTGTAGGTGCGGTCGGACCGGAACAGCGACGAGATGTGGTCGATCACGGCCAGCCGCGCCTTTTCCTTGAGCGGGAACTTCTCCAGGCGGCCGTCGGGCATGCATTTGGCCACCAGGGCGTCGCGCTCCTTGGCGGAGAGCTCCACGTGGCTTTGCGGCCGCGCGGGTCTTGGCGGATCGACCTTCGGAGGAGCCGCTTCCGAAGCCGCGGGAGCCGCGGACGGCGGCGGATTCGGGGGGAAGGTGGTCTTGTTCCCGAGCACGCACCAGCGGAACCGTCCATCCTTCTCGAGCTTGAAATACCGCATCTCCAGGAGCTTGGAGAACAGTTCGTCGGATTCCGGCGCGATCCGCGACAGGGCAGCCCCGATGCTCGCGGTGTCGTAGACCTCGCCTTCCCGGAAGGCGCGGTGGACGTGGGTCAGGAGATCCGACGGCGGTCGCGGCTCCAGTCCCGGCAAGGCGAGTTCGGGCGCGGGGTCGGTGCAGGAATTGCCGAACACCGAATGGAAATGGTGCGCGTTCTGCTCCAGGATCAGCTTCACGAACTCCTCGCGCAAGTCTGACATTTCCTGTCCAGTCGCCTTGGCGAGGGTCTCGCCCATGGAACAGAAGGCCATGATGGGCATGAGGTGGAAGAAGTACATGGCCGCCACAACGCGCGGCGTGTAGCGGAAGCCGTAGCCGGCCTTGTTGTAGTCCTCGCGGGCGGCGACCAGGCCATCCAGCCAGTGCTTGAGCACGGTGCCGGGCCCGGGGATGCCGTCCTTGGACGACTTCAGGTCCTCCATCAGGGCGATGCGCAGGATGTCGCGCCGCTCGTACAGGAACTGGACGTCGAACTGCGCGATCTGCGACGGCAGATCGACCAGGTCGGGATCGGTGACCGTGGTGGGGCGCCGGGTCCGGCGCTTCTCCAGGAAGGTGCGCAGAAGCTCCTGGAGCAGTTCGTCCTTGCTCTTGAAGTAGTAGTAGATCAGCGCCTTGTTCACTTCGGCGCGCTTGGCGATTCCGTCCACGCGGGCGCCATCGAAGCCCTTTTCCGAAAATTCCGCCCGTGCCGCATCCAGGATGCGCTGCCGGGAATCGTTCTGATCGACCGCTTCTTTAACCATATGGTTAGTTAAACTACAGTGCAAAGCCCTGGAAGTCAATACCCGGGCCTCTTCTTGCAGGGCCTCTGCGGATTTGGAATTCGACTCCGAATTTGCAGAGGTGGCGAATTTCGCCGGGTATGGTCCTCGATCCGTCGACCTTGGAGCCGCTTCGAACTGGACCGACCGCCTGCGCCGGCTTTGGGTGCAAGCGCAAGGTGGGCGTTCGGCGCTACGGCTTTCCGCGAAGGTCGATCCGGTAGGATCGCAGATGGAGGAAGCCTTTGCCGTCGCGGATTTCGTTCCCCAGATTGATCACCGCCAGGCGCTCGCGCGGCGAAACCATGCCGCGCACCACCAGGGTGTCGAAGAATTCCTTGAGGTCGATCCGCCCGCGCGAGATCCTCTCCTTGCCGGAAAACGACAGGTAGGTCCAGCGCAGGCGGGGCTTGATGTTCGGGTCGCCATGGTTTTCCATCTTGCTGAGCGCCCATTCCCTCCCTCCGACGCGGAGCCGGTCCACGACCGGCGGGAAAGGGAGGTCGTCGTTGGCGATCCAGACCATGACCTCGCGCGTGATGTTCTCGGGTTTGTCCCCCGCGCTGTCGACGAGCCAGATCTGGAACGCGGTGTTCCGATGCCCCGTTCCGCCCTGCTCGAGATCCAGGTCGGCATGGAGGGACGCGATGGACGAAAGCCGCATCGGAAGCAGCGGCGTGGTCGACGAATCGGCCCACGGGTTCTTGCCGTGGAGGATGTCCGGGAACGCCACGATCTTCGAGCAGGTGGGCCAATCCCAGGCCCAGCCCGCCTCCACCGCTGCGCCCGCGAGTGGACGGATTCCGACGTGCTGCCGGTAGCCGGGGCCGGTCGCCCCCTTGTTCCACACGTTGTTCTCCACGTAGTACGGACCCGCCGACCGCCGTTCCCAGTCGCGCGTGGCGGCATCGGGAAAGATCTTGCCGATGCGCTCGAACGGATCGACGGCGGCAAGGGTGTCGGCTCCCGCGGAGGGAGCGGCTGCGGCAAGGAAGATTCCGGCGAGGAGGAGCTGCATCGTTGGATTCCCCGGGTTCGAGTGGTGTCAAAATATGGTTCAGCGGGGCGTTCGCCGGATGGTGATGCCAATCGGATTCCGTCTTTCTTGATTTCGGAATCCATGCAGCAACGCCATGAACGGAGCGTCCCGTGAAACCGTCCGCCCTCGCCTTCGCTCTCGCCCTTTCCGGCTCGATTCTGCTGTCCGCATGTTTTTACAAAGGGTCTGTCGGCACCGGTACGCCTCCATCTTCCGCGGCGCCGCCGTTTCCATGGCCTCCGCCCAGGGCATCGGCCACCTCGGACATTCCGCGTCGCCTCCTCGAAGACGCCAAATCCCTGGGAGACGTGGATGGAACGCTGCTCGAGGCGCTGGACCAGGCGGGCTACGGCGAGCGCTCGTACTATTGGATTCCGGGAGGATTCGCTTTGGCCACCCGGATCGAACGGATGGACGACGACGGCGCTCCGCATCGATCGGACCGCTGGAACCTCAACCCTTCCCTCAAGGAGAACTTCGACCTTATCGTGTTCCTGAAGGCATTGGTTTCCGCCCCTGTCGGCCGCTACCGGGTGTTCGTCTTCACCGTCACGTCCCAGCCGTACACGTTCGATTCGACGGAGCCCTCCTACGAAACCGCCATTCGATGGGCAGGGGGAGGCGCATCCGCCTTGACTCCGGCGATCGCCCAAGAGCCTTTCACGAAAGAACACTCGGTGAAGGCGTTGATCTACGAATTCGAGAAAAGCGCAGGGAAGGAACGTCAGATGGACCCCAGCGCCCTGTCGGGTGCGGACCACATCGCCCGATCGGGAATCCAATCCGGTTTGGAAGGTCGCTGAAATGCGAGTCGGCACCTTGGACTCCCGTTGGCGGTTGACTTGGCTTTGGTTTGGATACTCTGCGGTGTTTGGTGCCTACCTGGCTTGGGACACCACCGTGGGTCGCCATGCGTCGGAAGCCAAGGAGGTGGTCGCTTGGGTCCTGCCCCACCTCTCCCCGTTCCTGACACTGATCCTGAGCGCGCTGATCCTGGAGGCGCGGGAAGGCGCGCAAGGCGCGAAGACCGTCGATCGGCGCTTGTTCCGGCTGACCGTGTCGCTTTCCGTCGCCTATTTCGGGGCGCTGGCCCTCCCGTTCCTGGTCGATCCGCTGGGAAGCGACCTGTTCGCGAAACCCGCCATCGCCGAGACCTTCACGAAGTGCGAGCTTTGGATCCAGGTGCCCCAAACCCTGATGAGCGCGGCCCTGGGCGTCTTCTTCCTCTCCTCCAAGAAGCCGGGGTAAGGACCGAGGGGGCAAAGTCAAGCACAGGTCTGTCAGCAGAAATTTTCTTGATAATTCAAAACGCGGGCGAATGGGGGTGCGTTCGGCGGCAAATTCATTTGATGCCAAGGATTTTATTGATAAGATCTGGGTCAGATGGATCTAGATCGTTCTCCCCTTTATTTGGCCGTTCATTCTTCGGTTTGCGAGGTATTGGGAACGTTTGCGATTGAGTGAGTTTCGTAGGGTGCTTTCTCGCGGTCTTGCGAATTCGATCAAGCATCGCGGAGTACAAATCGTTATCGATTGAATAGCACACGAAGCCGCGATGAATCGGATCGTATGAAATGCCGCTTGACGCCCAAGCTGGTTTCTTGCCGCCGCTGTCGAAGGGGAATTCGGTATATTTGAATGAAACCTTGATTTTCTCGCGAGAGCGGACAGTAACGACGGTGTCAAAATGATACGCAATAGTATTGCAGGCCGTATCTCGTTGAATTGAATTTGCGACTTGCTCCCAAATCGCATCGGTATCCGAATATTTATTTGCATACGTAGTGAGTGTTGCGAAATCTCCATCCTCAATCATAACTCCCCGAGTTAGAGAAATTTCGGCAGGCAAACCACTCCTGCTCGTGCATCCATAGGCAAATCCGATGATCGATGCAAATAGAAATAGCAAACAATAATTCTTCCAGCATTGCCGGTATTTGACAAGGCTTTGAGCTTGAGGCAGTTCCCCGGCCAAGGAAGGCACAAAAGAGCGACCAAATGGAATTGTGTTCTGGGGCGGCCTCACGATTCACCTGTCCATCCGGAGCGTGCCACTAACGGACCCTGTTCATATTGTTTTGGCGTAGCCAAAATCAATATGGAACGGGGTGGTTAGGCACGATAGCTGCTTATTTCGCCTTTTGCCATTCTTTTATTTGCGGCTTTTGTTACTTTTTCCCATTACATATTTACCCGTTTGCTAGGCAATGCGGGTAGAATTATCTGTTAGGCACAGTAACTTGTTTTGCATTGCTGGGGCGGCCTTTTGTTTTTTCTGCTGCTGATTTGTTGGGGGGGGTGGCCTTGCTGCTTAATTGCATTGTGTTTGCGGGCTTACTTTAATGATTTTATATCTCGCATCACTTTAATCGAATTTGAGTTAAGTCTTTCAAGAATTCAGATGCATTATTCGCCGCGCTGACCATCAGGAAATCTCTAGCTCGTGTGCAGGCTACGTAAAGCAAGTGGCGTTCCGTATTATAGACCTCGTCGAGGTCCGAATCGTCGGTGATTCCTTCAATTCGGGCTTGGCTCGGGATGACTTCGTCGTCGCAAGCCATCACCGCGACAACGCGAAACTCCAGACCTTTTGCGAGATGCATGGTCCCAGCCGTGGCGAAGCCAGATGTCAGAGCAACTTTCTCGGCAATCGACTTGAAGGGAATTCCGGCCTTTTCCAATGCGGCGTGAGCACGAGGAAGCTCGGCGGACGATCGTACGAAGACACCTATTTCGCTGGGCGAGACTCCTTCCTGGACCCGTTCAGCAAGCCACTTTACAACCGCTTCGATTTCTTCGGTTTGACTCTTGAACTCGCGGATCGTTGGAGGCTGCCCGTTGAACACGGACACAGTTCCCTTGCGCTCCTCTGTGTTTCCGTCCACGTCCGAGACTTCAGGTCCAAGCAGCTTGTCGGCTTGGGCACGGATTTGATGGGAGGTACGGTAGTTGATCTTCAAGGTCTTCGATCTACCACGAACCTCCACCCCTACGGATTTCCAGGAGAATGCTTGCTGGAAGATGCGTTGGCCAAGGTCGCCGGCGAAAAACAGCCCGTTGGGTTGTGGCCCTGCCATAGCCGCCAAGAACTTGAGCTGAACGGGGCCGACGTCCTGCGCCTCGTCGACAACGACGTGGTCGTAAGGTTTGCGGACAAGATCTGACATCTTATCGGTGAGAGATCCGTAGACGCCTTGGAGCGTCATGAGACCTTGTTTTACGAGATTGCGATTGACCGCCTCAAAGATGTTCCACAAGTCCTTCCGTGCTTGTTCCTTCAAACGAGTCTTGCGCCCGAGTCGCGGTGCCGTGCGGTACTGTTCCCAGCTCCGAAGCTGCCAAGCATCGATCACATCGTTCCATTCCGACCAAAGGAAAGACGGCTTGAAGGCCAGAGCATTGGCATTCTCGGCAAGCAAGTTTCTGATCGTGTCAGAACTCGCCAGATTGAGTTTGCCGCAATGGGCAGCATAGAGGCGCAAGGCAACAGCTTCAAGTGAATCGACATCCAGCCGTTCACCGAGAGTCGGCTCGTTACTGATCAGGCTGCGAACTCGGATGCGAAGGGCATCGGCCATTGCCTCGGAGAATGTGGTCAACAGGACGCGGGCATCGGGATTAGATCGGACGAGGTGGACGGCGCGATGCAGTGCAACAATTGTCTTGCCAGTCCCGGCGGAACCCGAGACGCGGGCTGGCCCTGAGTAATTCTTTTCGATCGTTTGTCTCTGGGCGGGATGAAGAAAGATCGTCCACTTGTCCCAAGGAAAGGCAAACGCACGTTCCAGCTCTTCGCTGTTCTTCATGATCCGGAATCGACGCTGGGCATCGGGATGCTCAAATGGCGTAGAGACAGGAATTGGCGAAGTTGGTGGTTTTGGTTTGCCACCTGTCGTCGCGAGTTCTAGAAGAGCTTCCGAAGCTTCCCTCGGCAGGTGGTCGGTCAAATCAAGCAGCAGGTCTTCGTTGGCCTGCAAAACATCAGGGACCCATTCGGAGGGTACACCAAGGCCCAGGATATCATCGGCTGTAAGGTCTCTGAAGAGCAGAGGTTTGGGCCGCGCCGGGGCAGCCACTTCCACGCGCCGAACCACCTCCTGGACAGTCTCCCGAATCTCGACCAACTGTGCCGCACCCGTCTTCGGGTGCGTTTCCAGCTTGCGCCGCTCTGCCCAACTGTACGCCTTGTCGTGGTGGTCCACGTAGCACACCAAGAAACTGTCGTCCTGCCTATGGACGATCAGGCGCAAATCAGCTCCAACCCTCACCGACCAGAACCGTTTGTCCTTTGCGCGATCGAGCTTGTGCAGTTTGTCACCAGGATTTGGCGGGTTAACCTGAAGATCGAAGACCGTGGTCTTGACGAGCTTCTGCTCATCGCTGGTAAGGCGAGCCAGGCTGTCGGTGAAGGTATCGGAGAGGAGGAAGTTCACTCATCGTCTCCGTCGGAGGTAATTGCAAGCAATCCTGCCGGAATCGGCTTCGACGAATCGACCTTAAGGTCTTGAAGCATTTGGGCTTGCCTGATCAAATTGCCATTTCCTGTCGAGAGCTTCTTTAGCGCCCCTTCGTAGGATTCTTGGGCCTTTGTGAGACCATCGCCAACTTTCAACATAGTCGCACAGAAATCATTCAGCTTGCTAAGCAGGTGCCCTGCTCGCGAGCGGATTGCCTCGGCATTTTTGCCAATCTCAAACTGCTTCCAAGTGTGGTTCACTGTGGTAAGCACAGCAAGTAACGTCGTTGGGCTTACCAAAATGACCTTCCGATCGAATGCGTACTGGTAGAGCCCACGATCCAATTGGAGGCAAGCGTGGAAGGCTCCTTCGATCGGAATAAACATGAACTTGAAATCAACGGTCATTTTGCCGACTGCGTTCAACGATTCCGTGTAAGGTCTTGCTGCGAGACCATCGACGTGGGAACGAATCGATCTCATAAATGCGTCCAGAGCTAAGCCTCTAGCTGTTGAATCTTCGGCCTGTGCATCGACCCATGACTTCAAACTCGTTTTTGAATCAACGACCAAACAGCGATTTTCAGGCAAGAAGATGACAATATCTGGCTTAAGGTGGCGACCATTTTCGTCTTTCAGCGAGAGATCCACACCTTGTTCGACGAAGTGGATGCCATTCTGCAAGCCCGAGAATTCGAGGATCCGTTCTAGGATCTCTTCACCAAAATCACCAACTAGCTTGTTGTCGCTACGAAGAGCTTTCGCAAGATTTTCCGCCTGGCTTCCAAGCTGGGCGTTGATCTGGCCAACCCGTGCCAATTCTTCACGAAGGCTACTCTCACGAACTGCGTCCTTCGTTTCCGACTCAGCAAGGGCCTTCTGTAGCTTCTCGAGGTGTTCGCGAACAGGTGTTACCAAGTCCGCGATCGCAGTTGTACCAATCTCCTTGAATTTCCCCGATTTTTCCTCGAAGATCTTGTTCGATAAATTCTCGATTTCGGCGCGGACAAGTTCTGACCGTGACTTTTCATCCTGCTGGTACCGTCGCAGTTGGTCTTGTGCTGTGTCTCGTTCGGATTGCAAGGTTGCCATTTCGACTGCCAGCTTCGAAGACTTCTGCCTCTCATTTTCAATCTCTTTGGTCTTCTCAGAGATTTGCTGCTTCTGTTCGTTGATGACTTGGATTTGCTCAGCAGTTTTCGTCATTGCAGCATCGAGTGCGCTTTTGATGCTGGCCATTTCAACAGCCAAGTCTGCGGACTTGGTACGTTCAGCCTGAAGGAAGTTCGTCAATTCCGTCTTTTCCTGGCTGAGCCCTTCGCGATCGGCATCCCAGCGGACTTTCTCTGCCTGGCTGGTACGCTCCTTTTCATCGGCCCGCTCTTGCAAGCGAGCGATGGTGGTTTCAGCCTCGCCCAGCTGCTTTCTCCCTGCTTCAAGTTGGGCCTCTGCAGCAACCTTATCAGCCTCCAATTTCTCGAACAGTGAAAGCTTGCCCTTGGCACGCAGGAGCTTGGCCACCAAGACGCCACATGCAACCAAAAGAAGGAGGACCAGGATCGTAAGCGTAATGATCTCGGACACGATTACCTCGCCTTCGTCTGACTGCGGAGCGCTTCGACTGCCTTTGCGATGGCCTCATCATCCGATGCTTGGTTGCCCCAGTCTTTCCAAAAATCGCGGGTGGCGCTGTCGGGTGCGATGGTCGGAACATCCAGCTTGATTCGAGATGGCAAGATGATGGCATCGCCCAGCATCAACGCTTCGCCAGTATCCAGCAGGGGAAGGATGCTTGTAAGGCCAGACAGGGCATCCGGCATCAGCTTCTTGATGACGTTTTGGTCGGCTTCGTTCGTGAGGCGCAGCGAAAGGAAGTTGTTGCACTGGCTCAGAATCGTCTTACTGACATCCGATGGGCGTTGACTGACCACCAGGAGCGAGAAGCCGTATTTGCGACCTTCCTTCGCGATTCGCTCGAAAGCGGCCAAGGCCTGCTTTTGCACGGCATCGGCATCGTCCTTCACTGGGAGATACAGGTGCGCTTCATCGCAGAGAAGAGTTACTGGGGTTCGCTTTTCTGAATCCATCCAAAATTGGATGTCATAGAGAAGCCGAGCCAGTGTGCCAGTCACGACGGGGAGAACATCCGAGGGGACTTCTGAAAAGTCGATGACCTTGATGCCCTTGCCACCGTTTGATCCAAGAAGGCGAATCAATTGCTTGGCAAGCCAGTCGTAGGTATTTGCTTCGCTCGGAGGGCTGAACATGAAGCCATACCGGCGGTCATCCAGCTTGACCTCAAGCCGAGATATAAAACGGCTGAGCTTGCCTTCCAATTCGCCCTTGACTTCACCGCCTTTGGCACCGATTCCTTTTGTCGTGTTGTCGACGTGAAGAAGGCTGACCAGATCCGGGAGAGGGTACGGAATAGGTGAGTCAACGGTGAAGGTCTTCGCCACCTCATCCTTCATCGAGTCGCGTAGCGTCTTTTCCTTCAAAGAGCGGACGTGGAGCGTGAACCGGGATGCTTGGTTCGGGGCGTTTTGATCGCTGCGATCCAGGATCATCGAAAGCATCTCGTCGCGATTCAACAGCCAGTAGGGAAGGAACAGAACGTCGTCACCTGGCTTTTCCAGATCGCCCGGACCCGCGATGCGGAGTCGATCCGCGAACCCACTCTTGGTCTTGTCAGCCAGCGGGGCGTACTCCCCGTGCATGTCAAAGACGAGGATGTTCGGATACTTCAGCTTTGATGCTCGTTCCAGGATCAGTGCGACGGTCCAGCTCTTTCCTGAACCAGTGCTCCCCAGAATGGCCGCATGCCGCTGGAAGAAACGGTCGCCGCTGGCGACAGCTTCCGCTGTGCGATCGGCAACAAAGACGCCAAGCTTCAATCGTTCGGCTTCGGCGTACTCGGATCCCAGGGTTCCCATGAACCGTTGCAGGTTGGGGCCTTCGATGATGTAGCAGTCCCTGTCGATTTGGGGGAAGCTGTCAGCTCCACGCTTGAAGGTGTTGCGTTTCTCTCCGTCAACGGTTCGGAATGTGCCAATCATGGCTGCCCGAACCAGATCCCGCGGGGCCTCGACATATTGCAAGGCGTCCTCTTGTTCGCCGGGTTCGGCTTCCTGCAATTCTTCCTGCATGCTGCGTGTGACACGTTCCACGATTGCGATCAGGAATTCCGCTTCCGTTGTCCCTCGGATTGCCATCAGATTTCCGACACCGATCCTCGTAAGAAGGACAGAATCTGATACATCGACGGCGACACGGCTTGTGTCCACGGATGCGACCTTGCCAAGCGGTGTGATGCCATCAAACTGGAGTGCTGCGGGGGCTGCTGTCATGATCCAAGAACCTCGCGGATGAAGTGGTTCACGTCCCAGAGGGATTGTTCAGGCACAATGGTTTCAGTGCGGTCGACGATGATGCGTGTGCCTTCGATGCTGTCTTGCACCGATCGCTCCATGGCGATCACCGACGGAAATTCCAGTGCCATCGCCCTGGCTTTCGGCGTCAACTCGTAGGTCATCATCAGAGTTGGCTTGCCTTGTTGAATCGCGGGCGACAAGTGCGTTTCCAGGTGGCCATCGTTGAACCCGTAGCCAAGGATTAGGAATCGACTGGCCTTGTCGATGGCATCGTTTGCGCGACTCCGATGCACATCGAACGGACTGTCATATCCTGTCCGGAACTTGTTGCGTCCGGGCGTGATGATGAGTCTGGCCACATCGGGACCAAGCTCACCGCCATAGCACACAGGTTTCCCATTGCGCAAATACCAATCCAAGCTCCCGTGGGGCTTGTAGACCATCGCACGGTCCCGGAAGGTAAGCGATGGCGTCTTGCTGTGAGCCTTGATTCCGGTGCAGAAGCTGTACCTGCTGAATTGCTCGTTGATCGTCCCAGCGAAGCGCCCTGTGAACAGGGTGTCGACACCGACGCCAGCCTCTTCCAAGCCGATTTCCACGAGGCGGTCGTAGTTCGTGGTGATGATCGGAAGCCCGGTATTGGGCTTGAGTAGATGCTTGATGAGCTTGGTGATGCGAAGAGTTGTACGCCCACTGAAGACTTGTTCGATCACCGCTTTTTCACGGGCCAGAACCAAGTTTCCAGTTTCTGTCACGATTCGAGCCTCGATCTCCTGGCTTGGGGGTTGTTCCAAGAGTGCGGCTTCAAGTCCTTTGGTTTCGATCAATGCATCGATGGAGGACCAAGCCGCTACATCATCGCCAGTCAGTGCCGGAGGCACAGACGAGCGGAGGTGGCTGCCCAGCTCACTCATCCCAGGTAGGCCTTCCGCGCAGGAGAGGCCGGAACCCACAACGAGCACGAGACCATCGCTCAGGTGCCCTTGAAGGCGCTGTTTGATCTCATGCAAGGTCATCTGGCTACACCCTAAACACCTTCATCACCTCATCCCCCAGGTGGTTGGTGACCTTTACGGCGATGCGACTGGACTTGGGCCTCTCGAAGGGTTGCGAGGTGTCGAAGATGGGGATGCTCATGACGACTGGATCCGCACGCGGTATTGTGTAAACAATGGAGATCGCCAAGACAGCAATTCTTCATGTGCAAGTCTTCCCACGACCGTTCCCGGGTGTACTCCGACCTTTTTCGCAAATACCGTTATACGAGTCCCTGTCATTGTGGAAGGCTTTGTCTTGAAAGCCTGCCATTCTTCAGACGGGATCAATTTTTCGCTTGCCCAATTGTTCGCCTGCAGCTCCAGGGGGTCTTCGCCGTAATCCTCGAAATCGACAAATCGCGATGCTTTCCCTTTATGAAGGGTGACATGAGCCAGTTCGTGGAACAGGCTGAATGTGACGACATCCAAGAACGGGTATCTCAAGCTTAATTGGATCGCCGGACGGTCCGCAATCCATGTGGTAACACCGCTCAGGTAAGTATGCGGGAAGTGCGGTGCGAAGGAAAGAAACACGCCGCATTCACCCAAGGTTTTTTCCAACTGCCGCCAGAAATCTTCTTTCGGATTTTCCAGTATCTTCTTGATCTTGAGAATGGATCCGGCAAGGGTCGCGGGCGAGTACCTTGGAAGTTGAGCGGTCCGCGCTTCGTTCTCCAATTTCTGGACCCACGCGGAAAGCGCATGAAGGTCTGGGACTTTCTTCGCGGAGCGACGACACTGAGCTTCTTTCACCGAAGCGAATTGCAATTCCCAACCTTCCGGCGAGGTCACTGAGAAGAAGCGTAGAAGCGCCACAACCTTCTCATCCCATCCTTTCGATTGTGGCAACCATCCGAACTGGACCATTTCTTTAATCGGGAAAGCTTTTGCCCACTCCACATCTTCCTTGGAAACGACCGCTCCTTCAAGCCGAAGCTTGTCCAGCTTAAATTGCGCCTCCAAGTCCAGCCAATATTTGGCCGGAACACCGAGGACAACCTCGAATTTCATCGCCGCCTCAGCGGTGAGTGAAACTTTGCCGGTCATAAGCTGGGACAGGTGCTTCTCGGAGTAACCACATCGCTGAGCGAACTGTTTTTGTGAGAATCCCCTAACATCCAAATGTTCAGCGAGAATGTCACCTGGAGAAACCAAGTAGTCTGGTTGAGTCCGAGTGTTCATCCGTGGTAGTCCTTGATCTCTAGAATTTTGATTTGCGTCACTGCTACGAGGTCAATTCCTCCGTCAGCAAGGAAAGCCGCAGGGTCTGGTTCGAATATCAGTCTCCAGTTTCCGGTGAGGTCGACGGCGAATTCGCCCTTCCTGTCCCCCGCAAGCTGATGGCAGCGCTCAGGCGGCAACCTCGGTACCTGATCAAGATTTGAAACTGCTCGAAGTGCACCTATACGGTTCTTCAGTTGCCTGGCCACATGACCATACTGCTTCTGGATTTCCTTCTCAGAGTTCAGTTGCTTTTCAAGCTTCTTGCTGGCAAAGGTTAGCTGCATTGGTTTACCAACATGGTAAATTTCTGTTGCATCAAAATCAAGTCCTTTGAGTGCAATCCGTTCTTGCCCACCGCCACTACACCCTAAACACCTTCATCACCTCATCCCCCAGGTGGTTGATGACCTTGACGGCGATGCGGCCCGATTTGGGCTTCTCGAAGGGGCGCGAGAGGTCGCTGTTGAGTGTAGCCCAGGCCTCGGCGTCGATCTCGGCCTTGAGGGTGGTCTTGAGCGACTTGTAGGGATCGTTCTGGCCCAGGAAGTAGGCGTGGCGCACGAAGAACGACTCCCCGTTGTAGTCGCTGTCCAGGAACCAACAGGCGATGTCTGCGGCATTGTCGCTCTGGATCTTCCCCGTATTGGGGTTGAATACGTCTACGCCCTTGACCTTTACTTGGTAGGTACCGTCGGCGGTGGTGAGCAGGTCGATGTCGGGCTCGCCGAAGATCACGAACAGATTGCCCTTGGTGGTGGACTTCAGCTCTTCGGCAAGATGAAGATCCGCATGCATCCGCGCCTTCAAGACCGGGAGGCGTCCGAGTTTCGTGAACTCGGTGCTGTGGGCGTCGTAGTTGAATGCACAGGTGATGAGCACATCAAAGCCCGCATCCCCGGCTTCCTTGGCTGCGTCTACAAGATCTGGGCGCGAGACCGTGCCAAATTCAGGTCCAATGAAGACTGCGGCCCGGCGCTCGACATTGCCCTCAAGGTATCGCCCCTCGGCAGCCACAAATACTCCGGGCCAGGGAACAAGCGATGAGAACTCGATCTTGTCGTCCTTTTTCGACTGCTGCACGCCAGCAATCTTCAGGTTCTCCAGGATGACGCTCGCAAAGTCGCGCCCCTCCTTGGCCATGGCTTCGGCGGCGGTGTCGATCAGTTCGTCGTCGGCTCCCACAGTGAGGGTGCGGTGCGGCGAAAGGCTTTCCACCGTGAACGGGCCAGCCACGCGTACCTTGGTCTTGTCCATGTAGGGCTTGTCGTACAAAAGCTCAGATTCGGCTTTGGCAGCAATCGACTTGTCAATTTCCGTCTGACGAGCGACGCGGTTCTGCCACCATTCCGCATGGGCCTTCTTTGCCGCAGGCGACCACTTCTCCTCGGCTTCGCGGGGAATTTCCCACTCCTGCCACGACTTGCCCAAAGCGGTGTTCAGTGCTTCGCGCAACGGCTCCAACTTGGCCTGGAACTTCTCCCAGATAACATCAATCTCGGCGTTGTTGGCAATGGACTTGAGGGTGATGTGCGGCACCCGCTCGTACACAAAGCCCTGCCGCAGTGTGTTGCGGACTGGCTGGCTGGAAGGAGCGGAGCGAGTAACCTCGGCCTCCTTCTGCTGCCCTTCGCGGGAATCGGCCAGCAAATAGTACGGGTACCTTGCCCCCATGATGCGAGCACGAGCCAAGGCCAACGCCACGCGGGAGGTACCAATGGTGATCCAACGACGCCCCCATTGTTCGGCGACAAAGGCAGTCGTCCCGGATCCACAGGTTGGGTCAAGGACAAGATCGCCTGGGTCGGTGGCCATAAGTAGGCATCGTTGTATGATCTTCGAAGACGTTTGAACGACATATGTCATATCCACTTCACCACGGGTATCTGTCCAAAGATTCGCAATGGGTGAATAGGCAAAATCGAGCAGATAACGCTTTAGAATTCTCTGGCCACCAGTTGGCAGCATTCTGCGTGCATTCGCAACTCGGTTCAATCCATCAGTCGTGAATTTAAAGTGGTACCCCTTTGCACAGGGGATGGTTATCGGACCAACCTCTGAGACATATGTGTAAGACTTTGGTGCGTTGGGCGATTCACCAGCCGAGAAAAGGCTGTACGTCGCAAAAAGCCTATCGCCAACTGGAAGAGTTCGATAGTCCTCAATTTCAGAAGCTGTCGCTGGGCGATACCCTCCCGTTGATACCTCAACTCTCTTGTACTCCTCAGCTCCAGCCTCACCTGGTTGTTTCTCTAAGTAGAGTTGGCGATACTTCGTCATCGCGATGTTGCGCGCGTACCACAAGACGTAGTCGTTTGTTCGGCCAAGGTATCCGGATCCTTGACCGGCCGTTTTTTGAACAGAAATCTCAGAGATGAAGTTTTGATCTCCAAATACTTCGTCTAGAAGGACTCTGACCCGGTGAACATTTTCGTCGCTGATCTGGATAAAAATACTGCCAGAATCTGTCAGAATATCTCGCATTACAACCAGACGGTCACGCAAATATGTCAAGTAGCTATGAATGCCGTCTCGCCATGTGTCACGGAAGGCTTTAACCTGTTCTGGCTCCCTTGTAATATGATCTTGATTCCCATCCGAAACACTTCTACTAGTAGTGCTCCACTGGAAGTTCGAGTTGAACTTAATCCCGTACGGCGGATCGAAGTAGATGCACTGCACCTTGCCCCGCAACCCTTCGCGCTCGGCAAGGCTTGCCATCACTTGCAAGCTGTCGCCCAGGATCATGCGATTGGTCCAGTGTGCATCGTGCTGGTAAAACTCAGTCTTGGCGTCTGAATCCGGAAGGCCGTTGAAGTCGGCGAACAGGTCCACCTGATCTACTGGCTTCCTACCAGAATCTGTCAACTGCTTGAGGTCGTCAATCAAGACCTTTGGGTGGACCTTCTCCTGGATGTACAGGGGAGGCGCAGGCACCACAAGGTCGGACCAGTCCTGTTCGTCCTTACCTCGCCAAACCAACTGCGGATCAATGTCACGGTTGCGTCGTTCGTAGGCCACCTGGATCGGTGTCTTGGTGTCGCGATCTACCACCGACTGGTACTCGGCGGTGGGGATGTTCTTGCGCGTGGCTTCGTCGTGCGTGAGAGCAGTGACAGAAATCGGCGTTTTTGTCTTTGGAGGCATCGGATTCGGTCCGTCGTTCAGTTGGAAAGAACTGTGTGCGGAATTCTGCGACAGGCTGTCGCAGAATCGGGGTGTACTAGAGCTTCGGATCTTGGTTTCACGACTCTACCGCCTGTTTTACCATGGCGTCGAACTGCGCAGCGATCTTCGCTTTGAACTCCTCATCCATCAAATAGTTGTCGGTGAACTCCACGAATGCCCATCGTCCAAAGGTACCGAGCTGGTTCACGCCAGGAACCCAATAGGTGTCCATGGTGCGCTTCTTCTCGATTGCGTCTTCGCCTCGGTACCCTTTGATTTCCACGATCAGGTGCAGGGGATCGTCCCAGCCTTTGCCGTCGTCCACCAACACGATGAAGTCGGGAAGATAGACGTGGCTCGACGATCCCAGTTGGTACGGGACTTCCAAGCCCAAGCCCTGATTCTTGACATAGGCCAACACCTTGTCGTGCGACTCGGCGACACGACAGAATTCGGCTTCCCAGTCGCTGTCGCAGACCACCCAGTTGACATGGCTCTTGCGAGCATCGGTTTCCCAGCGGGTGCGCTTGGAGGTGTTGAAGTTCACATGGCGCGAAGAACCGGCTGGGTTGTAGGGATCCAGGATCACACGGACCGCTTCCTTGTCCCGTTCCATCCCGGCAAGCGTAATGGCACCGGCGATTTTGTCGCAAGCCCGCTTGGTCAGTTCCAAATAGAGCAGTTGAGCCGGGTAGGTGTCGCCCTTGCAGACCAGGTGCCCTTCGATCCATTGGTTGACCGCGCGTTTCAGTTGCCCGAAGAGGTGCATCTTCGGTTCGCCCCCTTCGTCGCGCCAATGGTTGAACAGCAGGTACTTGGTCAGGTGCATCACCACGGTGGACTGTCTCGTGTCGCGCGTGTGCGCCAGGGTCAAGTTCTCGGGTTCCCCGATAATCCCCGAGGTTTGGGTGATCGATGGGCCAATGTCATCAGGCGAAAGCGTGAGGATGTGTTCGACGGTGAACTTCGCTTCGATCCTTTCTTCGGGAAGCTCAACGCGATACCCCTGCACCCGTGGAAACCGGATCTCCAAGGCGTCGCGATCGGGTTTGACCGCTTTGACCTGCACGGTTTCGCGCGGAGCCTGGGGCGGGGCCACCACGGGCTTGGCGGTGAAGTCGAAGGGAATGCCAAGAATGTCGGCGTACTCGATGTTGAACAGGCCCTGTTCGTTCAGGTCGTACGACTGGCGGCGGAGCGCCCGCCCGATCACCTGTTCGCACAAGAGCTGTGTGCCGAAGGCGCGAAGCCCCAGCACATGCGTCACTGTGTTGGCATCCCAGCCTTCGGTGAGCATGGAGACGGAAACCACGCAGCGAATGGATTCGCCCAGTCGGCCCTTCTTCCCGACGGTGTTCATCACCTCGCGCAAAATGGTGGCGTCGCTGAACTCCTTCCCGCCGCGAATCTCCTCGGCGAGCTTGCCGCCACGTTCCAAAACCTCTTGCTTGAAGATCGCCAACTCCGGGCCCGCGACCTTGCGGAAATTGTCATCCAGCTCCTCGCCGGATTCCAACTGCATGCTGTCGATCAGAAGCGTACTGGGCCGCGGGAAGGGATTGCCGTCGGTGTCGTAGTTGCGGAAAAGCTCCAACTGTCCAGGCACGAAAGGGCCTTTGCCGTCGTCGCGGAAGAAGCCCGAGATGTAGTCGTACACCAGCTTGGACGTAGCCGTGTTGTTGCACACGACGATGAAGCAAGGCGGAACGGAGATGCCTTCGCGCTTCCAAAGATCGAAGGTCTTGGCGTAGTGCCCGTACAAGGCTTCCAGAGCGGTCTGAAGTTCGGTGGGCAGCGAGAGCGGATCAAGCTCTTTCCCTTTGCCCTTTTTGGGCATCTTCTTGCCTATGTGACTCCACAGGTCGCGGAACATCGGGACTTCGGCACCGGGGATGTT
>Ga0116187_1001229_pt1 | contig 27963 bp, 28 predicted proteins | sample AD_JPNNA6_MetaG_FD_89755 | JGI IMG/M metagenome (GOLD analysis project Ga0116187, IMG submission 89755) | Active sludge microbial communities of municipal wastewater-treating anaerobic digesters from Japan - AD_JPNNA6_MetaG | ecosystem: Engineered > Bioreactor > Anaerobic > Digestate | place... | reverse complement strand
TCTGAAACAATTTCCACAAGTCGAAGCTATTTATTTTCACGATAATGATTTCATGTTCGACCGGGCGAGAGTTGAACACATTTGCCATCAATTCATCAAAACCGGACTTGCAAAGAAGTTTTCATGGGCCATACAGGCACGGGCCGATAGATTAGAACCGGATTTATTGAGATTGATGCGACAGGCAGGATGCATCAAAATAGAAATTGGTGTGGAGGCTACGTTACAGAAGGATTTAGATTCTTTAAGAAAAGATACCACTGTCAGCACTAATGAGAAGGCTCTGCGGTTTTGCCGGAAAGCAGGCATAAGTGTGCATGCCTATATCTTGACTCAAACAGCAGAAGAATCTTTGACGGATTTGGAAATTAAACTGGATTGGCTCAAGCGTAATCGACCAGATACGTTCATGCTGATGCCTTTAGTTCGTCATCCGGGATCTATTTTATATCATGAAAGCGGGGAAAAATTTTTTGAAACGAGAGAATGGACACGAGAAAACGTGCTTAAATTTTATGAGGAAGATGTTTTTTCCAAAGTCCCGCCACGCGAGAGAGAAATCTGGATAAAATCGCGGTTTGCGCCATTTTCGAGAAACCATTTCCGGAAGGTGTACATGCAACTTAATCCGATAAAGAAATGGCCGCAGATGTGGCATGAAATAATTATGCATCAACTTAAAGGGCGTAATGGAAATTTGCCATCCCGCGGCAGGTCAATGTCTTTATATCAATAAAAAATAATATTACGTCATGTAAAAAGAGTCAGGCAAGCAACGCAATCGTATTTTATTACCTGCAAATTATTTATCATAAAGCTTTGCTTCTATTGATTATCCTTGACAATTTAGATGCGAAAAAAAACTTTTTCTATTGACAAATCGACAAGATATTTTATTATAGAATCAAATAATAAATGAAAGGAGGACATTATGGGTATTGCTGTTGGTGGTCCATTAAAATAAAAAAAGTCGGATATTAAGCATTTGAAGAGTACTGGTTATAAGATACAAATAAGATTTTCATTCTGTCAAATGCAGGTTTTTTTGATTTAAGTAGATTGATTTATCAATGCCTTTAGAAAGATAAAATAAGAGAGGAAATTATGGGATTTGCCGGCGGTCCATTGAAATAATTATTTCAATATCTAAAATTAAAAGAGTCTTCAAGTTCAAACAATAAACGTTCCGTGCCGGGGGAATGGTGGAGTGTTTCTTTTTTGCAGTATTCTTCTTGGCAACAAGTCAATAGATGTAAATCTGTTCAGTTGGAATAAAAATTTATCCCAGAGGTTTATTTAAGGGATACCTGCTTGTAATTTGCGCAAAGATCTTGCCATTTTTTTCCTTTAACATGGTAAAGCCTGTTTGTACTGAAGCGTCAACATATAAAATGCTTCCCACGTTGGTTCCAAGGAATAAGGATTCAAGATCATTTAAATGAGTCAAGTTGCTGGAAACTATATCGCGATCGGTATCGAAAGGAGGGTAATGACTAAACATGTCAGCGTTGAGCTCTATCCCATACTCAGATAAATACACTATGTCTCTCATAAAGCGCTCATTCCTCATCTTGATAATGGATTCATTCAATCGACAGGCCATCTGACATATAGACATTTTATTGATTTCGTCTTTAGTAAATTCGGCTATGCTGTTAAAATATGCATTACCGATATACATGGGATCAATATCAGGATGCATATATCTGAGATTGATCGGATTTCTGACGATAATTTTGTCCGTATTCGGCAACATTTCATTATGATATCGCTTTAACAAAAATGCCGTCATAATTTGGTTATTGGATATCGCGTGTTCAGGATATTCTGATTTCGCGGTATTTTTCAGCTTATCAAGAAATTCATCCGAAAAGTATTCCTTTGCCGTATATGTTTCTATGTTGTCTCCAACCTTGACTCGATCCTGAATATCATCGCTTAATTCAGAAAGTGGCGGAATGAATGCTTCGTCAATCTGATCAAAGTTTATCGGATTTCCTTTGAATAATCTTTGACTTGACGGTGGTAAAACAGCATTGCCTTCTATCCTGCAATTCCACGCGTACAGAAAAAGCATCAACGAAATGCCATCGCCTATCGCATGAGAGCAACTGATTGCGCCCAATATTCCATCTTTTATCGGTATTCCCGTTACAGCAAGAAGAGGTTCACCAGGAAGCGTTTTAACATGAACCATCATTTTTTTTATATCATCGATATTAATATCCTCAAAAGCAACATTCATGGGTGGTAAAATATTTTTTATAACTCCGTCTGTACAATATTGCAGAGCAAATTTATTAGTATCGATCATGATGAGACGGCTTGAGAATAGATTATATTGTTCAATTGTTTTGAAAAAATGCTCTTCAAGTATTTCCAGTGAAGTTCCTTTTCTGTAAAATATCAATACTTCCGATGGGATTTTTCCCGGATAGCAGTCATTTTCAACCGCTGACAATGGCAGGATATTTTTGCCATAATTGTCTTCCAAATATTTTATTTTAGCTTCGCCGTTTGTCATACTTGTTCTCAACTCTGATAAATTAAATATTTTGATTAAACTTTTCTTTTCTGTAAGTAATAGTAAGAAGAAAAGTTTTGGATGTCAATTAAATCCTAGCGACCGGATCGAGTCATGGAGAACATAACCTTTCATGATCTTGAGCCCGGCGTAAAAATGATTCAGATGTTTTACAGAGTTTGTGCCGGCGGATAAAAATCTTTCACACATCATGCCCGCACGGCATTAATGACGAAATCCGACCCAGTTTCCATCCCATCGAGCATTGAGTACGTAGGGATCATCGGATTTATACCAGTAATCTTCTATGAAGAAGTCAAAATCAACCTTTTGAATGAAACATATATCGGGATTACTGCTGTCTGTCGCTATGCAATCGCACTCGTTCCCCTGATGATTCAGATCATTCGGGTCCATAAAGTACACGACTTTCTCGGACTCATCATATCCGATCACCAGCACATAATGGCCGGAAGAAGGAATCCCCAACACCGGCGATCTCCACAGGTGCAGCAGCACGGGAGAGCCGGACTTCAAAAAAGGAACAATTCGATTGAGGAAAATATTTTTCTTTTGTCCGGAAATGTCATTCTCCGTTCCGGTGAGGTCATCACGGTAATTATCCACTATCACCTCATTATATAAAGCTCTGACACCTGACTCATCCAGAAGGCCTTCAGCCGCCTTTACCAACGACGAAAGGTGGATGCCGGCCAGACTATTTAATGTATTATCTATATATTGAATATATGTCGCTATTTGAGATGTCGCTGAAAGTTCAGTCGGATAATAAATTTTATCCGCAATTTCCGCCGGACAATCTTTGTCCATAATTCCGGTTTTTATATTTTTCAGATGATCACCATAGTATTTCATGGCCATGTAAAAACTGGTCGCGCCGCACAGGCCCGATTCCTGCGAAACATAGTAGTAGGATGGATTGTTTCTGATAGTTTCATATGGTTGCGGTGTGGCCACAGTTTCCGCGACAACGGTCAGGGAAAAATTCTGGGTGTCTGTGCCTTCAGAGTCTTGGACCATAACGGTAAACTGAAATACTCCAGGAGACACCTGTGTCGTACCGGCCATTCTGCCGGTAGAAGATAGCGTAATGCCTGAAGGCAATGAACCCTGCGTGATGGAGAATGTTTTCGTGCCGCTGCCGCCGGTAACACTGATCTGCTGGCTGTAGGCCTGACCGATTACACAAACCGGCAACAAGGAGGTGGAAATCCTGGGCGACGAATTAGAACTGGACGAGTCAGAACTGGACGAACTAGAACAACCGGGGATTACCACGCTCATCAACAACAAGACCATGCCACAACACACACTTAAAATTGTTTTCATCGTCTTCTCCTTATCCCACATTCTGGATGATCACCCAATGTCGATTTCATGAATAGCATATGCTGATATCTTTCTCTATCATAAAGGAAATGGATCAGTCCTCAAAATATACCAAGAAGAAAATTATTTTAATTATAAAAAAACATCTCTTTTCATCTTTATGACTCGGAATAGTACCGGGGATTAAAAGAAGCTTAATGATGAATTGCTTAAAATATAATTGTAAGTAATTGATTTCTTTTTGGTAGTCCCACGGGGACTTGAACCCCGGTTTCCGGCGTGAGAGGCACATCTCACATCTTCGATGTGAAAAAACTCAATAATATCAAGTATCAAACATGACCGACAAGCAACATTTACCACTCTTTTTAAGTCAAAGTACCACCGAAAGTACCACGAAAAAATCATAGTTAAATACTTAAATACATTATCATAAATAATAGAAAGTGTTTGCAAAAGCTCAAATTTTAACATTCACTTAATGATTTCCTAGCCATTTGACTGCTGAAGACTTAAAATAGTTATATAACTAATAATATTAAGTATTTGAGCCTCTATTGACATTAAGAAATATTTGCTGTATATAACTTTTCAATAAGGTTAAACTAACCTTTAATCTGAATTTTTCGCCGCAGCTCACCGGCTATCATATACTACCGACGCCGGAACTTTATCTTAAATACTGAATATTGCATATAAAAATGTGAATTTAAGCATTGATGAATTAGTTTGTCAGTCATCAGACGGGTTAGATTGCCTGATGGCTTTAAGACACAACTTATTAATGTAATATGTATTTTTAGGAGGAATCATGGAAACACAAAGGATAATTCACGGCAACTATGAACGTATGGCTTCCGGTATGGTCTATGTCGGAAAATCATCTGAACAGACCAGAATGGATCGCCTCAACAGGACGAAATGCTTTCTTCTCTGTCTCATTGAAGAAGAGTTTGAACTCTCTGTCCGTTCACAGAATTGCCTGAATAGTTCGGGTATCAAACTCATCGGCCAACTGGTGCAGATTTCTGCATCGAAACTTCTCAATCTTAAAAACTTCGGACGCACATCTCTCCGCGATATTGAGGACGACTTGGTGAAAAGGGGCTTAACTCTGGATATGAAACTCAACTTCTTCCCGTGGGATGGAACAGATGAAGGCAATGAACTGATCCAGATTCTTTCCTTGCAGAAACCTGGCGGCGGCTTTTCCATAGATGAAAGAACAGCCGAAGATCTTGATATCGATTTAACAAAAATAAATCACTCCATCTACAGAAAGAAACCGTCACTCTCTGACACAAAGTATTTATTGGATCGACTTGAATTCAAATATGAGAAGGCCATCCCTTATTTGACAGATTTGCTCAAACCGCATCGCCGGTGGCTGGAAAAAGAGACGAAAGTACATTTATAAAAAACTGTTTTGAATTGACAGTAAGTAAAGCCGCTGCTGACCAGTTGATTTCATTTGTTGAAGGAAATAAGTCCACGACTTCTTCAAAGACCTTTGCGGACTATCTGAGCGGGTATTGGGCACGAAGTAAAGTAAATTAAATAATAGTAAGATGAGGAGGCAGCTATTATGGGTATACTATTTATGAAGTTTCGTGAGGACTCATTCTGTAATAAATGTGATGCAACTTTTTATCAACAATGCGATGCCTTTAGCGAGTTAATGATAGATAGGCCATCAAAATGTCCAAATTGTGGTGCTGTGCCATACTCAAAAAGAGGATATGCAAGTGCAGATTACTATATACTAAGAGGCACAAACCTTAAAATATCTGCAGACTCTCCGTGGGCCAAGATATTCATACAAATCCCTTCACTAATTATAATGGGCGTCCCAGCCCTATTGCTCTTGATTTGGATTGCTGATGTACTTATTTATGCAATGTCTATTGCAGGACAGCATGCCCTTTTTCTTATTCCTAGGCTGTTTGGGCTAGGTGTTTATGATTTGTCCGCGAATATTATCGTGCTCTTTCTCCTAGTATTAATACTATTTTTTATATTCCGAGTATCAGGTCATATTTACAATTACATAAGGATACAAAAGTGGATAAAAGAATTAGCAGAATTAAGAAAAGTTTCAGAAGGTGACAATTAAAGTCGCACTAACTCGCTATACCTCAACTCATGACATCTTCTGCAGGCAAAGTAATTGCCTTTGGGTGTCAGATATAACTTTCCCATTCGCCTTTCACATAGCGGACAAGTAAACCACCACCTGCTTCCATCAAAACGGGTTCTTGTTTTTTGAAAAATGATAGTTTCTTTCACAAGCCTGTTTTCAAGCTTGTAAGAAAGAATGAGCATCGGCTCACTCTCATCTTCAGGTAAGAATAAATAATCCACACATAAAATCCGTTCATCATTATGCGTGTTCAGCCAAGATAATTCGCCAGAGAAGGAAACATCCCTGTGGCAGTCAAATTGAGCTATGTCGATGGACAAGCACTGATCAACTGTCATCTTTCGATTAGTTCGCAACCGTTTATCGTTATCAAGACCATTCATATTAATCCAAAATCATTAAAAAATATTCAATAACAATGATAACAATGGTAACAATCAATATTCATTCATAAAATCAATGATTTATGTGAATTTAATTGTTATTGTTCGCATGATAACAATAACGATTCATTGTTATCATTGTTATTGGCGTTATCATTGTTATCAATGTTATTGTTGTTATCGGGTATCGTATAATATCCATATGATGGTTTTTTTACATCCCCATCTCTAAGCAATTTATGTAGCAATTGACGAATGGCATTATCGTTCTTGTTAAGTGCCTTTGCTATTTCACCTGATTTCATGGGCTGTTTGTGTTTCCTCAGCAAATCTAGAATAGCAGTTCTTTGATCGCTAATTTTGTATTCCTCTGAATCGCCATCAATTATCCATGATGTACTTTCTTTATCAAATTTTAAGGCGAGTTCCATTTGTTGCACATCCCTTCCAACAATCGTGAGTTTGCCACTCATCATCTGCCTATTACTACTCAGTAGTGCTAATGTATCAGGAGCTCCAGACATTCCCGTGCTACCGGTAATAGCGTTTAATGGATCTTCATCATCTCGTCGTTTTGAGAGGTGAACTATAAGAATTAATGTAATGGAATGTTTATCTGCTAATCTTTTTAAATTGCCGAGAGCCTCATAATCCTCTTCATACCAATTTTTCCCTCTATTAGGCTTTTTGACTTTTGCATACACATCAACGATAACTAGTCTTACGTCGGAATGCGCAGATAACCATACATCAAGTTTTTCAAGGCCACCTTGATCGAATTTTGGCCATTCGAAAAAAAGATGCAAATTATCAGGTGCCTGATTCCCTTGAATGATTGTCGATAATCTTTCCTGTAAACGCCTATCTATGTCTTCCAAAGCAAGATACAAAACACCTGCTTTCTTCACTTCTATCTTTCCCAATACAGAAAGTCCTAGTGATACAGATGCGGCAAGGCCAAGAGCAAACCACGATTTCCCGCACTTTGCCGCGCCGGCAAGTAATGTAAGACCAGTTGGAAATAATCCAGGAACGATCCACTCACATTCAGGAATGAGTGTATCCATAAGCTCTCTAGCAGTATATTCAATTTTTCTGTTTCTCTTTTCAGCATTTTCCATTCAGCTTATTCCTCAAAACCTTCGTAAAGCACTGCCTTTAACATACTTTCTATACTATTCGGCATCTCATCAATTCCATTTAGATAACGTGAGAGCTGTGATTCCGGAATGTGACAGATTCTACGAAGCATCCAAAGTGTAATTTTTCTTCTTCTTAATTCTTTCTTAAATGGATGGGGCTCTGGCTTAACGTAATTGAAATCTTCAATACTCATCTTTTCCTCCTTTTTTATTAATTGTTAGTTTGTCAAATACCCATAAAAAGCAAAGACCCCAATCCGGCCAGATAACTGGACAAATCGGGATCGATGAATAATAAAACGCATTGATTAATGAAATTTTACATTCATTTCATCAATCATTATGTTGGCTGTATTATATAATAATATTAATAAGTTGTCAACAAGGCGTAAAACGTAACATGCAAATGTTACGTGGATAATGACAGTGTGTTTTGTTTAGTGAAAATTAAATCACAGTAGTTGATGATAACTAACTGACACACAAGTATGATAGTAACTAGTAGTAAAACAATAGCATAATTGCTTTGGTAAGAAGATGTTTCAACGTAACTATATTCGGGCATTGAACAAAGATGAATTCCTGTTCAACTATTTGATTCGTATGTTAGACTCAATTCTATTGATAAATTAATTCATTAACTGGAGCCACAAGGGATAAACCTTCTTTGGTGACTAAAACTTATCACCACTATTATTTCGCATAAATTTGCTAAGCCTTTTATTTTGTAATTCTTTTTTGATATCAGGAGTATCGTCAAAGAATGATCGCTGGAATTTAACAATATAAATCTCAGTATCATTGTAGACTCGAAACTTTTGGGATACTCGTTCAAAGTCTTCAGTATCATCAATCTGATAATCTGAAAACTCACTTTGTAGGTAATCTCTTACAGCTTTTATTTTAGCCTGATCTATCAAAATCAATTTCCTCCTTAATTAAATATTTTTTAACTCCTTATAATCAACAATAGTATTTTTATGACGATAAATTATGATTTATATCATATATTTAAATAGTTGTCAACAAGGCGAAAAACGTAACATACTGAAACTACTTATGAAATAGTGTTAGTTGCGCGCGTTGCGTAGTGATGAACTCAATAACGAAGATACGTTTGATACTAGCGAATAGTGGCACGTTAGTGAAAAGTTTTGGTAAGGAGACCTGTTCAAATTTTGAACAAGAAAGATTCTTGAAAAAAATAATGAGAATCTTTCGCAAATCTTAATTTATAGAAAAATATTAATATCATTATACACTTAATTATATTAAAACTAAAGATGATAAATTATATGTATAGGTATTAAAAATACTTCAAAAATTATCTTGACTACGACCTTATTTTAATATATAAGTTTTCACGCAGTATTTAAAATACTGTAAAAATAAATAAAGGCTCAATGCTACTAACAGAGAGCCTTTATTGCTCACTCAGGCTGAGACACCTGGAGCGAACATAAGTAAGTTGAATTTTAAGTAACAGTTTTATTTCCTCCTGTCAAGTCTCAGCCACAACAAAAGGAGGTGGTGCCAGCCCAATTTAGTTGTGACGGAGACAGTGACCATAAATGACAAGCTTTATTCTTTCTATGGTTGAGAATGAAAACAATTAATAATGGAGGAATTTAGGTAAATGCAAACAGCGTTAAATTTATCTTATCAAATCAAACAAGATATAGAAAATTACATGCGTCAATTTGGAGGAAGATATTCTGATTGGTATGCGGGTGTCGCCTCAGATCCACGTAAGAGATTATTCATTGATCACAATGTCGATGAGAAAAATGGGGCATGGATATTTCGAGATTGTGGTTCTGATGCCGTTGCCCGTAACATCGAAGACTATTTCCTTAATAAAGGATGTAAGGGCGGTCCAGGCGGTGGAGATTATACAACACGTTATGTGTATGCATATAGGATAGGGTCAAACACCGTAGAATAAATAATTATGAAAAGAGCCGCCTAGAAATAGGCGGCTCAATATAAAAAAATGAAAAAGAAAATCAAAGATATTGCAGAAATAAAAATCGGTTATCAATTCCGTGGGCGAGTTGAGACTGTTACAAGTGGAACTCACAGCCTTATACAGATTAAAGATTTTGACGAATCGCAAAAACTTCAAATTGATAATCTATCCAAAGTGAATATTCAGTCTGATGCTGAACGTTACCTAATAAAGAAAGAAGATGTTCTGTTTCTAGCACGTGGCCAGCGAAATTATGCAATTCCTATAAAAGACGATCTCAAAAACACTATGGCAGCAAGCTACTTCTTCGTTCTGCGGTTAATAACTAGAGATATTCTTCCAGAATATCTTGCCTGGTACATCAAACAAGCGCCTGCGCAGGAATATTTACACAACATTGCTCGACGTGGTACTCATATGCCAGTGGTGCCAAAATCATCCTTTGAGAATATGATTATAGATGTACCATCTTTAGAAATTCAGCAGAGAATCGTTAAATTGGATTCTTTACTTGAGAAAGAAAGGCATCTGCAAAACAAACTTATAGAAAAGAGAAATATGCTTGTTAATGCAGTGTGCCTCAATGCGATAAAAAACAAACCAAATAAACAGGAGTAATCCAATGGCTGAGCAAATAACACAAGACGAAATTAATAATATTGTCTGGAGAGCATGCGATACATTTAGAGGCGCTGTCGATCCTTCTGAATATAAAAATTATATCCTCACGATGCTCTTCATAAAATACTTAAGCGATTTATGGAAAGATAAACGCGAAGAATATGAAAAAAATTATAAAGGCGATGCTCAAAGAGTCGAACGCGCACTAAGCCGTGAGCGTTTTATAGTGCCCAAGGAAAGTGATTTTGATTTCCTCTATTCTAAGCGAGACAACGCTAATATTGGTGAGCTTATAAATATTGCTCTGGAAAAAATTGAAGATGCGAATAAAGCAAAGCTGGAAAATGTCTTTCGTAATATTGATTTTAACAGTGACGCCAATCTTGGACAGACGAAAGAACGTAATCGTCGTTTGAAGAACTTGCTTGAAGATTTCAACAATCCCAAACTTGACCTCAGACCTTCAAAAATTGGCAACCGGGATATTATAGGCGATGTCTATGAATATCTTATAGCTCGTTTTGCTGCTGGCGCTGGGAAAAAGGCCGGTGAATTTTATACACCACCGGAAGTCTCGACACTTCTTGCAAAACTTCTTAATCCAAAATCAGGCGATAGGATTTGTGATCCTGCCTGCGGTTCCGGTTCGTTGCTGATACGTGTCGCAAAAGAAGTTCCTAATCATAACTTTTTCCTTGCAGGTCAAGAAAGCAATGGCAGTACCTGGTCATTATGTCGGATGAATATGTTTCTGCACGAGCAGGATAATGCCCGCATAGAATGGTGCGACACTATCACTAACCCAAAACTGATAGAAGGCGACAGCTTGATGAAATTTAATGTGGTTGTCGCCAATCCCCCTTTCTCGCTCGATAAATGGGGCGCTGATCATGCCGTAACTGATCGATTTCATCGCTTTTGGCGAGGCATACCGCCGAAAAGCAAAGGCGATTATGCTTTCATCAGTCACATGATTGAGATTGCTTTGCAAGATGACGGCAAAGTGGGTGTTATCGTTCCTCATGGCGTACTTTTCCGCGGAAGTTCAGAAGGTATAATCCGTAAAAAGCTTGTTGAAGAAAATTTTCTTGAAGCTGTTATTGGACTTCCACCAAATCTATTCTTTGGCACAACAATACCGGCAGCAATCTTGCTGTTCAACAAAGGAAAGAAAACAAAAGATGTTTTGTTCATAGATGCCAGCCGTGAATATTTGGACGGGAAAAATCAGAATTATCTCAAAACTGAAGATATTGAAAAAATCGTAAATACTTTTAAGAAATTTGAAACTACCGACAAATATTCTTATCGTGCAACTTTTGAAGAAATTCAAGAAAATGAATTCAATCTTAATATACCTCGTTACGTGGATACTTTTGAGGAAGAAAGAGAGATTGATATAGAAGCAGTTCAAAATGAAATAGCAAAGCTGGAAAACGAAATATTGGCGACTCGTCAACAAATCGATACATATTTGCAACAACTGCAATACGAAAACAAGAAGTCATAGCAAGTAAGATGGATATGCAAGAAGACAAATATAAGAAGACCGTAATTGGTAAATTACCATCGCATTGGGAAATTACTTCACTCGGGGCATTTGGTGATTTTACCAATGGTATAAATAAGCATAAAAATGATTTTGGTTATGGTGTTCCTTTTGTAAATTTACAAGACGTTTTTGGTGTTAATTCTATTAACAAAATACCAGAAGGTCGTGTGAATAGCTCAAATAGCGAACTAAATAGGTATAGTCTTCACACTGGTGATGTTTTATTTGTTCGCTCTTCAGTTAAGCCCGAAGGAGTTGGCCTTACAGCAGTCGTTATTAATAATTTAGATGATGTTGTCTTCAGTGGCTTCTTAATACGCTTCCGCCAGAAAATCACCAAACTTATATCAGAGTTTTCAAAGTATTGTTTTTATGAAAACGGTTTTCGTCGAAGATTATTAGCTTGTAGTACAATAAGTGCTAACACAAACATTAATCAAAATGCACTTAACAAATTAATTATAGCAATCCCGCCAAAAGAAGAACAAATAATCATAGCAAATATTTTATCGTCTTGGGATGCCGCGATAGAAACCTATATCAGTCTAATACAAAAAAAGATTGAGTTGAAGCATGCTTTCATGCAGCAATTTCTAACTGGTAAATTACGATTTACTGAATTTAAGATACGGCAATTCCACAAAAAAGAACTTGGTGCGTTTCTGATTCCTACTTTACGGCCAGTACCAAGGCCAAGTTCATCATACATAGCGCTTGGTATTCGTAGCCATGGGAAAGGGACTTTTTTAAGAAATGTTGAAGATCCTGAAACAGTCATGATGGATACGCTCTATGAGGTTAAAGAAAATGACCTCATTGTAAATATAACCTTTGCATGGGAAGGTGCTATTGCTATCGTAAAGAAATCGGATGAAGGTGCTCTGGTTTCCCATCGCTTCCCAACTTATACTTTTAACAGAGAAGTAGTAATTCCGGAATATTTTAAGCATGTAATTCAAACGAAAAGATTTGTTCATGAACTTGGGCTTGTTTCTCCCGGAGGTGCTGGACGGAACCGTGTTTTGAGCAAAAAAGATTTCCTAAATATTGTTGTGTCTGTTCCATCTGTTGATGAACAGACAAAAATTGCAAAAGTTTTAGATGGTCATGACAAAGAGATTGAACTGCTCAAACAATATCTTGAATATCTAAATATACAGAAAAAAGGCCTGATGCAAAAACTTTTAACAGGCCAAATCAGAGTAAAGATATGAGAAGGAGGGCGTAATGCAAAAAGCCCCATCAATGAAAGAAGATCACATATCGCAAATACCGGCTTTGCAGCTTTTGCAGAACGTTGGCTACACTTATCTTACGCCTGAAGAAGCTCTTGCTAATCGCGGTGGCAAAACGCGCAATGTAATTCTCGATGAAATTCTTGCTGCACAATTACGCAGCATGAATATTGTTAAATACAAGGGCAAGGAATACCCCTTTACGGAAGGTAACATTTTTACCGCAATTCAATCGCTCAAAGATGTTGTTTATGATGGACTTATAAGAACGAATGAAAAAGTTTATGATCTGCTTTGTCTCGGCAGAAGTTTACAACAATCAATTGATGGGGATATAAAAAGCTTCACTCTGAAATATATAGATTGGGAAAATCCGAAAAACAATGTTTATCATGTGACAGAAGAATTCAGCGTAGAACGGGCAGGAACTAAAGATGAATACAGACCGGACATAGTACTTTTCGTTAATGGTATTCCTCTCGTTGTAATCGAATGTAAAAAACCTGAACTCGGCCCTGGCAAAAACGCCATTGAACAGGCCATTTCTCAGCATATTCGTAATCAAAAAGACGATGGCATCCCACAGTTATTTCTTTATTCTCAACTGTTGTTAGCACTATCTAAAAACGAAGCAAAATACGCTACGACAGGTACATCAAAAAACTTCTGGGCTTTGTGGCGCGAGCATAAGGACGTAGATAAAAGAGTCTATGATCTTGTCAATAAACCTCTTTCATCTGAACAGAAGGATAAACTTTTTCAAAGCAGGTTTAAATACGTTCGAAATTACTTTGATGCATTGGAAAAGGAAAACAGAGAAGTTACAGAGCAAGATAGCACTCTATATTCGCTTTGCCGACCGGAAAGATTAATTGAATTGACATACCGATATATTCTTTATGACGCTGGTGAGAAAAAAATAGCACGCTATCAGCAGTATTATTGTGTAAGTAACATCACAAAAAGAATTAAGACTTTTGATAATCAAGGTAAGCGCATCGGTGGTGTGGTCTGGCATACGCAGGGCAGCGGAAAGTCGCTTACGATGGTCATCCTTGCCAAAGCAATCGCCCTTGAACCAAGTATAGACAATCATAAAATCATTCTTGTTACTGACCGTGTTGATCTCGATGATCAAATTTATAAAACCTTCCATCATTGTGGAAAAGAAGTTGAACAAGCCAAAACAGGTAAGCATTTAATGGAGATGATTGAAGGCCACAAAGAACGAATCATTACGACCGTTATTGACAAATTTGATGCTGCCATAGGTATTAAAGAGTTTTGTAATACCAATCCGAATATTTTTGTTCTAGTTGATGAAGGGCACAGAGGGCAGTATGGATCACGTCACGCAAAAATGAGAAAGACCATGCCTAAAGCCTGTTATATTGCTTTTACAGGCACGCCAATCATGCATAAGGATAAAAATACCGTAACCAAATTTGGCGGATTAATAGAACCTTCTTATACAATCTCACAAGCCGTTAAAGATAAGGCTGTTGTTCCGTTACTTTATGAAGGCCGTCATGTTGCGCAGAAAGTTGATGCTGAATCTATTGATAGCTGGTTTGATAAAATAACAAAGAATTTGACCAAAGAACAAACTGCCGATCTAAAGAAAAAGTTTGCTACCACCGACCAGTTAAATAAAGCCGAACAAAAGGTCATGCGCATAGCATGGGATATAAGCGAACATTTCAAAAGCTATTGGCAAGGTACGCCGTTTAAAGGTCAACTGGTTACACAAGATAAAGCGACTGCTTTACTATACAAAAAGTATTTAGACGAATTTAACATGGTATCCTCTGAAGTCTTAATATCCGGTCCTGATGACAGGGAAGGTGAAGAAGATATATATGCTGAAAATAAGGAAGCGGTCATAAGATTCTGGAAAATCATGATGGCAAAATACGGCAGTGAAAAAGAATATAATAAGCAGATTATTAATGCTTTCAAAAATGGCGAGATGCCGGAAATTATAGTTGTCGTTGATAAATTGATTACCGGTTTTGATGCGCCACGCAATACAGTGCTTTATCTGACAAGGATGCTGAAAGATCATACTTTGCTGCAAGCGATTGCACGTGTGAATCGACTGTATGAAGGAAAAGAGTTTGGCTACATTATTGATTATCGCGGCATTTTGGAAAACCTTGATCACGCATTAGACCTTTATGCTGCATTGCCGGAATTTGATCAAGAGGATCTGACTGACACATTAACAGATGTATCTGTCGAGGTTCAAACCTTACCGCAGAAACATTCTGTGCTTTGGGACACTTTCAAAGAAATAAGTAATAAATATGACGAGGAAGCGTACGAACGTCTTTTGGCTGACGATGCCTTGCGCGCACGATTCTATGATAGATTTTCTGAATATAGCCGTACACTTGCAATCGCTTTATCCACCGTAAGTTTCATAGAAGATACTGAGCAAAAGAAGATTGATCAATATAAAAACGATCTTCGATTTTTCAAAGATTTGAGAAATGCAGTAAAAAGACGCTATGCGGAAGTTGTCGATTTCTCAGAATATGAATCAAAAATAAAAAAACTGATTGATACATATGTTGGCACTGGTGAAAAGGTTGAGCAGATTATTGAGCTGGTGAACATTTTTGATCAAGAAAAGTTTGCTGAAGAAGTAGAGAAATTAAAGACCGATGCGGCCAAGGCAGATACAATTGCTCATAGAACTATGCGAACCATTACGGAGCGAATGCAAGAAGATCCCGCTTTTTATAAAAAATTATCTGTCATGTTGCAAGAAGCTATCAAAGCATTCAGGGAAGGAAGAATCCATGAGGCTGAGTATTACAAGACTTCTAAAAAAGTAATGGACCTTGTTATCAGTAGAACTGATGAAGATGTTCCTGAAAATTTAAAATACAAAGAAACAGCAAAGGCTTATTATGGGATTGTTAGTGAAACTATGGCAAAATATGGAACGGAGCGTGATACTGCGACTAATGCTGCTGAAAAAATGAGCCTTGTCATTGACGAAGTTATTAAAAGACTTCGTATTGTAAACTGGGGCACAAATACAGATGTGCAGAATCAAATGCGAAACAAGATAGAAGATTTAATATTTGAAATATCTGATGAATATCAAATCAAACTCTCCTTTGATGACATAGACACTATCATGGAACAATGTCTCGATGTGGCAAGGGTAAGAATGCCATGATCTCAAAAAATGCCAAAGAATATATAATTAGGTTTGGCAAAGAACAAATCAAAATATATTTATCAATTCAGGAACGCAAAACCATTAAGATATGCGTGCACCCGAATAAAACAGTGGATTGCTATGCTCCAAAAGGGAAAAAGATAAAAGATATTCTAAACAAAATAAGTAAACGAGCGCCTTGGATTATAAAACAAAAGGATTACTTTGAACGTTTTCAGCCTCCTGTTACTGAAAGACGTTACATAAGTGGAGAAAGTCATTATTATTTGGGAAGACAATATCGGCTTAAGGTTCATAAAAATTCGAAAAGAAATGTGAAACTTATTGGCAAATTTATTCACGTATATATTCCAGACATAAATAATCCTTCCGATGCAAGAAGTATCTTGTATAAGTGGTATGCTAAACATGCTTTGTGTATATTTGAACGGCATATCGAAAGTTACCGAGACGTAATAAAAAAATTGAATGTTGGCTATCCTGAATTAAAAATCCGTAAGATGCAAAAGAGATGGGGTAGCTGTGGCAAATCCGGTGATATAGTTCTTAATACGGAATTAATAAAAGCACCTTTATATTGTATAGACTACGTTATCTTGCATGAAATTTGCCATCTTAAAATCAGTTCACATGACTACAGATTTTTCAGATTACTTGAAAAGTTCATGCCCGATTGGAAGCATAGGAAAGAAAGACTTGAACACATTTTAATATAAACAAAAGCTATGTTCAAAATTTGAACAAAGATATTCTAGATGTTCAAAAATGATCATTTGCTTATTTCTATAAACACCATGAAAACAGCTTCGCGTGTATCGCGAGGCCAGTGTCCCCCCTCTGCCCACCCCCATTTTGATTTTTCCTCAATCAGCTATACAATGCAGTCAGGTGCATTACTGTTTGGAGGAAGTATGCCTTTCAAAGATCGTGGATTTTGGAGAGCTGTCGTCAAGGTCAACGGCAAACGTTTCTCTGATTCATTTGAAACGAAGCGAGAAGCTAGTAATTGGGAAAATGATTTTCGCAATAGACTGCGTCTGCCAAAACAGGCAATCACCTTCAACGAATTTTCAAGTCAATATCTTTCTTTCGCGCAAACAAAATATACAAAACACACCTATAATGAAAAAGTTACTCTGGTTAATCGTTTCAAAGCCTTTATTGTTTTGAATCTTTCAGCGGATGAAATTCTGCCCAGTCATATTCATGGCTATTTATTAGATCAGGCTAGAACCCGGAGTAATAATTGTGCCAATCGAGATCGAAAAAACCTATTGGCCATGTGGAACTGGGGACAAAAGATTCTTGACCTATCAGTTAATCCAGTTACAAAGATTGATCGATTTCCTCATGATCGCAAAACTCAGTATGTGCCACCGGAAAAAGACATCTTGCGATTGTTAGCCGTTGCCACTCGGAAAGAGCGCGCTTTTCTGGATTGCTATCTTTGCACTGGTGCAAGAAGGTCTGAAATATTCAGACTCAAATGGGAGGATGTGAACTTTCAGAAAAAGGAGATTCGTCTCTGGACTCGTAAAACAAAAGATGGAAGCATGGAAGGTGAATGGCTGCCAATGTCAAATCAACTCTGTGAATCACTCTGGTGGTGCTGGCAGAATCGGACGTTCAAAGAATCTCCATATGTCTGGGTGTGTGAAGAAGGGCCTCACGCCGGGCAACCGTTCAATTTCAGGCGACGTTTCTTAAAAGGCCTATGCAAACGAGCAGGCATACGAGCTTTTGGCTTTCATGCCTTGAGAAGATACGTTGCTTCGATGCTTGCCGACACTCACAAGATATCTGCCAAAACCATTCAACGCATTCTAAGACACAAAAGCCTTCAAACGACTGAACGGTATATTCAGAACCTCAATCATGATCTATCATCAGTTATGAATCTGCTTGACGTAAATCTGAATGAAAGTACCACCGAAAGTACCACCAATCAAGAAACCGAATTGAAATAATCTGTAAGCTATTGTTATTATTGGTAGTCCCACGGGGACTTGAACCCCGGTTTCCGGCGTGAGAGGCCGAATTTTACCCCTTTTCATTGTTTTATGATAGTTTACTTTCAAGTCGTTTAATCTTAGGAAACTCAATACTGACAAGGCCTAGAAGATTTCCCTTGACTTACTTTAATATATAACTATATTGAAGCTGAAGGTTGGAAATGAGGTTGGAAATAGAAAATCCGGCTTTCAAAATTTCCGATATGGGGGCGGCCATGAAAAGACACAAGACAGGATATAAGGGTGTGTATTTCCGGGAAGTGGACAGGATCGGCGGCAGAGGTAAGGAAAAAGTTTTCTACATTGTCTTTAAGAAAGACGGCAAAGTCTATGAAGAAAAGATTGGCCGTCAATATGCAGATAAAACGACAGCGGCAAAAGCCTCAAGGGCGCGTTCTGAACGCATAGAGGGACGGCGGCAATCCCGGAAAGAGATCAGAGAGGACAAAAAGGCCGCAAAGATAGCAGAGGCCGGGAAGTGGACACTTGACAAGCTATGGGAAGAATATGAGGCAAATAGGCCTGATTCTAAGTCAATCAATACGGACAAGGGACGGTTCGAGAAATATTTGTCACCGTCATTCGGAACTAAAGAACCTCATGAGATCATAAGGCTTGACGTTGATCGGTTGCGCGTAAACTTATCAAAGAAACTGAAACCCCAGACAGTAAAGCATATCTTTGGATTGCTTAAACGTATTGTTCACTTTGGGGTTGCGCGGCAATTATGCCAGAACCTGAACTTCGAGGTCGAACCCGTCAAGGTGGATAATCAGAGAACGGAAGATTTAAACCCGGAACAGCTGAAGAACCTATTGAAGGCCATTGACAATGCAACGGACACAGAGGCGGCCAATATCATGAGGCTTGCTTTGTTTACTGGTATGCGCCGGGGTGAAATGTTCAAGCTGAAATGGAATGACATAGACTTCCAGCGCGGTTTCATTTCTATCAGGAATCCAAAGGGGGGTGTCAGTCAGAAAATCCCTATGAATGAACAGGCACGGCACGTCCTAGAGAATCACCCAAAGACTGAAATCACAAGAAACAATAAAAAGGAAATTTCCGAATATGTGTTTCTTAGGCCGGACGGTGAACCCTTCACGGATATTCGGCGGCGTATCAATCCAATAAAAGAAGCGGCGGAACTTCCGGCGGACTTCCGGCCATTGCATGGATTAAGGCACACATACGCTTCCATGTTGGCTTCCAGCGGCAAGGTTGATCTATATACCTTGCAAAAACTATTGACGCATAAGTCACCCGTCATGACACAACGATATGCACACCTACGGGACGAGGCACTAAGGAACGCCTCAACGTTGGCCGGACAGATCATAGACGCGGCAATGCAGACAAACGTGGTTGAATTGCCAAAAGAAGAACAGGCATAATAAAAAGCCGGGAATAGGGAGCGCACCCGATAAGCAGAAAGAACCCCTTTTCTGTTTTCCCGGCTAAACTAAGGGGGCTTGTGAGAGGGAAAGCAAAATGCCAAAAAGTAAAAAGAAGAAAACCATTTCTATTGATCGAGAGAAATCATTATCTTTTCAAAATAGTTTGTTAGGGTGGAAAGCAAAGGATTTGCTTAGCTTGGGGTTAACTTTATTTATATGTATGCATTCTTTGCGAAAATATCGCCATTTCCCGGAAGAATTATCAGTAGATAAACATTTATGGTTTAGTGAATCATTTCCTATATGGCAAGAACATATCGCAAAAAAGTGTGCAGACATAGGCGTAAGTAATCGCGAAGAAATGTTAAGCTACGTGATTGAAACTGCAAAAAGTAATAAAATAAATGAAATGCGCTGTTTGGAAAGACTTAGTTTATCTTGTTACCTATTATGCTTTGCTTACGGAAAAGATATTATGCCAGGAAATAATATGTCAAAGGCAGACATAACAAAGTTTGTTGCTTTTGAACGGGTTATAAGGGACGAATCAAATAAAGCACTAGGCTATTGGATATGTAAACTTGAAGAAATGAAAAGAGGAAAAAAGAACGTGGCTAAACGAACGATTGAAAAAGAATCAAACAAGGCAAAGTTAAAAGAATTTATGCAAACCATGAAGCCGGAAGAATATAGATTAAAAGCTCAAAAAGATTTTGGCGTTACTGATAGAACCGTTTTGAACTGGCTCAAGGAAATACAATCAGAAAAAACGGCGTTATTGCGCAAAAACAAAGATACTGCGTAAAAACGTTGTTAAATCAATAGATTAGATACATAGAGTTATTATATTATCCCTGTCAAGCACACAGCTTACAGGGATATTTTTTTATATCCATTGGCTGTAAATCTAACAAAGGGGGAACAGGAAAATGGAATTTAATGAGTTAATGAGCAAACCGTACCTGAATGAAAAAGAGGTTTCAGCAATTACCGGACGGGCTTTGTCCACGTTACGCAATGAAAGATTCATGCGCCGGGGAATCCCATATGCGGTAGTTGGACAACGATCAATCAGGTATCGTTTAACGGACGTGATTAAGTTCATGGAAAAAACAAGAATAAATTTTGACGAGGTATAAGAATGAACACAAAACTTATTTCCGATATTGAAAAGCACGGCAAGACAGCGCGAGGCAGACAGGAACTGCTTAAACATCTTGATGGTGGTCGGTTAACCCTCAAGCAATCAGTTCTTGCTCACTGCTATTCCTGCATGGGGTATTACTCAGACGGAAAACAGGATTGCCGATTGTCAAAGTGTCCGCTTCAGCGATTCATGGCCTACAACGCGAACCGGCAAAAGCAACGGAGGTAATTCGTGAAGAAAAAAAAACGGGACATATCCTATTTTTTGACAGAAGAAATTCACCCAGCGGCAGATAATAATCTTCTATACGATAGTTTTTCACCAAATGCCGATGAGGATGATTACAAGCTATATTCGTCTATTAAGGAAATTGGGATCAGGGAACCGCTTCAAGTATCTGCCGATGGCGTTCTGCTTTCAGGACACCGGCGTTTTGCCGCAGCGCTATGGTTGGGACTGGAAAAGGTTCCTGTCATAGTTGCCAAAGACATTCTCTTTAATGAGCTGTCAGCGGATGAACGGCTGAGCGTGCTGGCCGCTTACAATAAACAACGGGACAAAAGCCATGCGGAACGCCTGCGAGAAGCCATGCTGGAAATAAATCCAGATGATGTTCATCAACGGCTATTAGAAGATCGTGTCAACCGTGGGAAAGTGAACATAGAAAAAAATGTATTCCTGGGTGATGCTAAGAAGCGGGCGCGGATTACAACACGGATGTTCCTGTCGGCAGCGATAAAGGTCATCGAATCGGAGAAAGAGTTTTGGCCGTTGACAGACAGACGGGTTCATTACCTTTTGCTGAACAAGCCGCCACTGCGTCATGACAAGAAACCCGGTTCAATCTATCAGAATGATCGTTACAGTTATAAGGCACTAACGAACTTGCTGCTCCGGGCGCGGTTAACGGGCGAAATTCCGATGTCAGCGCTGGAAGATGAGTTGCGGCCAATAGTCGTTTGGAGGACACACCAGAATGCGGCAGACTACATTCAGGCAGAAACCGAAGATTTTTTAAGACATTATGCAAGAGACTTAACGCGGGGCCAGGCTAACCACATTGAAATACTGGTCGAAAAAAACGCCATCAGAAAACACGTTGAAAAAGTGGCGGCGGAGTACTGCATCCCATGCACCACCGGGCGCGGATATAGCAGTTTGCCGCCACGATACAAAATGGTCAAGAGGTTCAGGGCATCCGGAAAGGAACGGTTGGTTCTGCTAATCCTGTCGGACTTTGATCCAGACGGTGAAGAAATAGCCGCGAGCTTTCCGCGTTCACTAAGGGATGATTTTAAACTTTCTAATGTGACGTGTCACAAGGTTGCACTGACCGGGGATGACGTTCGAGAATACAATCTGCCTTCAAATATGGAAGCGAAGGTCACGTCACCTAATTATAAAAAATTCGTGGCGCGTCACGGCGTTCATGTTGCAGAACTCGATGCGTGTCCAGTTGATCTTCTTCAGAACAAATTAAGGGATGCCATCGAAAGCTGCTTAGACATGGATTTATTCCACCGGGAATTAGAACAGGAAAAAGAGGATGCGGCATACGTGGCTGCCACAAAAACAGCCGTTGTTAAGGTCATGCGTCAAGGATGATGCGGGTATGTTTTAAAAATACCCTTCTTTTGCTCTGGCGCATAGCTAAAACAGGGGTTCCAGCAACATAACTTTATCAGGAAGGGGAAGATAAGGGTTCATGGACATACAGGTAAAATATATCGATAAAGTGAATAATCTGCCGGCACCGGGTGAAGGTTGCCATCCGGCGTTACTGGGTGCGGCTAATTTGGGACTGATGGCCGGTGTTGCACCGGATCAGGTGTTTTATGACATCCGACGTTCAATCCAGGCAGGCAAGAGAAAAGTCTCTGACGATGAAATTCAAGACGCAATCAGCAAAGCGCAACTAACCGTTAGGCCGTCAAACGTTGTGTTGCCCAATGGCCGCACGGTTCGCCTATACCGGCCACCAATACAGGAAAAGCCGAAACCGCTTATCTCAAATGGACAGGCAACATTAAGAAAATTGATTGAACAATCGCCAATTTCAGACGAGGCCGATTTATGGGAAGATTCAGAATATCGCCTTTGCAGCGATCCGGCGGATGACCCTGTCACTTTCCTTCAGACGCGCTTTGAACCGCAAGACCTGCTCTTCATAGGGGAACGCAAAGAACCGGGGATTCTGGGGCAAAATATCAAGCCACAGGCTAATTGGATAAAGCATTTTGAATCCGGCGGCAGGACTGCGCCATTTATAATTTGCAATCCATTAACAGGACATCCGGCGAAAAAGAAATCCGGCGATGGCGTGACATTCCGGGGCGATGCTTCTATCGCAAATTTCAAATATTGCATCTGTGAATTTGACACCCTGAACCGTGAAGAACAAATCCGCTTTTGGAGTGCTGTAATCGCAAGGGGGTTGCCGGTTGTTGCTCTGGTTGATTCCGGCGGGAAGAGCATACACGCATGGATTAGGGTTGAAGGGATTAAAACACTTCAGGACTGGGATCGGGAAGTCAAGGGAGAGCTTTACGAAAAAAGCATGATTCCGATGGGGGTTGACGCTGCTTGCTCAAATCCGGCGCGGTTGTCCCGATTGCCGGGACACACGCGGGACAATGGGAATATTCAAAAGATTTTATGGTTAAAAGGCGCGGAAGGGGGAAACAATGAGCTTTCATAATTTTAACACAGCAATTGTGGATGATGCGGCGGATGCTCTTACTAATGCTTTGCATCAGGCAATATCTGATAAAAACCTTCAGGAATCAAACCGGCTTTTTTACGAAATTACGAACCTTTGGCAATCTGAAGATCAGGGACGTAATCTGATTTTCCGAAAAGCAAGTGACTGGGTATTAGAAGATACACCGGAACCGAATCAGATAATTGAAAACTTTTTGGACGTTGGAGACAAATTAGCAATAATCGCCAGCTCTAAAGCCAGAAAGTCATTTTATACGCTTCAGTTTTGCGCGTGTGCAACGGCAGGAAAATCTTTTTGCGGGTTGAATATCCCATCCCCCCGGCGGGTTGTTTACATCCAATTTGAAATTCAAGAAGATCACCTTCATCGGAGGTTAAAGAAAATTCGATCCGCTTTAGAGATAGAACCTTCAGAACTTCAAAACCTGCATATTCTAAACGCCAGAGGATTAGGAATTGAGGGAGTTCCCGGAATAGAGAGATTAAAAAACGCAGTCCTGCGCTTTGAACCAGAATTGATTGTTTGTGACCCACTTTATAAGCTGAATACAGGCACCGAAAATGACGCAAAGGACACTAAAACAATCATGGCGGCTTTTGACAGGATGATAAAAGATACCGGCGCGGCGGTTGGTTACGTTCACCATGATGCGAAGGGCGCACCTGGGGAACGGCAAATTCAAGACAGGGGCGCTGGTTCTAATGTTCTGGGGCGTGATTATGATGCGGCAATGGTGCTGTCACCACATGAAAGTGAAATCGGCGCTTTGGTTGTTGAGTGCGCCCTGCGTAATTATCCGCCGATTGAGCCGTTTTCAATCCAATGGCTTTACACAGACGGAGGCTATTATTTCAATCGTGAATATGGACTTCCACCGGCAAAGAAAACGTCTAAATCAAAGACTACCACACCCCTAGAAGGCTACTATCAGACGGCAGAGGCGATTATTGGAACGGATGAAATGGATATAAAGTTATTCAAAGCTCAATTTAAGGAAAAAACAAAATTAGCAGATTCACGGATAAGGGACTTCATGGCCTTAATGTGTGACCCGAAAAAGCCACGGATTTTATCAAGTGAGGAGCGGGGGCGCGGGAAGAATATAAAGAAGATCCGGCTTGCTTGCCATGAGCCTGATTTAGAGAATTCAAACTGAAATGAACTTTCTAAACTTTCTAAAGTTTCTAAATGTTCTAAGGGGGTTTTTAGAAATTTAAGAAATGCACCTAAATCTTTTAGGTGCGATTTCTATTTCTAAACCTTCAGAACATTGCAAAATAGAAAATTCAGAGAGGCAGAGAGGCCGGATAAAAAAGAAGGACACCCGGCGGCTCGTCTCAAATAAAAAAGGGGGAAAAATGAAACGACCTGAATTGAATATGATTGACTTGAATGAAGCGATTGCCAATGTAACCAGTGGCTGGGAAAAAAAGATTATCACGCTGTCACCAGGACAATGGGATAAGATGCTTGCGGAAACCTATACCGGCGGTTGGTTGTTGCTTGAAATAGATCAGAACGAACAGCCGGTGCGGGCGTATCAGCGGCTTACGGAAGCAGAAGCACAGAAGGCTTATCCGTTGGCGTACAAGAAAAAGAGAGGCGCGTAATTATGACTTTAAAGGACAAAGCACACGAATCCTACACAAAACGCGATCTACCTCATGGAGCCAAGACCGGAAGACCAGACTTCCGGGTTATGCCGAAATGCCAGGCCAGGGCAAAAAGCACCGGTGAGAAATGCAAGAATGTTGCCGTAAAGGGAAAGCGAGTCTGTTACCTGCACGGCGGCAAAAGCACCGGGGCAAAAACGGAAAGGGGAAAAATGCTGTCGAAATATGCCCGTCTGAGGCACGGCGATTATTCAGCGCAAGTAAAAGAGAACCGTAGGAAAATAACTGTATTGAATCGTTATTTCAGAAGGCTGGGATATTTAAAATAGCTTATGATTTAGGTAAAAGAAATTTATGGGCGGATTCGGTTCAGGCAGGCATTTTCTGCAAACAAAAAACAAAGTGAGCAACGGGCATTCTCTTGATGCAAACGCGTTTACGAGATGGAAATATTTCAAACCGGGTTTGCGGTTTGGAAGTTTAACATGGTCACGAGGCGGACAGCAAAGAGGTTCGTGTAGTTTTGTCGTCAATATTGACGGTTGCGATGATTCGATTACCTTTTTGTATAGCTATGGCGGCAAACCTCATCCGAAAGTGCGTGTTCGGTTGACATGGTATCATCCGGGATTCGGCGGCAGGCGTTATTTGTTCCGTTGTCCACGTTGCGGGAAAAGAATGAGAACGCTTCATATCATGTACGGTGAAATCGGTTGCCGGATATGCTTGGATCTGACTTACGAAAGCTGTGTTGAAAACAATCGGTTCAATAGTCTGTATAAATATATAGCTGGCAGGCACGGGGAAACATGGCAAGACGTTAAACAATCCATGAAGGCTTTGGAGCGCCGGGCGCACAAAGAACCAAAGCGGCCACGGGGACGACCACGAAAAGAGACGCCTGCACAGTGAGAGTTTTTACACCAGTACGCACGCGCGCGCGCACGCGTCATGGGGTTCGACATGAAAAATCCAAAGAAAATATGTGGAGCAAAAACCCGTCAGGGAACGCCTTGCAGGAATACCCGACTTTACAAAAACGGACGATGCAAAAATCATGGCGGCTTATCCACCGGGCCGCGAACCGCGGAAGGGAAAGCAAAGGCGCTTGCGAACCTAAAGAAAAGGCGAAATACGCGGAACGGGAATAGAGTTTCTTCAGTCCTTAAAGAAGGGTAAAGAATGCATAAAAAACCATCCGAAAGGAGACTGCTAAAATCTTCAACCTTCTGCTTTGTTACGTATAATACCTACAAAATCTCACATGGCAGCATCACTGAGAATCAATGATAACCATTTGAAATGTGAAGAAAATGAAAAAATTGAAAGATCGTCCTAAAGCCCTCTGTTAATGATCACACATTGATCATAAATTATTTTTTTATATTTTCAAAATCTTCCATAGTATCTACATCATAACAAATAGAGGATTGCTCAATACAAAGATGGGTCACCCTGTCCTTGAAAGCTTGGATAACGGACCGTCCTCCTGTATCCCCCCTGATAAGCAACAAATCGTTTTTAAACGAGACCGGGAATAACACCGGATTCCCTGCATGGCCATTATAAAGGGGAACGATGATTTGACCCGGATTTTTGACGCGACAGTCCAGCATGTGATTGATTGTTTCCGAATTTAAAAAAGGCTGGTCGCCCACCATGAATAAATACGCATCGGTTGTCGGGTTTGCCGCCCTGATGCCTTTCACGACAGAAGTACTTTGTCCGTACTTTGCCTCTTCATTCTTAACGGTTTTGATTCTGTAGGAATCCGCAATATCCTTTACGACTTCACGGCGGTACACAAGGATGATCTCATCAAGAGAAGATTCAACAGCCGCGCAAATCACATTTTCAATGATCGTCCCATGATTGATTTCAAGCAGCAGTTTGTCCAGGCCTAAGCGTCTGGAAAAACCAGCTGCCAGTATAATTCCGCTTACCATTGAAACACCCGGTCCCCTTTTGCTGAAATGGCGGCGATATGAATGTGGTGATCTTCCTTTTCCGTAAGCCGGCGAATAAGTAATGGTGCCTTATGGTCCGACAAAACATCCGCCTTGTTTAAAAGAACCATGCGCCTGCTGCCTTCCGGAACATTTTTAAACAAACCTTTCCGGGAAATGATCAACCGGGCAATGATGCTCTCATCAATCCGATCATTTTCTTTTGCACCTGTGACGTTGCATAACAATCGGCTTCGGTGAACATTTTCATCATTGACTTTTTTGCCCAGCGCATCCAGACCAATAAGACCAAGGGCAAGGGAGGTTCTTTCCGGTATCACCGGTTCTCCGACATCCGGTGCTTTTATGGCTTTGCCTCTGGAACCGTCACCTTCAGCAAGAATCCAGTCAAACAACCGGCTGTCAAATAGCTGGTCGACAAGTCCTTTATCAACGCCGATAACTTTATGATCATTTTCGTGTAGCTCCTTTCCCAGACAGGTTATCGTTCCGGGTTTACTTTTTTCTAATCGTGACAGGATGTCGGAGGAATCAAAAACAATCGAATCATATTGTTCTTTTTCGGGTAAGAAAATTTTAGTAGTGGTGGTGACAAGTACTTTTTTGCCCATCGTTTTTAATGCGGAGGCGAGGTTAAACATCACAGAGGTTTTGCCCCCGGCGCCAATCAGACAGACAAGTTCCCTGGCATGGGGGTTAAGATGAAGATCAGCCAGTATGCCCATTACGCGTCTCCCTGTGCCCGGTAACGGAGAATCGCCTGAAGAACTGAACCGCCGACGGTTCTGGCTTTGTCTGAAATGGTATAACAGTAATTCCTGTCATTGCGTGGATCCACATCGCCGATCTTAATCCCTTTCGAAACATTCCGATGGTTCATGATCAGTCCTCGAACCATGCCGTCAAACGGAGCTTTGACCGCTACGTTGCTCACGCGGCAAATCACCTCATCCCGTCGGACACTTGCGCCAATATCACGGATATGTGTCAAGATGC
>Ga0116187_1001228_pt1 | contig 27964 bp, 20 predicted proteins | sample AD_JPNNA6_MetaG_FD_89755 | JGI IMG/M metagenome (GOLD analysis project Ga0116187, IMG submission 89755) | Active sludge microbial communities of municipal wastewater-treating anaerobic digesters from Japan - AD_JPNNA6_MetaG | ecosystem: Engineered > Bioreactor > Anaerobic > Digestate | place... | reverse complement strand
CTCGAAATATTTTGTGCGTGTCGTTTCTGTCCAGTCACAATCGATTTGCACTTGCTTTGGCTTTTTAGATAGAGTAGTGTTTATGCTATGAAGCAGCGTACTCATTTTCGCAGAAAGCGAATCTATACCATTACTATCGAGATTTTTAATGACTTTATTTTCGATATAAACTACCGGAATCACTTCAATATTGCTAGCTAATTTCGTGGTTGCCGATAGCTTTGCAACCGGAAATGCACTTTGTTGATTTTCTATCCAGCGTACATCGAAATAACGAACATATAATGTATGTACATCTAATTCATTTAGTAAAACACTGTCGGAGGAAGCAATATTTAAATCGCTTTTCCAATAATAAAAACAATGGTTTGTATTCCTGTTGTTTATGCAACCGGTGATTAGAAAAGCCAGAAGGATTAGCAGTGTTCGCGACATGCTTTTATTTTCATCGACGGGATATCCAGCCTTGAGGATCTAGTTTGGTACTGTTCTTCCAAATTTCGAGATGCACTTCTCCGCGACTCGTTTCTTCTGAAGATTCGGCAACGGTTCCGATACGTTGTTTCGTTGTTACTTTATCGCCTGTTTTAACAGTAACATTATCGAGGTTACTATAAACGGTTAGATAATCTCCGTGTCGAATGATCACCGCTTTACCTGCTCCAGGAATTCCGATAACACCACTAACAGTTCCGTTAAATAATGCACGCGCACCGGAACCTTTCGATGTTTGAATATCAAGTCCGTTGTTATTAATCATTACTCCTTTCAATTCCTTATGCGGATGTTGTCCGAAAGTAGAAGTAATGGTTCCTTGTTCAACAGGCCAAGGTAATAGTCCTTTGTTGCCTGAGAAACTACTCGATAATTTTTGAGCTTCAGGAGTTAAAGTAAAGACGTTTTTATTCGTGACGTTTTTATTTCCCGATGCAACTGCTTTCTTCTTCGCAGCTTCAATCTCTTTCTTAATTAAATTCTCAATTGCACGATCGAGTTTTAACTTAGCGGCTTGCTTCTCTTGTAATTGTTTCTTCAGCTTCTTCTCGCGATCGCTAAGATTCTTTAAAATCTGATCTTGCTGTAATTGTTCTTTCTCGAGGGTCGACTTTTGAGTTTGTTCTGTGTTTCGAAGAGCTGTTTTTTCATTCTTCTTCGCTACCAACTCAATTTTCTTGCCCGTTAACTTTACTTGAGTACTATCAATCTGCGCCGCCTGCTCTCTGCGGTATTCGCCATATTGTTTTAAGTATTTAATCCGACGATAGCCTTGGTTAAAATCATTCGCCGCAAAAATGAACATCATTCGCTGATATACATTCTGATTATGATAAGCATAACGAATCATAGCTGCATACTCATCTTTCAATCGCGCCATTTGTTGCTCTAACGAAACGATTTCTTTTGAGGTGTTTTCTATCTCACCACCGATAGAAGAAATCTCAGTGTTGATAGTAGAGATTAACGATTGACGCAACTGGATTTTCTTACGCAATGCATTCAACTGCTCTGCTGTGGCCGATTTGTTTTTAGAAACTAACTCTAACTGTCGATTGGTAAATTCAATCTCCTTCTGAAGCTTTGCTTTCTTCGACTCAAGATCTTTCTTCGACTGACCATTAACAGAAAGCGTGATCAGACAAAGAAAAAGTAAATAACAAACCCGCTTAGCGAATGCGTTCATAATTGGAAGGGACGTTGAATGGAAATTCCTGTGGTTCACTAACAGTTACTTTTCCGTACTCTATATGTATTTCGAAACTTTTATCGGCAATAATTTTAGTAGTCGATTTAAAAGGGAATAATCCTCCGGTAGTTTCGCGGAAGTCATCATAATCGGTAGTGAGCATCTTATTGATCTTTTGATCCTCTACTTGTAGCTTATCGATGCGAAAGCTATTCTCATCAACATATACGTCCTGAATAACAGGTTTATTCGGATCTTTCTCCTCTAATGCACGACGTAAATTCTTTTTATTGAGTGAACTCAAGATATAGTATTTGTCTTCGAGATAAACGGAGTTAAATCGATTTTCATTTTTCTTATATGCGAAGAAATTTCCGAAAAGAATAGCTTGAACAATTTCGAAGTTCACTTTCATTTGAAGTAACTTATTCACTGTTTCAAAGCTGGTTGCTTGATATTTTGCATGAATACGATCGAGGAACTTCACTGAGTCCGCTGTTACCATCACACGCGCAACTTCAATTCCTAAGAGGGGAGAAATAGAAACCCAGATTACGCTGTCTTTCTTGCTGCGCATACTGATATTAAAAGAAGTCTCGCTACCATCTTGAATAGTGGTAACACTTGCTTTAGCTGTTACCCATTCAGGTTTAAAAGAAGCAGAGTCGAGTTTGCCTAATAATTCTTGCACCGATTTATCCTGCATCGGACGAATTTCGGTTGTAGAATTTGGAGGCATGATAGCTTTCCTACTACGGCACGAAGGCAATAGCAAAGTTGCCGAAATGCATATAACGGCTACGAATATCCGATGAAACGAATTATTCATAGAATTTCTTATCGCTGATTTTCTTGTCAATTTGTTCTGAGTGATCACCTGTAGCCTTAGCTTCTTTCCACTTACTTACTGCCGAATCGATGTTCCCTAGTTTAAACAATACGTCGCCGTAGTGTTCAAGAATGGTACCGTTTGTATTTCCTCCGTGCTCAAGTGCTTTCTCGATCCACACTTTTGCATCTACATACTTTCCTTGTACAAACAATACCCACGCATAAGTATCTTCATTAGAAGGATTATTCGGAATTAACTCATTCGATTTTTTCGACATCTCAGCAGCTTTCTCTAAATCTGCTTTTCTTAGCGATAAATAGTATGCCCAGTTATTAAGGATATTCGCGTTTGAAGGATCTAGTTTTAATCCTTTGTCGTAATATTTATCTGAATCTTCGTAACGTTTCAGTTTATTGTAAACATCACCAAGGTTCGAATAGAATTCTATAAGTTGTGCATCATTATCCACAACCATTTTACTTCCGCTCAATAATGTCTTGGCCGCCTCTTCGTATCTTTTATTCTGAATTTTTGCAATACCATTAAATAAATACAGCACACTTGATCGGCAAATAAACCTAATGCTTCTTCCGATTCTTTTTCCATTGCTACATAATCCTGCAAATCAGATTCAACTAACATTAATTGTTGCCAAGCTTGCAGATTTTGTTTGTCAATTGCTAACGACAAGCGATATTGATCTCTAGCCTTTGCATAATCGCGATTGATAGAGAGAAAGTCGCCATATACTGCTTGTGCAGCTGCTTCTTGCGGATGAGTTTCGCTCATGCGTTTACTCAACTCCATCGCTTGTCCCATCATCTCAGAGTCATTCTGCACTAAAGGGAAATAAGATGTTAAGATTCTGATTTTTACATCGGGAGAAAGCATCTTCGAGCTAAACGCCTTCTTTAATTGATCAAAAGATTCTGCTTTTTGTCCGTTAGCACGATATTGTTCTGCTAATGCCAAAGAGATAGTAGGATTTTCAGGATCGATTGCCTGCATTCTGGTAATCGTCTTCATCGTTTCCTCTTTCATGTTGTTAGCCGAATACAAATCAACCAACATAGTATAATACTCGATATTCTGAGGATCGGTAGCAATCAACTTTTCAATTTCATTTGCTGCAGCTTTAATATTTCCTTGTTTCAGGTATAAGCGCTGCTTCTGAGAAGTAAGGTCGCGATTAACACCCATCTTCTCTTCAATTTGATCATACAGTCGAATTGCTTCCGGAAGTTTATTCTGCATGAGGAACGTTTCAGCTTCCTGAAACTGATAATCGAGACGATCGGGATGTTCTTTTGCTAGCTTATGAAAAATCACTCCTGCTTCTTCAGCCTTGCCATTGTTTTCGTAAGAATCGGCCAATAACAATTGGTACCATTCATTATCGGGATTAAGATCTGCAGCTTGTTTAGAGAAAAATAATGCATCTGCATAACGCTTCCCATCATTATAGATAGAAGCGAGCTCAAACATGGCAGCATGATTTTTTGGATCGGTACGAAGTACCAAGGCAAATTGCTCAGCGGCTTTCTCGGGATTGCCAACGAGTTTCTCTTTCATCGCATCGAAAAACATATAAGTAGCTTTAATGCGGTTCTCTTCCTCTTGTTTAGAGGTAGGCTTGTTGCCCGGAGCGGAAGCAGTCTTTTTCGTAGAGCCGCAACCGTTAATAATGATAAGACCTGCAAAAAGAGGAAGAAGGAGAACTCGTTTTAAAATCATGATTCTGTTGAATAATCGCCCATGCTTAAATCGCGGAGCTGTTGTTTGTAATGAACGTGATTTCCTATCAAAGAATTGTCGATACCTGCATCACGAAGAGTACAATGTTCACGTACAATGCTGTTTTTAACTACGCTATTTACAATTTTAGTGTTATTTCCTGCAGAAACGTGCGGACCTACCACTGAATTTTCGATAACTACCTTATCGCCGATATAGCACGGAGGGATGATTACCGAATTTTTAATTTGTGCCGAATCAGAAATATGGTTGTTCGGGTATTTTATCTCTAAAACACGGCGGTTGGTATAAACGGTAGCGTCTTTGTTACCACAATCGAGCCACTCATCTACTTTACCTGCTTTAAGGCGAAGTCCTTTGGTTTTCATGTTCTCCAAAGCATTCGTAAGTTGGTATTCACCTTTATCGCGGATATTATTATCGATTAGATATTGCAATTCCTTTTTCAAGTTCTCGCCATCCTTCAAATAATAAATTCCGATGATGGCTAAGTCGCTCACAAACTCTTGTGGTTTTTCAACGAAGTCAGTGATAGTACCGTCTTTTTCAGTCTTCACCACACCAAATTGGCGAGGGTCTTCAATTTGCTTCACCCAGATTACACCATCGCAATCGGCATCCATTCTGAAGTCGGCACTGAATAAAGTATCGGCGAACGCCACTACTACAGGTCCTTTTAATGCCGACTCGGCACAAAGGATAGCATGAGCAGTTCCTAGAGGAGTATCTTGATAGTGGATAGTTCCTTTAGCCCCTAAATTTTCGGCAATGGCAATAAGATTTTTTTCTGCTTCCTCACCAAAATGTCCGACTACGAAAGCAATTTCCTCAACTTTCTGATTACACATGCGGATGATATCTTCCACTAAATGTTGTACAATCGGTTTTCCGGCAACCGGAACTACCGGCTTAGGAGTGGTAAGAGTATGTGGCCTCATGCGTTTGCCCATACCTGCCATTGGAACAATAATTCTCATAATCGGGGTTTAATTGTAAGCATTAAAATTATTTGCCTGTAGAGCCGAAGCCTCCGGCACCACGTTGTGTTTCTTCGAGGCTATCAACAGCATCCCATTCAACACGCGAATGCGCTGCAACAACCATTTGAGCAATGCGTTCTCCGTCTTTAATCTCGAAAGATTCATTACTTAAATTCACCAGCACTACTTTAATTTCACCTCTGTAGTCGGCATCGATTGTTCCAGGGCTATTCAATACCGATAAGCCATGCTTCCACGCTAAGCCACTACGAGGGCGAACTTGAGCTTCGAAGCCGATGGGTAATTCGATGAATAATCCGGTAGGAACCATTGCTCTCTCTAGAGGAGAAAGAGTAATCGATTCCTCTAAATTCGCTCTGAGATCCATTCCTGCAGAAGCCGTTGTTTCATAAGCCGGCAATGCGTGTTTCGACTTGTTGATGATTTTTACTTTCATGTGCTGATTCACAGAGGCGAAAATACTCGAATAAATGGTAATTTTTGAGGGGAAGGGCTCGTCTTTTAAGCTGCCTTGTGTTGATAAAAGCAATGGACTCGAAAGATGATCAAACCGAATAAGCTTTCTAAATTTGGGTTGGGAAGAAGAGGATTGTTAAAAAATAAATTTACTACAGATGTAAGGAAATTGACCTTTCTTCTACTAAACAATAAACGAGAGCGGTTGTTATTAATGCGTGCCCTGATCAAGCAAAGCAATTCAAAAGCGACTGCACTATGAACAACACATAAACGATGAATAACCTACTTAAAAACACCGGCAAAACAGTAATTTCACTTTTTGCCGTTCTACTACTGCTTTACGGTTGCTCGCAAAGCGGACAAGCTGATAATAAACCATTTACCCCAACCATGAAAGATTCACTACATCCCCAAAATCCATATTATTCAAGAACTGATACATCCGTTCTTCATATTTCTGATGCCGAATGGAAAAAGGTTTTACCGGAAGATGTCTACTATATTGCCCGAAATAAAGGCACAGAAAGAGCTTTTACAGGCAAATATTGGGATTTTGAAGGCCTAGGTACTTATTACTGTGCCGCTTGTGGAAATCCGTTGTTTCGTTCGGATGCCAAATTCGGAAGCTCATGCGGATGGCCAAGTTTTTATGAGTCGTTGAAGCCCAATAGTGTTGTGTATGAGGACGATAACTCATATGGAATGCAAAGAACAGAAGTGATGTGTGGTCGCTGCCGTGGACATTTAGGACATATCTTCGATGATGGCCCGGCACCTACATATAAGCGTTTCTGCATGAATTCCATTGTGTTAGAGTTTGAACCGGACAAAAAATAAGTCCAGGAACCGACTCCAAATCGCAACCAAACAGATAAGCCTTCGTTCAAAAAACGGAGGCTTTTTTTGTGAAATTCCTTTTTTGGAGCGTGTTCGAACTTGCAATAATTGATGTAATATTTTGGTGATTTTGTAACCTTTTTTAACCTGATTCGGTTTAATTACGCTAAGAGAGAGTGCCCTCTAGATTGAGTTAATGAGCTAAAAACCATGAAAACCAGAACCGATTTTTTTCTAAAAAGCGTCATTGCTGTCCTAATCTTATTGATTATGGTACTGCTAATGAGCTCTTGCAGCAAAAATGTATTATACACCCACAATAGTGGTAGTGGTAGTAATGCATCAGCTGCCGTAAAAGTGGATGAAGGAAAGGAGAGCAAGATTTTACAACCCGACGATAAAATTACCATCAGCGTATGGGAGCACGACGAGCTAAGCATAGGTTCGGTGCATACCGTATATAGTGTAGCTGAAGAATCAGGTAAATGGGTAATGTTAGATGCTGAAGGAAATGTAACACTTCCACAAATTGGAGTTATTAAACTCGGTGGACTAACAATTGCAGAAGCATCGCAACAAATCAAAAAAGAATATTCGAAAAATATCCAGAACCCGATTGTTACTATTAAAGTACTGAACAATCAAGTAACGGTTTTAGGAGAAGTACAACGTCCGGGTATTTATGTTTTCAGCTCAGACAATATTCGATTAACCGATGTTTTAGGAAAGTCATCGGGATTAACCGACTATGCTAAAACAAAGCAAATTAAAATTATTAGAGGAAAAGAATCAATTAAAATTGATTTAACAAATATTGCGTTCAACGAAACGCGTGTCCTGCCGGGAGATGTTATTTATATCCCGCCAACAGGAGGAAAAAAATTCGATCGAATAGCATCTAAGCTAATTCCGATTGCCAGTTTGCTTACTGCACTAGCACTAGTGTATAATGTTTCACAAAATAATTGAATATGCGCACCCCCGGAAGTATAGCTCATTTACTTTATCCACTTAAGAAACGATGGTACATAGTAGTAATTTGTATCGCGATTTCATGTGTGATAGCCACTCGCTATTTATATATGGCGACACCTGAATACCAGGCAGTGGCAACATTAAAAATTGAAGACTCTCAGCAAGGAATGGCGAACAGTAATTTGTATCGCGATTTCGATGTCTTTAAAGGAAATGCAAAAGTTCAAACAGAAGTGGAGGTGTTAAAGTCACGTTCGTTGTTTGAAAAAGCATTAGACCGTTTAGATTTTTACGTAGAGTACTATCAAGTAAGCGAACTTAAAACAGAAGAAAAATATCACGAAGCACCTTTCAGAGTTGACTTCTCGATAACAGATAGTTCATTCGTTAAACAGCAATATAAATTTCAGTATCTCGGGGGAGAGAAATTTTCTGTTGTTTATGATTTTCATGGAACATCAATTGAGAAAGAAGGAGAATTCGGGAAACAGATTTGCGATAGAGGAGTTTGTATCACAGTTAACAAAGAGCCAAACATCATCAAATATAAATCATCGGCATCGCTCGATAAAAATTGGGAGTTTGTTGTTTACTCAAAAAATGCGTTAGCAGCGAAATTGCAAAACAAAGATTATCTTGTTAAGGCACTCGACAAAGATGTAAATATCATTAAAGTATATTATACACATCCGGTTGCTGAAAAAGCATCGAAGTTAGTTAACGCTGTTGCGGAAGCATACATCAACCAAAGCATAGTAGATAAACAAGATTTAGCAGGTAATACTGTCGATTTCATCAATAACCAATTAGCAACTGTAGGTGCTGAACTTGATAATGCACGTGATGCGATAAAATCATACAGAATAAAAAATGAAATCGTAAATATTTCTCAAGAAACAGAAGCAACTTATAAAACACTTGGGCAACTTGAAATCCAGAAAGTGGATATCAATATGCAACTGGCAACATTAGAAAAGCTTAGTGATTATTTACGCCATAACCGTGAGATTAAATTTACTGGTCCTGATTTAGGATCAATTCAAGATGGGTTGTTTACTGATGCCGTTACTAGATTAAATACTAAAATCAGAGAACGCGACGAAACATTAAAAAAATACACCGAAGAAAGTGATAAAGTAAAAAACATTGACGTTGATATCACTCAGCAAAAGGCTTTCTTGATTGAAAGCGTAAACAATACTCGACGTAAATTATTAGCTCGTCAAGATGAGTTGTTAATAGCGATTGATGATGAAAAAGCAACATTCAACGGTCTGCCGGAAAAAGAAAGCACACTTCAAGAATTAAATCGTAACTACTTCTTATACGAGAAAATTTACAACTTCTTAATTGAAAAGAGAACAGAAGCCTTAATTACTCGTCAGGTAGATGTTTCATTCAATCGTGTATTAGAATCGGCTGTAGTACCGGAAGCACAAGTGGCTCCTCGCAGAGAAGTTGTTTTAGGAATTGCAGCATTCATCGGATTTATAATTGGAGTAATATTAGCCTATGCTCGTCATTATGCTAAACCAAGAGTTAATACTCCGGAAGACATTACTTATAACTCAACGATACCAGTAATTGGTCATATCGAAAAAATGTCGAAGGGACAACCGGCATACAAAAACTTTACTGCACTCACTACCCGAATACTAATGAACCAACCCCATAACAAATCTATGGTGGTTACGGTGACCAGTACATTGAAAGGGGAAGGGAAGTCGTTTGTTGCTGCACAATTAGCACGAACACTAGCCGCTCAGGATAAAAAAGTAATCCTTGTTGATTTAAACACCTATGCTCCAATGATGGCAGAATGGTTTGACGTTCGTGGCATAGAAGGAATGAAAGATGTTTATATGCAACAATCGTCATTACAGAACGTTATTCAAATCACTAATATTCCACATCTGGATGTAATAACTGCCGGTAATGGAGAACAACCAATAGGGCATTTAATTGCGACATCACGAACTAAAGATATTATTGACGAATTGCGTTTACATTACGATGCAGTAATTGTTGATACACCTGAAGTAGGAGAATATATCGACGCCATTCCGTTTATGAAATGGAGCGACTTAAATCTCTATGTTGTAAAAGCAGACTCTGATCGTGATCAATTAATCGCAAATGCAGAAATGGTGAAAGAAGAATACCGTTTAGAAGAAGTGCATTTCGTTATTAATGCGATGAAAGAAAAAAGAAACCATACTGGATTCTTGAGGCCGAAGAAAAGTAAATCAATCAAATCAAAACAGAACGCGCCACAGCTCCAAAATTTATTCATGTGGTAAAAGTATATGCAACTGAGTTTATCATTCCCTAAGAACATTTTCCGTAATACCACACTGTTGGTTTATGGTGATCAGGCTGTTGTTAGCGGGTTTAGCTTTTTATCGAGTGTAGTACTTGCGAGATTCCTCGGAGTAGATGGATTTGGTATCTATAGCGTTGCCTGGTTAGGCGTATTAATTGCCAGTAGCATAAATCAACCATTGATTATTGCACCTATGCAAACGTTGAGTGGTAAAAAGTCACCGGAAGAACAAAATATTTATTTACAAGCCCTCGTTTTCAAGCAATTATTATTTGCTGCTGCCATGGGATTTCTATCTTTCCTTTCTGTACTATTTATGGAGTATATTCTAAAGGATTGGAAAGTAGATTCAATTATATTGGCATTCCCACTTGCAGTATTTACATTTTTGTTGCAAGACTTCTTCCGTAGATATTTCTTTGTAATCGGGAAACCGCATAAAGCAATCCTTATCGATTTTGTTGCTTATGGTGGTGTCTTATTAAGTGCATTTACAATTCACTTTGTACAAGAAATTGATGCGCAATTTGTACTCTTATTAACGGCAGTATTCTTCCTCTATGCCAGCCTCATCGGTATTTGGTCGATCCCTGAATTGAAGTACAATTGGCAGAGCATAAAAGAAGTAATACTTGAACATTGGGATTTCAGCAAATGGCTAACGGCTACAGCTTTATTACAATGGTTCTCGGGAAATCTATTCATTATTGCGGCAGGAGCGATATTAGGTCCTGTAGCAGTAGGAGCAACCCGTATGGCACAAAATATTGTAGGAGTAACACACGTATTATTCCTAGCAATGGAAAACATCATTCCAACGCGCGCAGCGAACCATCAACGTATTGCTGGAAATCATGGGATGTTCAAATACCTTTGGAAGTTTACACTTCAAATGGGATTAATTACATTCACATTACTTGCTTTGATCGCCATCTTCTCCGGAAATATTATTGAATTGTGTTATGGAAAAGCATTTATGGAATATCGTCACATTTTAATTGGCTTCTGTGCATTATATGTGATAGTATTTTTGGGCTACCCACTTCGTTATGCTATCCGCACAATGGAGAAAACGCATTTGATCTTTGTAAGCTTTGTAGCAAGTGCAATATTTAGCATAATAAGTGCATATCCGATTATCAAAACCTTCGGACTCAATGGAGTTGTTGCAGGGTTAATGATTACCCAACTGATAACCTTGTTTATTTACTTGTTTAATATCCGTAAGGAAATCAAGCACTTATAGTTGCACCTCTATACCGGCGCGCTATAACTTTTTGAGCCTGTTTTTCGTACAAAGGGGTAATGAAACCTAAAATCATACACCTAGTACTCGGTAAGGCAAACCCTAACCGTATGAATGGCGTTAATAAAGTGGCGCATAACCATGCGGTGCATATGCATAAATTGGGATATGATGTAGAAATCTGGGGTATAACAAAAACTCCGGATGGTGAAGTGATTGAAAGAGAATTACCCACACGTTTATTTCGTCAGCAACCTTTTTACCGCGATTTAGATCCGAAATTGTTGTACGCATTATCAAAGGCTCCAAAGAATACCATATTTCATATCCACGGCGCTTTTATTCCCGACTTCTACAAAATGTCGAGAATGTTAGTCGATATGAAAAGAAAGTATGTTTATACCCCTCACGGTGCGTTCAACAAAATTGCACTCGAGAAAAATAAATGGGTAAAGAAAATTTACATACAACGATATGAAAAGACAATGCTTAAAGACGCATTTAAAGTGCATTTTTTAGGGCAGAGTGAATTTGATCATATCGACAAGATAATAAAGCTCTCTAATAAAGTTATTATCCCTAACGGACAAAGTTTCGAAGAACTAGAATTCGACTATCATAAAATGAATAGAAAGAATATTCCTGTTTTCGGATTTTGCGGACGTCTTGATTTATACTATAAAGGATTAGATTTATTAGTAGATGGATTTGCTTCCTATGTTAAGAAAGGCGGGAAAGGAGAAATGTGGATGATTGGCGACGGAGAAGATAGAACCACATTAGAAGAACAAGTAAAAACACATGGTATACAAGACAGAATAAACTTTATGGGTGCGCGATACGGAAAAGATAAATTGAACCGTATTGCCAACATGGATGTATTCTGCCACCCTAGCAGATCGGAAGGGTCGCCAACAGCTGTTCTGGAAGCTGCTGCTTTAGGAAGACCGCTTATTGTAAGTACTGCTACGAATGTAGGTCAAATTGTGGAGGCAAATGGTTGTGGAATTCATCTGCACCAAACTACTGCTAAAACGATTGAAAAAGCATGCTTCGATTTTCAGAAACTTTTTGAAAGTCATCAATCAGAAAGCATGGGATCCTGTGCAAAAAAATTGGTAGAGAAAGAATTCAATTGGTTTAGCATTTCAAACCGATTAATTCAGATTTACGAAGGAAAATAATTTGATATGTTGAAGAAACAACCAATACCATTTAATTTAAAACATGTGCACCAATTTATGGTGTTGATGTTGGTATTGAGAATTGTGAGTTACTTCATGTTAAGTGAAGAACTATTTATCACACAAGCAATCAAAGCCGGTCTTCGTACACTATTAACTGCAATCGTAATAGTGCACGGGATAGCACAAATAATGAAAAAAGAAAAAGTATCAATAACTGTAACGCAAGGCTTGCCTTTGATACTTTATTGTACTTATATTTTCTTTGGAGCAGCATCATTATTATGGACAAGCTCGTTTTCACAATCATTAATGCAATGGTTGATGGATTTGGAGACGCTAGTATTTACGTTCTTCTATATGAGAATGTTTTTGCACTATAAACTCAACGACACTAACAATGAACTCAGGGTAGGGAAATTACTTTCCGGAGCTGTGTTTATAATTGCCATCGGTTTCTTTAGTGGAATGATGATAGACCCTGATCATTACTACCGTTTAACACACGGAGGAGAAGTATCAAGGCTAGGAGGATTTATCATTAATCCTAATGAATTAGGAATGCTTTTAGTGGTAGGCATTGCAGGATTTTATACTGAACTCAGAAAAGACGAGAAAATCAGAATATCTATAATTCTAAAGATTGCTTTCTTGACCTATTTGTTAATGCTTACAGGATCACGATCATCATTTATAGGATTTTTGCTGGTATCTGGAATTTATGCATTAACGCAGCCTTCTAAATTATTCAAGAGTATTTTATTTATAGCTATGCTATTTGTTGTCCCAATAGTTGGAATGCAACTCTTCGTAACGCAAAGTAATGCAGAAGAAATTGGAAGTTTAACAGGACGTTTACCATTCTGGAAAGACTTGCTCACCTATAATTTCCCGAAAGAACCTTGGTTTGGATATGGTTATATGCGTATTGACTACACCGATAAATTTGAGTCGATTAATGCGTATGCCGGAGCAATGACACATAACACTTTTTTACAAGTGCTATTAGGTTTAGGCTTAGTTGGATTACTTATCGTAGTCCTTCAATTAGCTTCCTTTATTTATGCAATTATTTCTTCGAAAATTAACGCGAACCGAATAGCCGGATTTTTAATTCTTATTCCATTGATTATTAACTCGCTTACGGAGTTTGGAATCTTTGGAGAGACCAACTATGGTATATTATTTTATTTAATTCTCAATTTTTCTTTCACTTTAGAACCGAACGCTTGCAACTATCGTATAACTCGGAGCACTAACCATTATGAATCGGAATCCGATATACTTAACAGATCTGTTGCTGCTGCGTGATTTATTTGCAAAGCATCATACGCTGCTTATAATTGATCCATTACATCGATTGATAGGCGAATGTACTGGCGATGCTGTAGTGCTGGAAAAGAGACCGGAAGCAGGTTTTGACGAAGCCTTTGTTGCAGAATTAAATGACATTCATCAACTCTCGTTTTATTTGAAAAATAATACTGCAATTTCGTTTTCGGAAATGGCATATATTAATAATCCGGATGGTACCATACGTTGGTTTTTCCCTCTGACGAAAGGGGTTCCAGGACATTTGTCATTATACAACTCGGTAAGCTTAAAAGCAAAGATTTATAAATGGGTATCAACAGTAGCCGGAAGGTTAGGCCAAACCCGTTTATTGGCTTCGGGAATTATTCGAATGCAACAAAATCTACTCGATCAAGTAAAAACGGTTAATGATATTACTCCGGAAGAAGATATTTCCTTCTTTACCGGAACCAGAGGAGCTACAAGAAAGGTAGTGATGGAAATACATAACAAGGAAACGACAGTTGCCTTTGTAAAAATTCCCGTAACCCCTGTTTCTGAGGAGTTAGTTAAAACAGAGACCGAGATGTTGAAAGAGCTAAATAAATACGATTTTACGACCCTTAGTTTACCTAAGGTGTCGAGGAAAATTGAGGGCCATGCGCGATTGAGTAATGTTAAACCCGGAATTACGATTCCTGCTGATAGAATCACTGCAATCCATATAAAGGCATTAGCGGAGTTATATGCATTGAGCCATGAACGAAAAGCTATTTCAGATTCAACAGCATGGGAAACCATTTCTGCAAATATGGAATGGTTAAAACGTGATTTACTTTTTACGAATGGCCTCGACAGTAAGTCGACCGGTAACCTTGTTAAATTGTTAAGAAAACTCTACAATACTTTCTCTGCCGGTGAATCTATTTCGCTGTCGGTTTCACATGGTGATTTTACTCCATGGAATATGTATTGCGACGAGCAGCGTCTATATGTTTATGATTGGGAAATGTCGAGAAACGGAATACCTATGTTTTTCGATTTATTTCATTTTACCTATCAAAGTACTATCCTTCAGCAAAGAAAAGACTATTCAACAGTAAAAAGTTCCATCAACCTATGGAAACAACAACCATTGGTGCAGCAAATGCTCCAAAAGTACAAGATAAACCTAGCCTTACACGAAAAGCTTTACCTGCTCTTCACCGTAAGTTATTATTTGAGGCAATACCTAAACGAGAAGGAATTACTTCAGCAAAGTCATTGGATGATCAAAGCCTGGACAGAAGCGATTACAGATCAATTGGAAACGGTGAGCAATACCAGCCACTAATGAATTCTCAACGTAAAATATTCATCGATTATTTTTTCAATGCTATAACGGATCTTCGTTATGCATTCCTAAAATTTTCGCATAATTCAACAAATGATATTCCGGAAACTTCCGATATCGATTTGTTGATTGTAAGGAATGAATTAAATTCGTTTTTGGATATTATTCGAAAGGGAAAGAACATTGAAAAAGTTGACTTGCATAGGAAATCATTTGTTACTTTTGTTAGCGTTTATTTCAAGGACGGGAGTTATTTGGAATTAGATTTGATAAATCGCTTCGAAAGAAAGGGGATAATTTATTTAGATGCAGAAACGATACTAAATAGTGCAATTAACAAGAATCATTTAAGACTTGCCTCTGAGATTCATAATTTTGAGTACATCATGCTTTTTAACATGATAAACGAGTCGGATGTACCTACACGTTATAGAGAATATTATACTTCACAGAGTTTTTCTGAGCGAGCTGAAATATTTAGCTATATCTGCAATAAATATGATTTGTCGATTAATACCTTAGATGAATTATACGATAGAAAATTAAGGGGGCCTAAAAAAATTCTTCGTCAGGTACTGGCGCAACCAATTAATAAGGGACTACCAAAGTTATTACATAAATTCCGCTATTTGGGTGATGTAATTCGCGATACTATTAATAGTAAAGGAATAACCGTTACTTTCAGTGGAGTTGATGGTGCCGGGAAGTCGACTGTACTCGAGAATGTTAGGGTAACACTTCAAAAGAAGTATCGCCAAAAAACAGTAGTGTTACGCCACCGACCATCAATGTTGCCTATCTTAAGTTCTATAAAGCATGGTAAGAAGAATGCCGAGAAGCTCACTTCTCAAAATCTACCACGTCAAGGGAACAATAAAAGTACAATAAGTTCATTAATTCGTTTTCTATATTATTACGTCGATTATATCATTGGCCAATACTATGTATATTTTAGGTATACGCTTAGGGGTTATACAGTTCTTTATGACCGCTATTATTTCGATTTTATTATTGATTCGAAACGATCTAACATTTCATTGCCTAAGCCGATCTTAAAATGGTGCTATTACTTCGTGTTTAAGCCAAAAGTAAATGTGTTTTTATACGCTCCGCCGGAGATTATATTAAGCCGTAAGCAAGAAATGTCGTCGAACGATATCCAACAGCTAACCGGCGAATACCGTGAATTATTTGAAGAATTAGGTAAATCGAACAAAAAGCAGCGATATATCTCCATAAATAACACCAATTTGGAGGAAACTTTATCAGTCGTAATGAAACAGTATGTAAAGGCTGCCGTATAAGGGATAAAACCCCTTAAACTTAAGCCTTCATGGACCGTAAACAAATCACCCCTCCAAACATTCATGTTGTTAGTTCGGAATACCAAATTCCGGTAATTGATAAACTTTTAGGCAGAACCACCTTAAAGTGGCAATGCGACGACGGTCACAGTGAAAAACTTACTGCCAGCCTTCGTTTTACCGACTACGAAGGAAATCCTCCTTCTTTCTATAGCTTAACGAAATTACCTTTCGTTGCTAAAACTTATTTCCAAGCAAAGCGTTCGCCAATCATGTCGAACCCTGTGCCTTTTTTAGTAATGGATGCAATCCGCTATCTTGATGGAATGGTTAAACCGGGAATGAAAGTAATGGAACTTGGTGGAGGAAATAGCTCTCTTTGGTTTTTAGGAAAAGGAGCAAAAGTGACTACTTACGAACATGATGTTCAATGGGCTCAAATGGTATTCGAAACTGTTGAGAAAAGCCCTGAAAAATACAACGAAGAAAACTTTGATTTAAGAGTGATGCAGGGAACTGCAACATTAAACGATATGATGACTCAGGAAGATGGATCTTACGATATCATCTTGATAGATTCAATGAATGAATTCACTCGTCGTAACGATTGTATTCGCGTTGCAATGAAGAAAATTAAACCGGGTGGCTGGTTAGTACTTGACAATAGTGATAATCCGGTTAACTGGAAAGGCGCTGAATTATTAGAAGGAAAAGAAATGATTCGCTTCTCCGGATTTGGCCCAATGGCATTCTTTGTTTGTCAAACTACTTTCTGGAAAATGTAATATGCTTAAAGCAGTAATTATATTTCTCGGTAAAAAGAAAAACCCGGCGTTTACGTTGGATGAGCATGCCTCTACAGGTATGCTCTTTACTTTTATTGTTGATAAAGCAATTTCTGTTTTTAGAGGTGCCCGTTCAATATTTGCAGGGAAAAGCCCTAATATGCTTATGCTGGGTAAACGCGTTACCGTTAGTAATTGGAAAACATTTTACTATGGTAAGGGTGTTCAAATCGGAAAGGATGTAAGTATTAATGCTTTCGGAGAGGAAGGATTAACAATCGGCGATTATTCATGGATTGGACCAATGTCTTTTCTTAAAGTATCATTCTCTTTTAATCAGCCGGGAAAATTTATTCGTATCGGCAGTCATGTCGGTATTGGTGAATTTGCTCATTTAGGAGGTGCAGGAGGTTTGGAAATTGGAGATGATTGCATAATTGGCCCATATCTAAGTTGTCACCCTGAGAATCATCAATTCGTTGATCAACAAGAATTAATTCGATTACAAGGTGTAACTCGTTCCGGAATTAAAATTGGTAATAACTGTTGGATAGGAGCGAAAGTTACTGTACTCGACGGAGTTACTATAGGAGAAAACTGTGTGATAGCTGCCGGTGCAGTTGTTACCAAAGACATGCCCGCCAATGCAGTAATTGGTGGTGTTCCTGCTAAAGTTATTAGAATGCGTGACCATAAAGACACTAAAATGTCGGCCGTTCATGTAGCATAAAAATTTAAGAAGATGACTGAATCTAATATTAAATTTAAGACTGTTTTAGTTAGTGCATACGCGGTTAATCCGTACCATGGGTCAGAAGATGGCATGGGATGGAATTTTATTAATCAAATTGCACGCTTCAATAAAGTAATTGCCATCACGAGAGAAAATACGCGCCCTCATATCGAGAAATATATGAAGGAAAATCCGTCGGTGCATTATACAAATATCAACTTTGTATACTACGATCTACCTTACTGGATGAGATTCTGGAAGAAAGGGGGGCGCGGTGCTTTATTGTACTATTACATGTGGCAATATTTTCTTCCAGCATTTGTGAAACGTCAAAAGTTGGAATTTGATATTGTACATAATTTAAATTTCCACAACGACTGGACACCCTCTCGTTTATGGGTATTAAGAAAGCCGTTTGTCTGGGGGCCTATCGGTCACCATTCTAAAATTCCGAAAGATTATATCTTACACGTATACGGATATCGTCAATATTTCACTGAACAATTGAAGTGGATGACGAAGAAGTATTTTTGGCAAGTAGATCCTTTATTACGTCAAACCGTAAACCATGCAGATACAGTTTTAGCAATGAATTCTTCAGTAGCTAAAGTGCTTCAAATTCCTGAAGCAAAAGTTGTTCGTATGCCTTCGGTAAGTACTGAAGCGCCGGGTGAAAAACTACCTCATATCAGCAATGGAAAATTTACGATTCTTTCAGCCGGACGTTTTGTTCCATTGAAAGGTTTCGATATTACAATTAAATCGTTTGCACGATTTAGGTCTCAGTTGCCGGTGGTGCAACAAGATAAAGTAGAGTTAGTTTTAGTTGGCGACGGCCCATATAAAGAACAATTGGTAAAACTAACGGAGGAATTATATATACAAAAGCAAGTTCGATTTATCAAATGGTTAGACCGCGAAGACTATAAACAGCTTTATGCCAATTCACATGTATTCCTTTTTCCTTCTCATGAAGGTGCTGGAATGGTAGTTGCTGAGGCACTTTCTTATGGATTACCTGTTGTTTGCTTCAATAATGATGGTCCGGGAGAATTCGTTGATGATACTTGCGGAATAACGGTTCCGTATAACCGCTATGATACTAGTATCTCTAAATTCGCAGAGGCATTAAATGCAATTTATACGGATCCTGTTTATTTCAATAAGTTATCGGAAGGTGCTCTCGAAGCATTCAAAAACCGATTTGATTGGAATTTGAAAGGAGAACATCTTCGAAACGTTTACAATGAAGTAGCTTCAAGAGCTGTTTAAATGAAACCGAAAATAGTAGCAGTACATTTATTAAACGACTTCAGTGGGAGTCCCATGGTTTTGTCGCAAGCCTTAATAGGTTTGCAAAAATCAGGACACGAAGTTGTTATTCATACTGCAGGTGGTCGAGAAGGATTTCTTTCTGATATCGATTGCAAGAAAGAATATTTCAAATATAAATTTTTCAGAAATCCGCTATTAAGATTGGCAGCATTCATTTGCAGCCAACTAGTAGTATTTACTCAGTTACTGAAGTATAGGAAAGAAAATGTAGTTATCTATGTAAATACACTCTTGCCATTTGGAGCTGCTTTAGCAGGTAAGATTATGGGAAAAAAAGTGGTTTATCATATTCATGAGAGTTACATAAAACCGGTTGCTTTAAAAAACTTCTTAAAGGGCGTAGCAGCTAATACCGCCGATACCGCAGTTTATGTATCTAACTATTTATGTGAAGCCGAAAAGATTAAAAACATTAAATATAAGGTAGTGTATAATGCTTTGCCTGATGAATTTGTTTCGAAGGCCGATGGATTTAACTATCATATTCCCAATGCAAGCTCGTTTACTGTATTAATGGTTTGTTCGCTTAAAGAATATAAGGGAATAAATGAATTTGTTGCATTGGCAAAACGCCATCCGAAACTAAGATTCGAAATGGTATTGAATGCGACAAAGGAAGACATTTCCAACTATTTTTCTGAAGGGAATATTCCTTCGAACCTAACATTGTTTCCAACTCAAAAAGATCTTGATCCTTTTTATCGTCGCGCTTCATTACTGTTAAACCTCACGAATCCGCAGTTATGTGTAGAGACATTTGGTATGACCATATTAGAGGCGATGTGTTATGGAATTCCAGTAATAGCTCCTCCGGTGGGTGGCCCGGCAGAAATTGTTGATTCGGGGAAAAATGGATTTACTATCGATGTAAGAGAAGAAGCTAATTTGGATTTTGCCATCGAAAAACTATATGCAGATGGTAATATGTTAAGCTCGTTCTCCTCGAAAGCAAAGGAAACTTCTTCACGATTTAGTACTCACGATTTACAAGGGGAAATTGTAAAAATCATCTCCTTGATGTAATATTGATGTAAGGTTTTTGCCTTTTTTATCCTGTTTTCAATAAATACCCAAAAACGCGAATAAAATTCCAATTTCTTACACAATGTTTTGTAAGATTTCCTGAAAGTTTTGTAATAGGTTACACTCATTTCCCCTCGTAAAGAGCGTAATTGCTGAAAATTCAACGAGCATTTTTAACGTTTTTTTAAAGAATCTTACAAGCGTTTAAACATTCCTTATTTATTGTAGCGTTTTCAACAGGATTAGCGTATCATGTTCATAACCTAAAGACCAAATAAGTTCTGTTATGCAAAAGAAGCGTGTCGCTATTATTGGAACAACCGGACTACCGGCTAAGTACGGTGGATTTGAAACCTTAGCACATCATTTAGTTGATCGATTAAATCAACGATTCGATCTTACAGTATTTTGTAGCTCTAAATATTTTTCTAAAAAAGGAGTTCGTCGTACACATTATAACGGCGCTAAGCTCGAATATCTTCCTTTCAACGCAAATGGATATCAAAGCATTATTTATGATGTAATTTCCATTTTAAAAGCAATGAGAAACAATGATGTTCTTTTGCTACTTGGTGTTTCCGGAGCAATCTGTTTACCATTCATTAAAATGTTCTCTAAAATTCCGGTTATTGTAAATATCGATGGACAGGAATGGAAACGTCAAAAATGGAACTGGATAGCGAAGAAATTCTTAGGCTTCAGCGAACGCTTGGCAGTGAAGTATGCCGATCGTGTTGTGGCAGACAATAAAGTAATTTACGATTATGTTGTCGATTGCTACGGGCAAAATGAAGCTTCGCTTATCGAGTATGGTTCAGACCATGTTAAAAAGGTTAAGTTGAATGATGAAGCTATTGCAAAATATCCTTTCTTAACAGGAAAGTATGCTTTCAATGTTTGTCGTATAGAACCTGAAAATAATGTCCATATATTTCTTGATGCTTATGCTCATCGTCCACATGAAACTTTGGTAATCGTAGGACTTTGGAGTCACAATGAATACGGACGTAAATTGAAAGAATATTTCAGTGAGTTTTCTAACTTGCATTTACTAGACCCGATTTATGAGCAAGAAGATTTAGACATCATTCGTTCAAATGCTTCTTTGTATTTACATGGTCATAGTGCAGGTGGAACAAATCCTTCATTAGTAGAAGCGATGGCTCTTGGTTTACCGGTTGTTGCTTTCGATGTAGCGTATAATCGCGAAACAACAGAGAATGTTGCACGTTTTTTTGATTCAACATTAACACTTCATTTACAACTCGATCGCTTAACGGATACGGAATGTAATTCAATGCGTTTGAAACTTGAAGATATTGCTTCAACCCGTTATACCTGGGGAAGAATAGCAGATTTATACGCTCAATTGTTTGGTGAAAATCAAAATTCGTCTGTAATAAATCTAACTTCTGAAGCATCTATGCGTAAAGAAGAAGTAATTGAAATTAAAACTCAAGAAAGAGAAGAGGCGGCTGCATGAAAAAGGTAGCATTGATGATTGTTGCGTTGCTAGTTTGTACTTCTTCATGGAGTCAAACAGTAACTACTATTGCCGGTAGTGCTTTGCTTTCCGGGAATGGCAATGGCATCGGTACATCTGCTCGTTTCAATGAGCCTCACGGTATTGCTTCCGATAAAAACGGAAATATATTTGTTGCCGATCGATTAAATAACTGTATCAGAAAAATTACTCCAAGCGGTGTAGTTTCAACTATTGCCGGAACAGGAGTTGCAGGTAGCAATGACGGATCAGGCACTGTAGCTACTTTTAACGAGCCATGGGCTGTTGCAACAGATACACTAGGTAATTTATATGTTGCCGATACAAAGAGTTATAAAATTAGAAAAATTGATGCTTCCAATAATGTATCAACTATTGCAGGAACCGGTGTTTTTGGAACAACCAACGGACCTGTGAATGTTGCGAAATTTGGATTTTCATCTGGAATTGCTGTAACACGTGATGGAAGTATCATCTACGTTGTTGATCATAATACACATGTTATTCGTAAAATTGAAGCGGGTATAGTTAGTAATCTAGCAGGTACAGTTTATATTGCCGGTAGCAATAATGGTCCCGGAGCAACTGCAACATTTAATCATCCTTATGGTGTTGAGCTCGATCCTTCAGGAAATTTAATTATTGCCGACGAATGGAATAATACTGTTCGTAAGGTTACTCCAACAGGAACTACAACAACATTTGCAGGTACAGGTATTATTGGAGGTGTTGACGGTGCAACCTTGGCCGCATCTTTTAATTATCCTTGGGATATGGCCGTTGATTCACTCGGTAATATTTTTATAATGGATGGATATAATTTTACCGTTAGAAAAATAAATGCAATAACAGGTATTGTTTCTACTTATGTAGGAAATGTAGGTGTAAGCGGAGCATCAGATGGAAGTGGTGTTAATGCTACTTTTAATAATGCTGCGGGCATAACGTACAATCGAGCCGATAAATGTTTGTATATCGCCGATACAAAAAATCATACGATCAGAAAAGTATCTAATGCTTCTTCTATCGTAATTAATTTAGCAACAACTTCATCTTCGGTTTGTGCCGGAGATAGTTTGCATTTTACTGCTACCCCTTCGGGACTAACTTCATACACGATACTTGAAAACGGAAATGTACTTGGCACATTCGCAAATAATTCTGCAATTGCTATTCCTGCTTTGTCATCAGGAAGTCATACGTTAACATGTACAGCATATGATAATACTGGAGCAATAGCTTCATCTAATACAGTTTCTGTTACCGTTGCAGCTTCTTTTAGTCCGGCAATCAGTTCATCAAACGGAAATATTATTTGTTCAGGAGATTCAGTATTGCTATCTACTCAAGCAGGTAATTCCTACTTATGGTCGAATGGAGCCGTTACTCAAAATGTTTATGTGTCTACCGCAGGAAACTATTCTGTTACCGTTACAAATTCAAATGGATGTAAAGGTTATTCTTCAGCATTTAATTTAACTGTTCAATCAGCACCTAATGCAACAATCACATCTGCAAATGGTAATATTGTTTGTCCGAATGATTCTTTAGTACTAACTGCTTCAGCTGCGTCTTCATATTTATGGTCAAATGGTGCAGTAACGCAAAGTGTGAATGTCCCAGCAGGAAATTATACTGTTACTGTTTCTAGTGCGAACGGATGTACAGCAAAATCTTCTGTATTTACCATTACAAATTATGCCGTAACTCAACCTTCTGTTTCTCCAAATGGTACTATTAGTATTGTTCAAGGTGATTCAGTACAATTAACTGCAACCGGAGGGACATCTTATACCTGGTCGAATGGTCAAACGGGAGCATCAATTTATGTTTCAACGGCAGGAAATTACTACGTTACAGCTACCAGCACTAACGGATGTGATGTGAATTCTATTCCTGTTATCGTTACATTAGTAAACGGTAATACTATGATCTCAGTAACAGGATCAACTTCGTTTTGCGATGGTAATTCTGTTATCCTAACATCTGTTTTTTCTTCTGGTAATCAATGGTACTATAATAATTCGCCTTTACCGGGTGAAACAAATCAAGTATTAACAGCAAGCGACGCAGGATATTACAAAGTAGCAGTATGGCAAGGTAGTAATTGGATCAATTCTGATTCTATTTTAGTCACTGTTTATCCCGCAGCGCAATACCCCGCTGTATCAGATACCAATGTATGTCGCAATGCATCAGTTTCTATTGTTGCAAATGGTTCCGATATCTATAAATGGTATACCGATCAAACAGGAAATACACTCGCGTCATCAAATAATGTTTTAACGATTTCTCAAGTTGCAAATCCACAAACATATTATGTGGAAGCGACCAATATTTATGGCTGTTCAACTGTGGATCGTTTAGATGTGAATATCAGATTATTGCAAAGTCCTCAATTAGCATTTCAGCCTAGCACCCAAGCTTCGCAAGGAATGTTTACCACAACTTTCATCAATACTTCAGTAGATGCTGATATGTATTCTTGGACTTTTGGCGATACAGCAAATAATACTTCTACCGATGCTAACCCGGTGCATATTTATGCCTCTTCGGGTAATTACTTTATTACGCTCTATGCAGAAAACTCTTTAACTGGTTGTGTTGATACAATTTCGCGTGTAATAAATGTAATCGGGAATAATAATTTATTTATTCCAACAACATTCACCCCAAATGGAGATGGTAAAAATGATTTATTCCGTGTGCGCGGAGATCATTTTACATTGGAAGAAATGTTGATCTATGATCAATGGGGTAAATTGCTCTATCGCACCGATAATTCTCGTCCTAATTGGGATGGAAGAGTTGGTGGTGATGTAGTTCAAAATGGAACATATGTGTATCGAATACAGATTGTAAACGACAACAATATTTCTTCAGTATTAACAGGTTCAATCACAGTTATCAAATGAGAGGCCTGCTACTACATATCGCAATTTTAATGTGTTTGTCAGGATCTCTTGTTGCACAAGATCCTCATTTTACACAAATTAATCGAATTCCTTCTTTCTATAATCCGGCAGCAGCAGGAAATGGAGTTGAACATATTCGTTTAACGATGCTTTATCGTAACCAATGGGCAAGTGTTACTACTCCGTTTGTTACTCAAGGATTTTTCTTTGATAAACAAGTAGGTAAAGTTGGCTTAGGAGCGAATCTTGTAAATAATTCGGCAGGAGAGGCAGGAATTCGTCAGTTATTACTTAACGGAATTCTTAACTATAGATTCGATTTCGAAAAAAATCATTTTACTGCAGGAATGCAAGTGGGTCTAATTCAGAAAAGTTTTGATCCTTCGAAAATGACTTTCGATGATCAATACCTTCCGGATCAGGGATATGATCCTTCTAATGCAACTGCAGAGACATTCTCTTATACAAAAGTTACTCGTCCCGACTTAGGTTTAGGGATGTTCTGGTCACATGGTACTCCGGGAAAAGATAAGATATTGCCTTTTGCGGGATTTTCTGCTCAGCATATTTTACAACCAAAAGAAACTTTTATCCTAGATCAAAATAATGTTCCTATTAAATTAAATGCGCAAGCAGGTTTAGGAATACATGTTAATGATGATTTACAAATTACGCCATCCGTACTATATGTTAAGCAACAAAATTCATCAGAATTAGTTGCAGGAGCCGTTGTTCGATTGCCATTGCAAGAAAGAAATATGGTGGAAGGCGGTATATACTATCGTCAAGGAGATGCTATGGCTTTGTATGGCGGCTACCAATGGAATAATTTCTTATTGGGAGCATCATACGATGTAAATATCAGCGGACTCACTAAAGGTCCGGGAGCGTTTGAACTAACGTTAACGTATATACCAAAAGCGAAAATCAAGAAACAACCGGAGAAGAAACCAACGAAACCGGTAGTTGTGAAGAAACCTGCACCTACGAAAAAGCCGGCATCTACAACAAAACCTACAGAGGCTAAGAAAGTGGAAGCTAAAGCTCCATCGAAAATTAGCTCTACTGAAAATACGAAACCTGTTGTTAAAAATGAAACTCCGGCTAAACCGAAGTCAAATGCGCCAACAGTGAAAATTTCGGCTACAGCTCAACCTAAGAATCTTAAAGCAGCAGTTGATTCTGTTAAGACGATTACTCCTACGGAATCTCCTAAGATTGTACAACCTCAAGTAAAGGTTACTACACCAAGTGTTACATCAGCGCCTAAGGTGGATTCTATGCCAACTCCTCCTGCAGCTTCTAGAAATACAACAACGATTAAGGAAATTAAACTTAAGCCAGTAGTAATCAACAAGAATTCGATTAAGAAGCCAACTTCTGAGATAGTAAAACCAACTCAATTATTGCCGGTGGTTACAACTCCTCTACCGATAGGAGACTTTGAAGAAATTGAAAAACTTAATACTAAATCGATCGCAATTGATAAATCATCAATGGAAAAGCCTTCGATTAGGATTAATCCGATTGTAAGTTCCGATAAAGTTTCTCCAACCTCGGCACCGATTGAAAGAGAAAATATCGAAGTTAAAGAAATGAAAATTAAACCGATTACAATAGATAAGTCGTCTATTAAGAAACCGGTTGTTAAAATAGCTGCTCCGTTAGCATCTTCTAAAGTGGAAAATTATGCTCCGATTAGAGATGAATCAGAAGTTAAGCTTCTTAAGATAAAATCACTAATAATTGATCGCAAATCAATTAAGAAGCCTGTAAGCACAATAATAGTTCCGGTATATGATAAATCAGAATTAGTTAGAGGAAATGACTTTAGGAAAGAAGTAGCTATTAAATTGATGAAGCCAAAGGCAATTAGATTCAATAAAAAATCGATTAAGAAACCGGTAGTTGAATTGCAAATTCCTTCTGATAGCGATAATGATGGTGTTGAAGACCGCATGGATCAATGTCCTGATCAAAAAGGTACAATTGCAACATTAGGTTGTCCTTTAAAAGAAAATATTAATTCGAAGGAACAAATTGAAAAAGCCTCCGTAGAATCTACGAAAGCTATTATCGAAGAAGTTCCGTTTGAAGTAGAGTTAAATGAACAAAATAGTTCTTATATGGGAGCTATTGAATTCGAAAAAGGCAAATCACAATCACATGGCGTGTACAAAATTGATGTGATAGAGCCTGCTCTTGACAGTGCTTGGTTTAATAAAGATTTCAATATCGTGCTAACCGGACATACTTATCAAGAGTCTGATGCTAAAGTTTCTATTGAATTGTCTAAAGCTCGTGTTGAAGCTGTAAAAGCAATCTTTGTTAAGAAAGGAATTGACCCTTCAAGAATAATTGCAGTGCCTTATGGTGATCGTAAGCCTGCCACGAATGGAAATAGTGTATATGATATTGCAAAGAATCGTAGAGTTGAAGTTTATATATTAAAACCAACAAAGTAATTTATTTATGAATAGTTTTTTTACTTTTATATGTCCTTTAGTTATTTCTTCCCTTGTTACCGCTTACTTAATTCCATGCTGGATTAGCGTTTGTAATAAATGGAATCTATATGAAAAAACAGATGAACGCAAAAAGCATAGGGCTAATATTCCCACGCTTGGCGGTTTAGCGATATATGCCGGAATCATGATTACATTTTTGATTCTCGGACAAGACTTAGCAGCTCATACGATTAAGTACTTAATGGCGGCTTCATTGATTTTATTCTTTACCGGATTCTTCGATGATTTATTAGACTTACCCGCTTCTAAGAAAGTCGTTTTCCAGTTAGTTGCTGCATTTTTAATTTCATTTGGAGGTACTCGTATCACTAATTTATATGGCATGTTCGGAATAAATGAAATGCCGGTAATTTTCCAATACTTAGTTACAATGTTGTTTATCGTTGGAATTACAAATGCATATAACTTGGTTGATGGTATCGATGGCTTAGCAGGAAGCTTAGGCTTAGTTGCCAATATGATATTCGGAACTATATTTATCTTGAATGGCTTTACTGATTTTGCCATATTATCATTCTGTATCAGTGGAGCGCTATTAGGGTTTTTACTCTACAATTTCCACCCGGCGAAAATATTCATGGGTGATACCGGATCATTAATTATAGGATTCTTAATTGCATCACAATCAATAAATGTTTTGTCGATGAGCAGTACTATTCCGGGGATTGAACAAGTTAGTCCGGCATTGGTTATGGCCGTAGTATTTGTCCCTGTTTATGATGTAATAAGAGTTAGTGTTATTCGAATTCTAACCGGATATTCTCCTTTTAAACCCGATCGTAATCATGTTCATCATATGATTTCTGAACAAGGTTTCGGACAAAGAGTTACAACTATGATTATTGTTGGCCTCAATATTTTATTTGTTGTGATGGCAATAATATTTAGCAGATTAAACATCAATCTTTTCATTGT
>Ga0116187_1001225_pt1 | contig 27985 bp, 24 predicted proteins | sample AD_JPNNA6_MetaG_FD_89755 | JGI IMG/M metagenome (GOLD analysis project Ga0116187, IMG submission 89755) | Active sludge microbial communities of municipal wastewater-treating anaerobic digesters from Japan - AD_JPNNA6_MetaG | ecosystem: Engineered > Bioreactor > Anaerobic > Digestate | place... | reverse complement strand
GGGCTGGAATCACGACGAGAAGCTGACGCTGCTGCGCTTCACGGACGCTCTTCTTCATCCGAAGGACCCGCTGCTGCGAGAGGAGTACGACGCATTCAGAGAACAGATGAGCAAGGAGGGAAAGACGATGCTGATAAGCGTGGTCGAGGAGAGGGCCATCGAGAGGGGCAAGGAGATAGGCAAGGAGATCGGCAAGGAGATCGGCAAGGAGATCGGCAAGGAGATCGGCAAGGAGATAGGCGAGAGCAGGAGGGCCCTTGCCGTCGCCTCCCGAATGCTCGACGCCGGCGAGCCTCGCGAGAAGATACTGGATTACACCGGCATCACTTCAGAAGAGCTAGACAGACTGGTGGCGAATAGGAAAAACTAGTCGTACATTACGAGCGAATGCAAGTCAACCCGAACGCCCTTTCTGTCGCCCCGAAGGACCAGATGTTCCCACTCCCTCTATCTGGCCGAGAACGGCTTAACATCGGTGGCCATTTCGGGTAAGGCCTGCAGAAAAAAGAGGAGACCGTGCGTCACATGGGATGCCTATGGAGGCGATGAAATCCCCGGGGGAGATCTTCACTCAGGCCGCTGTGGCGATGTTATATGAGTATTTCCGGAGGTATCCCTCGAAAGATTAACAAGGTGGCGACGGCCTGTCTGATGTCAGCGGCCTGTTCGCAGTCCCGGCGGAAACATATTCACAAATTTTTAAAAAAATCCAGAAATACTTTGCGCACTGTCATCGCCATAATGACGTGCATAATGTTGCGCTTATGTCATAAAAATTACTTTTATGATTTGCCGAGCTGTTATTTCCCACCACTAGTTTGTGCTGTTTTTTAATATTTCTTTATCACTAATGATTGCCCTCGGCAGACTTCCCGCAACATCCAAGGTTTCATTGCCATTTCCTGCGCTCCGAAATACCCGGCGAGATGCGCACCGAGGGGCCAGAAGGGGATTTCGCCGTATGTTCGAAAAATCTGCAAAAATCGACGGGGCTCCCCCTTGACGAAGCTCCGCGCGTGTGACATAATTCTCCCTGTTGTCAGTGGCGCGGGGTGGAGCAGTTTGGAAGCTCGTCGGGCTCATAACCCGAAGGTCACAGGTTCAAATCCTGTCCCCGCAACCAATGGCGGTGTAGCTCAGTTGGCTAGAGCATGCGGTTCATACCCGCAGTGTCACTGGTTCAATTCCAGTCACCGCCACCAGTTTTTCCTGTCGATGGCTCTTTTTGGAGCCATCGATTTTTTTATTTTTTTCTTTCCCGGGAGGATGGCCATGACGTTGCCTGTGTTCGTTTCCCCCAACCCCGATGGCGAAGAAGGTCTTTCGCCCACGGTGTCCTCTTCCGTTTTGCGCTGGTCAAAAAGCCAGGGGCCCCGCACGATCCAGGACACGCTGATGACGGAGCGGCGCATGGATCTGGTGGTGGACGGGGTGCCGGAGGTCACCGTGGTCTTCACCCCCGGCATGGAAAGGGAGTGGGCCCTGGGGTATCTGCTTTCTTCCCGGCGCATCGGGGGCCTCGCGGATGTGGCGTCGCTGGAGCTCCGCCCCGGGCAAATCCTCGTCGCCCTGCGGCGCGCTCTTCCGGGAGTGGGCCCCCGGGGGCGCCTGTTGCACAGCGGGAGTAGCGCGCTCCACTCCCCGGAGGTCTCTTCCACCGATTTCCCCGTTTTCCCTCCGTGGCGCACCACGTTTGACATCGTCATGTCAGGGATCGACTGGATTCAGGAGGAGGAGCTCTTTCGGGCCACGGGGGCGGTGCACGTGGTGGCCCTTCTTCGTCCGGACGGCACGCGCATTCTCCGGGTCTCCGACGTGGGGCGGCACAATGCGGCGGACAAGGCTCTGGGGGGGGCGTCGCTGCGAGGCGAGGATCTGGGGCGGACAATGGCCATCACGTCGGGGCGCCTTCCGGACGACATGGTGTTCAAATTTCTCGGAGGGGGGATTCCCCTGGTGGCCAGCGTTTCCGCCCCCACCGCCGAAGGGGTGGCGCGGGCCCGGCACAACGGCATGACCCTGGTGGGGTTCTGTCGGGAGGAACGGATGAACGTCTACTGCGGAGAGGATCGCCTGGCGCCGGAGGAATGATCTGGGGTGCCAGAGAACAAAAAAAAGCCAGAGGCCCGAAGGGGGTTTTCCCCTTCGGGCCTCTGTTTGTAGAAATCGGTGGTGCCGGGCGCGGGAGTCGAACCCGCACGGGCCATGGGCCCAAGGGATTTTAAGTCCCATGCGTCTACCATTCCGCCAGCCCGGCGCAAGGGCATTGTAGACGGTGGCTTCCATATCCGTCAAGGAAGGGAACGAGGCTCATCCCACTTTCTCCCTTCGGAGGGGCAAGGCGGGAAATGCCGGGGCGTTCTCCGCTCCGGAGGCCCGGGGGGCCTTAGGCGTGCTCTTCCTGGTCAGGACCGGCGCCGCCGTCGGCTCCATGGAGAGCGGTTTCGGCGTCCGGGCCGGCGAGAATCCGGGCCGCCGCCCGCAGGGTGGCGGCGACGGCGGGGGTGCGGTAGGGGCTCCCCACGGGATCGACTTTGATCAAAAGGGTGGAGGGACGGGGCACGATGCGCAGGAGGAAGCGCTGCTCGAAGCCTTCGTCGTTGGCCAACACGGGCACCAGCGCCACGCCGTCATCTCCCCAGAAGCCTTCGAAAAAAAACCACCGGGTGCCTTCTTCGCCCCCTCCCTGCCCCACCAGCCGGGGAAGGCGGGCTTTGAGGTCTTCCCGAAAAGGAACTTCCACGTGCATCTCCATCGCTCCCTTCACCAGGCGACGTTCTGTCCAGGGGGATACTTTGCGAAAGGTCACCGTAAAGATGTCTTTTCCCGAGGCAAGCCACTTCCGCTCGTATTTTGTCGTCACCGCATGGGGAGGGTTCACGACAAAAGAGAGCACTTCCAGGGCCGGATGCCGGGAGAGGATGTGGCGCACTTCTTCGGCGTACCATCCTTCGTCGGTGCAAAGGGAAAACTCTCCCCCCAGAGAGAGCACGGCGGCGAGCCCCGAGGCAAAACCCGATGCGGTGACCCGGCGCCGGGCGTGGCGTTGCTTGGGCCACGGACACGGAAAATTCATATAAATGCGATCCACCGCCTCGTCGGCGAAGCTCTCGCGCACGAGAAAGCGGGCGTCCCCGTGGAGAAGGCGGACATTGGCCAGATCTTCCCGCTGGGCCCGCCGGGCGGCCTTGAGCACGCTGGTGAGAGACATTTCTATGCCCACGACAAGGCGTTCGGGGTGCTCCCGGGCAAGGTGCACCAAAAACTCTCCGTTGCCGAAGCCGATTTCCACCCAGGGTTTTTCCGAAAAACCTTCCAATTCCCACCGACGGGGGACTTCCCCCGGAGCAGGGCTCACAATGAAAGAGGCCAAAGTCATCCTCAACACGTCCCATCCTTTTCTATGACTTGACGGCCTTTCCAGCCGGTCCCCCGCACAACGAAACCCCCCTTCGGCACTCCAGGGGGGATGGGGTGGAACGCGGCCGAGGCGGCCCTTGGGCGTGGCGCGCCTACCGGGCGGTCCCCAATCCCAATTCGGTCTCCACGGGGCGCAGGGCCTCTATGACGGCGCTGATGAGCTCTTCCAGGGGGACGTTCAGGAGCTCGGCTCCTCGGGAGATGACTTCCCGATCCACCCCTCGGGCAAAGGCCTTGTCCTTCCACTTCTTTAGTACGGACTTCGGCTCCAGGTCGCTCAGGGAGCGGCTCGGACGCACGAGGGCCACCGCCGAGACGAAGCCCGTGAGTTCGTCCACGGCGTAGAGCACTTTTTCCATGGGCGTCACGGGGGGGACGTCGTCCTGGAGCAACCCCCAGGAGTGGGACCGCATGGCCCGGACGATCTGTTCGTCGTATCCTTCGTCCCGGAGCAGGGGAATGGCGTCCGCCGTATGGCGCTCCGGAGCATGCTGGGTTTCTTCCCAATCCAGGTCGTGCAAGAGCCCCACCACGCCCCAGAGGTCCACATCGCCTCCATAGCGGGGGGCAAAGTGCCGCATGACCACCTCCAGCGCCCGGGCATGGCGCAGGTGCATTTCGTCACGGTTATGTCGAAGAAAAAGTTCCAATGCCGCTTCTCGAGTGGGAATCATGACAAAACCTCCTCCAAAAACGTCCACAGCCCCCCCGGGTTTTCCTTGTGGCACACCTCTACCCCCGCCTGGCGCCGGAGCTCCCGGGCCACCGGGTCTTCGTAAGGTTCGGCATAGACGATGCGGACGATGCCAGCGTTGATCAACACCTTGGTGCAAAGGCCGCAGGGTTCGTGGGTACAGTAGACCTCCGCGCCCTCGGTACGGGTGCCCGTGGCGGCGGCCTGAACGATGGCGTTGGTCTCCGCGTGGGCCCCCCGGCAGAGTTCGTGGCGCTCTCCCGAGGGAATGGCCCGCTGCTGCCGGAGGCATCCCACCTCGTCGCAATGGGGAACTCCCCGGGGGGCCCCGTTATACCCCGTGCTCAGGATGTGACCCTGGCGCACCACCACCGCCCCCACTCGCCGCCTTAGACAGGTGCTACGGGAGGCCACCACCAAGGCTATGGACAGGAAGTAGAGGTCCCACCCCGGCCGGTCCTTCGGGTTCCCCCCCAGGACGGAGCGGAGCTCCGAGGTCCCTGAAGTCACAGGGAGACGCCCCCCAGCGAGGAGGACCAAGGGGTCTCCCAGGAGATCTCCGGGGCGGGTCCCACCACCTGGCGGGTTTCTTCCATTTCCAGGTCAAAAAGCATCTGGGTGATGGCTAGTTGCGTCATGTCATCCGTCTCGAAGGGGATGGTCGCCCGGCGATAGCCGAACTTCTCCGCGTAGTAGGCGTAGCGCTGCCGATCCCCCGCCGCCTTGGACAGGACCTCGTGCAGGAGCGCCAGAAAGGGGGTCTCGTCGAAGAGGATGTTCTGGCTGGCGAAGGCAATGACTTTCATCTCTCCCAGGAGCATGCGGCGGTTCCATAGGCCACAGAGGGCCAGTCCCGCCTTCAGCCCCGGCACGGAGGAGGAGAGGAGCCCCGTGAGCATCTCCATGGGGCGCGAGTAGCCGAAGATCATGGCGAAGCCCTCCGCCGCATCTTCGTGGCGCCCGGGGTCGATGAGCCGGTCCGGAAAGAGGGAGCCCACCTGGCCGCTTCCCAGGCTGTTCAGGTAAAGGAGCTCGCTCCCCAACTCCAGGGCCATGGCCGCGATGGCACGAAGCTCCTCGCTGTGCATGGCCTGCACCGACACCGGATGGGGGTCGAAGGAGTAGGGAAGCCACGACACCACGTCCAGCTCCACGTCGTGGTTCCAATAGGGCAGGATCCCCGCAGGCTCCATCAGACGCGGTGGCCCTTGGTGGAGGCCAGAAGGAGGTCACACACCTTGCCCACCAGGAGGTCGATCTCCGGCTTGGTGATCTGGACGTCGGCCCCCACGCTCTGGGCCTTGCGCTTGATGTCTTCGGCCATGATGGAGGAAAAGACCACCACCGGCGTGCCCTTGAGCCGAGGGTCTTCTTTCACGCGGCGGGTGAGGGTGAGCCCGTCCATCTTGGGCATCTCGATGTCGGTGATAAGCAGGTGGAACACGTCCTCTTCGTCCTGGAGCCGATCCCAGGCCGCCTTCCCATGCCCCACCAGCTCCACGTTGTGGAATCCCCCCTGCTCCAGGGAGTCCCGGATCAGCTTGCGAATCAGCGGGGAGTCTTCGGCCACGAGGATGCGAAAGGCATTGGGATCACCGATTTTCTGTCCCACATTATGGGCCACGTCGCTAGTCAGGTGAAAGTTTTCGCTGAACGTGGGGTTTATCGCCTGGACAATGCGCTCGTAGTCCAAAAGCAGGATGTTCCGGCCATCTCGCTTGATCACGTAGAGGGCGTTCTCCCCCAGGAAAGATCCCGAAAGGGTGGAATCCAGCTCGTCGGAATTGATGCGATAGATTCGCTCCACTGCGTCCACCACGAAGCCCAGCTTCATTTTATTAAATTCTGCCACGATGACTTTGCTTTCTTCCAGCAGGATCTCCGACCGGATCCCCAGATAGGAGCGGAGGTCGATAAGGGGGATGACTTCTCCCCGCACCGTGGCAATGCCCAGCATGGATTCGTTACTCCGGGGCACGGCCCGGACGCCGGTCCACCGCAGGATCTCTCGGGTCTTGTCCACGTTGATTGCGAAGGCCTGATCACCTAGAAGAAAAACCACCACCTGCCACTCGTTAGTTCCCACTTCCGTGAGGATCTTCTCACTTCTCATACCGATTCCCCCCCGATCGCATGCGTCATTTCCGCCTTCCACCGCCACACTATAGATCATCTTTCCTGAAGGCTCAAGGGCTTCGTACAAAAGAAAAAATCCTCTTTGGTAAAACCCCGCACCTACAAGTCGTTTCCTCCCAGCCCGGAGCGCCCCTCGGAGACAACGATGGAACTGAAATCTTGGAGTCTGTGGACGGCAAAGGCCCGACCTATGGTCTGCGACCAGCCACTGGCAAGGACGACGCAGATCAATCCCTTCCCTCAACGGGATCCATGGAGGAAAATCCCTCCGCCCCTTGACTTCCTGGCCTCCTGTCGGTAGTCTCAGGGGACATTTGTATCATCGAAGGAGCGTGTCCATTGAAAATCCGTCCAGTGATCCTCTGCGCGTTTGTGGCCGTGGTGGCCCTCTATTTGGGGACCCCCGAAGAGCTTTTGGCCTCCTCTCGGGTCATCTCCAGGGCAAAGGTTCCCGGCCGAGGAAAGGTGGTGGCCCTCACCATCGACGACGGTCCCCACTCGGGCTACACGGAACGCCTCCTAGCCATCCTCCGGGAGGCGAAGGTCAAGGCCACGTTCTTCCTCGTGGGCCGCATGGCCGCCACCACCCCCGAGCTGGTCCGGCAGGAGCTGGCCGAGGGGCACACCCTGGGCAATCACTCCCACTACCACAACAACCTTCTTTCTCTGCCTCCCGAGGGCGTGGTGACGGAGTGGCGCATGTGCAACTACACCGTGCGATCCATCACGGGAGAGTTTCCCCGCTTCTGTCGCCCCCCGGGGGGAAACTACGACGCCTCGGTGCTGGAGGCCGCCACCGCCGAAGGACTTACCGCCGTGCTTTGGACCGCCAACGCCGCCGACTGCACGGGGCTCAACTCCCGGGACATCGCCCAGAAGGTCCTCTCCCAAGTCTCTCCCGGGGGGATCATCCTCGTGCACGACGGCGTGGAGGCCACGGTGCAGGCCCTCCCCCACATCCTATCGACGCTGAAGAAAAGGGGATACACCTTCGTCACCTTGGACGAGGTTCTCCCCGTGTCCTCGTGGGCGGAGCAGCCCTCTTCGAGCTCTTCCCCCTCCATGTGAGGCCTAGACTCCTCCCCTCCGTGGCAATCTAAGGCCACGACTCCCGAGGGGGCCCCAGGGTCCCCTCGGGAGTTTTTCTACCGCTTCACCGAATCAAGTCGTTCCCCCCCACCGTAGGGCACCTTGGCCAGGCGTCCTCCCAGGAAGAGGGCCCGTCGCAAGCGCTGGGCCCCTTCGCGCCTAAGGAATTCGATGGGAAGGCGCCACGCCCAATTCCCCAGGGGAACGGAAGGGGTGTTCATGCGAGCCTCGCTTCCCAAACCAAAGATGTCCTGGGCGGGGACTATGGCGGTGCGGGCCACCGAGGAGAAGGCCATGTGCAGAAACGCCTCATGGACGGTGCGATCCGTCACGGGGTAGCGCAGGTACTCCGCCAAAAGGTCTCGGACTTCCTTCGAGGCCTCCTCTCGAAACCACCCCGCCGTGGTGTTGTTGTCGTGGGTCCCGGTGTAGATCACGCTATCCGGCACGTGGTGGTGGGGCAGGTAGGGGTTTTCCGGAAACCCCCCCCCGAAGGCAAACTGAAGCACCTTCATGCCGGGAAGGTGGAACCGCGCCATGAGGGCCCGCACGTCGTCGGTGATGACTCCCAGGTCTTCGGCGATAAAGGGGAGCTTACCCAAGCGTCGTTTCAGGTGTTGGAAGAGCTCCTCTCCGGGGACGGGCCTCCACTCGCCGCGCTCCGCCGTGGCATCCTGGGCAGGGATGCTCCAACAGGCGGAAAATCCCCGGAAGTGGTCGATACGCAGCTCGTCACACCAGCACAGGGCATGCACCAAGCGATCCTCCCACCACTGGAACGATGTCTTTCGCAGGTTATCCCAATGGTAGAGGGGGTTGCCCCAACGCTGCCCCGTGGGGCTAAAGTAATCCGGCGGCACCCCTGCCACCGCCGAGGGGGATCCGTCGCTTTCCAACAAGAAAAGATCGCGATGGCTCCACACATCGGCGCTGTCGTGATCCACAAAAATCGGCACGTCTCCCAGGATATGCACTCCCTTGGCGGAGCAGAACGCCCGCAGGGATCCCCACTGGCGAAAGAAGATGTACTGTAGGAAAATTTCCCTCTCCACATCCCAGGCCAGCTCCTGGCGCTTGGCCTCCAGGGCAACGGCATCCCGGTCGCGCAGAACTTCGGGCCAAGCCACCCAGGGGAGGCCGTCAAAGTGCTTTTTTAGAGCCGAAAAAAGGGCATAGTCCTGGAGCCAAGTCCTCTGGCCATGGAGGAACTGCCTTACCTCTCCGGCAATCTGGGGAGATCGCCGGGCCCGGGCAAAGGCCGCATCCAGGCAGCGCGCCTTCCACCGGAACACGCCATCGTAGTCCACTCGATCCTCCGAAAAGGAAGGGACTGCGGCCAGCTCTTCCGGCGTAAGTAACCCCATCTCCCTCAGGAGCTCGGGGCTGATAAAAAGGGGGTTCCCCGCAAAGGCGGAAGAGGCGCTGTACGGCGAGTTCCCCCGCCCCCCCTCCGTGGGGCAAAAGGGAAGGATCTGCCAAAGGCCCATCCCCGCCTGGGCCAAAAACTCCACGAAACGGTACGCCCCCGGCCCCAGGTCCCCCACGCCAAAGGGGGAGGGAAGGGAGGAAAGATGAAGCAACACTCCGGCGCGACGCAGCGTGTCACGCATGGGCAGGACTACCTCCCTCCAGCAGGAAGAGCACCCCCAGGGGAGGCAGGGTGAGGGAGAGCGAGGCGGGGTAGCCGTGGCTGGGGATGTCGTCTCCCTCAAGCCCCCCTCCGTTGCCCACGCCGCCGCCGCCGTAGACCTGGCCATCGCTGTTTAGGATCTCCTTCCACCATCCGCTCCGGGGCACTCCCAACCGGTAGTGCTCCCGAGGGACAGGAGTCATGTTAAAGACCACCAAAAGGGTCTCCCCCTGACGGCCGTAGCGGAGGAACGACAGGACGCCGTTGTCCCGGTCGTGACAATCCACCCAGGAAAAACCCTCCCAGGTAAAGTCCTGTTCGTAAAGCGCCGGATGGCTCCGGTACACGGCGTTCAGGTCCCGGACCCACCGCTGTATCCCGGCGTGAAAGGCATACTCCAGGAGCTCCCAGTGGAGCCCATGCTCGTGGTACCACTCCTGCCATTGGCCAAATTCCCCCCCCATGAAGAGGAGTTTTTTCCCCGGATGGGCGAAAAGATATCCCAATAAGAGCCGGAGGTTGGCCGCCCGCTGCCACTCGTCCCCGGGCATGCGCCCCAGGAGGGACTTCTTGCCGTGCACTACTTCGTCGTGGGAAAGGGCCAGGCAGAAATTCTCCGAGAAGGCGTACATGAGGCTGAAGGTAATCTGGTCGTGGTGGTGTTTTCGGTGAATAGGATCCCGGGAGAAATACGCCAGGGTATCGTGCATCCACCCCATGTTCCATTTGAGGCCAAATCCCAGGCCGCCAACGTAGGTGGGGCGGGAAACCATGGGCCAGGCGGTGGACTCCTCCGCGATGGTCTGGACGTCGGGGCATCGCTCGTAGATGGCCGTATTGAGGCATCGCAAAAACTCCATGGCCTCCAGGTTTTCTCGGCCGCCGTAGACGTTGGGCACCCACTCCCCTCTTTGACGGGAGTAGTCGAGGTACAGCATGGACGCCACCGCGTCCACCCGTAGACCGTCCGCATGGTACCGCTGCAACCAGAAGAGGGCGCTGCTGATGAGAAAGCTCCGCACCTCTCCCAGGCCATAATCGAAAACATAGCTGCTCCAGTCCTGATGAAACCCCTTGCGCATGTCGCCGTATTCAAAGAGGTGGGTGCCGTCAAAAAAACCCAGACCGTGACCATCGGTGGGGAAGTGGGAGGGCACCCAGTCCAGGATGACGCCTATTTCCTCTCGGTGGAAGGATTCCACCAGGGCCATGAAGTCCTCGGGGGATCCCAAGCGAGAGGTGGGGGCAAAGAAGCTCGTGCACTGGTACCCCCAGGAGCCATAAAAGGGGTGCTCCATCACGGGGAGGAGCTCCACGTGGGTAAAGCCCATGGACTTCACGTAGGGCACTAGATCCTGGGCCAGGTCGCGGTAGGATAAAGACCTCCCCTCCCAGCGTTTCCAGGATCCCAGGTGCACCTCGTAAATGCTCATGGGGGCCGACAGGGCGTTGCGATGCCCCCGGTGCCTCATCCATCCTTCGTCCTGCCACTCGTGGGCGGGACTCCACACCACCGATGCCGTCCGGGGAGGGACTTCCGTGCGCAGCGCGAAGGGATCGGACTTTTCGCTCACGCCCCCGGGGTGCTCGATGGCGTATTTGTACAACATGCCCCGCCCCCCTCCGGGAAGAAATCCCTCCCAGATGCCCGAGCTGTCCCACCGGGGCTTCAACGGAGAGACGTCGGGACGCCATTCGTTAAAATCTCCCACTACAGAGACGTTCTGGGCGTTGGGGGCCCATACGGCAAAGTGCACCCCCGGCACCCCATCCTCCACGGTCTCGTGGGCTCCCAGCTTATCCTGAAGAGACCAGTGGTTCCCTCCTCTGAAAAGGTAAATGTCGTAATCCGTCAGTCGAGACAAGCCGTAGACCATTGGGTGCGCTTCCATGATACCGCCCTCCCTCATGCCCCGTCCTCGGCGAAACGCCCCGGGAGCCTCCCTGGGCCCTCTGGTGAACGCCCCACGCCATGATCTAAAAAACTCTGCGTATGACCCCGCTACATCCTGCCCCATGGTACTCGTTTTTCCGCCGCCCTCCAAGGGGGATGGGGCTTGAAACAAAAGGTTTCTCTCCCCCTGGGGGACCGGTCACATCCCCCGGCGCCGGGCCGGACCCCTTGGTCGTGACCCCGCCCCGCCTTCAGAGCCCCCGGGGCCCATATCAGGCCTTCGACACGCCCCGGCGCGCCCTTTTCTTTTTCTTTATCGCCAGGCGTCCCTCCTGTTTCCTCCGGCGCAGGGGCGCCGTCCCCTGGGGAAGGCTCCGGGAGAAAAAGGCCTCCAAGGCGTCGGAAAGCTGGGTGGGAGCGTGTCCCCAGAGGCCGTTATGTCCCCCTCCTTCGATCCATAGTCCCTCCTTGGGGCCCCGATACCGGTCGTAAAGAGAGCGGCCGTGCCAGAAAGGGACCACCCGATCGTCGGTGCCGTGGATGAAGAGGGCGGGACACACGATGGAGGCGATGCGATCTTCGTTGACGAAGCGGTCTCCGGGAAAGATCGGGAAAAGCGTGACCGTCCTGTAGGCCGAAAGGAACGCCCCCTGCAAAATGATCCCCGCCACGGCATGACGATGGGCCAAAAAGATCGTCGGCGCACTACCCAGGGAAAAACCCATCAGAAAAATCCTCGACGGGGGGTATCCCTGCTTTTGCAAAAAGGTCATGGCGGCCTCCGCCGCCTCGTAGACGCCGGATTCCGTAGGTTTCCCCGTGCTGGCGCCGTAGCCGGGGTAGTCGTAGGCCAAGACGGACACCCCCAGGGAAGCGATGCGCTCAAGTCTCGGCAAAAGCGCCGCCAGGTCTTCGGCGTTGCCGTGGGAGTAAATCAGCGCCGCCGAGGCATCGGGCTCGGGAAAAAAGACCGCCGCCACCTTCTCCCCCGAGGGCGTGGGCAAGAGGGAGAACTCCAGCTCCTCCGAAGAGTAGGGGGGGCTAGGGGGGTGAAAGATGAGGCGCTCTCCGAAAAGAAAGAGAAACCCCAGGAAAAAGAGGTAGAGAGCCCCCCCTATCATCAAAATTTCCGAGAAGAACCTCACGAAAATCCTCCTGTCTTTTCCGATCGAAACCACACCCCCCGGAAGCCCTCGCGCCCCACTCTAGGGCCTTCTAGAGATCGTTCCCCGTAGAGCCTGGCTCTCTCCATCGCCTCGGACACGCCAAAAAAAGTAGGGAGGCGAGGCCTCCCTACTCTACCAGAAGCGTTCTCCTTTAGGAAACGTCTGCGGATTACTTCTGATGGAGAAAACAGGCCACGAAGTGGTCGTTTCCCACGTTGGCGAAGGAAGGGATCTCCTGCTTGCACCGATCCATGGCGTGGCGGCAACGGGTATGGAAGCGGCACCCCGAAGGGGGATTCTGAGGGGAGGGCACGTCCCCTTCCAGGAGGATGCGGTTACGGGCCTTGGTAGGATCGGGCACCGGAATGGCGGAAAGGAGCGCCTGGGTGTAGGGGTGCAGTGGGCGGTCGAAGAACTCCTGCTTGGCGGCGAGCTCCACCATCTGGCCCAGATACATGATGGCCACCCGATCCGAGATGTGCCGCACCACCGAGAGGTCGTGGGAGATAAACAGATAGGTCAGTTTCATCTGCTCCCGCAGGTCCACCAGCAGGTTCAACACCTGACTCTGGATGGACACGTCCAGGGCGGACACGGGTTCGTCGCATACGACGAACTCGGGCTTCACCGCCAGGGCTCGGGCTATGCCCACACGCTGGCGCTGGCCGCCGGAGAACTCGTGGGGATAGCGAAAACGCTGCTCCGGCCGAAGGCCGCACTTGGACATGATGTCGCAGACGTAGGCATCAAGATCTTTCCCGTCGGCGATGCCGTGGTAACGCACCGCCTCGCCCACGATGTCCCGCACCGTCATGCGGGGATTCAGGCTTCCGTAGGGGTCCTGGAAGATGATCTGCATCCGGCGGTGCATCGTCCCGGGGTCGGTCTTCACCGCATTGCCCACGTCCACCTGCTTGAGCATGACTTGGCCGCTGGTGGGTTCGATGAGGTGGAGCAGGGCCCGTCCCGTGGTGGTTTTACCGCACCCCGATTCCCCCACCAGGCCAAGGGTCTCTCCCTCGTTAATGAAAAACGACACATCGTCCACGGCCTTGACGTGCCCCACGACCCCCTGGAAAAGGCCCTTGCGCACAGGGTAGTACTTCTTGAGCCCCGTGACGGTGAGATAGGCGCTGCCGGGCTCAATCATGGATTTCACCCACCTTATCCTTGTCTGTTTCATAGAGCCAACACCGCACGCTCCGCCCGTCCTTCAACAGGAAAAGGGGCGGCTCGTCCACCGAACAACGGTCGAAACACTGGCTGCACCGGTTATGGAAGCGACACCCCGGAGGGAAATCCAGGGGGTTGGGGACCACGCCGGGGATGGCGTTGAGGCGATCCCGCTCTTCGTCCAGCCGAGGAATGGATTCCAGGAGGGCCTGGGTGTAGGGATGCCGGGGCTTCCCGAAGAGGGGTTTGACATCCGCTTCCTCCACCACCCGGGCGGCGTACATGACCACCACGCGCTGGGCCGTCTCGGCGATCACCCCCAGGGCGTGGGTTATGAGCATGATGGAGGAGTTGAACTCTTTCTTGAGCTTGTTCATGAGGTCCAGGATCTGGGCCTGCACCGTCACGTCCAGGGCCGTGGTGGGTTCGTCGGCGATGAGGAGCGCCGGGTTGCACGCCAGGGCCATGGCGATCATGATCCTCTGGCGCTGTCCCCCCGAAAAGGAGTGGGGGTACTGGTCCACCCTCTTTTCCGCATTGGGCAGCCCCACGATCCGCAACATCTCGATGGCCCGGTCCTTCGCGTCGCCCTTGGAGAGGTTCTGGTGGAGCATGAGGGGCTCCATGATCTGGGATCCCACCGTGAGCACCGGGTTCAGGCTGGTCATGGGCTCCTGAAAAATCATGGAAATCTTGTTGCCCCGGATGTCTCGCATCTCTTCTTCCGAGATGCCGACGAGGTTCTTGCCGTGGAGCAAAATCTCCCCTCCGGCAATACGCCCCACGGGTTTATGCACCAGGCGCATGATGGAGAGGGCCGTGACGCTCTTGCCGCACCCCGACTCCCCCACCACCCCCAGGGTCTGCCCCGGTTCGATGGAAAAGGAGACGTTGTCCACGGCCTTCACCGTGCCGCGATCCGTGTCGAAATAAGTTTTTAGGTTTTTTAGTTCCAACAGGGGCATGGGAATACCTCCTACCTCTTCAGGCGGACGTCAAGGGCGTCGCGGAGACCGTCGCCGAGGAAGTTGAATCCCAGCACGGTGTACATGATGGCCAATCCAGGAAAGACCGCCCACCACCAGATCCCCTGCCCAAGATACCTCTGCCCCTCGGAGATCATGAGCCCCCAGCTGGGGGTCGGGGGCTGGGCGCCGAAGCCCAGGAAGGCCAGCCCGGCCTCCAGGAGGATGATCCCTCCCATGCCCAAGGTGGCCTGCACGATGACCGGCGCCAGGGCATTGGGCAGGATATGTACGAACACGATGCGCCACGTGGGGAGCCCCAGGGCCTTGGCAGCTTCCACAAATTCGCGCTCCCTCAGGTATATGAACTGGGCCCGAACCACCCGGGCGATGGAGACCCACTGCACCACCCCGATGGCGATATAGACCACCACCATGCTGGGGTTCTTGAACACCGCCACCACGGCCAGGACGAAGAGGAGGAAGGGAAAGGCGAAGATGACGTTGATGATCCAGGAGATGAAATCGTCCACCTTGCCCCCGAAGTACCCCGCCAGGGCCCCCAGGGGAACCCCCAACAAGAGGGAGACCAAGGTGGAGAAGATGCCGATCTGAAGGGAAATGCGAGCTCCGTAGATGATCCGACTCATGATATCCCGACCGTAGAGATCGGTCCCCATGAGGTGGGCCGTCGTGGGAGCCGCGAGCTTGGCCTCCTTACCCTCGGTCCAGATGAGCTGCTTGATGGGATCATGGGGGGCCACATAGGGGGCAAAGATGGCGATTCCCACGATGGAAACGACCATGAAAAGCCCCACCATGGCGAGCTTATTTCGCCGGAAGCGGAGCCAGGCCTCGTACCAGAGGCTTCCACCGCTTTTTCTAATCTGCTGTGCTGTCATGATCCCCATCCTCAGTCGTAACGGACCCGCGGGTCAATGAAGCCGTAGGAGAGGTCGACGATAAGATTCGCCACCAGGAATATGAGCGCCATGAAGATAATGCCTCCTCGCATGATGGGAAAGTCCCGGTTGATGAGGGCTTCCACCTCGAGGCGGCCGATGCCGGGCCAGGCAAAGATCGTTTCCGTCAACACCGCACCGGAGAGGAGGTCGGAAATCTGGGTTCCCAGGATGGTGATCACGGGGATGAGGGCGTTGCGGAAGGCGTGGCGCCCCACCACCACCCTCTCGGCCAACCCCTTGGCCCGGGCGGTGCGCACGTAGTCCTGGCTCAGGACTTCCAACATGCAGGAGCGGGTGATGCGGGCCAAAAGGGCCGCCGGGCGCACCCCTAGGGTGATCACGGGGAGAATGAGATAACGCCAGTCGCCGTCGCCATACCCCACGCCGGGGATCCAGTTCAGGTTGTAGGCAAAGGCCAGCAAGAGCAAAAGCCCCACCCAGAAGACCGGCGCGCTGACTCCTGATATGGCGATGATCATGGCTGAATAGTCAAAGGCAGAATACTGCTTTACGGCGGAAATTACCCCGGCGGTGATGCCCACGAGGGCCGCCAGGATGATGGCCCAGAGGGCCAGCCGGAAGGTGGCCTTGAACCGCTCAAGAAGGGCGGTGGTCACCTGCTCGTTGCTCCTATAGGACTTGCCCAGGTCTCCCTTGGCCACGTCTCGGAGGAAGTTGAAGTACTGCTGGTAGATGGGAAGGTCGAGCCCCATGTCTGACCGGATCTTCGCCAGGGTGGCGGGGTCTCCTCGCTGTCCCAGCATGAGCCGCGCCGGGTCCCCCGGTACCACGTTGATTAGTATGAACACCACGGTGACCACGCCCCAGACCACGGGGATGGTGTAAAGCAACCGTCGAAGGATATAGGACAGCATCTTTTCCTCTCCTCACCTGTCGTTCGCACGTTAGTCCCCTGAGAAAGGGGCCGGGTGCGGCCCGAAGAAGCCACACCCGGCGATCCTTCCGCCGAAAAACCCCTGTATCTACCCCGATCGGGGACGCTATTTCTGGACCCACACGTTATAGAGCGGCGTGGTGTAGTCCCCGAAGGCGGGCATATGGATGTTTTTCACCCAGGGCTGATAGAGGAGGCTGTTGGAGTAGTGGAAGAGGAAGAGCCAGGCCGCGTCGTCCACCAGGATCTGCTCGGCCTTCTGGTAGAGCTCCATGCGCTTGGCGTAGTCCGTATCCACCCGGGCCTGCTCCACCAGCTTGTCGAACTCGGGGTTGGAGTACCGGGAGTAGTTCCCCTTGGCACCCTTGTTGGAGGAATGGAAGAGTACATAGAGGAAGTTGTCCGGGTCGGCGTAGTCCACCACCCAGCCCATGCGGAAGAGGTTGACTTCGCCCCGGTCGCAGAGGTCGAGCATGACGCCCCAGTCCAGCACCTTGATGGACATCTTGATGCCCAGCTCGGCCACCTGGGCCTGAATGGCCTCGCCCACGGCGCGGTGCCGGGGGTTGTTGTTCACCAGGAGCTCGACTTCGAAACCATCGGGATAGCCCGATTCTTTCATGAGTTCCTTGGCCTTTTCGGGGTTATATTCGTAGCCCTTGAGGTTCTCGTTGTATCCGGGGAATCCGGGGGGCAACACGCCCCGGGCGGCGGGGAATCGGCCGTTGAGCACCAAGTCGCTGATACGGGCCCGGTCCACGGCGTAGTTGAACGCCTGGCGGAGCTTCAGTTTCTCGGGGCCCGCGAAGTCGCCCATCTCGTTGTTGAAACCATAGTAGTACGTGCCCAGCTGGGGTCTCTCCTGGAAGACGCTCTTGTAGTTCGCCTGAACATCTTCGTAGAACTCGTCCGGGATGTCGCGGTAGCAGTCGATGTTGCCCTTTTTGTACTCTTCGTAGGTGATGGTGGGGTCGGGAATGACCACGATCTCCACGCCATCTAGGTAGGGAAGCTGCCGCCCCGCGTCGTCTTTGCGCCAGTAGTCGGGGTTTCTCTTGGTGGCGAGCTTCTGGTCGTGATCCCACTTGTCGAAGCAGAAGGGCCCCGTGCCCACGGGGTGGAAGTTGAACTCCTTGCCCCACTTTTCCGCATCTTCCTTGGGAACCACCACGAAGGTGTTGTAAGCCAGCACCGCCACGAAGGGGGCGAAGGGGTATTCTAGCTCGAACTGGAGCGTGTAGTCGTCGACGACTTTGATCCCCGCCCACTCTTTGGCACCGGTCTCGTCGCGGCTGATGAAGTCCTGATATCCCTTCACCATGTCGAGGAAGTAGGCCCGGGGGGAGTTCTCGTACACCAGGCGCTCGAAGGAGTACTTCCAGTCCGCCGCCTTGACTTCCCGGCCGCCGTTGGCGGTGGGCTGTCCCTCGGTTTCCTTGTGGAAGTGGACGCCCTTGCGGAGGTGGAAGGTCCACACCTTGCCGCCGTCGCTGCCTTCCCAGGATTCGGCGAGGGCCGGAGTGACGCCCTTACCGTCGGCGTCGTTCTCCACGAGGGAGTCGAACATCAGGTAGACCACCCGACTGGAAGTGGTGTCGGTGACCTGAGCGGGGTCCACCTTGGGGGGATCGTTGATCTCGTGCCAGCGGAGGACGCCCCCCATCACGGGCTCATCGGCAAAAGCCACGGAAGCAAAGAGGGCGCTAAGCCCCAACGCCAGGGTCAAAAGAATCAGTCCGTGCTTCTTCATTGTCCAAACCACCCCTTCTTGAAGTCTCGATCTCGGTAAAAACGCTATCCTATTGCCCGCCACCGCCCGCCTTGAAAGCCCCTTACAAACTTTTCGCCGCCGTGGACCACCACCTCCCCAACAACTTGGAAGTCCAATTTCTTCCGCCGCCAGTACTATAACATCGGGGAAAGGTTTCGTCACGAAAGCTCCTGGGCGTTCAATTAAAATTTCTATTAAAAACATCCTCGTTGGCGGAAATAAAAGTGCGCCGAAACGGGATCTTCGGCGCACTTTAAAGCGACATCAAGCAAATGTAAAGAATTGTATGCTATAGGTTTTTAACCTTATTGAAAATCGACGTGGGGGAGTATTGGTGGGACTTCCCCTTCTTGACATGGTGGTAGTCCGCGTAAGTAAGGGGAGACCCTTCCCGGATCACGGCGGCCCCCACCACTTCTCCCACAAACATGATGTGGGTATGCACGTCCAGGGTGCTGATCACCCGGGCATCCAGGGCGGAAACGGTCCAATCCATCACGTAGGGAGCCCCCGTGGGACCCTCTCGGTGTTGCACGTTGCAGAACTTGTCCAAGTTTCGACCGCACTTGAAGCCAAACTGACCGATGAAGGTCATGGGCACGTCCTGCCCCAGCACCGATACGGAAAAAACGCCGCTGTCGCGGACAAACTCCGTCGTGAGGTTGTTTTTGTGGAGACAGGTAGCCACACATATGGGGTCCGCCGTGATCTGCATCACCGCATTGGCGATCTGTCCATTGTAGACGCCATCGCGGCGTGAGCCCACGATGTAGATCCCGTAGCTCAGGTGAAAGAGTGCCTTAAGGTCTAAGACGTTCTCCATGGGGGCCTCCTCGCTCTTTCATTAAGAAGCTAAAAACTGCGCGGCCGCGGCAAAGTCTAATCCCGCTTCCCCAGCTCCTTGTCGAGCATGAGAAGGCCGTTCCGGGCGTCACCTAGCATCTTGAGCTTCTGCACCACCTCGTCCACCGAGGCCTCTTCCTCCACCTGTTCCTTCACAAACCAGTGCAGGAGCTCTTCCGTCGCGTAGTCCCGCACCTCTCGGGCCAACGTCATGAGCTTATTGATCCGCCCCGAGATATACTCTTCGTGGGCAAAGGCGTCCTCGAAGGCATGCAGCGGAGAGTTCCAGGATGTCTTGGGACCCTCGATGGCGGTGAGCTCCACCTTGGCCCGGCGCTCTTCGATGAAGTGATAGAACTTCATGGCGTGCACTTTTTCTTCTTCTGCCTGGGCATGCATCCACTTCGCCATGCCCTTCAGGTTCTCGGACTCAAACCAAGAGGCCATAGACAGGTACAGATAGGACGAGTGGAGCTCCGCATTGATCTGGTCGTTCAACTCTTTGTAAAGCTTCTGGTCTAGCATTAAAAACACCTCCCTACAGAATGGCGAGCCCCAGGAGCTCGCTAAACAAAAACGCTTTCAGAAAAGATTTTACCCCTCCTGCCCTCCGTGTCAAGCCCCCATCCCCTCGATGTAGGTCTTAAGCGACCGAGCCGCCACAAGACCGCTGGCGGAGGCCTGGATGACGCCCCGGGTCACCCCTGCCCCGTCTCCGGCGGCGAAAAAGCCGGGAATGGAGCTTTGAAGGCTTTCGTCCAACGCCAGGCGCAGGCTGTAGAACTTGACCTCCACGCCGTAAAGGAGGGTGTGGGGTCCGTCGATGCCGGGGATGATGCTATCCAGGGCTCGGATCATCTCCAGTAGGTCCGTCAGATGGCGGTGGGGAAGCACGAAGGCCAGGTCTCCCGGCTCCGCGTCCTTGAGCGTGGGGCGCACGAGGCCACGGCGGATCCGCTCCTCGGTGGAGCGACGGCCAGCCTTGAGGTCGCCGAGGCGTTGCACGAGGACCCCTCCCCCCAGCATGTTCGCCAAACGGGCGATGTGGGTGCCGTAGCCGTTGGGGTCGTGAAAAGGTTTTGTAAACTCCGTGCTCACCAGCAGGGCAAAATTGGTGTTCTCCGTCTTGGTGTCCCGGTTGCTGTGGCCATTCACCACCAACACTTGGCTGTCGCTCTGGTACTCCGTCACCACCTCTCCTCCGGGGCACATGCAAAAGGTCCGCACCCGATCGTCAAAGGTGGGAGCGTTGAAAAGAGCCTTGACCTCGTAGAACTCCTCGGTGAGGGGATCGGCCCACTCCCGGGGAATTTCCACCCGCACGCCGATGTCCACCGGAAGGGCGTCCACTTCCAGGTTTACCTCCCGGGCCAGGCGCTCCATCCAGGGGGCCCCCTCGCGTCCCGGGGCCACCAGGACTCCCCGGCTCCGGAGCTCTTTGCCACTGGCCAGGCGAATTCCCCGGGCCCTCCCCCCTTCCACCAGCACCGAGGCCACTTCGGTCCCCAGGAAAATGTCGCACCGTGTCGCCAGCTCTTCGTATAGGTGCCCCAGGACGACCTTGGACTTGTCCGTGCCGATGTGACGGATCCGGGCCGGGATGATCTGGAGCCCCGCCACCCGCCCCCGCCGGACCACGTCCCCCGCAAAGGAGGCCTCGGGCTCGAAGACCGGAGCATCGGCGCCGTACTTCAGCCACAGGGCATCCACTTCCTCCAGAAGGGACAAAAGCCTTTGTCGCCCCACGTAACGCTCCAGGTTTCCTCCGAACTCCGGGGTAAGGGTCAACTTGCCATCGCTGAAGGCCCCCGCCCCGCCCCAACCGCAGATGACACCGCAGGGACGGCAGTGGAGGCAGCGGGAAGACCGACCCTCTTTGAGGGGGCATCCCCGGGCGTCCAAGGGGCGCCCCTTGTCCATCAGGGCCACCCGATACCCCTGGGAAGTCAACTCTTGGGAGGCAAAAAGCCCCGCCGGCCCCGCTCCGACCACAATAACATCGTAATCTGTCGTCATTTTCTCCTCCTTGCCACCGCCGTACTCCTCAGGAGGAAGGCTCCCGAAGCTCCCGCCCATTGTAGCATGGAAAGGATCGTCTATTCCCCCGGACGGGAAAGCCCATCTTTCGAAAGGCCCGTCCCCTTCGCCCACCACCGCCCATTTCCCGGACGAGGGCCCCCGGAAGGCCGGGAAAGCGGGGAAGGACTCTTGAGGATCGCCGAAAGAGGCTTCACCGAAAGGGTGATTTTGGGGTATCTTAGGGGAAGTCGTCGTCACTCCATCCCCGAGGGACCGACGCCCCCAGAGGAGCGACCCCGCAGGGGGAAGCCTCTTTCGTGAGAGAGAAAGGAGGACGTTACCATGTCTGACTTCCAGGAAAGCGCGCTCGAACTCGCCCACCTTCTGTCCCAATCCCGCCGGGTGGTGGCCTTCACCGGAGCCGGGATCTCCACCGCCGCCGGGCTTCCCGATTTTAGGGGCCCCGATGGAATCTACCAGAGGGCGGGCCTGGAAAATCCCGAAGAAATTTTCGACATCGAGACCTTCCGGAGAGATCCTTCGATTTTTTACAAGTTTCATAGGGAGTTCCTCCGGATCCTGAAGGATGTGGAACCCACGTTCACCCACCGATTTTTGGCCCAGGAAGAGCGGCGGGGGCGACTCCAGGGCGTGGTCACCCAGAATATCGACGCCCTGCACCAACGGGGGGGCTCCCGCCGGGTGCTCGAAGTCCACGGCAGCGTCTGGGGCTCGCACTGCACCCGATGCCGCACCACCTACGACTACCAGATCAGCGTGGTCAAGACTCTTCGAGAAGAAATTCCCCGTTGTGAGTCCTGTCGCGGTGTCCTAAAGCCCGACGTGGTCTTTTTTGGAGAGGCGGTGAATCACATGGAAGAAAGCGAGCGACTGGCCGAGGAAGCGGATCTCATGCTGGTTCTCGGCACCGCCCTCGCCGTCAGGCCCGCCGCCATGATCCCCGCCCTCTGTCCCGGAAAGATCGTGGTGGTCAACAAAGGAGAGCTCTTCTCCCACGACCTACCCCGGTCACGCGTCCATCTCTTCGTGGACGGGGAGCTCGACCCCTTTTTTCAGGCCGTGGCCTCGCACATGGAGCCTTCGACGTAGCCCTAAGACCGGAAGGTCGACCTCGGGGCCTCCAGGTGGTCCTCTCCGAAAAATCGCCAGCCCCCCTGCCCCTCGGAGGGGTCTTGACCTTTCCCTTTTCCGCCGATACTGCCAATGCGGGGCAAGGCCGCACAAAAAGGACCCATCGGAAGGAGATTTTTTCCATGAAAAAAAGCCTCTATATTGCCTGGGCCCTGGGGTGGGCCGTGATCTCTCTCGTCGCCCCCCTGGGGACGCCAGCGGCGGCCCATACGACCCCCCGATCGGGGATGACGGTGGTGGTCTTTCCCGTACGGAACGCGACGGACCAGGGGGTCTGGGAGAGCAAATACTACCCCGGAGACATCCTCCCGGACAAACTGGGAAAGTTCTTTCGCCAGATCCTCAAAGACGCCCCTCTGGTGGAGGTGCGGGAAGGAGATCGGGAACCCTGGCTCTCGGGGCAAAGGCGCGAGGGGGATCTGGCGGTGGATCTGGAAATCTACCGCTTCGAGCCCCGGCGCCGAGAAGGCCTGGGCACGGCGGAACGAGGCATCGTATCCCTGCGCATGGTGGTCTATGATGGCACCACGGGGCAGGAGCGCTATCGCACGGTGATCGACGGGAAAAGCTCGAGGTGGACTCCCGAGTTCCGACAAAAACCCGACGATCCGGCCCTGATATGGGCCTCTTTCGAGAAAAGTCCCTTTTGGATCGCCTTTCAAAACGCGGCCCGCAGGGCCCGGGACGATATCTTCCGGGGGTATACGGGATACGCGGTCGTGGGTCGCCTGGTGTCGCCCATGGCCGATTCCACCCGGGAGCGCCCTCGGTACATCGTCTCCTTGGGAAAATTCGACTCGCTGAAGGTGGGAGATCTCCTCGCCGTGGGGCGAAGCGATACCTATATCACCGTCGATCCGGAAAACCCCGTGGTGGTCATGCCGCGTCTGGTGGGCAAGGTGAGGGTGGATTTCCTGAAGCCTCGAGAAGCGGCGGTGACCGTGGTGGAAGAGGACGAAAACGACCCCATCCAGCTCCGAGATCTGGTCATCATGCCTCTTTTTTCTCCCAGAAAGGGGGAGTGGTAGATGAGATCCGTCGCTTTGTTGCTGATGGCTGGAGGGGCGCTCCTGTGGACGGCCGTCCCTTTGAATGCCCAGGGATCCTCCGCCGTCACCGAAGCCGCAGAAGCCGCGCCCCTGTCCCAGGAAAGGGTTGACCACCGGGACCTGTGGCGCCGGAGTGAATTCCTGGTGGCGACCGGACGGTACTCTCAGGCCCGAGAGCTTTTACAGCGCATGTTGGCGGAGGACCGGGAAAACCCCCACGTCTGGTACCTCCTGGGAAAGGTGGCGGAGCTTCGGGGAGACCTGGAGGAAGCCCAGGTCGCCTACGGACAAACGCTGGCCCTGGCCCCGGGGTACCCCGAGCTCTCCCGGGTCCTCATGGCCCACTCCCGGGGGGACGCCCTGCCCATCTGGGATCCCCGAAGGCAAAAAAAATCCCTGCCCAAGGCGGCGCCTGCGGCCCAAAATCCCATTCCTCCCCGGGACGGAGCCTCTAGGCACGCCGTGGCCCTGGGGGTGGAGATTCCCCTCCTCGTGGGGCCGGAAGCCAAGATGGAGCGCCTTCAAGCCCCCCAGCCCATGGCGCCCCCCGCCCCCGTCGTGCCCCCCTCCGGGGCCATCGTGCCCTGGACCGGGGCGCCTTCGCCCCCGCCTAAAGAGGAGACCCTTTCGATGGACCGCCCAGGGTCTCCCTCCCCCCGGCCCCGACCGGACGAAAGGCCCTAAGGACCCTTCCGACTTCTGGAAAAGGTCCCCCGGAAGACTCAAAAGACCCCGGGCAAAGGCCTCTTCGTCAACCTTTCTGCGCCCGCGACGACGCACAAAGCCGGGGCCCCTTCAGGGCCCCGGCTCGCTATTTACTTTGCCACCGGTCCTCCCTTTCTCCGGGGGGCTCTTGGGCCATGGGGTTTATTTTCCCTGAAGATCGCTCCAGGGCGCCAGCTTGGCCTGCATGGCCGGGCTCAGGGGTTTGACCAGTTCCGCGTTGGAAACCCCCGTGGGAAGGTAGGGGAGATCGTTTTTAAAAAGCTGCTGAGCCGCCACGCCATAGGTGCGCGACAGGGCGGCCGGGGTTCCTTCCCGAACGGCGGGATCCACAGCGGTGGCCAAGACCGAGACGGTGCGGTCGCTGTTACAGACCACTTCGAAGGTCCTAAACTGCTGTGGAAAATCCCTCAGGGACGCCGTCTCCACCTGCCAGAAACCGAGCTCCGGATGGTTCGGGTCGGGGGAAGGAAAGGCGGTGATGGCGTTGACATGGCGATGTCCCGCCAGCCAAAGGAGGAGGTTCGGGTACTTGTGGAGCGTGGCGAAAAGCTGGTCCTCGGAGATATAAGCCTTGGCCCACCACCCGTCCAGGGCCCCCGGGGGGCACACCCCGATGGGAATATGGGCCGCGATGACCATGAGCTTTCCTTGGGCCTGCCCTTCGTCCAGCTCCTTTACCAGCCAGTCGTAGCGCTCCTTATCCAGGGAGCCGTGCCCGTAGCCCTGGTCAAAGACGTCGTCTTCCCTCTGGGTGTCGTCCAGTACGATGACCTTGAGGGGGACGTCCGGCCGGGGTTCGAAGCTATAGCAGGCAAATCCCGTTTCGATGGAGGACCGGGGAAATCCGTGCCCCACGGGGTTCCCCGTGGTTTTGAAGAACTCGGCCAGCCACTCCCTCCTCAGGAGGGAACGGCGGTTCCCGTCGGCGGCCGGGATCTTCGGGGCGGTGGCGAAATCCCGCGAGGCTCCGGCGCCGAAGACCGTGCCATCCACCGTTCGGCCATCGATGGCCCCCATGTAGTAATCCCGCTTAGTGACGCCCTCGGGCAGGTAAAACACCTCCTGCCAGGTTCCCAGGGCCATCACGGTGTCTCCCGTGTAGATCTGACGGAGATAATCGTTCACTGGAGAAGACCCGATCCAGAAGTGATCGTGGTTTCCCAGGGTCTGGTACCAGGGGATCGACGGGATAAGCCCCGGAGCCCGGTAGGGGTCCTGGTAGTCGTTCAGGGGCCCTGGCACCGGGTCGTCTTTCACCCCGGAATCGGGGTTGATGGCGCCTCCGTCGAGGACATCGATATACCAACGGAGTTCGTTGTACTGGGTGTTGTTGCAGATATCCCCCAGGGACAGGGCAAAGTCGAAGGGCTTCTGGCCGTGTAGGGCGTTGGCCGTTTGCACCACGGCGTCCAAGACCTGGGTCGTGCACAGCATCACCGGGGAGTAGGCCGAAGAGAGGCCCCCTTTGTAGCCATAGTAGATGGCCTGGCTGGGGGATTCTTTGTCGGAGATGTGAACGTCGGTAATGGTAAAGAAGTGGAGCAACCGCCCTCCAGGGACGGCAGCCCCATCTTGATATCCCGTCGGCATGAGGTCAAGGCGCTTGGTCAGGGGCGCCCCGGGGCCGTAGTGCCACGCCCCATAGCCGTTTTCAGCGTATCTAGGCACCTCGTAGGGGAAAATTTTGTCCGCGCTCTGGTAGATCTCATCGGGAACCACGGTCCGAACGACCGTCGTCGCCACCCGAGAGTCAATGGGATACCCCGAAGGGACCCCTCCCCTAGATGATTCCGACGAGCCGCAGCCCGACGAAAGAAAGGCCGACAGAACCAACAGCAACACTCCCAGAACGGTCGTTCGGTATCCAGGCTTTTTTAGCACCACGATCTTCCCTCTTTCCAAGACGCCTCAGATTTTTTAAGCGTAAAATGCCTCCCTCCATGGGATGGCATCCCCTCCCTTCCGTCGCCAGCCCCATGACAAAGGAACCCCATCGCCGCCACGCCCTCCGAAACCCCCCGAGGGGCCGAGGCGGCCCCCACCGATCTAAAGATCGCCCATTCTATCACATGTCCGGGGCGTTTTCCGACGCCCCCTTCGCCCCCCAGACCCCTTCCAGGCACAAAAATCACGGAAAAAACCCAGAGGCTTCCTATATCCCTTCATGCCTTTAGAAAAACGCTTCCTTGGCCACGAAGAGCAAGGCCAGCCCCACCATCAGAGGGCTCACGTCCCGATGACGCCCCGTGATGATCTTAAGCACCACAAAGGAGACGATGCCAAACTCGATGCCGTGGGCGATGCTGTAGGATAGGGGCATGACGAAGATCGCCACGCAGGCGGGCACCAGGTCGGTCCAATCGCCGAAATCCAGCTCCTTCAATCCCATCATCATGAAGATGCCCACCATTACCAGCGCAGGAGCCGTGGCGCAGGAGGGCACCACCGCCACCAGAGGGGAGAAGAACAGGGCCCCCATGAAGAGCACGGCGGTGACCAGGGCCGTGAGCCCCGTCCGCCCCCCCTGCTCCACGCCGCTGGCGCTTTCGACATAGGAAGTCACCGTGGAGGTCCCCAACATCGCCCCGGCCACCGTGCCGATGGCATCGGAAAGCAGGGCCTCCCGGGCCCGGGGAAGGCGTCCCTGGGCGTCCAGCATTCCCACCCGACTGGTGACTCCCACCAGGGTCCCCACGGTGTCAAAGAAGTCCACGAAGAAGAACGAAAACATGACGATCCAGAAGTTCGGACTCATCAGGCCGGAAAAGTCCATCTTCATGAAGATGGGTCCCAGGGACGGGGGCAGGGAGACGATGGCCTCGGGGGTCTTCACCACCCCCAGCGCCATGGCCACCGCCGACACCGTCAGGATGCCCCAGAGGATGGAGCCTCGAATCTTACGGGCTTCCAACGCCACCATAAGGAAGAACCCCAAAAAAGCCAGGAGCACCGGAGGGCTTTTGAGGTTTCCCAGCCCCACGAGGACGGCGTCATTTCGCACGATGATCCCGGCGTTCTGAAGGCCGATGAAGACGATGAAAAAACCTATTCCCGTGGAAATGCCGATCTTCAGGGACTTGGGGATGTCATTTACCACGCTCTCCCGGAGCTTGGTCATGGTGAGGATGATGAAAAGCACCCCCTCCACGAAGATCGCCGCTAGGGCCACCTGCCAGGAGAGCCCCATGCCGAGCACCACGCCGAAGGCGAAAAAGGCGTTGAGCCCCATACCGGGGGCCAGGGCGATGGGATAGTTGGCCAGAAAGGCCATGCAAAAGGTGGCCAGGGAGCTCGCCAGACAGGTGGCCACCATGAGGGGGCCCAGAGGCATGCCCGCGTTTGACAGGATGTTCGGGTTCACAAAGATGATGTACGCCATGGTCATAAACGTGGTGACTCCCGCTAAAACTTCGGTTTTTATGTCACTGCCCGCCGCCTTGATCTGGAAACGGTTTTCGAGCCAATCTCGCATGGCCATTCCTCCTTTTTGGATTTTTTCCGGAACTCCTCCGGACTTCGCCCCTTCGTGGGCGCTCCCATGGCCAAAACACCGAAATAAAACGTCTCGCCGTCCCCCGGGTGCCCGGGGAGTTTCGCCGAAGGCCCCGATTCCTCCGGCGCCCTCCCCCGCAGCGCCCCTCCCCCGTCGTCATGCCCCCCGAAGACAACCGAGGCATGGGGCCCGGTGGGGGCCTTTCCTCATTCCACGAAGAGCGTTTGGATCCCTCCGCGCCCCAGATCCACGTATCCCTGGTCGGTGAGCTTCAGCTCGGGGATCACCGAAAGAGATAGGAAACTCAACGCCATGAAAGGATGGGGCAGGGAGGTCCCCAGGCGGGTGGCGGCGTCTTCGACCCTCTCCAGCCCCCGGGCCACGTCCCCCGGAGATCCCGGGTTCATGAGTCCCCCCACAGGAAGCTCCAGGAAGGCCTCCACGCGATCTCCCCGGGTGGCCACGATCCCTCCGCCCGCAGAAACCAGGGCTTTCAAGGCCGTCCGCATCGACAAGCCGTCCATTCCCACCGCCACGAAGTTGTGGGCGTCGTGGGCCACCGAAGATCCCAGAGCCCCCTCCTGGAGCCCCAATCCCCTCACGAACCCCAGGGCGTGACGCCCCGTGCCCCGATTTTTCTCCAGCACCATCATGAGGGCCAGATCTCGCGCTGGGTCCGCCACGGCCTCTCCGTCCCGCATGGAGGGCGTCAGGACCAGATGATCCGTCACCACCTGTCCCGGCCTTAGGCCCATCGCCCGGATCCGGGCCCCCGGAGGTACCGGAAGGCGAAAGGCTCCTTCCTCGGGCACCGAAACCACTTCCCCCAAAGGTTTGGGAGGGATCATACGAGGCACGGGCCCCCCCACGAGGCGCCCATCGGTGACCACCAGACGGCCGCCCTT